>Ga0114977_10000029_pt1 | contig 92154 bp, 97 predicted proteins | sample S_130805_MF_Meta_FD_87026 | JGI IMG/M metagenome (GOLD analysis project Ga0114977, IMG submission 87026) | Freshwater microbial communities from Lake Simoncouche, Canada to study carbon cycling - S_130805_MF_MetaG | ecosystem: Environmental > Aquatic > Freshwater > Lake | place: Lake...
ACCAGTTGCTGGTTTGACGTACATCAATCCAGATGACGCTTGAAAGTTCATACTGACACCCCATGTACAGTGCATAAACTTGCAAAGGAATCCCAATGACCACACTACAAATGAAATTCGAAGTTGAGAACATCAAATGTGGCGGCTGTGAAAACTCGATCGTCAAGGGGCTGACCGCCATACCAGGGGTCAGCGAGATCGTGATCGACCGCGAGCGCCAGTTGATCAGCGTGCAGGCCGATGAATCTTTGCGCGAGAGCGTATTGAAGAAATTGCTGTCAATGGGCTACCCCGAAAAAGGCAGTGTCAGCGGTTTGAATGCGGGCTTGGCCAACGCCAAATCTTTCGTCAGTTGCGCCATTGGCCGCATGGCCTGATGGGCTGCGCGAGGCCTTAAAAGGCTTCCTTCTCAGCTTCCAAATACGCCAAGCTGGTGTATTTGCCAATGTTGCCGTCAAAGCCCTGCATGGTTTTAGCGCGCGCAGCCACACGCGGGTCTTGCAGGACCATTTGCTTGGCTTGCGCTTCGGTTTTTTCTTCTTTCACCGCTTGCAAGCACGGCTCCCAAATGCCAGCCAAAAATGTGCCATAAGTATGCAACAAATCGGTACCGGGTTGACCATGTCCGGGCAGCCACAGTTGAGCACCGGCATTGGCCACTAGCGTTTTGAAAGTTTGAAAGCTGCCTGGGTAGGAGCCGTCGTCCATGTTGGCAATGCGGTTGGCCATGGCGATGTCGCCAACAGCTGTGACTTTGTCTTGCACCACTTCCACGCACAAATCAGAATCGGTATGGGCTTTGCCGTAGTGATGCATTTTCAAATTCACATCGCCAAACTGGAAGCTTTGCCCATTTTCAACCAATTGGTTGGGCGGCACCAGTTGGGTTCCCACGGTGGATTGGTTGGTCCAGCGCTCCATCAAAGTGCGCCACGTATTGCCTTCGTAGCCTTGAATCATTTCCTTGGTTTTGGCCAAGGCATAGATTGGCAAGCTGGGTCCATAGGCCTTGGCAAAGGCATGGTTGCCCAGCCAATGGTCGCCGTGAAAATGGCTGTTGAACACCGCCACCACCGGCAGCGGGGTGACGCGCTGGATCATGCGCAAAGCCATTTCGCCAATTTGCAAGGAGCTGCCAGAGTCGAGCACCACCACGCCGGCGCTGGTCACCACAAAACTCACGTTGGACATCATGCCGCGGTTCTCTGGCGTGGGGAAACCATCGGGCGCAAAAATCATCCACACATGCTTTGACAATTGCACGGGTACAATGTCCTTGACTGGCGGGCCCACGATGAAGTCTTTCACTTCAGATGCGAACAATTGAACATCTGGCCACAGGCCTGCTGCGCCGATGCCCGCTGCTGCAGCGCCCAAGAAAGCTCTTCGTTTCATGAAGGCCGGATGAACTGGGGAGATGCTAGAGGTCTTCATGGCGCGACTGCCTTTCAAACTGCATAGCCCGGGTTGGGCAAACCACCCGTGATTTTGGGGGCATTGAGTTGGCGCGCCTTGATGCGGCCATTGGGCTGCGTTTTGAGCCATTGCTCGACCACATCCCACACTTGCTTGTTGCCTTGTGTGCGCGCCTCTTCGGCCACAGGGGCCCATCCGGCCACTTTGTATTTCTTGCCAGCTTCAATCAACTTGCCATTCAAGCGCATCTCTTCGATGCGCTTGCCCATGCCTGCTGTGGGGTTGCAGCTGTATTGCAAGCCGCCCACGCGCACCATGTCGCCGCCCTGTTGGTAGTAAGGGTCTGGGTTGAACAGGTTGTCGCAAACATCTTCAAGCACGGTTTTAAGGGTCTCGCCGCTCATCTCAGTGACCGTGGCAAACGAGTAGGTGGTGGCCGTCATGTCCATCAACCATTCGCGTGTGATGGCTTGCCCCGGCAGCAGCGTGGTGCCCCAGCGAAAACCAGGGGAGAATGCAATTTCTGCACCTTGAACATCCATCAAAGCATCTACCAACAATTGGTCGCCCGTGCCATTGAAATTGCCGCGGCGGTACAACATGCCTTCGGAGATGCCCAGTTTTTCAGACAACTTGCTTTCGTAAGGCGCGCGCACCTTGGTGATCAAGGCGTCCATCTCTTTGTCGGCCGGCAGCATGTTCGAAAAAACGGGCAGTAATTTGTATCGGAAATCAGAGACCTTTTTGTCTTTGATTTCAAAATCAAGGACGCCTAAAAATTTGCCGTTGGAGCCTGCATTGGTGACGATGGTCTTGCCGCTTTTGTTGCTGACCAAGGTGGCCACGGGCATGCCGTCGTGCGTGTGTCCGCCCAGGATGGCGTCGATGCCGGTGACGCGGCTGGCCATTTTCAAATCCACATCCATGCCGTTGTGGCTGAGCAGCACCACCACTTGCGCACCTTTGGCGCGCGCTTCGTTGCACATGGCTTGCATGTTCTCGTCTTGAATGCCAAAGGCCCAGTCGGCCATCATGTACCGCGGGTTGGCAATGGGTGTGTAGGGAAAGGCCTGGCCAATGATGGCGCAGGGCACGCCATTGATTTCCTTGATCACATAGGGCTTGAAAACGGGGTCGCCAAAATCTTGGGTCTTGATGTTTTGCGCCACAAAATCGATCTTGCCCGCGAAATCTTTTTCAATGATTTCTTTCACCCTGTCCATGCCCAAGGTGAATTCCCAATGACCCGTCATGACATCCACGCCGAGCAACTTGCAGGCGTCCACCATGTCTTGGCCGTTGGTCCACAAGCAGGTGCCCGAGCCTTGCCAGGTATCACCGCCGTCGAGCAACAAAGCGCCGGGCCGGCTGGCCCGCATGCGCTTGACCAAGGTGGCCAAGTGGGCAAAGCCCCCTACTTTGCCGTAACGCGCTGCGGCTTTTTCAAAATTCAAATAGGTCAATGCATGCGCCTGCACAGAGTCAGGGCGCAGCTTGGCAACTTTGAGCAAGTGCTCGCCGACCAAGTGCGGCAAGTTGCCTTTCATGGAACCCAAGCCCATGTTGATGCTGGGTTCGCGAAAATAAATGGGTTTGAGTTGCGCATGGCAATCGGTCATGTGCAGGAACGAGACGCTGCCAAATTTTTCAATGTCGTAAAGCCCATGAGCGGCTGTGGCGGCATCTGCATCGGCATAGGCACCCATGCCCAAACCGGCCATGGTGCCTGCGCCCAAGACCTGCATGAATTCACGTTTAGAAAGGTTCATAGTTTTGTCTTGACTGATATATGTAAATTCAAAAAACCCGGACGCGCCGGGTTTTCAATTTCATTGGTTGACGGGTGACTTGGGGTCGAGCAACAAGCCCACCAGATGACGCACTTGCGCCTCGCTCAAGATGCCATTGTGACCCACACGCGGCATGTTCGAGCAAGCGTTGTAGGCTTTGGCGTTCCACACTTTGCCCCATGTGTATTCAACAATCAGTTTGACTTCGGGGCTGCTGGGGTTGGTGACGCCTCGGATTTTTCCGTAGTTGTACAAACTCGGGCCAATGGTGCCAAAAGAAATTTCTTTCTTGTCCAGTTGGTGGCAGTTGTAACAATTGCCGCCAACGACGGTTTTGTCGTCGTCGGTGAAGGTCAGGCCGCGGCCATTTTGGGCGATTTTTTCGCCCTCTTTCCAATCACCCAAAAACTTACCGTCGGAGGGCCACTTGACGGCTTGGAGGTTGACGGCCTCGATGGCCTTGGCGGTTTTTTCGTCCAAGGGCTTGCCATCCACATCGGCTTGGCTGCAAACGCGGTTGGTTTCGTCTGTGTTCAACAGTGCACTGGTTTTGACTATGCCTTCGTCACGAAAAGAGGCTTTCACAATTTGTTGCGTCAACAAATTCAAGTCAGCAACCGAGGGTGCGCCGGCGCAGCCGAGTACAAATACTGAAGCCAACACAAGCGCGAGAGTCAGGCGAGGTTTGAAATTGATTTTTTTCATTTAGATGCTCCCTGATTCAACGCTTGATGGCCGGTGCAATGGACGCTGAGCCTTGACTGTTCACCCCTAAGTAAACCCCCAAGGCAATGGTGGCATCGCTGGCAAAACCCGGATAGGGAAAGCGCTGCTGGCGATAGCAGTCGTTCAAGCGCTGCTGCATGCCCCACATTTGGCCGTTAGAGACACGGTAGGCCGGCCATGCGGCAAAGCCCACACCATCGCCAGGATTTTTGGTCAGGTTAGGCAGATCTTGCAAACGAATGCGCTTGCCGTCTTCGGCATGGCAGGAGGCGCAGGCAAAGTCGTGCGGGCCACCGCGCTGAAAGAACAGGCGTTTGCCAACTTCGTAAAAAGTTTTTTCAGATGGGTGTGCTTGTGACAAATTGAACTTCATGCCCTTGGACTCGGCGGCAATGAAAGTGGCCAATGCCGTCATGTTGATTTGCTCGCCCTTGCCAAACCCTGTTTTGGCAATTTCAGTCACGTTCAAACCCTGCAATGTGTCCATGCAGGTGAGCAAGCGTGACTCCAAATCTTGCACTTTGCCAGTGTCAGCAAAATATTTAGGCAATTCTACGAAAGCACCTTTGTACACGCCTGGGCCCTTGCCCAAATCGCATTTTTCAAGCGAGGCGTTTTTGGGGCCACGCTTTTGAGTCCACAAGCCCTCGCCTTTGGCTTCAAATAGGTCAGCAGGGTTGCCGTCTTGCAGCATGGCACGGTATTCGTCAATGCCTTGGCTGGCTGTTTTTTGAGCCAGACTTGGCCAGCTGCAAGCCAAGCTCAAGGCCGCCAAAACGGTTGTCAATGTGCGCTTCATGGTCACCTCTTTGAATCAAACAAAAAAGGGTGAAGGTCTCGCTTCACCCTTGTGAAAGACATGCTCTGATTACGAAACCGTGGCTTCGTCGGTGCGCGTGTCGCCCTTGTTGTCTTTCCAAGTCACGGCCACTTTATCACCTGCTTTGGCGCCTTTGACGACAAATTGCAAAAATGGATTTTTAGAAACACCAGGGCCCCATTCGGCGGACAAAACGGGTTTGCCATTCAATGTGGCAGTGACTTCCTGAATGAACCAGGCTGGCACAGTTTTGCCAGCGGCGTCTTTGCGCTGGCCCGATTCCATCTCGTGACTCATCAAAACTCGAACGGTGGCTTTGTCGCCAGCGGCTTGGGCGCGAATGCGCATTGGATCTGCCATGTTTTTCTCCTGAATGATGGGGTATATGAAGCGCTGCGGATTAACCGCCGCAACCGCCCAAAGTCACTTTGACTTCTTTTTTGGCGAACAAAGCTTTGCCGTCGGCCATGATGGCAACGGCGTACACATCGGAGGATTGGCCCATTTTGGCGCGCGTTAAGAAATTTGATTCCACGGCATCGCTCACATAAAACATGGCCACCAATGCTGATGGATTTTTTTCTACCAAAATCAGCATTTGTTTAACTCCAGGCAACGTGGTGCTGGCGCCCAGGGGCACTACGGCACCATTTTCTGCGATGTCCGGGGCAGTGATGACGACATCTTTGCTTTCAGCAAGGGCGCCTCCTCCGTAAGCCTTGACAGCGTCTTGAACCGACTTGGCGTCAAAGCCTGTTTTGTTGAATGCCGCTTGGGCAAATTGAGGAAAGCCAGCAGAAGCCAGCAAGCCGGCGACCACAGCGCTTTGCTTGAGTGTCTCGCGACGAGTTTGCATCTGAATTCTCCTTGTGAATAAGTTGATGCTAATGAAATCAGTTCTCAATTCAATTGGGCAAAACCCGCTTCAATAGAGAGTGAAGGTTTACTTTTGTGCGCCTTTTGCTATCCACGCAGCGATGGTTTTGGCATCGGCCTCGCCAAGGGCTTGCGCAGGCATCGGAATGGGGCCCCAAAGGCCGCTTCCACCTGCCTTGATTTTGCCAGCTAAATACTCGGCCTTGCCTGGGTATTTTTTGGCTATCTCATTAAATCCTGGGCCAACGATCTTCTTGTCCATGCCGTGGCATGCCGTGCAGACATGTTTGTTCAGCAAAGCAATGGCTATTTTGCTCTCAGATTTACCATCTTCGGCTTTAAGGCTTGCCGCTGGGGCAGCAGTCCCAGGTGCCAAAGCGACAACAGACGCGCCCACTTTGCCTTCTGTCTTGCTGGTGTCAACGCCTTTTTGCTGTCCTACAAGCCGATTTTGCTCACGCAAGTTGCCATGTGCATTGCGGGCAAAGTCAGGTAAAAATGAAGCCACCTTGGCTTGAGGCACACAGTCTTTCATGCAAATGATGTTGCTTGTATCTGGCTTCAGGGCGCTGCCAAATTCTTTACCAGGCCACATGGCATGCGCGGTACTCATGCCATTGCGATTGGGCATGCGATTTTGCACTTCAGCGATATTTTGATTGGACAGCGTGAAGTCATCGGGCACCACACCTGCTAAGCTCAATAAAAATCCTGTGACCGCATAGACCTCTTCGGTGCTCAAAGTCTTGGGGTTGTTCCATGGCATGGCGCGGTTGATGTAATCCCACAAGGTCGAAACCGTGGCCACCTTCATGATCGTGGTGCGCCCAGGATAATCAGCGCGCGTTAGGTTGGCCACGCGCCCAGTTTGGATGTCTTGCGCCGTGGTACCACCGATCAGTGGAGCGAACACCTCATTGGACTCACCAAAAATGCCATGGCACTGCGCGCACTTGGCTTCCCACACATCTTGGCCTTTGGCCACGGAGCCTGAGCCAGCTGGTAAACCTTTGAAGTCAGGGCGGACATCAATGTCCCACGCGGCCACTTCCTTGGGCGTGGCATCTCGGCCAACACCGGGGTACTTTGCGCTTTGCGCTGCGGCCCATCCTGCGCTGAGCAAGGCGGCGCATATCAAAACTGCTTTATGAAACTTGAACATTCTTGACCTCGCCATTTTCTTGCACCAACCAGGACTGAATGGCGTTGTTGTGATAGATCGAGCGCGTGCCCCGCACATCTCGAAGTTGCTTGTACATAGGCTGCACATACCCCGTCTCGTCTTGCGCGCGGCTTTGAATGATGGCCGGTTTGCCATCCCAAACCCAATCCAGATTAAAGCGCGTCAATGCCTTAGACAGCACCGGTGTTTCAAGCCGCGCTGAGCGCCAATTGCGCCCGCCATCGGTGGACACGTCCACACGCTTGACCTTGCCCTTGCCCGACCAAGCCAGTCCGGTGATGTTGTAAAAGCCTTTGTCCAGCAAGACTTGGCCGCCTGATGGCGTGGTGACCACGCTCTTGCATTCTTGAATGTTGGTGTACTGGCGATGCAAACCACTTGGCTGCAAATCCATGTAATGAATGGCTTCGTCTTTGGCGGCATAGGGCTTGTCACCCACTTCGATTCGGCGCAAATATTTCACCCAACTGACCCCCTGCACGCCCGGCACCACCAAGCGCAGTGGGTAACCATTTTCAGGGCGCAGCATTTCGCCATTTTGACCATAAGCCACGAGCACTTCACCGGAGGTGATCAAGCTCATGGGGATGGTGCGCGTCATGCTAGAGCCATCACCGCCTTCGGCCAAAATAAATTTTCCGTTTTTCAAATCGGCGCCCGCCAATTCGAGCAGCGTGATCAGCGGCACGCCCGTGAACTCACTGCATGACAACATGCCGTGGGTGTATTGCACAGTGGGCACCGCCACATTGCCCCAATCGACCGCCGTGTTGGCGCCGCACTCAATGAAGTGAAAGCGCGAGACCGAAGGCAGGCGCATGATCTCGTCCATGGTGAAAACCTTGGCCGACTTGACCATGCCGTTGATCATGAAGCGGTGCTTGGAAGGATCAATGTCCCACCAGCCTTGGTGGTGGCGCTCGAAATGCAAGCCGCTGGGGGTAACGATGCCAAACAAAGATTGCAAAGGTGCAAAAGATACCGATGCTTGCGTGGTTTGCGTCAAACCCGGGCTTTGGCGGCGCTGCAAATTGGCCTCAAACTGCGAGGGCTTGCCATAGCCCTCCGTGGCCACGCCCTGACCCAAACCTGTAGCGTGCGCTGGCAAATTCAAAATATGGGGGTCACCCCCTTCGCTTGGCAAGGGGTTGCCTTGGGCCCAAGCCGTGGGCGTTGCCACAGCTGCAACGCCAGCAGCCGTGGCGGCAGTGGCCGTGATGAAGGCCTTGCGAATAAAGTCGCGCCGACCCTGTTTGCCTTGAGCAAAAACGGTTCGAACCCCTTCAAGGTTCAAAAAATTTTCTGGCGCTTTGAGCAGTCGTCCTGAGGACGTACGTTCTTCTTTCACACCGTCTCCTTGTGATTCACACCCGAATTATACCCTAGTCAGTATAGTAATTCAACCAACCTGCGCTGACACACGTCAGTGCTCACTTGAACTGGTAATGGTCTCTGTTGAGCACCGCTGCGACTGCTGTGACTTCTTCAGGGAAAAATCCCAGATTCAATTCAGTGTTGCACTGCTCGACCATGCCGCGCAGAAATCCAGGGGTATTGATGCGCTCCAAAGGTTTGTAGATGGCGCTGCCGTCACCGCCCACCTTGCGCTGATGACAGGAGACGCATTGGTTTTGTGCAATCAATTGCTCGCCGAGTTTGAGGTCAGCCCCCTTGAACAACAAGGGCTGCGCCAAGACTTGACCCGCCCCCCACATGGCGACGATGCACGATGCGATGTGAAGTTTTTTCTGAAAATAGGACATCATTTAGCTCCAGATAAAATCCAAGCCGCCAAAGTGGCCGCATCGGCATCGCTCAAAGTGGACTGCATTGGCATCGGCACCGGACCCCACTTGCCCGAACCACCGGCTTTGATGTTTTTGGCCAAAGTGGCCGCAGCATCTTTTTGACCTGCATATTTTTTGGCGACATCTTGGTACGCTGGCCCCACCAATTTTCTCTCGGCAGAGTGGCAAGACATGCAGGCGTTCTTTTTGGCCAAGTCCAAATTGGCCCAAACAGGCGTGGCCCACAAAGCTGAAAGTAACAGGACAGTTAGCTCGTTCTTCATGAATTCATCTTAAGTATTTTGAATAAAACCAAGCGCTAATTTAACTTAAATCAGAAGCAACAACCGCCATCACGATCGCAAGAGCTTGCGCGCTTGCGCCAAGCGCTCATCTAAATAGGCCGCATAAAAATCAGGCAAGTAGCCCCCTTCCATGCGGTCGGCAATTTCTTGTCCATTGCGCCCGAAAAATAGCACCGTTGGCGCAATGCTCACGCGCCAGCGCTTGATCATTTGGTCGTGTGTTTGCATCTGCCCGGAAAAATCACGCACCGCCATCGCACTGCGCATATCGACCTGCACCACCGGCAGGCCCTGCATGTGCATGGGACCCAAAAAATGCTCCCGTGCAACTTTGCAATAAGGGCAACCCTCCAAGCTGACCATCACCAACAAAGGATCTTTGATGAGCAGCGCTTTGTTCAATTCGTCAGGCAATGAAACAGACAGCGGCAATTGGGCAGGCGCTGCCAGCGCGGCCAAAGGGCGAAGTCCCAAAGCCGCATTTGCCGCGGTAAGAGATGCGAGAGAAAGCCACTCTCGGCGCCGGGTCCAATTTGTTTGCAACTTGTTCATCAACAGGATCAGTTTCGCGTTCAGGGTTGGCTCAACGTCTTTATTTTGCCTTATCTTGAGGCAATTTTGGATCGGCTATGTTAGCATTAATATCAGTAACTACTGATATGAAGGGTGGCGCTTGTGGCTTTGATTGATGCCATTGAGCTGTATGGCGAAGGCTGGGTATTGGCCCTTGGTGGAGCTTTGATAGGCGTGGCATTTGGCTTTTTTGCGCAGCGCTCCAAGTTTTGCCTGCGCGCAGCCGTGATCGAATTTTGGCACCACCAGTTCAAAGAAAAATTGGCCATTTGGTTGCTGGCTTTTTCTTCAGCCGTCATCGCCACCCAGGCTTTGAGTTTGTGGGGCGGTTTGGACACCAGCGCTGCACGCCAAATTGCAGCCCGAGGCAGTTTATCGGGCGCCTTGATCGGCGGCTTGTTATTTGGCATTGGCATGATCATGACGCGCGGCTGCGCCAGTCGATTGTTAATTCTTTCTGCCAATGGCAATTTGCGTGCTTTGCTTTCCGGTTTGATTTTTGCAGTCGCTGCCCAGTCAAGTTTGTCGGGCGCTTTGATGCCACTGCGCATTGCGCTGAGCGAGATGTGGACGCTGCAAGGTGGGCCAACTCGTGACCTGCTCGCCTTGTTGGGGTGGGGGCCTGCTGCAGGTCTGGTGCTCGGAGTGACATGGTTGTTTGCCGCCATTTATTTTGGCAGGCGCAGCAACTCCCGCTCAGCGTGGATGTGGGTCGGCGGCATCGGCACCGGCTTGACAGTGGCCGCTGCCTGGGGCTGTAGCCAATGGGTGGCGCGCAACTCCTTTGAGCCCGTGCAAATTCAAGGCTTAACCTTCAGCGGCCCTTCAGCTGAATGGTTGATGCGGATCTTGCTAAATCCATCTCCCAAAATTGGTTTTGAATTTGGCTTGTTGCCCGGTGTCTTTTTAGGTTCGCTGATGGGCGCACTTCTTGGCAAAGAATTCCATTTGGAAGGTTTTAACGACGGCTACAGCATGCGCCGCTATATTTTTGGCGCTATTTTGATGGGCTTTGGCTCGATGTTGGCTGGCGGTTGTGCGGTGGGGGCGGGCGTGACGGGCGGCGCTATTTTTGCAGTCACTGCTTGGGTTACCTTGATTGGCATGTGGTTGGGCGCGGGCTTGACCGATCGGTGGCTGGACTCACCCAGCACGCACCGCGCGCCATGATCAAAATTCAGTAGCTTCTGCGCAGACCAGACGCATTATTTACCGCTCAAATACTCCGCGACAGCAGCCATTTCCAGTGCCGTCATTTTGCTCACAATCGCGTGCATGACGGCGTTGTCGTTGGTGCGCTCGCGGTCATTGAAAAGTTTCAACTGCGCTTCGGTGTAACCCGCATATTGACCCGCCAAGCGCGGCAAGGTGACACTGCCCTTGGCCTGTGCCCCATGGCAACTGGCGCAGGCCGGCACGCCGCTGAACTTATTGCCCACATGAAATATGTAGCGCCCCACCGCAGCCAAATCAGCGTCTTTGGCGGGCTCTGACGGTGCACTTTGATTCTCAAAATAGCGGCCCAAAGCGCGCATCTCATCGGGTGTGAGTTTGGCCACCATGTCAGCCATGGCGGTGCTTTTGCGTTTGCCCGATTTGAAGTTGTCCAATTGCTTGGCAATGTATTCAGCATGTTGCCCGGCCAAGCGAGGGAACACTTCGCTGGACGACTCCCCTTGCGCGCCATGACAAACAAAACAAACGCCAGATACAATTTTTTTAGCACGCGCTTCATCTGCCTGCGCCCATGCCGCGCTGCACCAGCCAAGCGCCGCCAAGGCCAGCGTCACACGTTGCAACCCCATCATCCAATTCATTTCAAACTCTCAATCATTGCGCACAAAACCCCTACTGCGCCCAGCGCATTCAAGCCAGTGTGTCAGCCCAAATGTTGCGAGCCCAAGCCATGGCATAACGCCCTTCTAGCTCACTGGCGGCGCTAGAGACACCACCGGCCCCTGCCACGGCCAGCATGGTCTTTTTGTCGGGGTCATAGGCATGCACGCTGGCCACGTGCACCACGTCTTCGGCGCTGACAAAGCTGTAGCAGGTGTTGTTGTAGATCGGCATGGCATTGACCGCCTTGCCAGTGAGCAAGGCCACCACGGCAGCCGCACAAGTCTTGCCGTGCTGGTTGGCCATGTGGCCTGATTTGGGCATGGCCGGAGCAATTTGAATCGAATCGCCCAGCACGTGGATGTTTTTGGCCGCCTTGGACTCAAAGGTCAAAAAATCAACCTCACACCAGCGCTTGTTGGCTGTGGCCAGACCTGTTTTGACAGCAATGTCGCCCGCGCGCATGGGTGGGATCACGTTGAGCACATTGGCTTTGACGTCGTCGTTGAACTCAAACTTCAAGGTGTTGGTGGCAGCGTCGACATCGGTCGCGGTGTGCTTACCGCGGTACTCCACCATGCCTTTGTAGCGCTCGGCCCAAGCTTTTTTAAACAAGGGGCCTTTGGAGGTCACGTCGTCATTGGCATCCAAAATGAGCACTTTGCTTTTGGGCTTGGCCTTGGTGAAATAGTCAGCCACTTGGCAAGCACGCTCATAAGGCCCGGGCGGGCAGCGGTAGGGTGCCAAGGGAATGGACAGCGCATAAACACCACCGTCGGGCATGGCTTGGAGTTGCTTGCGCAGGGCCACTGTTTGAGCGCCCGCTTTCCAAGCGTGCAGCACTTTGTCTTGTGCGCCGGCCTTGCTCAAACCCGGCAGGGCATCGAACATGAAGTCAACACCCGGCGACAAGATCAATCGGTCATAGCTCAGCTCAGTGCCCCCAGCCAACTTGAGCACGCGCTTATCAGGGTCAATGCTGACAGCCCGGTCTTGCACCCAATTGACACCGTGGCGTTTGACCAAATTGTCGTACGAGGTGGTGATATCGGCCATGGTTTTGCTGCCACCAATGACCAAGTTAGAGATGGGGCAAGAGATGAAACTGGGGTTGGGCTCAACCACTGTGACTTGAATGCCGTAGTCGGACCACATGCGAACATATTTAGCTGCGGTAGCACCGCCGTAACCGCCCCCGACCACCACCACTTTGGGCCCATTGCCATTGCCAATGCTGGCGCAACCGGCCGTTAAACCCAAGGCACCCAGCGCAGTACCCGTAGAAGCTGTTTGAATAAATTGACGACGTTTCATGGGGCCTGCCTTATTTCTTTTGAGCCGCAAAATAGCCAGCAATGGCAACGATTTGATCATCGCTGTAACCCTTGGACAGCTGGTGCATGATCGTGGCCGGTTTGCGCCCTGCTTTGAAGTCCATCATTTTTTTAACGATGTCGTCTTTGTTCACGCCGGCCAAGGCTTCATTGCCCGCTTCAGCTTTGCCATTGGTGCCGTGGCAATTAAAGCAAGCTGCCGCCCAGCTTCGCACTTGCAATGGGTCTGGGGCTGAGCTTTGCGCATGCGCAGCAAATACGGCCAGCAACAGCAGTGCTGATCCAACAGTTCTAAAAGTCTTCATCAAATCTCCTCTGAAAAATACAATCAATGGACTGGTTGACAACAGCCCAATTGGTCAACCCGAGCCACAAACTCAAGGCCGCAAATAAACAAAGCCTTCTTTGGCTTGAAGCTTGGCCACTTCGACAACGCCAGAAGGAACCACCACGGCCTCCATGGCCACGCGCTCTTTGCCAATGCTGCGGGTCACCAAAGTGTTATTGCAAACCCGAAATTCCACGCCTTTTCCCGATAACTCACCAATGCTTCCGGCAAAACTTTGCCCCGCTGCATTGGTGGCGCCATCTAATAAAAAATCAATCCCCTGCCCATGCGTGACCACCACGATTTTAGCCAAAGGGTCGGCACTCAAGTGATTTCGAATGTTACCGATGGCCCTGGAGGCTTGCGCAATGCCATCGTTCAAATGGTAAACCACTTTAACTTGCGCCCACGCGGCAGCACAAGCCATCAGGCCCAAACCAATCGCAAAAAAATTCCGCATTGAACGTCTCTGATTCATTCGTCACCTCTTATTTATCGTCATGTTAAAGGCCTAAAGCATTACCCGAGCACAGTAAAAACCCCAGTTCAGATCTTCTTTTTCTTTTTGACTTGAATTTGCTCACAGACGGCGCGGCAAAGATTGACCACACCTGTGTTGACAATGGAATAGTAAATTTGAACACCCTCTCGGCGCTTGCCTAAAATACCCGCCTGGTACAGCGTGCTCAAGTGCTGCGACATATTGGGCTGCGTGGTGTTGATTTCAGCCAACAATTCACCCACATTTTTCTCGCCCTGGCAAAGACTGCTGATGATGCGAAGTCGCATGGGCGCAGACATGACACGAAAAATTTCAGCGGCCTTGTCAAAGACTGCATCGCCTTTGGGTAAATTGCCAAATTGAACCGACGGGGCTTTTGAAGCCATTGAGATTTCCTCGTTCACAGAAAAAATGATGTGCTCATTGCTGTCCATTTGTTTTTTGCCGCATGGTACGACTCAACAAGATCACCGGCAGCAAGCCCACCAGCACCAGAGCCAATGAGGGCAATGCCGCTTCGCCCAAGCGTTCATCGCGGGCCAATTGATAAGCCACCACCGCCAATGTGTCGGTATTGAATGGGCGCAGCACCAGGGTAGCGGGCAGCTCCTTCATCACATCAACGAACACCAGCAGTGCGGCAGCAAGCGTTGAGCGGCGCAGCAAGGGGCCGTGCACTTGACTCAAGAGGCCCCAACCTGAAACGCCCAGCATGCGCGCTGAATCGTCCAGACTCAAAGGTACTCTGGCATAACCGCTTTGCACCGACTGCAAAGCCACAGCGCAAAATCGCACCAAGTAAGCCCAGACCAAGCCCATCACCGTGGCGGTGACCCAAAACCCGGCCTGCGTTTGGGGCCATGTGGCTTGCAACCAAGCCACGGGCAGCAACAAACCCACCACCACCACTGCGCCGGGTACGGCGTAACCCAAACCAACCAGCTGCACCACAGCGCGCGTCCAGGCATCGGCCTTTTGGCGAATGCCAAAGGCCAGCAGCAAGGCGATGCTCACGGCCAGAACCGCCGTCAAAGCGCCCAATCTCAAGCTGTTCAAGGCCCACACGCCAAAGCGGTCCCATGCCAGCAAAGAGGTGTCGGCCAACAGGGGGCGAAACATCAAGAGCACGGGCAACACAAAGCCTAAAAAAATCGGCACAAAACAAAGCAGCCCTGCTACCCAAGCAGCGCCTGCGGACAGTCGCACCGGTTGCGCTTCACTGGCGCTGCTGATAGCGCCGCGCAAGTTGGCAAAGCGCATGCGTTGCTGAGCGCGTTTTTCAATTTGCAACAAAACCAGCACCACTGCCAATAAAAGCGTTGCCAATTGCGCTGCAGCCACGCGGTTGTCCATGGACAACCAGGCTTTGTAAATACCGGCGGTGAAAGTTTGGATGCCAAAATAACTCGAGACCCCAAAGTCAGCCAAAGTTTCCATCAGGGCCAATGCCACGCCGGCAGCCACCGCAGGTCGGGCCAAGGGAATGGCCACTTCACGAATGCGCCTAGACAAGGGCGCCCCTAACAAACGGGCGGCTTCCATCAACTGCGTCGCACGTTCGCTCAAAGCGGTTCGGGCCAGCAAATAAACATAGGGGTACAAAGCCAGCGTGAATACAAACACGGCGCCTGCCAAACTTCGCACCTCAGGCAACATGCGGCCTTCAAGCCCCCACTGGGCTCGCATGAACGATTGCAAAGGGCCACTGAACTGCAAAAAATCGGTGTAGGCATAGGCCACGACATACGCTGGCATGGCCAAAGGCAAGAGCAAAGCCCATTCAAAAAATCCACGGCCTGGAAAGTCAAACAAAGTCACTGCACAGGCCGCGCTCAAACCGATCATCGTCACCCCCAGCGCGACCCCCAGGGACAAAATCAAAGTGCTCAGGACGTACTCAGGCAGCACCGTTTGCGCCATTTCGCGCAAGATGCTGGCGCTATCGGGGCCCCATGACAACCACGAGGCCAACAGGGCCAACACGGGCACGCTCAAGAGCAGGGCCAGCAGGCTAAAGGCAAGTGAGCGAAGCCAGGGCAAAAGCATGGGCAAGTGCAATCTTTGATTCGGTGTGCAAAGGAATTTCAGCAGCCCATTGTAAGGAGGCACGTGAGGATGCCGGCAAATGGGCCATGCTTTGCATATTCTCTACAATCCAAGTCATGTTCCTCGCAGTCTCTGACCTTGATGTTTGTTACCCCGCACGGGACACACCTGCTGTGCAAGGGGTTCGCCTGAGCTTGCAGGCAGGGCAAATTGGCGTGCTGATTGGCCCCTCGGGCTGCGGCAAAACCACCTTGCTGCGCGCTGTGGCTGGTTTGGAGCCTGTGGCGGCAGGCCAGGTGAGCTTGTCGGGCCGCGTGGTCAGCAGCGCACAGTTCACGCAAGCGCCCGAGACACGGCGCATGGGCATGGTCTTTCAAGACTACGCTTTGTTTCCGCACTTGGATGTGGCGGGCAACTTAGGTTTTGGACTGCATGGTTGGCCTCTGCCAGACAAGAAACAACGCATTGCGGAAGTTTTAAAGTTGGTCGATTTAGAGGGCGCAGAAAAACGCTACCCGCATGAGTTATCTGGCGGACAACAGCAACGCGTGGCATTGGCCAGGGCATTGGCGCCCAAACCCGATTTGCTTTTGCTCGACGAGCCCTTCTCCAATTTGGATGTGGATTTGCGTGAGCGCTTAGCGCTGGAGATTCGAAACATTTTGAAGGCCGCACAAGCCACCGCTTTGTTTGTCACGCACGATCAACTCGAAGCCTTTGCCATTGGCGACGTGATTGGCGTCATGAATGAAGGCCGCCTGCATCAATGGGACGATGCCTACAACCTGTATCACCGCCCCGCCACACGCTTTGTGGCCGAGTTCATTGGGCACGGCGTATTCACGCCCGCCACACTGCGCGAAGAAGCCGGCTGTGTGGTGGTTAAAACTGTGCTGGGTGAATTAACCGATGTGGCCCAAGGCCCCATCGCATGCAGCTTGGCCAGTGGTGCTTGTGATGTGCTGCTGCGCGCTGATGACATCGTGCACGACGACCATGCACCGGTGAAAGCCGAGATCTTGCGCAAGGCCTTCAGGGGCTCAGAATTTTTGTACACGCTGCGCTTGCAAAGTGGAGAAACTGTGATGGCGCATGTGCCCAGTCACCACGACCACAAAATTGGCGAGTGGATCGGCATTCGCGCTGAAGTCGACCATGTGGTCACCTTCAACCGCGCCTGCCCACAAGGCTCACGCCAGTTGTGTCAGATGCCTTGCAGTTTGCACCCGCACGAAGGCAAAGTCATTCCGATTGCAACAGACAAGCCAGCTTGAGTTGCATCACTTTCAAGCGCAGGTCATGCGCCCATTCGCGTCGACCGCGACCTTGCGCAGTTTGCAGATCACCAAAATTGACCACTGCTTGAAGCCCTTTGGCATTCAAGGTTCGCCAGACAGAAACCAGCAATGAATCGTCATCGATGTAGCGCGCAGCCATGCTGATTTTCCCTGTACGGCCATCGACAAATTGCAGCGCCAAAGTTTGTACCGGCGCATTGGCAGCAATGGCCGATTGAATCAAGTTGGCGTGAAAGGGCAAGAGGCCAAGCCCATCGCTGGTAGTGCCTTCTGGAAACACCGCCACCACTTCACCTTGCTTTAAGGCCTGCGCCATTTCGTGCACCATGCGCAAGGCATCGCGGCGCTGGCTGCGGGCAATGTACAAAGTGCCAGCGCCCGTGGCCATGGTGCCCAGCACGGGCCAGTCGCGCAATTCCGATTTAGACACAAAGCGGCAATGGCGCGTGGCGTGAATCACCAGAATATCAAGCCAAGAAATGTGATTGCAAATCAGCAAGGCTGGGCCGCTGACCACGGGCTTGCCCAAGACTCGCAATTCAATGCCGCAAATCCTGAGCATCTGCATCGCCCAAACTTGCACACGAGCGTTGCGTTGCTCTAAGCTGAGCATTGGAAAGCGCGTGTAGATGGTGAAAAACCCTATCAGAGCATGCCAGACTCCGCGCAAGAGTTTGATCAGAGCACGCAGCACAGTGCAGCCAGATGCTATGCGGCTTGGTAAGCCACATGCCCACCGACCAAAGTGCAGCGCACGCGGCCAGGCAATTCGTACCCTGCAAAAGGCGTGTACTTGCCTTGACTGCGCAAGGCGCAGGGCGTGACTTGCCAGTGGGCTTGGGGATCCAACACGCACACGTCGGCCAAACTACCAAGACTCAAACTGCCCGAGGGCAACTGTAAAACACGGCTGGGTTGGCAAGTCAAGGAGGCCAACGCACGGCTCAAAGGCAGCTTGCTGTCTTGTGCCCATTTCAGGGCCAAGCTGAGCAACAACTCGACTCCGGTAGCGCCCTGCTCCGCTTCTGCAAAGGGCAATGCTTTGTTGTCTGCATCAACGGGGCAATGGTCTGAAACCAGCGCGTCGATGCTGCCGTCAGCCAGACCTTGCCTGAGGGCCTCACGGTCAGCTTGCTGACGCAGCGGCGGGGACAGGCGTGCACGAGCGTCAAAGTAGCCCACGTCCACATCTGTTAAGTGCAACGAGTTGATGCTCACATCACAGGTCACATTCAGTCCATCGGCTTTGGCTTGGCGCACCAATGCCACGCCAGCTGCACTGCTCAAGCGGCACAAATGCACGCGCGCTGGGGTATGGCGCATCAATTCAAAAATCGTGTGCAAGGCGATGGTTTCTGCTGCCACGGGCACGCCCGACAAACCCATGCGTGTGGCCAAAGCACCACTGGCCGCCACGCCTTTTCCTAAATGCAATTCTTGTGGGCGCAGCCACACGGTGTAGCCAAAGGAGCTGGCGTATTGCAAAGCCCGCTGCAAGACTTGGGTGTTCCCCAGCGCCACCTCGGCTTGGCTAAAACCAACACAACCGGCTTCGCTGAGCTTGACCATTTCGGTCAACACTTCGCCCTTTAAGCCGCGGGTCAATGCACCCAAGGGCAAGACATTGGAGCGGTTTAATTTGTTGGCCTTAAAGCGCAGCATCTCCACCAAACCAGGCTCGTCCAGCACAGGGGTTGTGTCGGGCGGGCACACCAAACTGGTCACTCCTGCGGCCACGGCCGCAGCCAACTCAGAGTCGAGCATGCCCTCATGTTCGTGGCCTGGCTCGCGCAATCGCACGGCCAAATCGACCAAACCAGGCATCACCACGCAGCCCGCAGCTGAGATTGTTTTTTGCGCGTGAAAGTCTGCAGGCGCTTGGCCTATGGCCACAATTTTTCCGGCCGATATGGCCACATCGGCGATCTCATCGCGTTGGCTTTGCGGGTCGATCACGCGGCCCCCTTGAATCAGAATTTTCATAGCGACTTTTCTTTCAACTTCTTTTTATCAATTCGCCTTACGCCTCATTGCCAGCAACGATGCTCATCACCGCCATGCGCACGGCAATGCCAAAAGTCACTTGCGGCAAGATCACACTTTGCGGGCCATCCACCACGGCCGAGTCAATTTCAACACCGCGGTTGATGGGGCCAGGGTGCATCACGATGGCATCTGGTTTGGCCAGTTGCAGTTTCTCGGGGGTGAGCCCAAACTGCTTGAAATACTCTTGACTCGAAGGCAAGAGGGCACCGCTCATGCGCTCGCTTTGCAAACGCAAGGTGATCACCACGTCGCAATCTTTGATGCCCTCTTCCAGATCATGAAAAACCCGCACACCCATTTGCGTCATGTTTTGCGGCACCAGTGTTTGCGGCCCCACCACCCGCACTTCGGCACAACCCAAAGTGGTCAAAGCGTGGATGTCTGAGCGAGCAACGCGTGAGTGCAAGACGTCACCCACAATGGCCACAGTCAGTTGGCTGAAATCTTTTTTGTAATGCCGGATGGTGTACATGTCCAGCAAGCCTTGCGTGGGGTGCGCGTGGCGGCCGTCCCCTGCATTGATCACATGCACATGCGGCGCCACATGTTGCGCGATCAAATACGGCGCGCCCGATTCGCTGTGGCGCACCACAAAAATATCGGCAGCCATGGCCGACAAATTGGCGATCGTGTCGAGCAAAGATTCACCCTTGGAGGCCGACGAGCGCGAGATGTCCAGGTTGATCACATCGGCAGACAAACGAGTGGCTGCAATTTCAAATGTGGTGCGCGTGCGGGTGCTGTTTTCGAAAAACAAATTGAATACACTTTTGCCCCTGAGAAGCGGAACTTTCTTGACTTCTCGGTTGCTCACGCTGACGAAATGGGTGGCTGTGTCCAAGATGTGCGTGAGCATGTCGCGCGAGAGGCCCTCGGTAGACAACAGGTGAATCAGTTCACCATTGGCGTTGAGCTGCGGGTTTCTTTTGTACAACATGCTTACTCCTCTTGGGCCTGCACTTGAAAGCTGAAGGCGCCTGCCGCATCACGCGCCAGCGCCAATGATTGACCTTCTGGCAAAACCACGCGTGCAGCAGCAAAATCAGCCTGAATCGGCAATTGGCGCCCCCCTCGGTCCACCAAAACCGCCAACTTGACGCAAGCTGGGCGGCCGTAGTCAAACAACTCGTTGATCACAGCGCGCAAGGTGCGGCCGGTGTAGAGCACGTCGTCCAACAACACAATGTCGGCGCCATGAATTTCAAAAGGCAATGCAGTTTGCCCCCTGCCCGAGAGACCTCTCTGGGCAAAATCGTCTCGGTGCATGGACGAAGAAATCGTGCCGTGCTCGCCTGCAAGGCCCAAGTCTTTTTGCAAACGCTCAGCCAACCAAGCTCCACCTGAAGTGATGCCCACCAAACGGGTTTGCGCCGTGCACATGGCCCGCACACCGCGCAAGAGCTCGCTGTAAAGCGCCTCTGCATTCAAAGCCAATGCACTCACGGCAGACTCCTTAAAAATTGTTCCAAAATGATGCAGGCCGATGCCGCATCTGCATCCTTGGCGCCAGCGCTCAAGGCTTCGGTGGTGCTGTAGCGCTCGTCCACCTCGTAAACATCCAGACCAAACCTGCCGCGCAATTGGCGTGCAAATTTTTGTGCCCGCAATGTATTCTCATGCGCAGCGCCGTCGGGGTGAAAAGGCACGCCGACCACCAAGGCATCTGGGCACCACTCTTGAATGCGTTTTTCAATTTGAGCAAAGCGAGCATCACCTTGGGCCTGCACGGTGGTTTGCGCCGTGGCTTGCCCAAGCATGCGATTGCCCACTGCCACACCGGTGCGTTTGAGTCCGAAATCGAAAGCCAAAAAACTCTGCTGCGCGGCAGGCACAGACAGGGTCTGGGCCAGGCTCATGCGTGGCCCGCCTCGGTGCTGAGCATCCAGGGCTGCAAGCCCAGCAAACTCAAAGCGCGTGCATAGCGCTCTTGAATCGGGGTGTCAAAAATCACGTCCAGATCGGCTTGCACAGTCAACCAACTGTTCTCGCCAATTTCTGATTCCAGCTGCCCTTGACCCCAAGCGGCGTAGCCCAAGGTGACCAAGACCCTGCGCGGGCCGGCTCCGCCGGACAAGGCTTCCAGCACATCGCGCGAGGTGGTCATGGCCAAGCCGCCAGGCACACTCAATGTGGAAGCGTAGATGGGGGTGTCCTTGGCGGCATTTTCTGCCACCACCGGATCGTGCAGCACGAAACCGCGTTCAGTTTGAACTGGACCACCGTGCAACACATTCGATTGCATCAGGTCTTCTCGGCGCAATGGGAGCTCGACTTTGTCAAACAAATGCCGCAAACTCATGTCGCCCGGTTTGTTGATGATCAAACCCATGGCACCCCGCTCGTTGTGCTCACACAGGTAGATCACGCTCTTGGCAAAAGAGGCATCTTCCAAACTGGGCATGGCGATCAAAAAATGATGCGTGAGGTTGATGGAGGCAAAATCGGCAGACATGGCCCAATTTTAACGGTGCAAGCTTCATGAACAAACCCTTTTCTTCAGGTCTGGTCTGGTTTCGGCGTGATTTACGCGTTCAAGACAACGCTGCGCTGTTTCACGCCCTGAAAAACTGCAGCAAAGTGCACTGTGCCTTTGTCTTTGACACGGACATCCTGGCCGGCTTGCCCCAGCAAGACCGGCGGGTCGAGTTCATTCGGGAGTCTTTGGTCGATTTGGACCAAGATTTGCGTCAAACCGCCCTTGCTGCGGGCTTGCCTCACAGCTTGGCAGAGTTGGCCGGCTTGATCGTGGTCCACGGCACGGCCAAATTGACCATCCCCCATTTGGCGCAAGATTTAGGGGTTCAAGTGGTCTTTGCCAGCCACGACGACGAGCCCGACTCTTTGGCCCGTGACGCTCAAGTCAGGGGCGCTTTGGCCAATGCCGGCATAGCTTTTCACACCGGCAAAGACCACGTGGTCTTTGAGCGGCAAGAGGTTTTAACTTTGGCCGGACGGCCATACAGCGTTTTCACACCCTATAAAAACGCATGGCTTAAAAAAATTGAACCCCAAGACCTGCAGGCCCGTGCCGTTGCCAAACATGCCAACGCATTGGCGCCCCGGCCCAAGTCGTATTGCAAAATGGTCCCCACACTGGCTGAAATTGGCTTTGAGCCCACGGGTTTGCAGCAGCTGCATTACCAGCCTGGAAGTTCAGGCGGACAAATTTTATTGGCCGAATTTCTGGGTCGCATCGACCGCTATGAAGACACACGCAATTTCCCTGCAGTCAAAGGCCCCAGTTATTTGAGCGTGCACCTGAGATTTGGCACCATCTCCATTCGCCAATTGGCCCGTGAGGCCTTGGCGCGCAAGCTCAGTGCGGGTGCCAGCGTGTGGTTGTCGGAGCTGATTTGGCGCGACTTTTATGCCCAAATTTTGGCCAATTTCCCGCACGTCACCCAGCGCAGTTTCAAACCCGACTACGACGCCATCCAGTGGGAGCGTGGTGCCCATGCCAAGGCCCTGTTTGCCGCTTGGTGCGAGGGGCGCACGGGCTATCCCTTGGTTGACGCAGCCATGGCGCAAATCAACCAAACTGGCTATATGCACAACCGCCTGCGCATGGTGGTGGCCAGTTTTTTGGTCAAAGACCTGGGCATTGACTGGCGTTGGGGCGAAAAGTATTTTGCCCAGCACTTGATCGACTTTGATTTGTCAGCCAACAACGGCGGCTGGCAATGGGCCAGTTCCAGCGGCTGTGACGCGCAGCCCTACTTTCGCATCTTCAACCCCTTGAGTCAAAGTCAGAAATTTGATCCACAGGGCAAGTTCATTCGGCGCTATCTGCCGCAATTGGGCCACTTGCCAACGGCTGATTTACACGCCCCGTGGGAGGCCAAACCCATGGTGCTAGAGGCCGCCGGGGTGGTGTTGGGCCGCGATTACCCCTTGCCCGTGGTGGTGCACTCAGAGGCCCGCGAGAAAACCTTGGCGCGTTACGCCGTGGTCAAAAAAACCTAGTGCCCATGGGGCACAAGGGGGCCTTAAATGGCCACCATCTCAAAGTCTTCTTTGCGGGCGCCGCACTCGGGGCAAGTCCAATTCATGGGCACATCGGCCCAGGCCGTGCCTGGCGCAATGCCATCTTCAGGGCAACCTGCAGCTTCGTCGTAAATCCAGCCGCAAATCAAACACATCCAAGTTTTGTAATCAGTCACAGAGTGGCACCAGTGTCGAATAGAATCGAGCGATTGTATCGGGCTCCCACGCAGCTCCGATGAAGGATTTTTGAAGCTAGGCTTTTTTTGCCCTTGATCGCTCAGCCATGACACACGCCCCGCCCCCTGCGCCAACCCCCGACGACACCCCAGACGACGACGAAGAAGCGGTCATTGCCTGCGTCTTGGTCTTCAATGCCAGCGACCCCAGCGGCAGCGGCGGCATCAGCTGTGACGCGCTGGCCATTGCCTCTGTGGGGGCACACGCTTTGCCCGTCTTGACCGGCGCTTATGCCCGTGATACGGCTCAAATTTTTGATTTTTTCCCCTTGGACGAAGATGCCGTAGGCGACCAGGCCCGTGCCATTTTGGAAGACGTCCCGCCCCAAGTGATCAAAGTCGGGTTTGCCGGAAGCGCCGAGAACTTGAGCGTGATTGCCGAGTTGACTGCCGACTACGACGGCGTTCCAGTGGTCGCCTACATGCCCAATCTATCGTGGTGGGAAGACGACAAAATTGACCAATACCTGGACGCCTTCCGAGAACTCTTGCTGCCTCAAACCAGCGTGCTGGTGGGCCATCACAGCACCTTGCGCCGCTGGTTGCTGCCCGACTGGAGCAGCGACAAAAACCCTGGCCCGCGTGACATCGCCAAAGCCGCCGCTGAGCTGGGCGTGCCCTACACCTTGGTCACCGGCTTGACCTTGGCCGACCAATACATCGACAACGTTTTGGCCACCCCTGAAACAGTGGTGGGCCACGAAAAGTTCGAGCGCATCGAGGCCGTCTTCAGTGGGGCCGGTGAGACGCTTTCAGCCGCACTGGCCGCATTGCTGGCCACTGGCTTGGACCTCTCGGCTGCTGCCAGCGAAGCCCTGCACTATTTGGACCGCTGCTTGGACGAAGGCTTTCGCCCCGGCATGGGCCATGTGATTCCTGACCGTTTGTTTTGGGCGCAATCTGAAACAGACGATGAAGAAACCCCCGCAGTGGGGCCCGACCTGAACGCCGATTTTTTCGAGATGCCATTCAATGAAACCAAACACTGACCTGAACGTCTCTTTGTTCCAACGTGCCTGCCAAGTCATACCGGGCGGGGTCAATTCCCCAGTCCGCGCTTTTCGTGCAGTAGGCGGCACACCGCGCTTTGTCAAGCGTGCGCAAGGCGCTTATTTTTGGGACGCCAACGACCAAAAATACATCGACTACATCGGCTCATGGGGCCCGATGATCTTAGGGCACGGCCACCCTGCTGTTTTAGAAGCAGTTCAAAAAGCCGCCTTGGACGGTTTTTCTTTTGGTGCTCCCACCGAGCGAGAAATCGAGCTGGTCGAAGCCATTTTGAAACTCGTGCCATCTATGGAAATGGTCCGCCTGGTCAGCTCGGGCACAGAAGCGGGCATGAGTGCACTGCGTTTGGCGCGCGGGGCCACAGGCCGCAGCAAAATCATCAAGTTTGAAGGCTGCTATCACGGCCATGCCGACGCTTTGTTGGTCAAGGCAGGCTCGGGTTTGGCCACCTTTGGCAACCCCACCAGCGCAGGCGTACCACCCGAGGTCGTGCAGCACACCCATGTTTTGGAATACAACAACATTGCGCAATTGGAAGAAGCATTTGCTCTGCATGGCAAGGAATTGGCTTGCTTGATGATCGAGCCCATTGCAGGCAATATGAATTTTGTGCGCGCCAGTGTGCCCTTCATGAAACGCTGCCGCGAGTTGTGCACGCAGTACGGTGCGTTGTTGGTGTTTGACGAAGTCATGACCGGCTGCCGCGTGGCCTTGGGCAGCGCGCAAAGCGTCTACGCCCGCAGCCTGCCTGGCTTTGAGCCCGACATGACCGTGATGGGCAAAGTCATTGGCGGGGGCATGCCACTGGCCGCCTTTGGCGGCAAGCGCAGCGTGATGGAACAACTCGCACCCTTAGGGCCGGTCTACCAAGCCGGCACTTTGAGTGGCAACCCCGTGGCCACTGCTTGCGGCTTGGCCACCCTGCAAGAGATCAGTCGACCCGGATTTTTTGACGCCTTGAGTGCCAAAACTCAAAGTTTGGTCGACGGCCTAAGCGCTGCCGCTGCGGCCGAAGGTGTGCCTTTCTCAGCGGATTGTGAAGGTGGCATGTTTGGCTTCTTTTTGCTACCCCATTTGCCCAGCAACTACACGCAAGTCATGAAAAGCGATGGCGCCAAATTCAACACACTGTTCCACGGCTTGCTAGACCGCGGCGTCTACATTGCACCAGCCTTGTATGAGGCCGGGTTTGTCAGCGGCGCACACAGCGCGCAAGACATTGCAGACACAGTGGAAGCAGCCCGCGCAATTTTCAAAGCAATTTTTTAAAAGGGTTAAAGGGGGTTAAAGGGGACGCTGTTAAAGGGGACGCTGTTAAAGGGGACGCTGTTAAAGGGGACGCTGTTAAAGGGGACGCTGTTAAAGGGGACGCTACCCTTTTTCAAAAATGAAAAAGGGTAGCGTCCCCTTTAATGCCTAAAATGTCTCACGCCTGAGAACACCATGGCCACGCCGCGTTCATCGGCAGCGGCAATCACGTCTGCGTCGCGCATCGAGCCACCGGGTTGAATCACGCAATTGGCACCTGCGTCCACCACCACATCCAAGCCATCGCGAAATGGGAAGAACGCATCGCTGGCCACCACAGTGTTTTGCAAACTCAGGCCAGCATGCGTGGCCTTGATGCTGGCGATGCGGGCTGAATCGAGGCGACTCATCTGGCCTGCGCCAACGCCCATGGTCATGCCATTGGCGCAAAACACAATGGCGTTGCTTTTCACGAATTTGGCCACCTTCCAAGCAAACAACAAGTCTTGCAATTGCGCTGGTGTGGGTTGAGTTTGAGTGACCACTTTCAAATCCGCCAACTGCAATTCGTGGTTGTCGGCCGTTTGAATCAAAAGGCCAGAACCCACGCGCTTGATGTCTTGTGCGTTGCGTCCTTGCTCGAACGCAGTACCGCCCACTTTGAATTGCGGTAAAGCAATTTGCAAAACACGCACATTGGCTTTGGCTTTGAAAATCTCCAAGGCTTGCGCAGAATACGACGGAGCCATCAAGACTTCCACAAACTGCTTGCTCACCTGCTCTGCGGCAGCTGCATCCACGGGGCAATTGAACGCAATGATGCCGCCAAAGGCCGATGTGGGGTCGGTTTGAAAAGCTTTGCTGTACGCCTCTAAAGCATTGGCGCCAATGGCCACGCCGCAGGGGTTGGCATGCTTGACGATCACGCAAGCCGCTTCAGAGAAGCTTTTGACACATTCCCATGCCGCATCGGCATCCGCGATGTTGTTGTAGGAAAGCTCTTTGCCCTGCAATTGCACAGCCGTGACCAAAGCACCCGGGGCTGGGTACAAATCGCGGTAGAAGGCTGCTGTTTGATGCGGATTTTCGCCATAGCGCAAGTCTTGCAACTTCACAAAGCGACCATTGGTCTGCGCAGGATATTCGCTGCGCGATCCGTCACCCAAGTTGTAGGAAGACAAATAGTCACTGATGGCCGCGTCGTAATTGCTGATTCGATTGAACGCTGTCACTGAAAGTGAAAACTTGGTTTTGGCAGAAACTTGTCCCAGCATTTTGAGCTCTTCGATCACGCCGGCATATTGCGAAGCATCGGTCAATACGGCCACATCTTTCCAATTTTTGGCAGCACTTCGCACCATGGCAGGCCCACCAATGTCGATGTTTTCAATGGCGTCTTCCAAAGTGCAACCGGGTTTTGCCACAGTGGCTTCAAAGGGGTACAAATTGACCACCAACACGTCAATGGTTTGAATGTCATGGGCCTTCAAGGCCGCCATGTGCTCGGGCAGGTCTCGGCGTGCCAGCAAACCACCGTGCACTTTGGGGTGCAAAGTTTTAACCCGCCCGTCCAGCATTTCCGGAAAGTCTGTCAGCTGCGCCACCTCGGTCACTGGCAAGCCTTTTTCAGCCAACAGTTTGGCCGTGCCTCCAGTTGAAACCAACTCAAACTTCAATGCATGCAGCGCTTGCGCGAGTTCAACGACGCCAGTTTTATCCGAAACGGAAATCAGAGCTTTCATTTTTTTATTTCAATAGTTTGTGTTCAAGCAATTTCTTGCGCAAGGTGTTTCGGTTCAAGCCCAACCACTCTGCAGCGCGGGACTGGTTTTGATCCGCCTCTTGCATGACCACTTCCAGCAACGGCTTTTCAACAGCGCGCAGCAGCATGTCGTACAAACCGTGCGGCTCGGTTCCTGCCAAATCTTCAAAGTAAGTTTTGAAGTTCTCACGAATACATTCTTCAATTTTCTTTTTGCTCATTCCAAACTCTCCAAGGCCAAGTCCCTTGCCTTTAACGTCAAAACCTGCGGCATGCGCTCCATGCGCTGGGCCAAATCATCCAAAAAATTTGCCAATGCGCTTGATTGCGCCTGTGCATCTTCCAACAAATTCATGCGCTCTCGGAATGCCTGACCTTCTGGCAAATCACGCACATACCAACCGATGTGTTTGCGCGCCGTGCGAACACCAGTGAATTCTCCGTACAAACTGTAATGATCTTCCAAGTGAGACAGCAAAGCGCGGCGTACTTCGGCCACCAAAGGCGGTGCCAAAAGCTCACCTGTGGCCAAATAATGTGCGGTCTCGCGAAAGATCCAAGGCCGGCCCTGCGCAGCACGCCCTATCATGATGGCATCAGCACCAGTCTGCGCCAAAACGCTGTGCGCCTTTTGCGCTGAGTCAATGTCGCCATTGACCACCACAGGAATTTTCAAAGCGGCCTTGACAGCCGTCACGGTTTCGTATTCGGCAGCGCCCTTGTACCCCTGCTCTCGGGTGCGTCCATGCACTGTGACCATTTGGACCCCCGCACTTTGCGCGGCCAGCGCCAAGACCACCGCATTGCGCTCAGAGTCACACCAACCAGTGCGCATTTTCAGCGTGACCGGAACGCCGCGCGGCGCACAGGCATCCACCACCGCTTGCACGATCGAGATGGCCAAGGGCTCGTCTTGCATCAAAGCTGAGCCAGCCCATTTGTTGCAAACTTTTTTGGCCGGACAACCCATGTTGATATCAATGATTTGCGCACCATGATCAATGTTGTAGGCGGCGGCTTGCGCCATCATGTCTGCATCTGTGCCAGCAATTTGAACTGCGATCGGCCCTGCTTCCCCCTCGTGATTGGCTCGGCGCGATGTCTTCAAGGTGTGCCACAAGTCCTTGCGCGATGTCACCATTTCGCTCACGGCGTAGCCTGCACCAAACTGTCTGCACAACTGGCGAAAGGGCCGATCTGTCACCCCTGCCATAGGGGCTACAAACAAAGCATTGGGCAAAACATAGGGGCCTATTTGCATTGCGGGGTCAGAGTAGGGGAATGGGCAAGCTGCTTAAAAAGGAGGCATGATTGTAATTCAATGGCTACACTTGGAGCACCATGGAAGTTTGGCTCAGCGCTCACATCACTCAATTGCTGTCTTGGCTGGCCCTGCCAGAGCACGGACTGTCCACTGTGTTTGTGGTCTCGTTTGTGTCTGCCACTTTGCTGCCCTTAGGCTCAGAACCCGCTGTATTTGGCCTTGTCAAACTCAGTCCCGAATTGTTTTGGCCCGCCATTGGAGTGGCCACCTTGGGCAACACTTTGGGCGGCATGGTCAGTTGGTGGATGGGCTTTGGCGCGCAGCAAGCGGTAGGCCATTGGCGCAAAATCAAGCAAGGCAGTAGCTTGAACGATCGCCTTCACTCGCGCGCTTTGGACTGGTTGGAGAAATTAGGACCCAAAGCCTGTTTGATGGCCTGGCTGCCTGGTGTGGGCGACCCTTTGTGTGCGGTGGCAGGCTGGCTCAAAATGCCGATTTGGCAGTGCAGTGTGTACATGGCCATCGGCAAATTTGCACGCTACCTGATGATGACATCCTCTTTGATGTGGCTCTTTCCCAATTGATCAGCGCAGCACCAAAAGCGCGGCGACCAACACCAAGAAAGCCAACAAAACTCGGCGAAATGTCTCTTCGCTCAAGCGGTGCCGAATGCGTTGCCCTGTTATCAAGCCAATGGCCATCGGCACCAAAGCCAACAACGAATAGCCCAAATCAAGGACCTCCATTCGGTCAAAGCTGTACATCGCCAGATACAAAGGCCAAGCAGCATTCAAATAAATGATGCTGATGCAGCCCACAAACTCATCTCTTTTCAGCTTCAAAGACATCGTGTAAGTGATCAAAATCGGGCCCATCAAGGACGAAACACCCCCCAGCAGGCCCGACAGGGTTCCCACCAAAGCACCAATCCAACGCTCTTTTTCGGGTGGGATTTTAAAACTTGGTTTGAAAGCCATGGAAACGACTGCCAACACCACAGCAAAAGCCACCAAGGCGTTCAACTCACGCGCACTGAAGGACAAAGTCCAATGCACTGCAAAAACGGTCATCACGCCCTGCGTCAGCATCAATGGCCAAAACCGAACAAAGCTGGCCTTCCAGTTTCCTGCTAGCCAAGCCTGCCAAATGTTGGAAACCAGCACTGGCACGGCCACCAGTGCGATGGCCTGCGTGCTACCGATCATGAGTGACATCATGGGCACTGCAAACAGCGGCAAGCCCACTCCCAAGGTGCCCTTGACGATGCCGCCAAACATGATGGCGCCAGCGCATGCCGCAACCACCATTGCGGTGTCAGTGCTGAGTGAAAAAAGCATGGGCAGGCGTCTTAGCTGCTGAACAAGAAGTTCATCACATCGCCATCTTTCACAACGTATTCCTTGCCCTCAGCTCGCATCTTGCCCGCGTCTTTGGCGCCTTGTTCGCCCTTGTACGCAATGAAGTCGTCAAAGGCAATGGTTTGTGCGCGGATATACCCTTTTTCAAAATCGGTGTGAATCACACCTGCGGCTTGGGGGCCCGTGTCGCCCACATGGATGGTCCAAGCACGCACTTCCTTCACACCGGCTGTGAAATAAGTTTGCAAACCCAACAGCTTGTATGCAGACCGAATCAAACGGTTCAAGCCTGGCTCCGTTTGCCCCAGCTCTTCCAAAAACATTTGACGGTCTTCGTCACTCATCTCAGACATTTCGGCTTCCAACTTGGCGCTGATGGCCACCACCGGCGCATTCTGCGCAGCCGCATACTCTTTCAATCGGTCTAAAAATGGATTGTTTTCAAAGCCATCTTCGGCCACGTTGGCCACGAACATTGCAGGCTTGGCCGTGATCAAGAAAAATTGCTGCAAATGCGGCCTCTCTTCTTTGCTAAAGTCAATAGTGCGCACCGGCTTGCCTTGATTCAAAGCGGCTTGGCACTTCTCCAAAATGGCCACCAATTTGATCGACTCTTTGTCGCCCGAACGCGCAGTTTTGGTCACGCGGTGCAAAGCTTTCTCCACCGAAGCCATATCGGCCAAACACAGCTCAGTTTGGATCACTTCAATGTCAGAAATCGGGTCCACCTTGCCCGCCACGTGAATCACGTTGTCGTCTGTGAAGCAGCGCACCACGTTGATGGTGGCATCGGTTTCTCGGATGTGCGCCAAAAACTTGTTGCCCAACCCTTCGCCCGTACTGGCGCCTGCCACCAAGCCCGCAATGTCGACAAACTCCACGATGGCAGGAACAATGCGCTCTGGCGTGATGATGGCCGCGAGTTGCTGCAAACGCGCGTCTGGCACTTCGACCACGCCCGTGTTGGGCTCAATGGTGCAAAAAGGGTAGTTCTCGGCCGCAATGCCCGCTTTGGTCAAGGCGTTGAAAAGAGTGGACTTGCCCACATTGGGCAGGCCCACGATGCCGCATTTGAGGCTCATGGATAGCTTTCTTGAATTCTTTGAATAAGCGCTGATTTTACTGGCCCTGCGTGGTTTAATTTCTTTCCATGACAGCCCCCCTCCTGAAGTGCCCTGTATCAGACCCCTCTGAGCACAACCTTGACTGCGCCTTCGCACGCATTCGGGTGGTAGCGGTGCTGCTGGCTGCAGGCACGGCCTCGCGCATGGGGGGCCGCCCCAAATGCCTGCTTCAAGTCAATGGCCAACCCTTGGCCCAAGGGCTGCTGCAAGCCTTGGCGCTGGCCGGTGTTGACGAAACCGTTCTGGTGCTGGGCCACTGCGCTGAGCAAGTCCAAAACGCCTTGGCGCACTTCAGCGCCTTGAACATGCCCGTCTGCCAAGTCTTGAACTCTTCCCCACAAGACGGGCAAAACAGCTCATTGCGCATCGGTCTGGCCAAAGCCAACACATTGGCTGCAGACTGGGTGATGGTGGCGCTGGCCGACCAACCCCTGATCAACGCGCAAGACCTCCAAGATTTGATTGCAGCAGTCAAGCACCGCCCTCCTGGCACGCGCATGCTGGTGCCGCAGGTCGACGGTTTGCCGGGCAACCCCGTGCTATTTGACGCTTCTGTCATGGCTGAGATCTTGACTGCCACACCAGACATGGGCGGCAAACAGTGGCAACAAGCCCACCCCACCAGCGTCTACCAGTGGGCCACTGCCAACACACATTACCGAATCGATGTAGACAGTCCAGCCGACATTGACGCCCTGGCCGCAACCAGTGGCCTGCGACTTCAGTGGGATTGAAGTGCCTGTCAACACACTGGGCCCACCGCTTCTACAATCATCCTCATGGCAACCACCTCTTCCTCATCCTTTGACGTGTGCATTCGCGGCAGCGGCATCGTTGGGCGCAGTTTGGCCTTGATGCTGGCGGCGGACCGGTTGCGCGTGGCTTTGATCCATGGCCCCAGTGCCTCAAGTGGCCACAGCGATGTGCGCGCTTATTCATTGAATGCAGCCGCCAAAAACACATTGACATCCTTGCGCTGTTGGCCGCAAGGCGATGCGGTCACACCTGTTTTGCAAATGCTCGTGCAGGGCGACCAAGGTGGCCACTTGAAATTTGATGCAGCCGAGCAAAACGTACCCGCCTTAAATTGGCTGGTCGATGTAACAGCCCTTGAAGAAAAACTGGCCGAAGCTGTACGTTATCAAACCCTGATTGAAGAAGTCAGCCAACCCATTGCAGCGCCATTGACCGTGGTCTGTGAGGGGCGTACCAGCACAACGCGGGCAGAACTGGGGGTGGCCTTTGAAGTCAAGCACTACGCGCAGCACGCATTGGCCTGCCGCATGGTGTGTGAACATCCCCACGCACAAGTGGCGCGGCAATGGTTTCATGATCAAGAGGGGGCCGCCATTTTGGCGTTCCTGCCTATCGCCGGCGCGCAAAGTCATGAGATTGCTGTCGTGTGGTCACTGCCGCCCGAGCGGGCCAAGGCCATGCTTGAAGCCACAGAAGAACAATTTTGCGAAGCCTTGGGTACTGCCAGCCACTTTGCATTGGGCGCTTTGAAACTCAACAGCGCACGTGCCATTTGGCCTTTGCAATTGGCCCATGCCAAGCGCTGGACCGGCCCCATGCCCAGCTTGACACAATCATCCTTTGCATTGGCAGGCGATGCAGCCCATGCCATGCACCCGCTGGCCGGTCAAGGCTTGAATGTGGGCTTGGCCGATGTGGCACAGTTGTCACGCGTCTTGCGTGAGCGTGAATTTTGGCGCCCCTTGAACGATACCAAATTGCTGCGTCGGTACGAGCGCGCAAGGCAAGCCGACGTGCAGGCCATGGCCTGCATCACCGACAGTTTGCAAACTCTCTTCGCCCAAACAGCGATGCCTTGGCAGCAACTGCGCAACTGGGGCATGAATGGCTTTGACCGCAGCGGACCGATCAAACACTGGATGGCGCAACAGGCCATTCGCACCTCTTAAAAACTTGAATGAGAAAGTATCTTCATGCGCTTTGACAAAGCCCTGCTAGGCGCCCTGCTCTTGTGCTGCGCAGCAACTGCGCTCGCACAAGAAGCCGTGCTGCGTAAAAATTTAGCAGCGCGACTTCCCACATTACCCAAAATTGAAGAAGTCAATAAAACACCAATGAACGGCTTGTATGAAATCAAAGTACAAGGCAACGACATCTATTACACCGATGCCAAAGGCGATTTTTTGTTCCAAGGCGAACTGATAGACACCAAACAAAAGCGCAATTTGACAGAAGAGCGCAACAACAAATTGTCCGCCATTGCCTTTGACAGCTTGCCGTTGAAGCATGCATTCACTCAGGTTCGCGGCAATGGCAAACGCAAACTGGTGGTTTTTGCCGACCCCAATTGCGGCTACTGCAAACGCTTTGAAAAAGATTTGCAAAAAATTGACAACGTCACGATTTACCATCTGCTCTACCCCGTTTTGGGGGAGGACTCTAAAACAAAATCCCGCAACATCGCCTGCGCCAAAGACAAAGCCAAAACGTGGAACGATTGGATGCTGCAAGGCGTTGTCCCACCAGCTTTAAGTTGCGAGTCGAATAGCATCGATGTCACCCTCGATTTTGGTCGTCAAAATAAAATCACTGGCACGCCCACACTGTTTTTTGCCGATGGCACGCGGGTGCCCGGTGCAATCGAATCGGCCCAAATTGAAACACTCTTGAGCGCCGTGAAACAATGACAAAGTACACCGATCACACCCGCCGATGGATTCAAGTCTTCAGTTATGCGGGGCTACTGCCCTTCGTGCTGTTGGCCGCCTTGATGTGGTTGGTCACTGAAGAGTTACACCCCTTTGTTGCCCTGGCTTTGGCCGGTTATGGCGCCGTGATTGTGTCGTTTTTAGGTGGCATCCACTGGGGCATTGGTTTTAAAAATACCACCACCATGCACAACGCACCGCTGCAAAATTTTGCATGGGGCATTGTGCCCTCCTTGCTCGCTTGGGTCGCAGTGACAATGCCTGCCTATGCTGGCCTTCCTTTGCTGGCCCTGCTTTTGCTGCTGTGCTACTGGGTTGATCAAACCACTTGGCCAGCAGCAGGCTTGAAGCAATGGCTGCCCATGCGTTTAAAAATCACTGCAGTAGCCAGCCTCAGCTGTTTATTGGGAGCGGCCGCCACATGAGCTTAAAGAACCCTGCGGCCGTGCACTGCACGGTAGACATCACGCGTTACAACGCGCATATTTTTCAAGTCACTTTGCACATTGCCAAGCCCCAAAGCCCACAAAATGTAGCTTTGCCCGCCTGGATTCCGGGAAGTTACTTGATGCGTGAATTTTCCAAAAATTTACAAAACTTGAAAGCCCAGCAAGGGGGCCGCGCTGTTGCTGTTTTGCAGCAAAATAAATCTCAATGGACACTCGACTGCCAAGCCGATCAAGCCCTGACTTTGCACTACGAAGTTTATGCTTTGGACGCCTCCGTTCGCACCGCTTGGCTAGACAGTCAACGTGGTTTCTTCAACGCCACCAGCCTGTGTTTGCAGGTTCAAGGGCAAGAAGAATTGCCCCATGCATTGACCCTCCTGCCCATCGTTAACAAGAAACCACTTACCGCCGCAAGCACCGGTGTTGCAGGCTGGCATGTAGCCACTGGCTTGTCGAGCGTCAAAGTCAACCGCCAAGGCTTTGGCACGTATACCGCCGCCAATTACGACGAGTTGGCCGACTGCCCCATAGAGATGGGGCACTTTTGGCGCGGCGAATTTACCGCTTGCGGCATCACGCACAGTTTTGTAGTGGCTGGCGCCCTGCCCTCCTTCGATCATGCACGCTTGATCGCTGACACACAAAAAATTTGCGAAACACAAATTCGTTTTTGGCATTCCAGCGCTGCCAGCGACAAGCGTGCAGGCGCTGTAGCGCCGCATCAAACATATATTTTCATGCTCAACGCGGTCGACGAGGGCTATGGCGGTTTAGAGCACCGCAACAGCACCGCATTGATTTGCAAACGCAAAGATTTGCCGCAAGTCAATGCCAGCAAGGCCTCTGAAGGCTATGTCACTTTGCTGGGCTTGATCAGCCATGAATATTTCCACACATGGAATGTCAAGCAACTCAGGCCGGCAGAATTCACGCGCTACAACTACACCCAAGAAAACTACACGCAACTGCTGTGGTTTTTTGAAGGCTTCACCAGTTACTACGATGATTTGCTGCTACGCCGATCTGGCTTGATCGACGACACCACATATTTCAAACTGCTCAACAAAACCATCAACCAAGTGCTGCAAACGCCCGGGCGACTTGTGCAATCGGTGGCGCAATCGAGCTTTGATGCCTGGGTCAAATACTACCGGCAAGATGAGAACACCCCCAACGCCACAGTGAGTTACTACAGCAAAGGCGCTTTGGTTGCGCTGTGCCTGGACTTGGCGCTGCGCTCAGAGGGTGCATCTAATTTAGACCATGTGATGCGCGGTCTGTGGCAACGCTGCCAAGGCGGGCCCATGCGAGAGGAAGATTTACTGACCGAGTTGAAGGCTCAAACGGGTCGCAGCTGGAAAAAAGAAATCAAGGCTTGGGTGCATAGCACTTCAGAACTTCCGCTGAAAAAATTCCTGATCACACAGTCTGTGCAAGTGCACCAAGATCCGCCGCAAATGGCGCAGCGCTTAGGCCTTCGTGCCACTGAAACGCAAGGCTTCGTGCACATCAAATCAGTGCTGCGCGGCGGCGCCGCAGAAAAAGCTGGCATGGCTGCAGGGGACGAATGGTGGGCCTTGGAAGTCAGCGCGCCCCCAAGCAACATACCCCGCTCCAAGTCAACACCACAGCGCTGGCGATTGCGCAAACTGGACGAGCTCACATCCTTGTTAGGCACTCAGGCAAAGGCCGTGGCCTGGGTCTCGCGTGACCAGCGCATGCTGGAGTTGCCATTTGCATTGCCAAGCAACGAGACCACCTGGCGCCTGAGCGCCGGTGAGCGCAGCAGCGCCTGGCCCGCGGCCTGATTTCCTGCTAGGTCTTGTTGCGCAGGTCCAGCACCCGCTTGGCCTTGCCCTGGCTGCGTTCCACACCGCCTTCTGCGCGCAAGTCAATCGTCACGCTCGAGCCAATGTAGACCTTGATCTCATGCTGCAGCATCTTGGCTGCAGCCCGGGCCTCTATGCTGTCTGGTGACAAGCCTGGCCTGGTTTCAATGGCCACTTTCAAATCGTCCATGGGGCCTTCGCGGGTCAACACGCACTGATAGTGCGGCGCCAATTCAGGGCGCTTTAAAATCAATTCTTCAATTTGAGTTGGAAACACATTGACGCCTCGAATGATCATCATGTCGTCGCTGCGTCCCGTGATTTTCTCCATGCGCCGCATGCTGCGGGCCGAGCCAGGCAGCAAGCGAGTCAAGTCGCGCGTGCGGTAACGAATGATGGGCAAAGCTTCCTTGGTCAAACTGGTGAAAACCAATTCGCCCATTTCGCCATCGGCCACTGGCTCACCCGTCTCAGGGTGGATGATTTCAGGGTAGAAATGATCTTCCCAAATCGTTGGACCATCTTTGGTCTCAATGCACTCGCTGGCAACGCCTGGGCCCATCACCTCTGACAAGCCGTAGATGTCCACCGCATCGATGCCCATGCGCTGCTCAATGGCCACGCGCATGTCATTGGTCCAAGGCTCTGCGCCGAAAATACCAATGCGCAAAGAACTGCTGCGAGGGTCAATGCCTTGGCGCTCAAATTCATCTGCAATGGCCAACATGTAGCTGGGCGTGACCATGATGATCTCAGGCTTGAAATCTTGAATCAATTGCACTTGCCGCTCGGTTTGTCCACCACCAAACGGCACCACCGTCAGGCCCAATTTTTCAGCCCCGTAATGGGCACCCAAGCCGCCTGTGAACAAACCGTAGCCGTAGCTCACGTGCACCATGTCGCCTGGCTTAGCGCCTGCCGCGCGAATGCTGCGAGCCACCAAGGTGGCCCAAGTATCAATGTCACGCAAGGTGTAGCCCACCACCGTGGGCTTGCCCGTGGTGCCACTGGAGGCATGAATGCGAGCGCACTGCGCACGCGGCACAGCGAACATGCCGTACGGATAGCTGCTTCGAAAATCAAGCTTGGTTGTCATCGGAAACTTGGCCAAATCAGCCAAGCTTTTGCAATCGTCAGGGTGCACGCCCGCAGCATCAAACTTGGCGCGGTAAACCGGTGAATTGGCATACGCATGCTTGAGTGTTGACTTCAAGCGCTTGAGCTGCAATGAGCGCAGTTCGTCAACGCTGGCTTTTTCAATGGGCTCTAAATTAAACGCAGATGCAAAGCTCAAGACGGTCTCCTCTGTGGAATCACTGTTCCTTGGATTTGCGCACTTTTACCGCGGAACATGGCGATGATTTCACCGCGCTGGTTGCTGACTTTCATGTCGTAAATGCCGTGACGCCCGCTCAAGGCTTGCTCTTGACCCTCGCAAGTCAGCACGTCGCCCAACTGCCCGGGCTTTAAAAATTCGATGCTGGCGCCAGACGCCACTGCAGCTTTGTTGTAGCTGTTGCAAGCAAAGGCGAAGGTCGAATCAGCCAAGGTGAAAATAAAACCACCATGGCAAATTTTGTGACCATTCAAATGCATTTCTTTCACGCTCATGCGCATCACGGCGCGCCCAGGTTCGCAGGTCAGCAGCTCCATGCCCATGGTGTCTTTGCTTGCCGTGTCTACAGCGAACATGGCCTCGCCCACTTGTTTGGCCACTTCCCATTCACTGTGTGAAGCTGCTTTTTTTTCTTCCGATTCAACCGGCAATGGACTCAAGCTCATTCCCCTTTGAACTGGGCTGGGCGCTTTTGTAAGAAAGCTTGCACACCCTCAAAATAGTCGTGCGTTTGGCCCATCAATGATTGCGCATCGCGCTCTTGGTCCAACTGCTCTGACAAGCTGCGAGTGCCCGCACTTTGCAGCAATGCGCGGGTGGCCACCAAAGCTTTGGTGGGCATGGTTGCCAAGCGATCTGCCAACAGCAAAGCAGCGGCAAGCGGGTCTTCTGCAACATCCCAAATCAGGCCCCAATCTTTGGCTTGCTGAGCGCCCAATTTGTCGCCGGTCATGGCCAAGGCCAAGGCCCGCGGCAGCCCCAAACGCTCCACGAGCAGCCAACTGCTGCCCGCATCGGGAATCAATCCAATTTTGCTAAAGGCTTGAATGAAACTTGCGCCTGGCGCTGCAATGGCAATATCGCACGCCATGGCAATCGATGCCCCTGCCCCTGCTGCCACGCCGTTCACAGCCGCAACACAGGGCATGCGCAAACTTTGCAACCTGCGTGTGGTGGGGTTAAACGCTTGCTCAATGATGGGGCCTGGGTCCGCCCGTTTGATTTGATCAGGCCCCGGTGTGAAATCAAATTCAGACAAATCGGCACCAGCACAAAAAGCGCGTCCAGCGCCCGTGAGCACCATGGCACGGATCTCAGAGTCTGCTTCTGCTTGATCAAACGCAGACCATAAATCATGGTGCATTTGGCGTGTGAAACTGTTCAAGGCTTGCGGCCGGTTCATCGTGACCAAAGCCACGGCGCCACGCTTTTCAAACACGACGGTATTTTGCAAATCTGTACTCATGCTGTACTCCTCTTCAAGAAATGTACCATTTCCCGACCGATCGGTTGGCTAATGTTTTCCCTTAAACACGGCAATTGCCGTGACACCCCTAGGCCTGCGATGCCGCTATAGTCAAGCCTAGCTTTTAATTGACTCCCTACTGGAGACCTATTTTGACTTACCAAACCATTGAAGTGCGCACTGAAGCCGGCAAGGTCGGCATTGTCACGTTGAACCGTCCAAAGGCCTTGAACGCCCTGAACAACCAACTCATGGACGAGTTGGGCGCCGCCCTCAAAGCCTTTGACGCCGACCCCGCCATTGGCTGCATGATCGTGACGGGCAGCGAAAAAGCCTTTGCGGCAGGTGCAGACATCACCGCCATGGCGCAACACCATTTCAGCGACGTCTACCAACAAGACTTCGTCACACGCAACTGGGAAATCATTCGCGGCGTTCGCAAACCCGTGATTGCAGCGGTCAGCGGTTTTGCATTGGGAGGTGGTTGCGAATTGGCCATGATGTGCGACTTCATCATTGCCGCAGACAACGCCAAATTTGGTCAACCCGAAATCAAGTTAGGCATTATTCCTGGCGCTGGTGGCACACAGCGTTTGCCCCGTGCACTGGGCAAAGCCAAAGCCATGGACATGGTCTTGACCGGCCGCATGATGGACGCCGCAGAAGCCGAACGCTCAGGCCTGGTCAGCCGTGTGGTGGCCTTGGACAAACTCATGGACGAAGCATTGGGCGCAGCCTTGGTCATCTGCGGCATGGGCCAACTGGCCGTGATGGCCGCCAAAGAAAGCGTCAACCGAGCATTCGAAAGTGGCCTGAGCGACGGCGTGATGTTTGAGCGGCGCATGTTCCATTCGATGTTTGCCACAGCCGATCAAAAAGAAGGTATGGACGCATTTTTAAACAAGCGTGCAGCGGTTTTCAAAAACCGTTGACAGTTGATTCTGTTTTTTCTTTGACCATCGACATGCGCCCCTTGACGGCATTGAACCTCAGCATCGCCCGAAAGGCTCTGGCGTGCTAGTTAAGGTTGTTCGCGTTGCATTAGACCGCCCCTATACCTTTGTGGTCATGGCGCTGCTCATGTTGATCCTTGGCCCCATCGCCGCCCTGCGCACACCGACTGATATTTTTCCTGAAATTAAAATTCCAGTCATTGCGATTGCTTGGCAGTACACCGGTCTGCCAGCCGAACAAATGGCAGGGCGAATCAGCACGCAATTTCAAAGAGCCTTGACCACCACCGTCAATGACATTGAACACATTGAGGCCAACTCTTACGCCGGCATTGGCATTGTGAAAGTATTTTTTCAACCCGGCGTGAACATTGCTGTGGCCAACGCTCAGGTCACGGCCATCTCGCAAGTGGTCGTCAAGCAAATGCCCGCTGGCATGACGCCCCCTTTGATCATCAATTACAACGCATCCACTGTGCCTATTTTGCAGCTTGCCCTGTCAGGAAAAGGCATGTCGGAGCAAGCCCTTTTTGACGTGGGGGTCAACTCTGTCAGACCGCCCTTGGTCACGATTCCGGGAGCGGCCATTCCCTACCCCTATGGCGGCAAACAACGACTGGTTCAGATCGACTTGAACCCAGTGGCCCTGCAATCGCGTAACTTGTCTGCGCAAGACGTGGCCAATGCATTGTCTGCGCAGAATTTGATCGTGCCCATTGGCACTCAAAAAATTGGTGGCGTTGAATACAGCATGCGCTTGAACAATGCACCCAATGAGATTTCAGAGTTGGGAAATTTACCCATTAAAACGGTCAATGGCGCCATGGTTTACATGCGCGATGTGGCCAACGTGCATGACGGCAATTCACCTCAAACCAGCATCGTCCATGTGGACGGCAGTCGATCGGTCTTGATGTCAGTGCTTAAAAACGGCAGCACCTCGACCTTGGCGATTGTCGATGGCATCAAAGAAAAACTCCAAGACATCAAAGCCGCATTGCCAGCGAATTTAACAGTCCTGCCCATCAACGATCAATCGCTTTTTGTTCGCGCCGCCATTCATGGGGTGGCTCTGGAAGGGGCGATTGCTGCTGCTTTGACCAGTTTGATGATTCTTTTATTTCTGGGCAGTTGGCGCTCGACTTTGATCATTGCCGTGTCGATTCCTTTGTCTATCTTGGGCGCCATCATGGCTTTATCAGCCCTTGGCGAAACCCTCAACATCATGACACTGGGCGGTTTGGCGCTGGCTGTGGGCATCTTGGTAGACGACGCCACCGTGACGATTGAAAACATCAACTGGCATCTGGAAAAAGGCAAAGACGTTGAGACAGCCATCATTGATGGCGCCAATCAAATTGTGACTGCAGCATTTGTATCGCTGCTTTGCATTTGCATCGTGTTTGTGCCCATGTTTTTCTTGCAAGGCGTCTCGCGGTATTTGTTTGTGCCTATGGCGCAGGCCGTGATGTTGGCCATGTTCTTCTCTTTCGTCTTATCGCGCACTTTGGTGCCAACACTGTCTAAATTCTTGCTGCGACCCCATGCACCTCACACCGACATGCATGGCACGCGCGCTGCCCTGCCGGCCACACGCAATCCCATTCTTCTTTTTCAAAGAATATTTGAAGAAAAATTTGAAGATTTTCGAAAAAATTATCACGAAATACTCAAGCTCGCCATTCAACTGCGCTGGAAATTTGTAGTCGGGTTCATGACCGTGGTCTTAGCCTCTTTTGCTTTATTGCCCTATTTGGGCAGCAATTTTTTCCCAAGCGTCGACAGTGGGCAAATTTTGATCCATGCACGCTTGCCCGTGGGCACCCGCGTAGAAGAATCAGCAGCCCGATTTGCGGTCATACAAGAACTCATTCGTCAAGTGATTCCCGCCGAAGAAATCACCACCATGGTAGACAACATCGGTCTGCCACCAAGCAGCATCAACCTGATCTACAACAACACTGGCGTGATTGGATCCCAAGATGGTGACATTCAAATCGCATTGCGCAAAGACCATGTGCCAACCGCTGACTACGTTCGCATCTTGAGGGAGCGCTTGCCGCACGCTTTTCCCGATACAGTTTTCTCATTTCCTCCGGCCGACATCGTCAGTCAAATTTTAAACTTTGGCGCACCCGCACCGATCGACATTCAAATTCGTGGCAACAACTTAGAGGCCAATTTCGGCTATGCCAACCAATTGCTCAAAGAAATTCGCAGCATCCCAGGCGTGGCCGATGCGCGCATTCAGCAGTCCTCCCAAAGCCCCATTTTGGAGCTCCGCATGGACCGCTCCCGGGCGCAAGATGTGGGCCTGACCGCTCGCGACATCACCAACAACTTGCTTGTCAATTTAGCTGGCAGCAGTCAAATTGCGCCAACGTATTGGTTAAACCCAGTCAATGGCGTTTCTTATCCCATCGTGATGCAAACCCCTCAGTACAACTTGGACTCGATCAACGCATTGAACAATTTACCTGTCAACAGCCCCTCCGGGGGCTCGCAGCAAGTGGTTGGTGGTTTGGTCAACCTGACCCGCAGCGCCAGTCAAGCGGTGGTCAGTCAATATGACATACAAACCATGGTTCAAATCAACGCTACAACGCAAGACCGCGATCTCGGGTCTGTGGCCAAAGAAATTCGCCGTGTTTTGGCCGACAAGGCAGCACAAATTCCACCAGGATCCAAGGTGGTTTTACTCGGGCAGGTGCGCACCATGGACCATGCATTTTCAGGCTTGTTCTTTGGGCTGGCAGGCGCGGTGCTCTTGATTTATTTTTTGATCGTGGTGAACTTTCAGTCTTGGCGTGACCCCTTGGTGATCATCAGTGCCCTTCCCGCTGCTTTGGCCGGCATCGTATGGATTTTGTTTGCCACTCGAACCACATTGTCAGTGCCAGCGCTGACCGGTGCCATCATGTGCATGGGGGTTGCCACCGCCAACAGTGTTTTGGTTATCACATTTGCCCGCGAGAGACTCGCGCAATCAGGTGATGCTGTGATTGCAGCACTCGATGCAGGCTTTGTTCGATTCAGACCAGTTTTGATGACCGCCTTGGCCATGATCTTTGGCATGCTGCCAATGGCCTTAGGCCTGGGTGAAGGGGGCGAGCAAAACGCACCCTTGGGCAGAGCCGTCATTGGTGGTTTGCTTTTTGCCACACTGGCCACCCTGATTTTCGTGCCCGTGGTGTTTTGCTTAGCTCATGAAAATGATGGGCTTGAACCTGAAACAGATATTGCACCAGGAGCGCAACATGCATGATTCTTCCCAGTCCACCACCTCCAAGAGCAAACTCTTGCTTGCTGGTTTGGGCCTGCTCGCATTGAGTGCGGCTGTGGTGTTCAACGGCATTTCATCCAGGCAGTCTGATGACAAGCAGCTGCAAGCCCGCGTTCAAGCGCAGTCAACTCCCACAGTCACACTGGTGTCTCCAACGCAAGCCAGCACGGCCCCGCCAGCACTTGAGTTACCTGGTCGGATTGAAGCCTTCGCACGCGCCTCCTTGTTTGCCCGCGTGAGTGGCTATTTGAAAAGCTGGCATGTGGACATCGGCAGCCCCGTCAAAGCTGGGCAACTGTTGGCTGAAATTGAAACGCCCGACTTGGACCAACAACTGCTGCAGGCTCAAGCCGAGTTGGGCAGTGCTAAAGCCAATGCAGCCTTGTCATCGAGCACTGCCAAACGCTGGCAATCTTTGCAAGATCAAAATTTTGTCTCCCCCCAAGCAGTGGAAGAAAAACTAGCCGAATCTTTCGCCAAATTGGAACTGGCCAAGGCATCTCAAGCCAATGTAGCGCGTTTGCAAGCCATGAAAAATTTCGCCCGAATCGTAGCGCCCTTTGATGGCGTGGTCACCGCCAGACAAACAGATGTAGGCGCTTTGATCAATGTGGGCGGAGCGCCCGGGAGTGAGTTGTTCGTCGTATCCGACTTCAAGAAATTAAGGCTCTACGTGAACGTGCCCCAAAATTATGTCACTCAAATCAAGCTGGCAAGCACTGCACAATTTAAAGTTCCAGAAAATCCTGGTCACACTTATCCTGCCAAAGTTCAGTCATTGTCACAGTCCATCAACGCGGGCTCAGCCAGCATGCTGATTCAGTTGACAGCAGACAATGCCAAAACTCAACTCTTACCTGGTGGTTTTGCCAACGTGCTGTTTGAGCAGCCAGCGTCTGATGCGTTGATGCTGCCCCCCAGTGCGCTGATTTTTGGCAAAGATGGTTTGCGCGTTGCAACCGTTGACGCGCAAAACAAAGTACTGTTCAAGTCCATCAAAATTGCACGGGATTTTGGCTCTGCAGTTGAATTGGCTTCAGGTCTGTTGCCAACAGACCGTGTCATTGAAAATCCACCCGATGGCCTGCTCAATGGCGCCGTGGTCAACGTCAGCTCAAAAGAAAAATAAAAATCACAGCTCGAAACAAGGCGGCCTGCCGATGGTCAATCAGCCTTTGCGCCCGACTTGCGCACCACCTCACCCCAAACCTTCAATTCATCTGCCATGAAGCGGGCAAATTCCGCACCTGTGCCACCACCAGGTTCCGCACCATCGACTGCAAGCGCGGACTTAATTGCAGGGCTGGCAATCGTGTTTTGAGTGACCTGTGTCAGTCGGTCCAGCACAGCTTGGGGCGTTCCTGCTGGGGCTAGCAGACCGGCCCAGGAGGTGACTGAAAACCCCTTCAAGCCTGCCTCTTGCATGGTGGGCAACTCGGGCGCTGCTGTCGAGCGTGCATCCGAGGTCACAGCCAAGCCTTTGAGCTTTCCACCTCTGGCATGGCCAATGGCGCTTGGAATAGTTTCAAAACCGAACTGTGATTCGTTGGCCATCAAAGCCAACATGGCAGGGCCACCTCCTCTGTAGGGCACGTGCTGCACATCGGTGCCGGTGGTGCTCTTGAATATCTCTCCTGCCAAGTGGGCCGGAGAGCCGCTTCCTGACGAAGCAAAGAAAGTGCGACCGGGGTTGGCCTTGGCATATGACACCAGTTCTGCAACGCTGTTGACATGCAGTTGCGGCGGCACCACCAGAAGGAGCGGGTATTTGGCCACCAAACTGATGGGCTCGAAAGATTTGACAGGGTCAAATTTCAGTTTGTACAAGTACGGGTTGATGGCCTGACTGCTGAGCGTGGCCATGAACAAGGTATAGCCGTCAGGCGGTGCAGTGGCCACAAGTTCTGCAGCCAGATTGCCAGCCGCACCAGGTTTGTTGTCCACCACCACAGATTGCCCCAGCAACTCCGTCATGCGAAGCGCCATCAAGCGCGCCAGTTTGTCGGTGGATCCGCCAGCGGCAAAGCCCACCACAATTTTGATCGGTTTAGTGGGATAGCCCTGCGCCAGCGCATGGCCACAAGCAGCAAGCGCAACACAGAGCAATACTTTTTTCAATTGTTTCGACAGCATGGCAAGGCCTTTATCAATAAAGTGAAAAACCAATTGGGTTTCATCAAGCAATCTAACATATCACCATGACACTCTAACCCGGCTGGATTCAAGGCTTGGTCTTTTCTGGTGATGCCTGGGCCATGAGCGCTGCATGCGATTTTATTTTCACATCGGCGGACAAGCCCATCCGCGTGATGGTGTTTCTAGCACGGTCTTTGGATCTGAAGTGGCCCGTCACAACAGAAAATTGAGCCTCTTCCTGACCTTGCGCAAACACGGGCAACACACGCGCATTGACCAACCAAGGCTTGTCTTTCATGGAGGCTCTTGCTTGCTTGACAGTGGCATAGATGCCGTGTTCTAAGCAAAAGCTCTCTTGCGGCAAGCCCTTGAGCCATGCACGACCTTGAATGGCGATATCTGGCAATTCTGTAATCAGCTTTTCGGGTTTGATCGGTGCAGGCGCAGGCAATTCCTTGGGCGCTGCAAGAACTTCTGGCGCAACAGCAGAAGGGCTTAGAGGGCTGCTTTCAGCGGCGTTGGCCGCTGCTGGCGGATCGTCCTTCACAGGGCTGGCACTCAGAGTATGGGCCTCGGGCTTTTCAGGTGTGGTTTTTTCAGTAGCCATTGGCGCGGGTTCAGCTTCAAACAAACTGATCGCATCAGACATGAGTCGACTGGCCACCTCTGGGTTGAGGAACGCGGCCACGCTCACAGACAGGGCCAGCAAGCCCGAGATCGTCGCAACCCAAGGCCAAATCTTCCTAGGTTCAGACGCGCGATCGGACGCAGTGCTTGCTGGGCTGGATTGGGCGGCAGGCGGCTTTGCATCCTTGGACTTGGAGTCCTTGCTGGTTTTTTTAGGTGCCGAGCGTGTCAATCGGTTAAAGAACTGGACTGCAGCCTCTTCTTCGCCATTCTTTCTGGCCTGTTGAATTGCGCTGAGCTTTTGTTCCGGTGTAGGCAACTCCAAGGTCCAGGAAATAAACTGTTTGCCTTGACCGCAGATCTCACTGCTGGGGTTGGTATCAGACGCAAACATGAGCACTGCCGCTATGCCCGCGCCAGGGAATTGATGGACCAAGCGGGTCAACAACTCGAGTTCATAGGCCCCCAAAGCATTGGCTTCATGAACCACCCAAACATTTTCTGGGGCCTTGCCCGCACGTGATTTGGTTGCAATGTCCAATGACAAGGTACCCAAAAGTTGGTTGAAGCGCTCCAGCATGCCCTCGGTATCGATCGGCATGAAGACCTCAATGTCCGTTTCAGGCAGGTCTTGCTTTAATCTGCGAACAATTGCGGCGCCATAGTGGTCCAACAATTCACGCGACTCGCTGTACAAAAGTAGGCTTTTCCCTTCTTTGGCCACAGCTGTAACGCAACTGTCCATTTGCAGGCGATCGGTCACTCTGAAGAAAAATTCAGAATCCGATGCGCCGGTGTCTCCAATTTGAATCATGAAAGGCCAGTGTTTGTGACGGCAAGCTACTTAACGAGAATGCCGCAATGATACTCACTACTTGCCCGCCACGACAGACGGCTCCACCGCCTTTGTCACCTCTGAAACTGAAGCCCCTCGGAGGGTCTTTTTAAGCTTGCTGTAGCTCAAGATGACCAAAAAGCTCAAAGCCATGCAAATGATGGACGCAGGTAGCCAGTTCAGAATTTTCCAAGCACCGATCCATTCGGTTTGAAGCCAGGTGGCTTGCGCGAAATCACTGGCTGCAAGCGGCGGCCACTCGCCACTTTTTAAAAAATGGTAAACATGGAACCCCAGAATACCCATTCCGGTTAAGAAAAAGACAAGAAACAAGAGCACAAAAAACGAAACAACAAGCCAATCTAAAAGCTTGCGCGCAGCCATGCCCATCCAGCGCCAAGCTTTGCCGAATGCATTGCCAACTTTGGCCCAGATTTTTCCGAACATTGGAGAAGTTACGCTTTCAGATTCACCATCCCACCTGTTGCGTCATTTGGAAAACCAAGTTTGCTGGCTGGCGTTAGGGACACGGGCACTTGCGGGCTCGCGGCTTTCGAGCCATCCGTGTTGCTCAAAGCAACCGGCTGCTCCATGGGCCTTGCGACCAGTTTTGGCACCACCAAGGGTGCTTGGGGAAATGAAGGAATAATGGCACCTGACATGAGAAATCTCCTAAATAGCCAGAAAGTTAAGTTTTTGGGAGCTGACCACTCCCACATAACGTATACGGCTATATCGCAAAATTGTTTAGTTTTGGCAACTCTTGCCTTTTAGACAAGTCCGCCAAGTTGCTCGAAGGCGGGCTCCGGCAGGGATAACCCTTGGGTGCCAGTGTCCATTGGCAGTTACGGGCAGTGCCGTATTTTAGGAAGAAATTCAGATATAGCTCAAAAACCCTGAACTGTGTCGCATGTGAAGCGACAAACCCAAGGCGGCCATGTGATTGCTGTTGCGACCTAATATTTTTTCACACAGCGGAAGAAATTTCAACTCCTCTGACTCAGCATGAACGCTGCATCGCACCATCAATCTTTTAAGATTGCCCGTGTCCAATTGCGCCTTTTGGCCGTTGGCAATTTTCTTCAAAGCCGGCTCCAGATCTTCCCACAGTTGCTCCAACTCCCGATGTTCCGTTGTGAGCGCCTCAATCAACTGGTCTACCTGCGCACGCTCTTCCCCTTTTTGCGCACTGAATTGCACGGCAGGAAATAGTTCTTGCTCTTCATCTTGGTGATGCACCCGCAAGCCGTGATGAAAAAACTTGACTGATCGAGATGCAATTTGTTGGGCCAAAGGCGAGTTGTATGGCAGGTCGCACAACTCCAACAAACGACAAAACTCATGCGATATGCCAATATGACAATGGCTGAAATTGCTCACTGGCGCGTCCGTGTCAACCTGATAGTGCTCTGGCGAAATGGTGGCGGGTTGACTCATGGCTGTTGCCTTATTTGATTGACAGCTTGACTCTAGGCCTTGCAGCCCACTTCACCAAGTTCAATCCAAGCCTTATTTGATGCACGTCAAGAAATCACCTCCAAGACGGCCGCTCCTGATTGAAATTCAAAGTGGGTGCAGGCCCTCTTTGGCTTTGAACAGGTTGTGGGGCCTGCCAATCTTGAACCAAAATGCGGACAAACCCAAGGCCAAGAAAATCAACAACAAAGCCAGGCCCGCAAGCAAGGCTGTGATTTCTGTATCACGCTTTTCCATTGTGAATTGTGTCGACAGGTGCTTGTACACCTGCTTCAAATCGTCGGCAGACCCGGCTTTGAAATAATCGGCCTCGGTGATCTTGGCAACTGCCTTCAATGCCTCTTCGTCCACTTGTGTGTAAAACGTGTACCCCTCGTAACCAGGAATGAACCCGTTCGGGGTGCCAAAACCCACGGTGTACACACGCACGCCCAGATCAGCTGCTTTTTTGGCAGCCGCGATAGGGTCTGGCCCGGTGGTTCTTCGGCCATCTGTGAGCAGCACAATGGCGCCCCCTTTGTAGGAACCCGCAGGCTCAGGCGGGCGCTCTTTGGCGGCAGGTTTGGCGTCCAAACTGCGTGCCCCCCCCGATGCGCCGCCAGACGCGCTGCCCCCGCTGTCGCTGTAACCCCATGGGTTCGGGTTGTACAGCGCCGCCTCCAAGTCAATGTTCGCTTCAGGCCTGAGGGTGGCCAAGGCCAGCAACAAACCACTGCCAGTGGCCGTGCCTCGCTGTAATTGAAATCGATCAATGGCTGCAACCAACTCTTGCCTTTGGTCTGTCACGTGCTGCACCACTTGCGCATTGCCCGCAAATGAGATGATGCCCACCCGCACATTGCTGGGCAAGTCTTGTAAAAATTCACGCGCCGCTTTTTGCGCCGCTTTGATTCGACTCGGGTCTACATCTTCTGCCAACATGCTGCGCGAAACATCCATGGCCATGATCAGGGTCATGTAGTCGGCAGGCAAGGTCACTCTGGCCATGGGCCGTGCGCTGGCAAACAACAACAGCGCCAAAGCACAGCCAATCAAGGCCGGAGGCACATGGCGGCGCCAAGGTGAAGGCGCGCTCATGTTTTGCAAAATCCAAGACACCGCTGAAAACGCCACCGTCACTTTGCGTTTGCGGCGCAAAAGCCATGCGTAGCCCCACACCACCAAAGGCAAGAGCAACAAAGACCAAAGCATGAAAGGTTGAAGAAATTGCATGGCGAGCAGGGTTATCGCAAGTCCCGCCAATTTAACATTGAAGCCTGTGTTATGGTTATTTCATGAAGCGAGAAGCGGTTTTTAGCAAAAGCCTGCGGCCAGTCGGTCTGCCTGTGCACGCCCCCACTTTTCTTGCAACCCCCGCCCCCGAAACACCCGCCGCAGAAACCCAAGGGTTTACCACCATCTCCAAGCAAGGTTTTTTGAAAAAGCTATGCCGATGGGATTTTGCAGCCGTGTTCCTTTCAGGCGCATTGCTCAGTTTGCTCTGCGTTGGCTTGAGTCAGCCTTTGTACCCAGCCAAGCCTGCGCTGAGCCAACGCGACATTGACGCTGCCGTCATGCACACCCTTCAAACCAAAGAACTGCCCTCGCAAAGCGCCAAAGCCGCGGCCTCCGTGCAAGGCGCGGTGGTGCATGTGCAAGCCTATGTGGCCGATCCTAAAAACAAAGACATCGACAAAGAAAGCGGCGTGGGCACCGGTGTTGTCATCAAAGACGACGGCACCATTTTGACCAATTACCATGTGGTTTCAGGTGCCAAGAAGTTACGAGTCACCTTCTTTGATGGCACCGAGGCTGATGCGCAGGTGATCGGGGTTCAACCCGAGAAAGATCTGGCCGTGATCAAACCCAACAAAATCCCAGATGACCTGGAGCCCGCCATCTTGGGCTCAAGCCAACAACTCTCGCCAGGCGATGGTGTGGTGGCTGTGGGCTTTCCATTTGGCATTGGGCCATCGGTGTCCGCGGGGGTTGTCTCGGGCCTGAATCGACAGTTCAAATCGCCTGATGGCAATCAAGTCATGTCGGGCTTGATTCAATTTGATGCTGCCGCCAACCCTGGCAATTCAGGCGGGCCACTGGTCAACATGTCGGGCGAAGTGGTGGGCATTGTCACTGCCATTTTGAACCCCACCTCTGCCAGAACTTTCATTGGCATTGGCTTTGCCACCACCATTGAAAGCGCCGGCAGCGCTGTGGGTTTACCACCTTTTTAATTTTTCGCAGGAGACGCAAGATGGTTCAATCAACCGAGGCTTGGCGCAGTGGCAGCCCAGCACCCCACACCCTGGCCCCCGCAGAAGCCGCCGCCATGATGCAGCGCGTACTCTACGAAGTCAAACGCGTGGTGGTGGGGCAAGACGCCTTTTTAGAACGCGTGCTGATTGCACTTTTGGCGCAAGGCCATTTGCTGATCGAAGGTGTGCCGGGGTTAGCAAAAACCTTGACCGTCAACACATTGGCCAAAACCTTGCGCGGCACGTTCAGCAGAATTCAATTCACGCCCGATTTATTGCCGGCAGACTTGATCGGCACACGCATCTTCAACCAGCAACGCAGCGAATTCAGCACCGTGCTCGGCCCTGTGTTTGCCAACTTGTTGCTGGCTGACGAAATCAACCGCGCACCTGCCAAAGTTCAAAGCGCTTTGCTCGAAGTGATGCAAGAGCGGCAAGTCACCATTGCAGGAGAGTCACACCGCGTGCCCTCACCTTTTTTAGTGATGGCCACCCAAAACCCGATTGAAACCGAAGGCACCTACCCCCTGCCCGAAGCTCAGGTCGACCGCTTCATGATGAAAGTGCTGATTGACTACCCCAGTGAAGACGATGAGTTTGTCATTGTGCAGCGTGTCATTGCCGGTGGCGCACAAGTCACAGGCGTTGTCAGTCCAGAAGAGTTGCAAGCCCTGCAAGCGCAATGCCGCCGCTGCTACGTAGACCCCAGCTTGGTTCATTACGCTGTGAAATTAATATCTGCAACACGCTTCCCAGAACGTTACGGCCTAGAATCGATCAAAGAATTTTTGAGTTTCGGCGCCAGCCCACGGGCCAGCATTGGCCTGATTGAAGGTGCCCGCGCGCTTGCACTGCTAAGAGGCAGAGATTACGCCTTGCCAGAAGATGTGGCTGACTTGGTGCCCGATGTGCTGAGACACCGCTTGGTGCTCTCTTACAGCGCCTTGGCCCAAGGCAAAACAGCCGACGCATTGATACAAGACGTGATGAACGCCGTGCCCATGCCCGACAAACCTTTGGAGTCGCATGTCCGTTGAGGCATTGCTTGAGCAACTCGAGTGGACGGTTTTGCGCCGGCTCGATGGCTTGCTTCAAGGCGACCACAAAACCTTGTTCAGAGGTTCGGGCTTGGAGCTGGCTGATTTGCGCGAATACCAAGCACATGACGACGTCAGGCACATCGACTGGAACGTCACAGCGCGCATGCAAACACCTTATGTGCGCGAGCACCAAGAAGACCGTGAAATCAGTGCGTGGTTTTTATTGGACCTCAGTGGCTCCATGGACTTTGGCAGCACAGGCCAAACCAAACGCGAGCTCATGCTGGCCTTTTTGGCCGTCATGGCCAAACTGCTCATGCAGCGCGGCAATCGCATTGGCGCTTTGATGTTAACGCCCAACGAAGCTTCCGGCTTCAAGCACATCCCCGCCAGAATGGGACGCAGGCATTTGTTGCATGTGATGCAAACGATCGAAAACATGCCTGTCACTCAGCTACCCCATCAAACAGATTTGAAATACTGGCTGGCCAGTGCCAGCGGTTTGCTCAAAAGGCGCTCGAGTGTTTTTGTGATTTCAGACTTCATGGGCCCCGCAAACTGGGCGCCTGAATTAGGCGCCCTGGGCCGCCGGCACGACGCAGTCGCCGTGCGTCTGTTTGACCCCGCTGAAATGGTTCTGCCCAACGCCGGGTTGATGATGTTGCAAGACTCGGAAACGTCTGAGCAACTTTTGTTAGACACTGCCGACCCTAAATTCAGAGCGCGCTATGCAGACTTGATTGATCAGCGCGAGCAACACTTGCAAACTACTTTTGCGCAATCGGGCGTGGACGGCTTGGAGCTGTCAACCAATGAAGATTTGGCCGCAGCATTGATCCAATTTTCTGAGCTGAGAAAACGGAGAGTGTGGCGTGCCTGACATCAGTTCCATCAGTTTCTTATGGCCATTGCTTTTGTACACCGCAGCAATTGTGCCCCTGATGGCTGCGGCTTATGCCTACTCAACACGCAGCACGCCACCCATTTTTTTGAGCTTGGGCCTATTGCTGCTGTGCATCGCCATCGCAAGGCCTCAAGCCGTCATGATGACCCCGCTGCGCGAAGCCACCGTGATGCTGGTACTCGACACATCTGGCAGCATGCGCGCCAAAGACTTGAAACCCTCACGCATAGAAGCAGCGCAAAGTGCTGCGCAAAAATTCATCGAAGGCAAACCCTCTCGGCTGCGCGTTGGCTTGGTCACTGTGGCGGGCACAGCCGCCTTGGCTCAAGCACCCACAGAGGAGAAAGACCCCTTATTAAGAGCCCTGGACAATTTGCCACTTCAATACGGCTCGGCATTGGGCACGGGCTTGCTGATTTCATTGGAAGCCTTGCTGCCCGGCTCGGGCATTGACGCACAAAAAATCATCAACGATGCTTCTGAGCCTGGGGCGGCCAAAAAAGCCGAATCAACTGGCAAATCGTTGGACACCAAACCCAGCCCCGAAGCACAAGCCAAGGCCTCCGCATCAAGAGGGCGCAACACAGCCATTGTGTTGATGACCGACGGGCAAAGCAACATGGGGCCCGACTTCATCAAAATGGCCGACCTGGCCGCCTCGCATGAAGTCAAGGTCTACACAGTGGGCATTGGAACCCCAGAGGGCGATGTGGTGCATGCGCAAGGCCGCTCCATGCGCGTCAAACTGGAAGAAGAGGCGCTTAAAAAAGTGGCCTCCATCACACAAGGCGAATATTTCAGAGCAGACAGCACAGAAAGACTGCTGCAGGTCTATGACAAGCTGGGGTACCAATTGCGCTTTGAGAAGCGGGCCATGAGTGAGATTACTTCTTATCTGGCTTTGTTGGGAATGTTTTTGGTGGTGGTGGGGAGTGGGGTTAGTTTTGCGCGGACGGGGAGGGTTGTTTGAGGCCAAGTGGCCAAACCACCCTACCCCACCTTCCCACAAACCACCTTCATCAACACCTCAAATCCCCCAGCAGACGGCATATCGTTCCATTCACTATTAGGTTTCCCCGCGTGAATCACTTTGCCCCCCGCCATGGGTGCTGAGCGGCTGCTGACCGACAGTATCCACCTGCGTTGTTCTTTGCAGTCGTATCCGGATCTGATTTGGTACGACATGGCGCCGTCTTTGTCGCGTTGTTTCAAATTTTTGATGGACCAAACTTTTCGAAGGTTTCCGTCTTTCAAAATGCTGGCAGTGTCAATGTAGTAAACAGCGTCACTTTGCTCAAAAACCGCAAGCCACTCGGCCCAAGCAGGAACTGCGCAAAGCATCCAACAAGTGAGCAACATCAGCCTGAAGCTTCGAAAGGCTCGCATCACAGAATAAAACAGAAAAAAAAATTTAGTTGCCAAGCAGCTTGGTTTTCTGTTCCAAAAACTCAGCTTCAGTGATGATTTCCTTTTTCTTCAACTCGTCCAGTTTAAGGAGCATGGCATACATGTCTTTGAATTTTTCTGGCGTCATTTGCCCGGCGCCAGAATTGGCACAAGCTGCAAGAAATATTGGCCAAATTAATGCAACCGATAGCAGTCTGACCATTTTCATGTTGAATCCTTTTGAAATTTTCTTCACCATAACGACTAAGCAAATCGAGGTCAAGCCCAAACATTGCAGACCACCCATTACCGCAAAGTGAATCGCCTTAGGCTGTCATTTTATGAAATCCCTGCGTCATTGGCATTGGGCTTGCTCCTGCTCGCCCCCCTGCCCTAAAATGCAAAAATGCTCACGCCCAACAATGTTGCCCTGTTTTTCACAATCGCCTTACTGGCGGTCACTTTCTATTTTTTGATGGGCTCTGTGCCCTTGTTGGTTCTCAAACACGACAACCCTGTAGATTCGCGCTTCATCCGCTCTTTCTACATGACCTATTTCAAGATCGCGTTTATCACTGCAACGGCTACAGCAGCAAGTCAAGCTGTGGCTGCGCGTCCCGTATTTGCAGTGGGCGCTACCGCTATCGCGATTTTAACTTTGATGCTTCGGGTTAAGTTCATCCCTAAGATGGCTCTTTTGGGGACTCAAATTCATGCCAATGACATTGTTGCAATTCCAGCCTTTCGAAAAATTCACAAGGCCGCAATCCTGATCAACTCGGCGCAACTCGTGACCATCTTGGGAAGTCTGGGAACGCTTTGAAGCCACTCACTTAGGTGCAAAGGGGTTCCCAGCAGGACTGGCTGGCTGTCCAAAAGGCGAGGCAGGTTGGCCAAACGGCGAGGGCTGCCCAAACGGCGAGGGCTGCCCAAATGGTGAAGGTTGACCAAACGGCGAGGGCTGCCCAAACGGAAAAGGTTGGCCAAATGGCGAAGGTTGACCAAAACCTTGCGGCTTTGAACCGCCAGCAGAGGGGATCTTGACCTTCACGACTTCGTCAGCTCTGGCCACTGCAACTGGGGCTTCGCTGCTGAAGCCCAATGCCTTGTCCATCTGTTCAGCATTGCCGCCCAGTTTGGCCTCCAACATGGCGTTGAGAATCGCAAACATTTGCGGGGTGTCAGAAGTGCCCATCCAATTGGCTCGGTTGGCCATAATGACTTGAAGTTTGCGTGAGTCACATGATTTTTGATTCGACGCCAGCCACTGATATGCCTTGGCACTTCTCTCGGCGGGGTCATGGTTCATGAGACCTACGCCCATGAATTCAGAAACAATACAAGCAGAACCTGCGGCAGGCGCGGCAATCGGGTTCGGGCTGCTAAATGGCGTCTGCGCTTGAGTCAGGCTGCATCCAAGCAGGAAAATGGCAGCCCCACCCAGCGATGTCAACCGCTTCAACACCCGACTGCGCAAGTTGCCATGCATAAGAATTAAACCAAGTTATGACGTTCATGAATGCCGTGAATTTTAATCACAAACGGCTTGCGCATGTCCTAGGATTACACGCTTTACGCTTTGCAATTTCGAGGGGCCGTGCGCACCCCCATTGTCACCCACCCGTGAAGTCCTTGATCATATTGCCGTACCACTGCAAGTCCTCTTGCCACAAAGCTTGGCGGCGGAAGTTGTCATCTGTCACGGTTTGCAGAATATGCCCCTCTGGCCCCATTTTGTAGTCAAACTTCACGCTGATGGCTTCAAGCGGTTCAGTGTTGACCAGCATGTAGCACAGGTTGTCGATGATGACGGGCTTCATCGGCTTGCCATCCGCCTGCTGCGCAATGTAGGTAGACACACTTTGTCCCATGCGGTTGGCAACGTGACCACTCTTGGGGTAGTGCCCAAACTGCGGTGACACAGCGCCCACGCTGTCACCAATGACGAACACATACGGGTCGTCCTTCAAGTTGTAAAACTCAGGGTGCACCGCTGCCCATGTGGAGGGCTTGCCGTCTGGCGACTTTCCAATTGCGCCCATTTTCCAAACCAAGTCTGCCGCTTGATGGTGGCCCATGAAGATCGCGTCGTCAAATTTAAAATCACCCGCCATCGTCTTCACAACTTTGTTGAAGGGGTCTAACTCTTTCACACCGGCGTTAGGCACATATGTGATGATGTCGTCATACAACTCATCGAACGCCATGCGGTAACCACCGCCAATGGGCATGATGCGGGGTTTGGGATCCAGAATCAAAATTTTGGCTGGAATTTTATGGCGCTTGAAATAGTCCGCCATCAAACACGCTCGCTCATAAGGAGACGGTGGGCAGCGGTGTGGCGGCGGGGGCAGCGTCATCACAAATGTGCCCCCCTTGAAGCCTTTGATTTTTTGCTTCAGTGCCAAGTGCTCAGAGCTTGGCACATACGCGCTAGAGAAATGCTTTTGCGTGTAAGCGGCCGCAGCGCGATCGTTGCCAAACCAAGGCTCGTACGTCACTCTAATTCCAGCAGATACCACCAACCAGTCATACGCCACAAAGCCTTGCGCCGTGTGCACGCGTTTTTTGTCGCGGTCAATATCGGTGATCTCAGTTTGTATGAAGGTGTAGCCCATGCGCTCAGCCGCAGCTGTGTAAGAGTGCACAAGGAACGAGGTGTCCACCACATCCACCAACCATTTGTTGCTCAGCGGGCAAGACCAGAAAATCGGATTTTTCTCTAGAAGGATCACCTCCAAATCAGGCGCATCCTCGCGCAAATGGCGTGCAGTCGCCAGGCCACCCCAGCCGCCGCCCAGAATGACAACGCGGCGCTTTTTCCCCTTGGGCACCAGCTCGGTTGAAGGTGAGAAAAGAAAGGGCTGGGCAATGACAGAATTGGGCGCTGCGCAAAGCGCGCCCAATGCTGCCGCGCCCTGAAGAAGGGTTCGACGTGCAGGGGTCATGAAAGACTCCGGTGAATAGGCGAGGGCAAACCTGTCGGCGCATAAGAGAAGCGGTGCTTCAATGCCTCGAAGGCAGGTTACTCACTGCAAGAGGGCACTGAGCGAGGAAAATTATAGTCCAGCCGACTCCACCTTCTCAGTTGGCTGTCTATTTCATCATTTCCGGGGCAAACATGCGTGGCATGAACAAAGCCAGATCCGGAAACACAATCACGCCGCACAAAACGATGAGCATCGGAATGAGCATGATCATGGTGTCTTTGATGGCATATCGCATGGGCACTTTGGCCACTGCACAAGAGATCATCAAACACATTCCATACGGCGGGGTAATCAAACCAAACGCCAAGGAAATGATGCCCACAATAGCGAAGTGAACAGGGTGCATGCCCACCGAAGCAGCCAGGGGTTGCAAAGTGGTGCCCACAATGATGATGGCCGGAATGGCATCTAAAAAGCAGCCTACAACCAAAAAGGCAGCGGCAATCAACATGCCCACTCCAATGATGCCCAAGCCCCAAGACTGCACGTTAGCCAGCAAAGCTTTGGGAATTTGGTAATAGGCCAACAACCAACCAAACACCGATGCTGTGCCCACGCAAAACAAGGCCACTGCAGACAACCTGCCTGTATCAACGATGGCATCCCACAATTGGCGTGGTGACAACTCACGGTAAAAGAACAAAGACAAAACAGCTGCATAGATCACTGCCACAGCGGCAGATTCAGTGGCCGTGAACCACCCCAACAAAATACCACCGACAATGATCACAGGTGTCATCAGCGCTGGTATTGCGATGAAAACTGATTCGGCTATTTCAGGAAATTTTGCTTTGGGGTAAACCGGGTAATTGCGGCGTTTGGCATACGCATGCACCGTCAACATTTGAGCCCCGCCAAGCAATAAGCCCGGAACAATGCCGGCCAAATACATGGCACCAATGGATGTAGAGATCACACCACCCCACACCACCATCAAAATGGAGGGCGGAATGATCACAGCCAGCACGGCTGAGACTGCGGTAATGGCAATAGAGAACGACAGGTCGTAACCTTCCTTGACCTGCGCCTCAATGAACAACTTGCCTTGGCTGGCTGCGTCTGCGGTGGAGGACCCTGAAATTCCGGCAAAGAACACCGACAGCAGCACATTGATTTGCGCCAAGCCTCCAGGGAAATGGCCTACCAAAGCACGCGACAAACGCATCAAGCGATCTGTAATGCCGCCTACGTTCATCAAGTTGGCTGTCAACAAAAAGAACGGTACGGCCAACAAAATGAACGAGTTGTAAGACTTGAACATTTCATTGAAAAACACCATGGGGGACAAGCCCGGATCAATCAAAAGCACAGGCAAGGCAGACAGCCCCAGTGCAAACGCAACGGGCACTCGCAAAAATAACAAAAAGAAAAACCCACCAAACAAAACCCAAGCGGCCATGACAGGCGAGAACACAGCAGAAGTCATACGATTTACTCTGTTTCCTGGGAAAGTTTATTCAAGCGGCGCACATCCTGCAAACAGGCTTCAAGCAAGAAGACAAGCCAAAAAAACCCGCAGACTGGCCATGCAATAAAGATCAACCACATTGGCATATCTGCCAATTCGGACGTCTGGTACCAGCCAAATTGCGTGAACTTGATGCCCCAATACAGAATCACTGAGCTAAAGGCAACGATCAGCAAGTTGCTTATCAGCTTGAGGATCAGAGAAGTTTGAGGCTTGGGGTTGGCCCAGACATCCACGTCGAAATGCAAACCTTCGCGCACCCCGACTGTGGCGCCAATCATGACCATCCAAATGAACAAGAAACGACTCAACTCTTCTGTCCACATGTAGCTGGGTATCAAATTGGTGAATCTTGAAAAGACTTGCAAACTGACCGGCACCATGAGCAATAACACGGCACACCCCAGTATCACAATTAAGGAGCGATGAACACCTGCGAGTAACTTCTGCATACTTTACTTTGGTGGGTTGTACCTGTTAATTCTACTTGGCAGAAGTTTGCTCTGGCATCAGGGTTTGTAGCAGTACAGCGTCTCTCCGTTGACTTGAACTTAGAGACAAAGTCAGTTGAGTGCCAACTGGCATATGCAGCAGCACTCAGGCCATGGCCTTCACGGGACTGACAGACTTGAATTTATGTTTTGTCGGCACCTGTGGAGGCAATGCCCTCAAAGAGGTCACGGCCGAGCCGCAGCGAGCGCATCTTGGCATCGGCAATCGAGCGCTTGAGCATCCAGAAGCCGCAGTCGGGGTGGATGTAACGCACGCGCCCTGCTCCGACCACCTTCTCTGCACGCTCAATTGCACGCGCCACCTGATCTGCACTCTCTACATCAGTGGCCTTGATGTCAACCACACCCAGGCCCAGACCGATCTCGGGCTTGAGGTCCTTGAAGGCCTGCAGTTCCTCAGCAGGCCGGTGTGCGCATTCCAGAACCACGTGATCGGCATGCAACGCGTTCAGGTAGTTCATCAGCTTGTCCCATGTGCCTTTTTGCACCGACTGACCGCCATAGTTACCAAAGCACAGATGCACCGCAGGCGTGCCTGGCACTGCATCGAGCACGCGGTTGATCGCCGAGGCCGCCCACTCCCACTCATCGGGGTGGCCGGGCAGATTAGCCTCGTCGATTTGCACGATGTCGGCATTGAGATGTTTGACCTGCTCGGCCAGCGCGTCTGCAATGGCATGGGCTACCTGCGACATGTCGCCATAGTGTTTGTCGATCAGCGTCTTGGCCAGCATGTGCGGGCCGGTAACGGTGAACTTGAAGGTGTGCGTCGCTAGCGCTTTGGCTCGCGCACAGGCCAGCGGCAAGTCTAAGCTACCGCTGCCGATGGGGCCTATCACAGTGCCCGGTGGGCGAGTGCGAAACTTCATTCCACTGCCGGAGCGGTAAGCGATCAGATCGTCAAAGGAAAAACGCTGCGTGATGCCGTCCATTGGCCGAACGAAGTATTCGATCATGCCATTGGTCTCGGGGTGGTTGATGTCAAAGCGGTAGAGTTCACCGTCGCACACAACGTCCACTCCGCACTGCTCCTGCGTCTGTATAACGACACGCGTAGCGTCAATCAACGCCTGCTCGGACGGATTGGCAATCAACCAGTCAGGAACTGGATATGAGCCTACAACAGTGGTTTTGATTTTTGGCATAGTGAGTCCTCTATGTACTGCCGCTCAGATATAGCGTCTTTAGCTTGCGCAAAGACGCAACATCTCGAGTCACCTGCAAATTAAGGGTTTAATTACATACCATAGGCTAGCCTATGTCAAGGCTGAGCCAACCCTTTCACTGGGTGTTTTATTGCGTACAAGTCCGAGTTCGCGTGATGGTGCCATCAGGATGCTGCGTCTCCGTCCAAGGGCTGCACGACTGGTTGATTGTTTGAACAACAACTGGCTGTTGCTGAACAAAAACAGGTTGTTGCTGTGTATACACGGGTTGTTGCTTGGCAACTTCATAAACAATTGCACCGCCAATAACGGCTGGTACCAACCATTGCCAGCCGCCGTTGTATCCGCGCGCCCAATAGCCACCGCGATGATGCCCATGGCCTTGGGCCATTGCCGATGCACAGAGTGTCAATAGCAAAATAGTCAACAGTTTTTTCATATCGTCTCCTTAACCAAAATTTAACGCGCTAGAGGACTTTTTTGTTTACTTCATCCATTGTAAAGTTGTCCGAATCTGGGGCAATCCACATGATTTGATAAACCAGTGGAAGACGCGAAGCCGCATGTTCTTGTAAAGACCAAGTAAAACATCAAAAACCAGGTTGCCTTGGACATAAGATGAATCGTATTGATCCATTCAGATCAAAACTTTCAGTGAATGTTCAAATGCTTGAGTTGAAATCTAGAAAAATTGCAATAATTTTGTTGTGGCTCTTTGTTTGTGCGTCCAGCGCCTACCCGCAGTGGGGCGGCAACATGGGGGGCGGAAAAAGATCAGGCGGCTACGACAAAGCAAATCGCACAGACAAACCCAGAGACCCTGGTTCTGAGAAATCAATTGAATCGCTGAACTCAGCCGATCAAATTTTCACAAGACTTCGCACACTCCAATTAGACCTTGCACTCACAACTGAACAAGATTTGCTGTGGAACCAGTTTTCTGACCGCGTTCGCACCTATATCGAAGACTTAGAACGCGAGAAGTTCAAGGCGATCCCAATGCCAGCAGCCTCAAACTCTCAACCTCAACTGTCTGGCATATCACACATTTCGCACTTGGTCGATTCAGTTCGCAATCGGTACGCAGACCTGGAAGAGATTGAGATCAAGACCAAAGCTCTTCATCTGACGCTAACATCAGGGCAGAAAATTATTTTTGACGCACGAATCCCCAATATTTTGGTGCGCGACATTGGGCGATCTGCAAATTGAATTTAAATGGGCTTGTTATGAAAAAATTGATTTCCTTGGTACTTCTGAGCCTCATGTTGCTTCACGCAAAAGCGGATGGCCTTTTGGGCATTGACCATCGTTTGAAATTAGACCAAAGTGGCGTTTGGTCTAGAAACACTCAAAAGGGTCTTGAGTTTGGATCCGCTGCAGTTGTTTTAGGTGGCGCCCTTTGGGAAGGCAATGAATCGCGTCTAGGCAAAACATTCTGGAAATCCACCGAGTCCATGCTCATGGGTGATGCGCTGGCACAAGTGGGCAAGCTCACCTTCAAAAGGCAGCGCCCCATTGATGGCAATGACCCAAGCGCCTGGTTTCAATCGAGCAAAGACAAAAGCTTTCCCAGCGGAGAAGTCACTCACATCACAGCCATCGTCACACCATTCATTGCCGAGTATGCGCATGACCACCCAGCAGTTTGGGCCTTGGCTGCGCTGCCCTTGTACGACGGTATGGCCCGGATGAAGTCTCAAGCTCACTGGCAATCCGATGTATTGGCAGGCATGGCGCTTGGCATCGGCACTGGCCTTTATGCTGGCGATGAACACCACTCTTGGTTGGTGCACTCCATACCGGGCGGATTGACCATTGGCTACAAAAAATCTTATTGACCCGCGTAAACTGGCCATGTATATGCAGAAACCACGCTGAGCATCGCATTGAACAATTCGATGGGTGGGTTGCAGGGTTGTGCCATCAAGCCAACACTCAATGCCAAGCTGATGAAAGAAGTCAGTTGTCGAACCGCATACATGGGGTCTGCCCACTGGGCTGCAATATTTCCTCCACCTTTGGCTGAAAATACTTCTTCGAAAACCTCCCACCCCTTGCCAGAGTGAGATTTTTTAACATCAGCAAGTCCTGATTGAAGCTTGGCAGAAATTGCGGCCATCTTGTCTGGCGTCAGCCTATTGGCCTGAGCCGCCTCCGCTAAACTTCTAACTGGCCCCTCAATAATTCCAGCCAACGCCCACGCAACCATGGCAACATCGTAGCCATTTTTCACCATCGCTGCAGCTGCTTTAGCGCCCAGTTTTGCTTCAGCCATCGGAACAGCTTTGGCCTTACTGGCTGCGCAGGCAGCAGCCGTTCCAATGCCAGAATTAGCTGCTATTGCATTAGCCAAATCAACAGCCACAGAAGTCGTCATCGCCACAGTCACCTCTGCGCATACCCCTTTGTTCTTTGCGAACCCAGCACCGCAAGCTTCGTAGCGAGGTGGCGTTTTTCCCCAGCAGACTGGGCCTTCCCCGTTGTAACCACTGCGGCAATCTTCATAGCAAAGTCCATTTTCTAGATCCTTATTACCTGGACAGACTTGTTTTTTAGCCGTGCCCTTTCCAAATCGCTCATAGTCTTTTTTATTTCCTTTTCCCTTGTCCTCACAATGCGTGCCCTCAGCCTTTGTTCCGTCTTTGCAGGGTTCATAACAAAGGCCAGCGATGCCTTCTTTCCCATCAGGACATTCAAGTACAGGAATTGTTCCAACTCCTCTGCCATAGCTGTTTTTAAAGTAGAAGTCGCTTTCAACCGCAGCGAACGCACCTGCAGTAGCTCCTGCGTACAGAGAAAGTAAACACATCAATTTGATTAGAAGCGATTTCATTTTTTCCAGCAAGAAAGTGAGAGACGTTCTAATTTAGGAAAGCTCAAGGCTTTCCCGAAGGGGCTGGCTTGCCAGCTACTGGAGAGGGGCTTGCGAATGGAGATCCACCTGCAGATGGAGTGGGGCTTCCAAACGGAGAGGGACCTCCGAATGGAGAGGGGCTTCCAAACGGAGAGGGACCTCCGAATGGAGAGGGGCTTCCAAACGGAGAGGGACCTCCGAATGGAGAGGGGCTTCCAAACGGAGAGGGACCTCCGAATGGCGAAGCCCCAAATCCTTGCGGCTTTGCACCAGCAGCTGGTTGAATTTTGACTTTTAAAACTTCGTCAGATCTTGCAGCAGGGGCTGAGGCAGGGGCAGCGCTGCTAAAACCCAAAGCTTTGTCCATCAATTCAGGACTGTCCTTGAGTTTGGCCTCCAGCATGATGTTGAGCGTCGCAAACATCTGCGGGCTGTCAGAAGTGCCCAGCCAATGGCCGCGATTGGCAATGAGGGCCTGAAGTTTTCGTGAGTCACACCCAGTTTTATTGGCCTCTAACCACTGATACGCCTTGGTGCTTCTCTCGATAGGGTCATGGTTTGTCAGTCCAATGCCCATGAACTCAGAGACGATACAACCAGCGCCAGCTGTTGCGGCCAACAGGCGGCTGGGGTTGGCAGTCAGCGGAGTTTGCGCTTGAGACAAACAGCTCCAAAGCACGAACACAACCCCAAACCACATCAAGTGAGTCTGTTTTAACTGCGAGCTTTTGAAGACACTTATCACACAAAATTAGATGTTAGTTTGCGTAATCGCAATTGGACCCGCATCACATAATACAACCGATCAGGGAAAACCCTTTGTTTACACGTTTAAGTTTTGATTTGAAAGAGCGATACCGAGAGAACGCACCAGGGTGTGAGGTTTGCAAATAATCCAGCAGAGTTGTCTCTTCTCTAATGCATTTAAACCGGACACTAGCGACCCGATGTATTGGTAAATCCATGCTGCGAAGGCTATGGAAAACAAAATATAATAGTTCTGCTTACAAAAAATGCACCTTCGCAATTGTTCAATTGCGCTGCGTCGAATTTCAATCAAGAGCGGCGGCGGCTCTCAGTGACCCATGTTCTGCGTACCCAGCATCAGGAAATGACTGATAACTTCAATTTGGCTCAAGCCATATGGCGCTTTAGCCAAGTTTCACCGCAAGCAATTGCCATAGCGTACAAGAACCAGACTCTCAGTTACGAGCAGTACGCATGCCGCGCCCGAAATTTGGCCGAGCGATTGGCGCATTCGCCGGCTTGGCACGATCGGTCTATCAAACCCATCAAAGTTGCAATTTTGGCTTCGCGTGGCATTGATGCATGCGTGGCCATGTTGGGTGCTTGCTGGGCGGGCGCTGCCTATGTTCCCATCGGCTTGAAACTTCCACAAGACAGAATCCTTGCGATTTTGGCTGCATGCGAATTTACCGCCATCATTGCAGACGCAGAGGGCGCCAAATTGCTGACCGATGCCTTATTGGCCGCCTGCCCAGCGCTGCTGATTCGTGTCGACCAAGTGCTTGAGTCAGATGACGCCAGCATTGCTTCATCTGCCACCTTGAACCCTCGACTGCCCAGTCATTTTTCGGAACCTGTGCAAGTTGGGGCTGACGATCTGGCGTATGTGATTTTTACGTCGGGCACAACAGGTGTGCCCAAGGGCGTGATGATTTCTGCAGGTTCTGCACGAAATTACGTTCAAACCATAGTCAAGACGCTGGGCTTAAAGGCAACCGACCGTGCCTTAGAGACTTGCGAACTCAGTTTTGACTTCTCTGTTCACAATATGTTTGCGACTTGGCAGGCCGGTGCAGCGCTTCATATCCTTCCCGCCACATTGGTCATGAATGCGGTCAAGTTTGCCCGCACCGCACAATTGACTGTGTGGAACTCGGTGCCGTCTCTGGTGGGCATGTTGCAACAAATCAAAGCCTTGCAAGCCGGGTGTTTGCCTGACTTGCGTATCACTGCATTTGGCGGAGAAGCCTTACCCCAAAGTTTGGCACTGCAGTGGCAGGATGCAGCACCGAACTCCAAAATTTTCAATTTGTATGGGCCTACCGAGGCAACCGTCTTCTGCATGGCACAGGTTTTCTCCGGCGATGCGCCGATCACAGCGGGCCGTGGCTTCGTTGCCATTGGCACTGCACTTGGCGGATGCGAAGCCATGGTTGTGGATTCAGATGGTGACGTGGTTCCAGACGGTATGCCAGGGGAATTGGCCATTGGTGGTGTTCAATTGGCCCAAGGCTATCTGGGTCAGCCCAAGCTCACTGTCCAAAAATTTCCAATGCTCCAAGGCAAGCGCTGGTATCTGACCGGTGACTCTGCTGTTCGAGACGTCACAGGTGTATTCCATTGCCTTGGGCGCATAGACAACCAGATCAAGGTCTCTGGATACCGTATTGAACTGGAAGAAATTGATGCCGCTTTGCGTCAGGTTTGTGGCCGAGACCTGGTTGGCGCCGTGGCTTGGCCTATCGTCGAAGGCGCGGCAAAGGGCATCGTCGGTTTTATCGCTGGATCACCTATGGACCCTGCCGAATTGTCGACGGTGCTTAAACAGAAGCTGCCTCCGTACATGCTGCCCAATCGAGTGGTTGCCTTAGAAAATATGCCTTTGAATTCGAGTGGCAAAGTTGACCGACGTGCGTTGGCTGATTTGCTCAAAATTGGGATCAATTAGATGAACAATATCCGCAAGCAAAAAATCAGAGAATTTTTTCTCGAAACCCTCAAGCAGAACAGTGATGCACAACCGCTGGCTGACAACGATTCGCTCTTTGTGAGTGGCAGACTCGACTCGTTTTCAATGATGATGTTTGTGATGCATCTGGAGAAAGAGTTTGGGATCGATTTCACAGCCATCGATTTTGATGTCAATTTGATTGATTCTTTGAACGAAATTGAACTCTTCATTGAATCACAGATTTCGGCCTAACTGGAATCTGGCAAGCCACAAAGGTAAATTTTTTGAATAAGACAAATGATGCCCGCTTTGGTGGTGCAGGGCTACGTTCTGTTTGGGCGATAGATGAGCGTCAGACTCTGGTTGCTTGGGTTCAAACGCCACCCGGAAAAATTGCGTTGCTGGTTTTGGCCTTTCTCTCGCTGAATGTGACGCTGCAATGGCAGGAGGCCTTGTTCGATGTGGCCGCAATGGCCTTGTTTGCCTATTGGCCCCAATGGCGCAGCGTGATTCTGTTTGTAGCAACTTACGTTACTGCCTTTATTTTTCCTCATGGCTCTATCGACGATGCCATACGCGGAGTCGCTGCCCATGAAGGGTTTGCTGAACTGTCTACCGGCGCTCTGAGCTATGTGGCCTTGGTTGGTTTTCTGTTCCTCGCCTGGGGGCTTCTAGCCTACGCACGCTATCAAAAGCAGTCTGTGCTCGCACAGCGTCCGCTTCTCACGCTGCTGGCCATTGAATTGCTCTTGTGCCTTCTGACTTACCAAGGCGTCTTGCACGGTTTGCCTCGGTTGATACTTTGGTCGCTGCTTTGTGTGCTCACGCCTTATTTTTGGTTTCTGGCCTATGCACTGGTGGACCAGCGGTCCAAAGACCGCAGCAGCGATTTGTTTCAACTGGGAACTTTCCATCCGTTGTGGGGTGGAGTTGGTTCTGTTCCCGTTGGCAAGGGCGCTGCTTTTCTGCGCAAAATGCTTGCAAAGACCCCCAAGGAAATGGCAATCACGCAAATTAAAGCTGTGAAGTTGCTGCTCTGGGCAGACGCATTGCTTGCGCTCAGAATGCTGTTGAAGTGGTTCTTTGAGGACTACCACCACATTCCCAGCGTTACCGATGCGATCGATGCATCGATTCAAAACCATGCGTATGCATTGTGCACGCAATGGGCGTCCCTGATCTGGTCAGTTATCAACTACTCGCTGCGTGTTTCGATTTCCGGGCATTTCATCATCGGATCTGCTCGTCTGGCAGGCTTTCGGTTGCCACGGGCCACCTGGCGGCCGCTTGAATCCAGAACACTGATCGAGTATTTCAACCGGTTCAGTTACTACTTCAAAGAGCTGTTAGTTGATTTCTTTTTTCTTCCAACGTTTTTCAGGGTCTTCAAGGAACACCCGCGTGTAAGACTTTTCTTTGCAACTTTCATGGCTGCGGGGGTGGGTAACGCCATATATCACTTTGTGTGTGAGATTGACTTGGTGGAGTCAATGGGCTTATCAGGCGCGCTTGAATCTTATATCAGCTACGCCTTTTATTGCCTCATTTTGGCGACAGGCATTGGCATCTCTCAAGTTCGTGCCAGTTCAGGACACAAGCCATCTTCGTCCGTGTGGGGCCGCATCCAGTCCTTCTTTGTGGTGTGGGGATTTGTGACGCTTTTGCATATTTTCAGCGATGAGTCCCGCAACCACACCTTCTCAGAACGTGCGCAATATTTGTTGAGCATGTTTGCCATCTAAATGAAAGATGTGTCCCATTTTTATAGGTTTGCCTTTTAGGGCGTGACATTGCACAAACAATGCGCAGTTGCGCCAAAGCTCTGCTTCTTTTCAAGAACAGCTTGAAGCCAAGTTAAGTCTTGCGCCAGCGAATTGAGCAGCAAAGAATCTGGGCCTGAAAGTCCTGCCATCGCAGTCCAAGCTGGATGGGCCATCGATTCACCGGCAGACCACCCCACTTGAGCCAAAAATTTCTGGATCAACTTTTCAATCGGTGAAATTTTGGAGCCTACATACCGAATAGGAAGTTCTTTGGCACCGCTGTTGGCAGCATCGAGTTTTGCCACCCGAGTTCTAGCTTCCTGCACGGCATCCGAAAAGCTGCCGAGTCGGTCAATGAGTTTGTGATTCGCAGCTTGTGCCCCGGTCCAAATTCTTCCTTGTGCCAAATCATCCACCTGAGCAAGCCCCAGGTTGCGCGTCTTTGAGACTTTGCCGATGAAATCAGCATAGATGTTGTCAATGCTCGATTGCACCAAAGTTTGCATGCGGGGGTCTAGCGCTTTTCTGGGATCGTACCCACCGGCCAGCCAGGTCGTTTGATAGCCACCTGTGTTAACGCCAATTTTGCTCATCAAGCCCTCGCCTGTGGGCAGCATGGCAAATACGCCTATAGACCCCGTGATGGTGGCTGGGTCGGCGATAACCACATCGGAGGCCATTGAAATCCAGTACCCACCTGAAGCCGCCAAATTGCCCATCGAAACCACCACAGGCTTACCCTTGTCTCTGGCAATTTGCAACTGTTCACGAATGAGCTCTGAGCCCATCACACTACCGCCTGGTGAGTTGACTCTCAGCACGATGGCTTTGACTTGTTTGTCTTCCGTGGCTTTTCTGATGAGCTCAGAAGTCGAGATACCTCCAATTTTCCCAGCGGGTGCGCGGCCATCGCTGATTTCCCCTTCCGCCACCACAATGGCTATGTGGTCACCCTTGACTTTTTTGGCCTCTGAGTTGAGATAGTCCTTCCAGCCTACCTGGCGGAAAGACTGGATATCTTCATCTTTGCCAACATCTTTCATGAAGGATTCGCGCAAAGACTCAAAGGTTTGCACGCCATCAAGCCACTTCCAATCAATGGCCAACTGGCCTGCATTACCTTTGGCACGGACCAACGCATCAGGCAACTTGCCAATGTTTTGAACAATGCTGCCAGCGGGTAAGGCTCGGGCTTTCTCAATGCCCTCGGTGTACAAAGTCCACAACGCGTCGTACACATGCGCCTCAGCTTTCAAAGCTTGCTGCGAAGGCGCATTCAAAACAAAAGGTTCTCCCGCTGATTTGAATTGCCCCACGCGAATTAAATTGACCTTGATCCCCAGTTTGTCTAAAGCGTCTTTGTAGTAATTGCGGCCTTTGCCAAAACCTTCAATCAGCACACCTCCCATGGGGTGAGACAAGACTTGATTGGCATGCGCCGCCAAATAATATTGACGTTGGTCGTAAAGAGCGGCCCACGCCACCACTTGCTTGCCAGACGCTTTGAATTTTTCAATGGCACTGGCAGCCTCACGCAGCGAGACCAAACCACCACCTTGAAAATCATCTAACTTCAAGAGCACTTTGTCAATGTGCTTGTCTTTGGCTGCCAACTCGAGGGTCATGACCACATCGCGCAAACGAACGGTATCTGAAGCGTTGCCCTGAATTTCGCCAATCACTTTGTCTTTCAAACCACCAGGCGACTCTTCAACCAGCGCGCCTTTCAAGTCCATCACAAGCACTGTGTGATCATCGAGACTGACCTTGTCTGCATACAGCACAAACCAACCAATACCCATAGCATAAAGAGCAACACCCAAAACCAAGGCCACTCGAAATCCTCCGATCATCCAATCGGAAATTCTCAATATGACGCGATGGATCAGTGAGAAAAAATTTTTAACTTTCAACAAAAGAGTATTCATTTTGATTGTTCATTGATGAGGTTCTCAGAGGGCCAATAATTGAACCAACTAAATTTTAAACAAGTTTCGCAAAAATCCTTCTACAGGGCCCATAGCCTGCGGAAAAGTCAAAACAGTATGAGGGCCGCCTGGTATTAAAACAATACTGGCCTTTTTATTATTTTTCAGGGCAGCGCCGCAATGTCCTGTGGCTTGTGGGTTGCCAATCCAAGCATTGCTTGGCGAAAAATAGGGGTCCGTTGAACTGATGATGTTCAGCGTAGGTTGGTCGTCTGGAATAGCAGTTTTGTGCGCGCTTACAAAGTAGTTTTCTTCACAAGACCAAGCAAACATAATTCGTCCTGCAAATTCTTTGCCCGTGTAGCGCGCAACCGGCAAAGAGCCTTCACTGGTGCCAGCCAAGACTATTTGGCTGGTGTCAACCCATGGCATTTGCAAAAGGGCTTTGAGCGTTATTTCAATTTCAGTAGCACGAAAAGTGTGCAGCTTTTCGTAGTTGTCTTTGTCAATGGGTGATGTGTAGGTCATCCGATCTTTGAGTGCAAAAGAGTTAGGTGCAAAGCTGGCAATGCCCATTTTGGCCAGCCATTGCTGCCACTCAGCAATGGCTTTTAAGCCTAAGCCTGAGGATCCGTGCATAAAAAGAACATTGGAGGTTCCTCGCGTGTATCACTCACGCAATATTACTAGGTATGGATGGGGCCGTGCCTGAGCTTAGCCAAATCAGCCAAACTGGCACTCATTTATAGCTGAGCTGACTGAGTTGGGCAATGCGCGCCATCAATTCGGGCGTCCACTTGCCGTGATAAAACCAAGAAATGGTTTTGATTTGAGGGTAATCCGCACGCATGCGTGTGAATATCTGCGCATATTGCGCATCGGTCAGCTTTGAATCCATCGCAGGCACAATCTCAGCCTTTCCCGCATTGGCTACCGTGCTAGACAAACAACTAGACCAAAACCACTCAATGGGAAATTGCCAGTCATTGAAATAGCACATCGGCCCCAAGGACTGAACCACGCTGTTGAATTTGGAAGCGTCTTGTGCCACCTCCAAAAATTCAGGCGGCAAAATGTAAACTCCCAAACGCATGGACGCAGGCACGTCAGCCCTGACTTGACGCACGTACTTTGCCACTCCCAAGGTGCGGTATTCATTCCATTGCGACAGCGCCGCACCAGGTGTAGAAAAATCAAGAGTGAGGGGATCAGTCTGGTGCAACTTTTGAAATTGCTGACGCGTCCAATCACTCAGATCCATGTTGTAGTTGTCAAATCGAATCCAGTCCAACATGACACCCTGCACCTTGTACTTGGATGTCACCTCCTTGATCAGTGACAGCTCGTAAGCCTGCACATCAGGGTGAAGCGGGTTGACAAAATACTCCTTCTGCCTGCTGCCAGTGTAGGGCTGCACTTGCCCCTGCTGAACCGCTAACATGGGCCAATCGCGATGGCGTTTGGCCGCTACTTGGTCATGAAATTGAGGCATCCATGCAATGACTTGAATGGCCGTATTTTGTGTTGCATTCAACAAAGTTTGGAGCACGTCAAAGCGCTCATAACCTGGCGCGCTGGGCGCAATGGTACTTGAATAAAAGGTGGTGCCCGATCCAATTGCGCCATCCTCATCTTGCTTGACCAACAAGTTGATAGCCGTCAAATTGTGCTGGACAGCCGCCTCTACAAATTGCCAAACATCATTTTCAGTCTGGAAGTTTTCACCCGTGCGCACAATCACTTCAATGCCATAGGCTTGGGGCGTTTTGGCCAGCTGTGCAGGCGCCTCAGAAGCTTGTGAAAGATTGCCGATCACGCTGAAAAGCAACGCACTCAGCCAAGCTGCGAGGTTGAGATGAGCACAAGCATGTAAAGAATTCATTTGTGGCTTTTTCTAACTTTTGCAATCATACTGCCCCCAGTCTGTGAATGGCCACTCTCGCAACGAGGCAGGAGCCTACGCCAGGCATCAATGGAGATAAAAAAGATGAAACGAATGCTTGTATCAGTGGTTTTTTCGGTTGGTTTTAGCGCCCTGTTTGTAGGCTCCATCGGTTGCGCTCAGGCGGCAGATCTGGGCAAGATCGAGCAGCAGCTTGTCACCTACATCGATCAACGGCGCGAGGCCGCCGTTGATCTGCTCGCGCGCACCGTCAACATCCCGAGTGCCACAAAAAACCACGAAGGGGTTAAGCGCCTGGGCGCCCTGTATGCCACCGAAATGCAGGCGCTCGGGTTCGAGACCAGCTGGGTGGATCAGTCCGAGTTTGGCCGAGCCGGACACTTCATGGCAGAGCGTCGTGGCACGTTGGGCAAGCGCCTATTGCTCATTGCCCACCTTGATACTGTGTACCAGGACGAAATGTATCGCCGCGAAGGACAAAAAGCATACGGCAGCGGCATCTCTGACACGAAGGGCGGCAACGTGATTGCAATCGAGGCGCTTCGCGCTTTGCATGCAAGCGGCGCGCTGGAAGATCGACAGGTCATCGTCATCTTTACCGGCGATGAAGAGGTCTCAGGCAAGCCCTACGAGAAAAGCCGCGCGGCGCTCATCGATGCTGCCAAGCGCAGCGACATTGCCCTGGCCTTTGAAGGCTACTCGACAGGCACCGCAGTGACCGGACGACGGGGGTACAGCATGTGGCGACTGGATGTGACCGGGTCACAGGGGCACTCGTCCAACATCTTCGGCGACGCACGGGGAAGTGGGGCCATCTTTGAGGCCGCTCGCATACTCTCCGCATTCCACGAAGAAATGCGTGAGCCTTACCTAACCTTCAATCCCGGTGTGATACTTGGCGGCACAGACGTCAATTTCGATGCCCAAACTATCTCGGGCACAGTCTCGGGAAGAACCACCGTCGTGCCACGATCCTTGGTCGTGCTGGGCGACATGCGCGCTCTCTCAGGCGAGCAACTCGAGCGCGCGCGTGCAAAGATGCAGGGCATCGTCGCGAAATCACTACCGAAGACCTCAGCCACGATCACTTTTACGGATGGCATGCCGCCAATGGCACCGACCGCAGGCAACCTCGCCCTGCTCACGACGCTCGACAGCGTATCGCGTGATCTGGGCACGGGGCCAATCACGGCGCACGATCCAGCCAAACGAGGCGCAGCCGATGTGTCCTTCGTCTCTACTCTGGTGTCGGCGCTTGACGGCCTTGGCTCGCAGGGTGGGAATGAACACGCGCTTGGCGAATGGGTGAATCTCGACGAACAACCGGCTCTGACCAAACGCACGGCCTTGCTGATGTACCGCCTGATGTGGGCCAAGTAACTGTGTACGACCCCCGTGAAGAACAAGCAAGCCTAAGATGCTTCCTATTCAATGCCCGCCGCTGTAGTACATGCGCATTTGACTCAGGGTCAATGGTTTCTTGTCAGTACTCTTGACTTTGATTTGGCGCACATTAGAGGGCGTGCTGTATAAAAATTCATTTTCGGTCAAATCGTACTTTCGCAAAAGCAGTTTCACGCTCTCTCGAAGAGAAAGTATTTCCTCCTCTCTTTTAGCCAGTATTTCTGCTTCCAATCGCTTTTGCCGCTCGATATCAAGAATTCTTGCTGCCTCGATTTTTCTCTCGAGTGCCATTTTTTGCTCTAACAGTTTATCGACAGTTGACATGGTATGACTCTCCAATCGTCTAGGAAGCGGGCTCAGTGGAATTTTCGACTCTAGAGCTGAATGTACAGAACCACAATCCCAATCTCTGACAAAGTCTGACTAGGGGTTCTCAGCTGCGGCAATGATTGAAAACAATGCTAGGCTAGGCCCATGAAAATTCTGCAACAGTGCCTATGGACAGGCTTGCTATTAATAGGGCTGGTCGCAGTCCCTCATGTATCTGCGCAAGAACAATCCAAAATTCAGAACTTCTAAGTTCAACAATACTATGACGCCAGCAGTCATTTAAGTATTCAAGAAGTCATTCAGCAGGAGTTCAGTGATCGCTCTTCCACAATCCGAAGGCCCTATGAAAGTGGTGCATTGTGGTTGAAGCTCATTGCCAAGGTTCAAGATGAAAAAGAAATTAATCTGCACTTTGAAAACATGTTGGTTGACAATTTAAGTATTTACCGCAGATCAGAAAGCCACGTCGGAAATTGGGATGTCCAAGAGCTCGCAGTGAATGAATTTTTTCATGGCAGAAAATTACAAGTTGAAAATTTTCTGCAAAGTGATGGCTTAATGGTTGTTTACCTGAGGGTTGCGAGTCAAGCCGCCAAACAATTCAATGTCATCCTCTTAACAGATGCTGAAGCATTGAAGTTTGAAAATAAAAAGCTGATCCTTTTGGTATCGCAACTATCCTGCAGCGCTATTTTGATCATTTGGGTGTTTTTGCAAATTTCGGTAACACGTGAAATCACTTTTCTAGCTGTGCTGATCTGTGTCTCTTTGTTTGTGCTCAGTCGCTTGAATTTGCATGGCACTTTTGTTACTCAAAATTCAGGGAGCCTTCAATTTTTTCTCCAAGTCAATTTGTACGTTTTCTGCATGCTTATTATTTCAATGCACTGGATGATTAGGATTGGCTTCCAAGAAGTAACTTTCACTTTGAAGAGAAAGAAAGAGCTGATCTATCTGAGCTTGTTAGGCATATTGGCAGCCTCCCTGTTAATTTCATTTAATCGATATTTCGTTTTCTTGATTTGCATCGTTCTTGTTGCAATTTTGACTGGCTTGCATGCCTATGATTTAGTGGCCTTCGTAGTCTCAAGAAAACTCAAATGGATGGATGTCAAAGTACATACTCTCAGCTGTTTTATCAACTTCTTTTTCGTGCTGTGCCCAGCTCTTTATTACACTTTTCCTCAATCGCTTAGTATTGAGTTTGACATTCCAGGATACAGAAGTTACTTCTTTCCTGTGATCGGGTTTGCCATCATGCTTGCTCTTGGCGAGAACCACAAAAAGAGGACTACTAATGTGTTGCTGGCTTTGATGAAAGCAAATACGACAGCCGAGATAGAGGCTGAAAAGCGAGTAACCCAGCAAATATTTCTGAGCATGCTTCTTCATGAAATTAAAACACCTTTGTCCGTTATCCGCTTTGGTGCGGATGCATTTAAACGAATGGCGACAGGCATAGGCGATCAAACGGTTTGGGCCAATCGAGTCGAGATGGCCACTCAATCGATCGACAAAATTCTGGAAAAATGTACGCAGGCAGATAGCATCGACTACGGCTTATCCAAATTTTTTCTTGAACCCATTTCTGTCAATCAATTTCTTACCACTATTGTTCATGACATTGAACTGGCCAATCCTTCTCAGTCCAAAAGAATTCAAATCATTTCGAATGAAATCATTTCTGCAAGTACCTGCGTGAATGCTGACGCCATTTTTCTGAAATCAATTTTTGACAATTTACTGACCAATGCCCTGAAATATTCAGCTGTCAATTCTCAAGTTTTTTTGACGATCACACAGGCTTTTGTGGATGAGGGGGCGAGAGTTACTTTCACTGTAAAAAATCAAATCGGAAAAGTTGGATTGCCAGACAGTGAAAAACTATTCACTCGCTACTACCGATCTGAAGACGCAAAAGGATTTTCAGGTACGGGCCTAGGGCTGTGGCTGTCCAAGATTCAAGCGAATCACATGGGTTCTACGATCGAGTTCACGCACGACGAAACTTTTGCGTATTTTTCTTTTCAAATGGCACTGACGTTGGAAGTGAAATGATTCAACCGTATGACATCCTGATTGTTGAAGATAACTATTCGTTGCGGGAGTCCTTGCGAGATTTTTTGATGGACTCTGGCTTTTCTGTTCGGTGCGTTGACGACGGCGAAGAGATGAATGTGGCTTTGGCCAAAAAAGTCTGTCATGTTTTAGTGCTTGATTTGAATTTGCCTTTTGAAGATGGGATTTCGATTTCAAAACGCGTACGCCGCGCATACCCCGAGATCCGTATTTTGATTTTGACTGCCCGTGTGCAGCATGCTGATCGCGTAGATAGCTACGAATCGGGTGCAGATGTTTACTTGACGAAACCAGTCGCACCAGGTGAGCTCAAGACTGTGCTGTTGAATTTGTGCCGACGATTTCATTTGGAAGAGAGCTTGGAATGTTGGAAATTTGAGCCTCTTTTGTTTTGCTTGACATCGCCAGAGCACCAAAAAATTCACCTCACTGCCACTGAGACTGCTTTGTTTCATGAGCTGGTCTTGGCAGAACATGCCGTCCCGTTGTATCGCTTAATTCAGCGAGTGGGGAATATTGATTTTCCTGAAGAGGTGAATAAAGTTCGAATTGAAAAGTTGATCAGTCGACTTCGACACAAGATCAAGCCCTCCGGAAAAGACGATTTGGTGATCAAGTCAATCTACAAAACGGGTTACCAACTCATGCTGCAAGTGGTGGTTGCTTGACATTAAGCTTTGACTTCGTTAATTCCTGAGCGTCGCCTTGCCCATTTGCCAAAGCAAGAAGGACTGGATGTCTGCAGACATCGCTTGACGTTGCTGTTGGGTGCTTCCCATGCCATGGCCGGCTTGCATGTCTAGGCGCAGCAGCGCGGGGCGGGCTTGTGGAAGGCCCGCTTGAGCGGCTTGCAACCGCGCAGCAGTTTTGCCGCTGTGCCAAGTGTCCACACGTGGATCGTTCATGCCATGGACCAAAAGCACGCCTGGGTAAGCCACTGCATCTCGGATCGCGTGGTACGTACTCATCTCGAGCAGTGCTTTGAACTCAACTGGGTCTTTGACACTGCCAAACTCGCTGATGTTGGTGATGCCGTTGGCGCTTTCTTCAGCACGCACTGCGTCCATCACCCCCACATTGAATATCGCTGCAGCGAACATCTGTGGCGCTTCGGTTACCGCACGCCCAACGAAAATTCCACCAGCGCTGGTTCCCATGATACCCATGGTCTTGGGCGAGCCATAACCCTTGTCAATGAGGTACTGCGCGCAGGCAATACCGTCTTTCCATGTGTTGGGTTTCGTCACTTTAAAGCCAGCACGATGCCAGTCGTCGCCAAAGACACCGCTGCCTCGTGGGTTGCTTAAAGCCACCACGCCCCCGCGCTCGATCCAAGCCATATTGTCAACAGAAAACCCGGCTGACATGCTGAACCCGTAGGAGGCATAGCCATGCAGCAGTACCGGGTTATTGCCGTCGAGCACCAAACCCTTTCGGTGCAAGATGGTCATCGGCACTCCAACGCCATCATGACTGGGCACGCTGACTTGCGTGACTGTGATCTCTGGCAAATTCGGGGGCACCGCGCGCTTTCCCATTTGCACTTCTACGGAGCGATCGCCATCAAGGCGATACCACCGCGCAGGCTCAGTCCAACCACTGAAGGTGTAGATCAGGTTCTCGGCGTCTGCTGCAGCAGATCCAATGGGCCAAGAGGCGCCCTCTGCTGGCGCTGCAAGCGCGCGGCCCGCGTTATCACCACGGTCGTAGCGGCGCAAGACCACACTGGTGCCCTGACGCATCGTCGCAACCAGACCCGATGGAGTGAGCTCAAAGCCCTCGAGTACAGCGTCTTGGGGCTGCGCCACCACCACCACAGCTTGGGCCAGCGAGGGCCGATTCAAATTCACGCGCATGATTTTTCTGCGGGGCGTGCCCGCCTGCGTCATCAGAAACAAGTCGTCACCTTGCAGCGCAACGCTCACAACCTTGTCAGATGCAGTGGCTATGCGCTTCCATTGAACACCTTGGCGTGCTAATTGAGACAAGCGGGCAACAAACAGCTTGCCCTCAGGAACCGTGGTATCGGTGGTTCGGGCAATGACCCATTGGCTGCCTGGCGCGGTGATCAATTCCCCCACATCCAGTCGCTCCAAACCCAATCCAAGCGTGACCGTCGGGCCAAACACCGGGCGGGCCTTTGCTTGACCGATGCGCAGCATCATCACGCTGGCATCCATGTAGGTTTCAGTATCGGCAGCGCCTGGCTGAGGCTGGGCCAGTTGGGTGTAGGTCAGAGAACGATTGTCTGGCAACCAGTGTAGTGGCGTGTCGTAAACGCGAGGCACCGGCTGACCCACCAGACGGCCTTTGGCAATATTCAATATAAAAAGAGATGCATTTTCGGAGCCGCCTGCCGACATGCCATAAGCCACAAGCTTGCTGTCCCACGAAGGTTTAAAGTAGTTGATAGCGTGCGGAACGCCGGTTCGTTGGCTGTCAATTTCAGGATCAACCAGCAGCGTCTCAGAACCACCCAAGCCGGTACGCATGTAGAGCTTGAACTGGCGTCCTCCTGGACTGCGTTTTAAGTAAAAGTAGCGGTCCCCTGGCATGCGAACAATGCGGCCGAACGCGTCACCTTGCGCGTTCGCCAGTTGCGCTAAGCGTGCGGCCAGCGTTTCGCGCCCTTCGATACGGTCAAGCACGGAGCGTGCCACATCGCCCTGCCTCTTGAACCAGGACTGAGTTTGGGCACTTTTAGTGTCCTCGAGCCAGCGGTACGGGTCATTGACGGTGGCTCCATGCATAGAGGTCGGGACATTGCGAACCTCGGCCACTGGCAGGCCCTGCTGCGCGATCACAGCTGAGAAGTTCAACAGGCCATAAACGATCGCGCAAGCGGTAACTTTGTTTAAATGCAATGTCTTCATGGTGCGGCTCAAGTTTTAAATAAAGATGTATCAAAACGAATTCTGCCATCCATACGCCTGCTACGACTCAAGCTGACATTGCTAGCGCAAGACTTATGAGTAAATGGCCATCATTATGGCAATCAGCGGTAAGCCAGTAGCGATCACCGCATAGATTTGGTAAATGGTCCAGGGCTCTTTCATCTGGAGTTGGACAAATTCCATTTTTTGCTCCTCCGGTGTGAGGTCTTTCAGCGACGCTTCTATTTGGCGCATGGCGCTTGAGACAACCAAGTAGATCGTCATAGAACCAAAAAAAGTTACCGAAGCGACCATCAATTTGACGGGCGCTTGTGCCATTGAAATTTCACCAAAAACAATGATGGCCAGCATCGCCGGAATGAAAATGGCATACATGTATTGGCTCATCCGGAATTGCTCACCAGCTTGTTCAGCGGCAGTTCTTTGATACAACGGTGTCATATTGATCTTTGGAAAATGAATTATTCGAAAGTTCAGCTGGTTTTTTTGGCGGGCACAGGCATCCAAATCACAGCCAGCAGCATGACGGTCACAACCAACCAGAAAATGATGCTTGGAACATCACTGAATAAGCTGAACTGCGTGTTGGCAGATACTGAAGTGACATGAGGCAATGTTAAGAAAGCCTCTGCTTGTGCGCCCAAGGCTTGTCCTGATGCTTTGATTGTTTTCAAACCGCTGGCTGCTGAACTCAATGAGAAATTACGACTTGCAAACAAGAGCAATCCATTCCAGATGATCATCAGTCCAAACATAGAGGTCAATACTTTGCCCAACATGGTTGCCTCGCCTTCGCGCATTTTTCCTGCGAAACGAAACGCAACCCAGAGAATGAAAAACGTTGCAACGGTGTAAATGGCATTGGTATTGAGTGCCATTTGGAGGTAACTTAAAGTTTGAAATTGATCCATGATGATTCCTTGGTTTAGAGACTTTTATGTAGGATTGATTTCCATGTTTGGAAACCAAAACATTTCACTGCCGGGAAACAAGACAAGATGCAGCACATGCAATCCTTGACGCAAGTCAAGTGGATGCTTTTATAAAAGATTAGCTATAAGGCCAAACCCTTGCTTCAAGCGTTTGCGTTTGCCTTATAAAAGGACAGAGGGTAATCGTCCCTTAGAACCAAAGGCATTAAAGCCATTGAAGAGGCCCTACTCCTTCAACCTGAAGTGTCTTTGTCTGTTCGTGGGCAGGTCAAGTATGTGGTCATGAGCCAAGAGCACTATCACTATCTGCGCGAATGCGAGTTAGAGGCGGCACTGGCTGAACATGAAATCATCTTGCTCAATGTAGGTGATCACGATGAGGTTTATTAGTTGAGAGAGCGCCTCGGAATACAGGAGACACATTATGTTTGGCTGGCTACAAAAACTCTTCAACGGTGAAACAAATGCGGTGGCGCAATTGCCCGAAGACGAAAAAAAAACGGAAGAGTGACGATGGCAGCGGATGAACCGATCTATTAATTTTCTACCTCGCTCCCGCGGTCAAATTCTTTAAGCACCTGGGCTCACTCCTGTTTCGATAGCAAACTGCGCATAGCGGGCAAGTTCTCCCGCCAATTTCAGCCTTAGGCGTAGTTGTCCATTAATATGGCTATCAGCGGCAAGCCCGTTGCGATTCTGACCTGAGCGATCTTTGTTTTTCCAAAGTGATGGTCGCTACTGCCCCTGCGGTGATAAGGCCGCGCTCGGGCTTCTAAAGATCACCCCATTATTTTTTGGAATGCCATTGCTCTTGAGTTTGGCTTCGTGTACCTGCCAATTGAGAGATAGATTCTGGTTCAAATCTAATTCAAGCACCCAACCTGTGTTCGCTTCTTTTCCCTCAAACCCATTGAAAATAAAATTTCCTAGACTATAAAAAATAAATTTATTTTTGTAGCTTTCAATATTTTGTGTGACGTGGGGGTGCCCGCCAACCACGATGTCTGCTCCATGGTCTATCATCAAATGAGCAAGTCTTTGCTGCTCTGGAGAGGCTTTTTTCTCATGTTCCCACCCCCAATGTGGAAAGACAATGACAAAGTCGGATTTATAAAATTCTTTGGCTCGTTTAATATCAGCCACTACAAAGTCATCTTCACCCCACGCAACTCCAGGCCTGTCTGATAAGGCCTCAAAACTTCTAGGTAAAAAAAGATCGTAGCCTAAGATAGCTATGCGCTTTCCTTTTCTTTCGATGATCAATGGCTCATGTGCAGCTTTGATATCTTTACCACCTCCAAAAAATGGAACTTTGTTTTTCTCCAACAAGTCCAACATTGCAGCGAAAGTTTTATCCCCGAAATCCCCTGTGTGATTGTTAGCCACAGAGATTGCGGTGAAATTTTTTTTCAGAAATGGAATGACCCGAGGGTGAGCCAGAAAAGTAAAAGGCTTGTTTTCACTCGTTGCATTCAGCCCAATCACACACTCCAAGTTGCCAATAGTGATATCAGCGCTTTGAAAAAGGCTTTTGAAATTGACCAGTGGGTCCCCCCCTTTTTTCAAATATTGACCAGGCAACTCATCGAGCATCATGTCGCCCACAAAAATAATTTTTAACTTATTTTCTGGCTGCGCCGATGCAACAGAGGCAAGCAAAAGCAGGAGGAATAAAAAATATTTCATTCCAGTTTCAACATAATTTGATGCACGCCACCGACAACTCTTGCTCCAGTCTTCCCCCGTAAACAATCTGGGAACTGACTGCTTTATTGCAACTAAATTCACTTAATGTGAAATTTTGCTGCGTGATCAGAACAAATTTAGATTTTGGCTTGTAGTACACATAAGTTTTTAGTTTATCTATGTCAAGATTGACTTGAGCTGAAAAACGAAACCCATTAGGTGTATCCAGCATTGAATAATCATAAACATCAATTGTTGGCTTGATTGAAACCATGGCGGTGCTGCCACCCGTGGTAACCGCACATTGAACTTCAAGCGCAAATGACTGGTGATTCAAGAAGATGGTCAACCCGAATGCTAATAAAAACTTGTTCATTTTTCTGAAAAAAAAGAATTGCCTGCAACATTGTTAGATCCTGAATGTACCCCTTGGCTCAAGAATTTCAATAGGCAACCTCACGAATATTCTGGTAAAGGACAACCTGAGCCATTGACTCAGATGACATAATGAAATTGCTGTCGATCAATCAGAGCAAGGATGGCGTCTCTTTGGGAGGCAGTTGCTTGAGTCAACATGGCGGCAGTTGCTTGCGCCAGAATTTGCATTTTGGTCAAGTTCTCGGTCTCACTTGCATAGTCTGTGTCTACAACACGGCTAAGCGCCTGAGTCATGTTCATTGACAAATCGGCAATACCAGATCCGATGTAGTCTAGGGTATTTTCATTGGCCCCTAGGCTTGCCCGCGTGTTAGAAATTGTTCTGATCGCCGTGTCTATCGTGGTCATTGCGCTGAACGCACCTGCTGTGGTCGTTAAATCAAGCGATGTTGCATCAGAAGTCACAACTGTTGAGCTGCTCAAACCCGACGCTGAAGCACCATTACCGGATGTGGCAATGGTGATGCCAGCTGAACTGCTGGTACTCAATGTGATGTCAGCGCGCACGGTGGTCACACTGCGGTCGCCTGAAACTGAACCACTCAAGGCAATGCCCGTTTTGTCGCTTGTGATTGCGGCAGAAATTAAGGTCGAGATCTCGATGTTGCGCCCATCTGCGGCTGTGAGCGTCACGCCTCCGGTGCTGGCATTGGCCGCAGCGCTGACGCCGGTGGCGCTGGTCTGAGCGTTGATGGCAACGGCCATTTGTGCGCCCCGAGCTACCGCAGTAGAGGCACTGCCAATGGCGCCAATATTGACGTTATTGATATTGATATCACCCGATGCGATGGCGGCGAATTCGATAGGCGGGTTGAGCACCTGTATGGCCGCTGTAGCAGCCCAGTTTCCTTGAAAAGTCAGGCCATCGTATATGCGCACGGCGGACATGTAATTTCCTGGCGTTGCCGAAATATAGGAATCAAAGTGCCAGCCTGGGGGTTTCCCATTGTAGGCGGAGTAATTACGTTCTGGTACAAAGCTATACGTCGCGTATGCATCCCAAATGGCCAGTAGATCGTCGTAAGCGTTATTTACTTCATTCAGAACAACGGATGTGTTGGGTTGCAAAGATCCAATTCCGTTTGGCCCGTACGGAAGGCTGTCACTGCCACCTATCGTCGGCAATGCTAAGCGCACACCGTTCAGCGTTGCATAGCGATAGGTGTTGTTCGTGCTTGCACCGACGACACCATTAACGTCTTCCTTGAAAACTGCAAAAAGTTGGCTGAACGTGTAGTTTCCGGAGGATGTGTACATATCTGCGTCGTTTGCAGATCCGCTTCCGTCTCTGTCCCAGTAGTAGTACCATTTTCCGCCATCCACCTGCACCGGGGCGATCAACTGGCCGTTTCCGCTGCCAAGGTTGATGACAGAGGCAACACCCGAGCTCACGGGCGTTGCTGCCGTAGATACCGTTGCCCTGGCAGTGGCAGTTACGCCCGTTGTGGCAGTTAGCAAATTGATTGCCGCAGACACATCCTTGGCACTGGCCGAAGCACCAGCGCCGATGGCCGTGCCATTGATCGTCAACGCCCCCGATGCCAATGCGGTGCTCCCGACCGTTGCGCCCGTGCCTTGAATAGATAACGAACTCAAGCCCAGCCCATAAGAGTCAGAATTGACGATAGACACACTCATCTGGTCACTGGCCGTATTTCCAGCGCCTATTTGGATGTTTATAGATTGAAAGCTGCCATCCAACAACTTCATGTTATTGAACTGGATGGTGCTGACCATTCGGTCAATGACCGAGACCATTTGAAAGGACTCATTGTTCAAAGCGGTGCGACTGGAACTCGACAGCGTATCCGTAGCAGCTTGAACGGCCAGCACTCGGATGTGTTGCAGCGCGTTGGTAATTTGCGCCAAGCCACCATCTGCAGTTTGAAGGGCTGAGGTGCCATCCCGAACGTTTCGCCCAGCAGCACTGAGTACGCTGATCTCTGCGGTCATGCGTGAGGCCATGCTCAAACCGGCCGCATCATCTATGGCCGAATTGATTCGGACGCCCGAAGACAAGCGCTCGATCGAAATAGAGAGTTTTTGTTGATTAACGGCAAAGGCGTTTTGGGCCCGAAGCGCGTTAATGTTGGTGATAGCCGATGACATTGGCAGTGGCTGACTACGTCCTTAAATATGCATATTTGTGCTCAAGCGTTTACACCCTTTTCTGTTAAGCGAAAAAAGACCGGTACACGACGTTTACGGATAAAAATTGGAATAATTTAGTTTTGGCGATGAACGACATCAGATTTGCCAAAAGTCACGCTGCAGGTGCAGGGGAATTCGGGATATGCGTTAAGGCATAGGAAGGTGCCAAGTCAGCACGGCTGATCTTGGCTGGAGCAATCATTTTTGTATACTCTCATTACATACAAAAAATGCAACCACCTGACCAACAATGCAGCCTTTGTGATCCTGCAAATCAGCGAAGTTAAAGTGGGATAAATCGACTTTGTAATCACTGAGCATCACCACTAACCGTCGTGTAAAACGATAATTGCTTCAATATGCAAAATTTCAATGCCCTAAGCGCAGCCAATTGGCTGGTCCAACAGCATGCGGACAAAAAGAATTTCGGCTCACTGCCCAAAGATATGGCCTTGTCAAATGCCAGGCAAGCGGGCACCGTTCAAAACGAATTTGTCAGAATCAAAGCGCAGCAATGCGGTGATGTTATCGGTTGGAAAATTGCGCTAGCTACCCCTGTCATGCAAAAAATGGTGGGGCTTGATGCACCCATATCAGGTCGGCTGCATCGCAAGCAAGTCATCCACGCGCCAGCAGAAGTATCCACCAAAGGATATGGCCGTTTGTTGATTGAATTTGAAATTGCTGTTCAAATTGGAAGTGACCTCTTACCCTCTGGCACTCGACATACAAGCCAATCTGTTGCTGGCGCTGTCAGTGAAGTCACGTGTGCATTTGAAGTGGCCGACGACCGACAGGCCGATTACAGTCAATTGGCTGGCCAAGGCTTACAACTTTTAGCAGACAACGCATGGAATGAAGGCGCTGTATTGGGTGAGTGGTTACCCTTTTCTCAAGTTTGGCCTAATTTATCTGCCATACCCCGTGCAGATGATGTGATGGGTGAATTAAAGGGTGAAGCGTTTATCAACGGTCAATCTGTTGGTTATGGCTATGCACATGATTTAATGGGCCATCCTCTCAACGCCATTGCATGGTTAGCCAACGAGGCGAACGACCGTGGCACCTATTTGAAAGCCGGTGACATTGCCATGCTGGGATCCCTGGTTACATCAAAATTTCCCAATAAAGGGGATCACTTGCGTTTTGAACTCCAAGGATTCAAACCAATTCACTTGTATGTCAAATAGATACTAGCCTTGCGCTCAAAAACGTTGTTGGAAACGATATTTTGGGATTGCAAGCGCGCCATCACACAGACAACACCCGGCGGCCTCAAATTATGAAATCAAAACCTCTGCCAAAGATATTGCTGTTTGTGGTGACTCTGTTGTTGGCGCAGTCGCTCATTGCGCAGGCCAATCCCTTCAAGTCGGCACACTACGTCCCTGCGCCCTTGCCCACCTTTGAGCGTACGCGCGGCAAGCTGCCGGCGCCCATTTACGACGAGGCGCCACTGTTTGTCCAGACCTACTGGAAAGCGTGGGAGTTGGCCTTCAGAAATTTCCACGAGCCCACAGCAGAAAACGGCTTTGTGTCACAACTCATAGACGCGTCCTTCAGCCAGAACATCTTTCTGTGGGACACCTGTTTCATGACCATGTTCACCAACTACGCGCACCCACTGGTGCCGGGCATTGGTTCACTGGACAACTTTTACGCCAAGCAGCACGACGATGGCGAAATCTCCCGTGAGATAGATCGCAAAACCGGTCGCGACTCGCCATACTGGATCAGCAGCAGCGGGCGCGACCTGTACAGCCACGACGGTAATAAATGGCAGGGCCAGGGGTTCAGCGTGGCCTACATCGGGCGGGACGTACCAAAGCCACCCCCAGTCCTGACGCTGGACGCCTTGAACCACCCCATTGCCGCGTGGGCGGAACTGGAGAGCTATCGCCTCACCGGTGACCGGCAGCGCCTTGAACAGGTGTATGGACCGCTGGTCAAGTACTACCGGGCGCTGGACAAATACTTGCGCCAAGGCAATGGCCTGTACATCACGGATTGGGCGGGCATGGACAACTCGCCGCGCAATGATGACATTGTGGGCGGTGGCACAGCGGTGGACATCTCAGCCGAGATGGTGATGTTCGCGCGTCAACTCGCGCAAATTGCCGAACTAATAGGCGATCCCCAGGACGCCAGCGCCTTACGGCACGACGCGGAGAAGGTGTCCGCCACCATCAACGCCAAGATGTGGAACCCAAAGCGCGGGTTCTACTTTGACTTGAGCTTGAACGGCAAACAGTCCAGCGTTAAAACCGTTGGCGCCTACTGGACACTGCTGGCGGGCGTGGCATCCGACGCGCAGGCCCAGGCGCTGGCCAACGAGTTACGTAACCCCGCCACCTTTGGCCGCCTGCACCGCGTGCCCACCCTCGCCGCCGACGAAAGAGGTTTCAACCCCCTGGGTGGCTACTGGCGCGGGTCGGTCTGGGCTCCCACTACGACTATGGTCATTCGTGGCCTGCAGAAATACGGGCAACATGCGCTGGCAACCGAAATCGCCATGGAGCACCTGCGCGCCGTGTCGGACGTCTTTGCAAAAACCAACACTATCTGGGAGAACTACGCTCCGGATTCCTCGCGCCAGGGCGACGAGGCTAAGGCCGACTTTGTTGGCTGGTCAGGCGTGGGGCCCATCATGTATCTCATTGAATTTGCCATTGGTATCCAGGCAGACGCCCCCGCCAACACCATCGTCTGGGACATCCAAAGCCCCCATCGCGTGGGCGTGGAGAATTTCCGCTTCGGTGGCAAGTTGGTCCAACTCTTGGCAGAAGCCGCCACAGTCGATGGAAAGCGTGTGGTTAAGGTCTCGAGCGATCAACCGCTCAAGCTCCAAGTGCGGTGGAACGGCAAGCAAACCACGCTCGAGGTCAAGGCCGCAGAGGCACTGAGCCTGGTTTTGTAGTGTTTGCCCATAAAAATGGAGCCGCTTTTCTGTGATGCGGCGGGTGGACGCTGGGGGTGATTGAGGGCATAGGATGAGCAAGGGGTTGTTCTGGCGCTTGTGGAAATGAACGACAGATTAAGATCCCCCCCGATGACTCACTTAATAAAGATATGGCTTGTTTTTATGTTTTACGTGCCCTGGATCTGCTTAGGGCAAGATGTTGAACAGCATGTCATTGCGAGCACAGACGGCACACAATTAAAGTCATTGCTATTGCATCCAAATGCAATGCCGAGCACAAACCCCCGCCCGGTGATCGTTGCACTTCATGGGTGCGGTGGTCTTTATGCAACGACTGGTATAAATAAAGGTAAGTTAAATTCCAGACATGCTGGCATGGCTCAACTGATTACTGCCAATGGTTACTCAATATTATTTCCTGACAGTTTCTCATCTCGAGGTGAGTCAAGTTTGTGCTCACAAAAATTTAGCAGTAGAAAAATTAAACAATCGCATCGGTCAGATGACCTAGATGGGGCTCTACTCTGGTTAGAAACTCAGCCATGGGCAGACACATCAAAAATCGCATTACTCGGGTGGTCACATGGTGGAAGTACCGCGTTGCGAAGTATTGATGCCAATCGACAGAAAGTAGCATCCCGAAAACTTCAGCCTAGCGCAGCAATAACCTTCTATCCGGGCTGCTCAGATGCATTAAGAGATAACTTCCGGCCTCAAATTCCTTTGGTGATGATGTTGGCAGAACTAGATGATTGGACACCGCCCGGTCCTTGCATTCAGTTGGCAAAAAATGTTGGTGCTAGTTTTTTTGTTTATCCAGATAGTTATCACGGCTTTGACAATCCTGTTGGAACAGAAAGATTTCGCACCGATGTTCCCAACGGAGTGAACCCTGGTATGGGAGTTCATGTTGGACGCAATCCCATTACAGGTCCACAAGCTTGGAATCAACTACTGCTTACTTTGCGTAAGCTATGGGAATAATCACAACATTTAAACAGCACGGTCGCCCTGCTGAATCTTCACTCGATTTTGAACCTCAAATCTTTGGGATCAAATTAAAAGTTTTCATAACTACCGCGCGGTCTTCAGGGTCCTGGATGACTTCTAAGCATGATCTAGCCTTCTGATACGAGGCTTTGTATTCATCTAGTTTGCCGCAAGCCAACGCAGCCCATGCATGAATGGCGTATACAAATGCCAACTCCCAATCTGGCGTTTCACTTATTTCAGAGAAGTACTTTTTCATGCTTTCCGCATATCTCCAAGCACTTGGACCCATGTCCATTCGTGCATGAATTAACGCCAACAACATAGTGCTTCGCATTTGATTTAGAGAAGTTCCAACAACTCGCCAATGCCAAGCTGAGGCATGTGCCGCATCTAAAAGTTCAGTATGGTTCAGCACATCCTCTAGTGATTCAGACATGTTCCAAGCAGCATTGTTTGCGTTGATAGCAAAATAACGATGCCAGTTTTCGGGTTGAAGATTTTCTGGAGTTTTGCTCATATTTTGATTTTCCAACAATTTTCAATACGCCGTGGACAAGCACTCTTTCGCCTCAAGCTTGGCAAATGCGTGATTTCTGTCTTTTCGATCCTTCTGGCGTTCCATGTAAGTGCCGATCACTCATGGCTTGGCTCGCTGAATTACCCCAAAAAGCAAAGTAATTTTCAGATCAATGGTAAAGTAACCTTCACGGAAATACCAAAGTAGATTTATAAACTCATCACGCGGCAAGCCCAAGGGAAATCCGACGCTCGTCGCTGCACTGAAAACCCTTAAGCGGCTTCAGGAAAAGCACGACGGCGTTGTCGAAGCCTCAGATCTTAAGGACGACGAGCAGCGCATCCTGTTGGTCGATACGGGGTTTCTGCGACCCGTGATGAAGGGGTGGTACATCTGTAGCAGCCCAAGCGACAACGACGCAGACACCACTGCGTGGTACGCATTCTTTTGGGCCTTCGTTTCAGGCTACCTGGGCAAGCGCTTTGGCAAACGGTACTGCTTGAACCCAGAGGCATCACTGATGCTCCACACGGGCAACACCACCGTACCCAGACAAGTCACATGCGTCACGATCGACAGCGGCACATCCAAGGTGGATTTACCCTTTAACACCTCACTGCTGGTCTATCCGGACAAAAACCGGGTTTCCAACGCACGAGTGGAAGTACGTGGCTTGCAAGCCTGGCCTGTTGCCGAAGCTTTGTGCTTGGTCGGGCCTTCGTTCTTCGTGAACAACCCGCGTAAGGCCGAGATTGCCCTGGCCACGGTTCGACATGCCTCCGAACTGCTACCGACGCTGCTGGCTGGCGACAAGATGGTGACAGCAGCAGGCCGGTTGGCCGCTGCATTCGAGTTCGTCAAACGTCCCGATGAAGCCGAGCACATTCAGAAGGCTTTCGCCAAGCTCAAGATCACACTCAAGCTGGTCAATCCCTTTGAATTGGCCGAGCCAACCATTACGCCCAGCAAGGAACGCTCACCTCTAGGCATCAATCTTAAAGTTTTCGCCCCAAACGCTTTTCCACTTGTTCTTTTTCCCACGTTGAGCCAAACAAGCTAAACCGCTCGGAAATCTGAAGCCAGTGAAAGAACACACCAATACCCCAGCCCATAATGACCCATTGAACCCACCAGCGGTTAGGGGTTGTCAACACATTGATGACCGCAAGTAGCGCAACGACCAACACATACTGCGCCAAGTGAATGTAAAAACCTTTGAGTTTTCTAACTTGATTGAAAGCCAAAATCTCCTCTGCGCTCTGACTTTCATTGATGACGTTGACCATACCTTGCTCCTTGAGTGTTGAGAATTCCACATTGAACACGGCAGCCAAAGACTTCAAAGATTCCACGCTAGGCTCTTGACCTTTTTCAATCCGCTGAATGGTGCGTACATTCAATCCACTCAACTCAGCCAACTGTTGTTGAGACCATCCACGCTGTAGTCTTAGTTTTTGAACTAGCATTTATCACTCCTTTTGCCGTGCTAGGAACTCTAATGGCAAGGTGTTTGATTGTGTGCGACAAAGTAGCGACTTGGGCACGGCATTGGCACGGCACGATGCTGACATAGCTTAGACTTTGATGGTCTGACTGTTCGGTAAGGTCTAGCAAGGTCAAAAAATTTATTCAAAAGTTCTAACAATCTAAGTTTCCGTTGTCTATGCCAAAATTTAGGATACTTCATTTTATCTATGCAGATTCAAACCACAGACCAATTGCGTGCCCTTTACAAAGCACCAAGCGAGCGTGCCGTTCTGAAAGAATTGACACACATTGATTCGCACCTAAAGAGATTCATCTCTTTGTCGCCATTTTTAGTGATTAGCAGCGGCGATCAACATCATCAAATGGATTGTTCACCTCGTGGCGGAGACGCAGGTTTTGTCAAAGTTTTAGATCAGCAAACGCTCCTAATTCCTGACTCTATTGGCAATAACAGGTTAGACACCCTCACAAACATCATCGCAACATCACAAGTTGGTCTGCTGTTTTTCGTTCCTGGCATTGACGAAGTTGTTCGTGTGAATGGAAGTGCTACCCTACAAACTGACACAGATCTTCTTAAGCACTTTGATACTTTGAAGAACAACCCCAAGCTGGTTATCAAAGTGACCGTGGAAGCTGCCTATATGCATTGCCCCAAAGCAATGATGCGTTCAAAATTCTGGTCTATTGAACACCATCAAAATATTGATGCGATGCCAACACTTGGAGAAATCATCCGAGATCAAACTAAGAGCACGGGTGCAGTGGAATCCCGTGAAGAAATGCTGAAACGCTACACCCCCGATCTTTAAGCGCCAACACCACCACAAACCGTCGTTTTAAACGACCAGTGATTCAAGCCGACAGCTCGGTTCACCCGCAGAAGCCGAACCTGAGACGGCAATTCATACGCACATCACATAGACATCCGAACAGAATAGCCTTACATTTCGAACAATACTCAAAGTCAACCCCATCAATCTTCAAGTACTGAACATTTTTCACTGAATGAATAAAAAACAATTATTAATTGATTTCGCTTGGGGTCCCATCATTGTTTGCGCATCTCTGTTAGCAAGCTACCTGCGAGACTTGGGTTACACGGATGGTGATACTGTGACCAGAGTTGTGATGTGCCTGAGTGGACTGATGGTCGCTTCGTTTGGAAACAGAGTGCCTCAAACACTTTTTGCTCAAGCCCAAACATCCATCGCCAGAAAAATGGCATCTAAGTCACTGGTCGTTGGGGGACTCATTTTTGCTGGACTCTGGACATTTGCTGAAATTTCTGTCGCTCGTCCTGTTGGCATCGCCATATTAGCTTTGAGTCTAGCAATTACCTTAATTCATATCTTTACGCTTTATTTGTCCGCATCAAGAAAGAACTTGTAAAAGCCCATGAACTCAGAGACGATGCAAGTGGTTCCAAGTGAAGCAGCTGGTGCAATGGCAGTGGCAGTGAACGGTGATTGTGCTTGCGACGGGCAACTCCCAAGCACGCACATGATCCCAACCCACAGCAAGTTAGGCAGTTTCAAGAGCAGGCTTTTAAAGTCATTTACCTCACAAGACTCATTGATAGTTTGCGATGAATCAAGTGAGCTCTCATAAAAACTGATGGATATAGGCTAGAACCCTCGCTTTACACGTCTAAGTTTGTCTTTGAAACGGACAAAGCACTTGACAGCGGCACCCCTGCGTCAACGCATCGCTCCGATTGGCTGGTCTTCATCTCATCATTGACATCAATGATACTGAAAAGCGATAGCGGGTTGTCAATTACAGCTGACCTAGCGCAGCCGATTTAAACGACGGTTCACGCAACTACTTTAAGCAGCAACAGCAGCGGAGGCCGTGCGGCGACTTGCAGCGGATCCACGATCAAGCAAACGTTTGTTGCGTGGTTTTGTGATGGTGACTTCAGGGCTCATTCCAGCCGTGCAAGCCATATCCATCAACATGTCCAAGGAGAAAAGATGGATCTTGCCGCGAGTCAAATCAGAAATACGGGGCTGAGTCACCCCAAATAAATCTGCAGCATCCTTTTGCCGCAGCTTGCGTGTGTTGATGACCTCGCTCAATTCCATCATCAGTTTTGATCTGGCTTTCAAGCTGGCCGTTTCTTGAGGCGTGTCAGTGATGGCATCCCAAACGCTGGGGTAATGAGTGGATTTCATGACTTGAGTCCCTGTTGTAATTCGCGAAGTCGTTTGTTAGAAATATCTAAATCTTTTTGAGCAGTTTTTTGGCTCTTCTTTTGGAAGCAATGTAAAACGTGGATGGCGTCTTTTAGCTTGGCAATGTAGATAACGCGAAATTGCCCCGCCTCGTCTGTAATTCTTAGCTCCCAAACACCTTTTCCAACGGTTGGCATTGGTTTGAAGTCGTCAGGCTCAAGTCCATGCTGAACTTTATCCAGTTGATAACCCGCTTCGTTTCTTGCTGTGGGTGGGAACTCTCTCAAATCATCAAGTGAGCTTCCTTCAAAGGCTATTTTCTTCATGAATATATTATACAAATATTTGGATAAATTAATAGGTCTGTCGCTTTGCATCAATAAAAAATTAAAACAAATGCCACAAATAATTCACAAATTAGTCGTCTTGGAGTAATTGAAATTTGATACCTTTGTTAGGACTTAATGAAATTTTTATTTCATTTTGTAGCGCAGGGGGTAAAAATTGGCAACATCCTTCTAGACTGTTGGCGCTGTCCAACTACGCCGCAACAAATTGATTCTTCGCTTATGGGAACAATGCGAACTTGCTCGGGCTCAAGCTGCTGGCACCACCTTTGCCCCCGTAAAGTTCCGAAGTATCGTGGAACACGACACTGGCATACGCAGACAAGTGGAAATGCCCAAGCGAGTTAAACCATGGTGGTTCACTACTGAATCAGGAAAACTTGCCTTGTCAGTGCGCTATGGCACCCGAGTCCTGGAACTCGCCAAGGGCAAAGTGGCAGTGGAAGTTGGTAGCGAAAAAGACTTGGTGCCCACACTGGAGCTGATCAAAACTGCCGTTCTAAACGGAGAGTTGGACACACAGATTGATGCCGCTGCCCTTAAGCTGCGGGACGGGTTTGCTCAGTAAATGTCCGAATTGAACAAAGGCGCTGGTTTGCGCCTTTGTTTGTTCATCGTCCCGTTACTGGACGATTGAATTATGTATAAGTTTGCTTAAAAATTAAGCTGGATATGCGGTTTCGCGATTTGATTGTTCTGGACGGCGGGGATCCAGAGGGCAATATTGTTCAATTCAGGGTATTAAATCTTGTGGATTAAAAAATTCTCAAATAAATGTTGCATTAATGCTATGTAGCATTTATACTATCTTCATGAGTCGCAATGAAGAAATTCCCGTTTACAACCGAATCGCAGAGCAGCGCGAGCAAATGGGCATGTCTCGCCAACAGTTGGCCGAATCTGTTGGCGTGCATTACCAAACCATTGGCTACTTGGAAAGGGGCGAGTACAGCCCTAGCTTGGTGCTTGCCATGAGAATCTCGGAAGTATTGGGAAAAGACATTCAGAGCTTATTTTCTATTCAACCATTTGCAAAAGGCAAATAACATGACAGAGAAAAAAGACAACAAGTTTTATTGGTCTGCGGGTGTGACCAAAAATGAAGTCATTAAAAGTTTGAACGACAACGGGCCGTCTGTTTATCGCAATCAGTTTAATAGGCAGGCCTTGGTGCTGGTCACTATCGTTTGCCTAATTGGCTTAAGTTTACTTTTCTTCATTTCGCAGCCTAAGTTGAAATCC
>Ga0114977_10000033_pt1 | contig 88543 bp, 88 predicted proteins | sample S_130805_MF_Meta_FD_87026 | JGI IMG/M metagenome (GOLD analysis project Ga0114977, IMG submission 87026) | Freshwater microbial communities from Lake Simoncouche, Canada to study carbon cycling - S_130805_MF_MetaG | ecosystem: Environmental > Aquatic > Freshwater > Lake | place: Lake...
AATGTATCGATCATGCTGCTGCGCAAATCGGTGCTGTCTTCACGCTCGAGCATGTCATACAACACGCCTTGACGCAAAGCACCTTGTGCCGCATGCATTTGATCAATTTTCAACAAATCAAAGAGAGCGAACAGAACCGCCAACCCGCCCCCAATCACAGACCGTCGGTCTTCTTTGATGCCTTCTAATTCCAAACTGTCGCAATTGCCTACTTTGATCAATTTGGCTTTGAGCCAATCCAAGCCTTCGCGCGTGATCTGCCCTTGCGACCAACCCGCAGCGCTCATGACATCGGCAACACAGCCTATCGTGCCGGAAGATCCGTAGGCCACCTCCCAAGCTTCGCGAGGGTACAAGCCTTGGGCCTCGTCCAACACCGCTTTGGCGGCCACTTGCGCACGCTCAAAAGCCACGGGTGTGAACTGGCCTTCAGGAAAGTACTTCATCGACCATTTGACACTGCCCACGCGGTATGACTCAAATGTTTGAGATTTAAAGCCAGTGCCCAAAATCATTTCAGTTGAGCGCCCTCCAATGTCCACGACCAGTCTTTTTTCATCCGACTGAGGCAGCAAGTTGGCCACGCCCAGGTAAATCAAACGGGCTTCTTCGCGGCCAGAAATCACCTCAATGGGGAAGCCCAAAATTTTTTGAGCAGGTACTAAAAACTCGTCTCTGTTTTTGGCTTCACGCAAGGTTTGCGTGGCCACGGCCCGCACTTGGGTTGCGCCAAATCCGGCCAAACGCTCGGAAAATCGGGCCAAGCAATCCCATCCCCTTTGCATGGCTTCAGTGGAGAGTTGCCGCTCTGCATCCAAGCCGTTGCCTTGCCGAACAGTTTCCTTCAGGTACGCCACACGCCTAATGTGGGCGTGCTCAAGCACGCCTATTTCAAGGCGAAAGCTGTTGGAGCCTAGGTCGATGGCGGCTAAAAGTTGTCCGTTTTGCATGTGGGTTTCAATGGCTGAAGAGGGAAATATCCGTAGCCGTCGATTTTGTGTCTTTTTTTTGTCATTTTGATGACAACATTGGAATCGCTCAAAAAATGGTCATTTAAGAGGCGGGAATCACAAAATATTTGGCATGAACATGGTCTTAATAAAGATGATTTGACATCAATTTGTCACAATAGGCCACTAAAGTTGACCCGTGCAGAAGATTTGGTAAAGCTTGAAAGCTACTTTTCTTCGCATCACATCAGACCGAGTCTCAACTTCTGAATCAAGGATTCAACATGCTAAAGATCAAAACTTGGGTTGCTGCGCTGGGCTTGTCCGCCTTGGCAACAGCTGCCATGGCCGCCGACATCACGGGTGCCGGCGCTACCTTCCCTTACCCCATTTACGCCAAGTGGGCCGAGGCCTACAAGGCCAAAACCGGTGCCAGCATGAACTATCAGTCGATAGGTTCGTCAGGTGGTATCAAGCAAATCAAGGCTAAAACCGTTGACTTCGGTGCCACCGACGCCCCCATGAGCTTTGAAGAATTGGAAAAAGATGGCATGGTCCAATTCCCAGCCGTCATTGGCGGTGTTGTGCCCGTGGTCAACATTGAAGGCATCAAGCCCGGTCAATTGAAACTTTCAGGCGACTTGTTGGCCGATGTTTTCTCTGGTGCCATTGCCAAATGGAATGACAAGCGCATTTCCGACTTCAACCCTGGCGTGGCATTGCCAGACGCTGCCATCACCGTGGTTCACCGTGCTGATGGTTCAGGCACGACCGCTGTGTTCACCGACTATTTGGCCAAGGTCAGCCCCAAATGGAAAGAAACTGTGGGCGCTGGTGCAGCTGTGAAGTGGCCTGCTGCATCTTCAGTCGGCGGCAAGGGCAACGAGGGTGTGGCTGCCAATGTCAGCCGCATCAAAAATGCAGTTGGCTATGTGGAGTACGCATATGCCAAGAAAAACAACATGCCACACATCAACTTGCGCAACCAGGCGGGTCAAGTCGTAGCGCCTGACGATGAAACCTTTGCGGCTGCTTCGGCCAGCACAGACTGGTCCAAAGTTCCAGGCATGGCCATCTATTTGACCAATGCTCCAGGCGCTAAATCATGGCCTATCACGGGCGCATCGTTCATCGTGATGTACAAAGAGCCGGCCAACAAAGCCAATGCAGCAGAAGCCATGAAATTCTTTGACTTTGCTTTCAAAGAAGGCAAGAAAATGGCCGCAGATTTGGAATATGTGCCCATGCCTGATGCCACCACCGAATTCATTCGCAAAAGCGTTTGGAACCGCGTGAACGTTAAATAATTGAGACTTGTATGAACCAAGCAGACGAGTTGATGACCTCGCACCGCCAAAGCGTTTTGCGCTGGCAGAGAGTGCAAGACTTTTTCTTTGAAAAAACCACGCTGGTCTTTGCCATGTCCACCTTGGTGGCATTGACCGGCATCATCGTCTCTTTGTTCATCAGCTCTTGGCCGGTTTTGCAAACCTTTGGTTTGCCATTTTTCTATACCGTCGAATGGGACATCATCAATTCCAAGTTCGGCGGATTGATCGCCATTTTTGGCACAGTGGCCACGGCCACCATTGCCATTGTGATTGCTTTGCCTTTGAGCTTTGGCATTGCCGTATTTTTGACAGAAACCTGCCCATTGAGTCTGCGCCGGCCCTTGGGCACTGCCATTGAGTTGTTGGCTGCTGTGCCCTCCATCATCTATGGCATGTTTGGCTTGTTTGTGTTTGCCCCTTTGTTTGCTGAATATGTACAGCCTGCGTTGGCAGGAACTGTGGGTCAAATTCCAGGGCTTGGTATTTTGTTCACGGGTGCCTTCAACGGCATTGGCATCTTGGCCGCTGGCCTGATTTTGGCCATGATGATTTTGCCCTTCATTGCCTCCGTCATGCGCGATGTGTTTGAGATTGTTCCGTCCATTTTGAAAGAATCAGCCTACGGCATTGGCTGCACCACTTGGGAAGTGGTCACCAAAATTGTGTTGCCTTACACCAAGACCGGTGTGGTGGGCGGCGTCATGCTCGGCTTGGGCCGGGCCTTGGGTGAAACCATGGCCGTGACGTTTGTGATTGGCAATGCCCACAAACTTTCGCCTTCTTTGTTTTCTCCAGGCAATTCGATTGCCTCCACCTTGGCCAACGAATTTGGCGAAGCCGAGCCTGGCTTGCACTACGCTTCCTTGTTTGCGCTGGGCCTGGCATTGTTCCTCATCACCCTGGTGGTTTTGTCTCTGGCCAAATGGATGCTCATGCGGGCTGAAGCCAAAAAAGGAATGAAAACATGAGAGAGCTCAGCAACATGGATCCGGCGATCTACGCACGGCGCAAACGCGCCAACTTGTTTGGCTTGGCTTTGTCCATGACTGCCATGGTGTTGGGCTTGGTGTTCTTGCTTTGGATATTGAGCATCTTGATGTTCAAGGGGTTTTCAGCCTTGAGCTTTTCTTTGCTCACACAAAGCACACCAGCACCTGGCTCTGAAGGCGGCGGTTTGGCCAATGCCATCGTGGGCAGTTTGATGATCGTGATCTCATGCTCATTGATCAGTACACCTATTGGTGTTTTAGCAGGTGTCTATCTCTCGGAGTTCAGTGAACGCAGCAAACTCGCCAGCGTCACCCGCTTTGTCAATGACATCATGTTGTCAGCCCCTTCTATTGTGATTGGCTTGTTTGTCTACGCGCTGGTGGTGGTGCCGGCCAAACATTTCTCAGGCTGGGCAGGAACGGCTGCGCTGGCCTTGATCGCCATTCCGGTGGTAGTGCGCACCACGGAAAATATGCTTCGCTTGGTGCCTGTGAGCTTGCGTGAAGCAGCTTTTGCCTTGGGCGCGCCCAAGTGGAAAGTCTCTACCGCTGTGGTGCTCAAGGCGGCTCGCAGCGGCGTCATGACGGGCTTGCTTTTGGCTTTGGCCCGTGTCAGTGGTGAAACTGCACCCCTGTTGTTCACGGCCCTGAACAACCAATTCTTTTCTTTGGACATGAACAAACCTATGGCCAATTTGCCGGTGGTCATTTTCCAATTTGCCATGAGCCCGTACGACAACTGGGTGAACTTGGCATGGGGTGGCGCACTCTTGATCACGTTGACTGTGCTGGCACTGAACATTGTGGCGCGCGTGGTCTTTCGCGAAAAAGTAGCTGTCTAACTATTACCTGTGAATACTTCTATGAATGCACTGCCAGAAACCAAAAAAACCATTATGGAAGTTCGCAACTTGAACTTTTATTACGGTTCATTTCAAGGCTTGAAAAACATCAACTTGGACATTGAGCAAAACAGTGTGACGGCATTCATCGGGCCCTCGGGCTGCGGAAAGTCGACCTTGCTCAGAACCATGAACCGCATGTACGAGTTGTACCCTGGCCAGCGCGCTGAGGGCGAAATCAATTTTTCGGGTGAAAATATTTTGAACCCCAAGCAAGACTTGAACTTGCTGCGCTCACGCATTGGCATGGTCTTTCAAAAGCCCACGCCATTTCCCATGTCCATTTATGACAACATTGCTTTTGGCGTTCGGCTTTATGAGAACTTATCGCGCAGCGACATGGACGACCGCGTGGAGTGGGCGCTGCAAAAAGCTGCCATTTGGGATGAAGTTAAAAATAAATTGAGCCAAAGTGGCTTGTCTTTGTCGGGCGGACAACAGCAGCGTTTGTGCATAGCGCGAGGCATTGCGGTCAAGCCTTCGGTCTTGTTGCTAGATGAGCCGACTTCTGCCTTGGATCCAATTTCAACTGGCAAAGTCGAAGAACTGATGCACACTTTGAAGAGCGAATACACGGTGGTGATCGTGACGCACAACATGCAACAAGCTGCCCGCGTCTCGGATTACACCGCATACATGTACTTGGGCGAGTTGATGGAGTTTGGTGAAACCAATCAAATTTTCATGAAGCCAGCACGCCAAGAAACTGAAGACTACATCACCGGCCGCTTTGGCTGAACAGGAGCTAGCACTTATGGAAAAACATATCTCCAGCCAATTCGACGCCGAACTGGGTAGCGTCTCCAGCCGTGTGTTGGAGTTGGGCGGTTTGGTCGAGTCGCAAATTCGCCATGCGGTTTACTCATTGTCGCAATTCAACAATGAAGTGGCTGATCAAGTCATCGCCACCGAGATCCAAGTCAACGCCATGGAAGTGGAAATAGACCGAGATCTCTCGACCATCATTGCGCGCAGGCAACCCACGGCACGCGATTTGCGCTTGCTGATCGCCATCTCCAAAATCACAGCCAACTTGGAGCGCGCGGGGGACGAATCAGAAAAAATTGCGCGCATGGTCAAGTCCATTGGCGCCAGTGGCAACGCACGCCTTTTGCCGGCTTCGGAATTGCGAATCGCCTCTGATTTGGCTTCCGGCTTATTGCGAAAAGCCTTGGACGCATTTGCACGGCTGGATGTCACTGAAGCTGTTGCAATTTTGAAGGAAGACGATTTGATCGACGCCGAGTTTGACGGCTTCGTGCGCAAACTGGTCACCTACATGATGGAAGATCCGCGCACCATTTCCGCCAGCCTCGATTTATTGTTCATTGCCAAGGCCATTGAGCGCATTGGTGACCATTCCAAAAACATTGCTGAATTCATCATTTATGTGGTCAAGGGTGCCGATGTGCGTCACATCGCCATGGTGGATGTGGAGTCTGCAGTTAAATGAAAACTTTGCCCCGTATTTTGATCGTCGAAGATGAGCCGGCCATCGCCGAGTTGATAGCGGTTAATTTGCGTCACAATGGTTTTCAGCCTATTTGGGCCATGGACGCTGCTACAGCGCAAAAAGAACTCGACGATGTATTGCCCGATGTGATTTTGCTGGACTGGATGCTGCCGGGTGAGAGTGGTTTAACCTTGGCCAAAAAATGGCGGTCTGGGGCGCGTACGCAGGCCGTTCCTATATTGATGCTCACCGCAAGGGGTGACGAGGTGGACCGAGTTGCGGGCCTGGATGCTGGCGCAGATGACTACATCGTCAAGCCCTTTTCGACCAAAGAGCTGTTGGCGCGAATCCGGGCCGTGCTGCGCCGGCGCACCCCAGAGCAGGCAGGCGGACAAATTCAAATGGGCGATCTGATCTTGGATGCGGACACACACCGAGTCAATTTCAAAGATCAACCCTTGAAATTGGGCCCTACAGAATTCAAGCTTTTGCAGTATTTCATGAGCCACACCGAGAGGGTGCACAGCCGAGGGCAATTGTTGGACCGCGTTTGGGGTGATCATGTGTTCATTGAAGAGCGTACAGTTGATGTGCATGTCAAGCGCCTGCGTGAGGCGCTTGGGGATGCAGGCGCCATGGTTGAAACGGTCAGGGGCGCAGGCTACAGATTCACAGTTCAAAGTGTTGTGGTCAGAACCGCCCTGAGCGGCCTTTAATCGCTTAAGCTAGGGCATGTTCTCGCGCTCACTGGGTTTGTTGTTTCTGGTCTTGGTGGCCGCAGTTGCCGGGGCTTGGCTGGCTGGTCTTGTCGGCGCCTTGGTGGGTGCTTTGTTGGTCATGTTGGCTGTCATTGCTGCAGACCTTTGGCGCGCACAAAAAGTTGACAATTGGCTGCGCCATAACAATGTGCAAGACCCGCCCATTTTGAGCGGTTTATGGGGTGACTTGGTTGACCGATTGCGCCGCATTGTGACTGAGCAGCGCAAGCAGACACAAACGCATGAACAGCGCTTGCAAGATTTCCTCTCGGCCATTCAGGCCTCTCCCAATGGCGTGGTTTTATTAGACCCCCAAGGGCGCATTGAGTGGTGCAATCAGACTGCTGCGCAGCATCTGGGGCTGGACGCCAAGCGTGATCTGTTGCAACACGTGGTGCATTTGCTGCGCGATCCGATTTTTACCAAGTATTTTGCGCAAGCGGAACATGACAACGAAGTGCTCATCGATGGGCGTTCAGACTCTTTGCAAAAACCCTTCAAATTGTCATTGCAGCTGCATGCGTATGGAGAAAACAGACAGTTGCTGCTGACCCGAGATGTGACGGCAGTTGAGCAAGCCGATGCCATGCGCCGAGATTTCGTGGCCAATGTGTCGCATGAAATCAGAACGCCTTTGACTGTGCTCAGTGGTTTTGTTGAAACACTCCAAACCTTGCACTTGAGTGACTCCGAACGCAGCACCTATTTGAACCTCATGGCCAACCAAGCCCAGCGCATGGAAAATTTGGTGAACGACCTGCTCATGCTCTCCAAACTAGAGGGCAGTCCATTGCCGGCCATAACTCAGTCGGTTTCAATTCAAGCCTTGACAAACGCCCTGCAGCAAGAAGCTCAGGCTTTGCTGTCAATGAATCTCATTGATTCACAAGCCTCGCAAAAACTGCATTTTCAAGCAGTGCCAGAAATGGATTTGCTTGGCTCGCAAACCGAATTGCAAAGTGCAGCATCGAACTTGGTCAGCAATGCCATTCGCTACACCCCAGGGGGTGGCAGCATCGACGTTCGCTGGGATGCATTGCCTGATGGGCGCTTGCAGTTCAGCGTGGCAGACACAGGGCCAGGCATTGCGCCTGAACATCTGCCACGTTTGTCTGAGCGCTTTTACCGCGTAGACCGCAGTCGATCGCGCGATTCTGGTGGAACGGGCCTTGGCCTGGCCATCACCAAGCACGTCATGCAGCGCCACGGCGGCGAGCTCAAAATCGAAAGCAAGTTGGGGCAAGGCTCACGCTTCAGTTTGATTTTTCCAGGCACCAGAGTTGGCATCCAAAAAATTCATCAGTCATAGTTATTTCACACGAAAGTCACAGAGCTTTCATCACTTCAAGGCAAAGTCAGATACGTTCTTGATGCCAGCAAGACCGCCATCAGACCTCTTACTTTAAGGACCTAGAAAGCTATGACACAACCCACCCAACTCCACCGCCGACAACTCTTGCAATATCTCGCAGGAGTCCCCATGCTGCCTTTGGCCGCATCTTTAAGCAGCGCGAGCTTAATGCTCAGTGCCTGTGGCGCAACCACATCTTCGGCACTTTTCACGGCCGCTAGTTTTTCTTCAACTCCTGCCCCCAATTTGAGCACGCCAGCCGCCATGGCAACCACCACCGTGAGTTCGACTCTCACGATGTCCTTCAGTGACGGCAGCAAGCAAGACTATAAATTGGCATATCAACCATTCTTTGTGACGGGCGACTTGGTATCTGACGGCAATGGCGCAAAAGTGTTGGCAGGTGGTTACTACGACATCAACAACAAGCCCATCATGGACAACACTGTGGCGGGCAAAGAGCGGCAATATTTTTCTGATTCCCCAGACGGCACTTCCTTGCTCACTGTGGCGAATGCCAAAGTCACCGGCGTTCAAGGAAACACAGTCTTTGCCGTGGTGCAATTTGAATACGCCACTTGGGCTCAAGATGGCGTGACGGCCATGTATGGCAAGTTGCCTTCCCCCATTGCCGTGTTGACATTGGACCAAAGCCCTACCACGGGAAAGCTCAGCTTGGTCAAATACCACAACGTCAACACGGCAGGCGTGAATGGCTTGTGGATCACTTGCGGCGCCAGCCTTTCGCCGTGGGGCACGCATTTGTCCAGTGAAGAGTATGAGCCCAATGCCTTCGCAGCCAGTACCGATGCGCAGTTCAAGGCGTTCAGTAAAAATTTATACGGCAGCGAAACAGCAGCCAATCCGTATCACTACGGCCACATGCCTGAAGTGACAGTCAACGCGGATGGCACAGGAACGATCAAAAAACATTACAACTTGGGCCGCATTTCTCACGAGTTGGTGCAAGTCATGCCAGACAATCGCACCGTGTTCATGGGCGACGACGCCACCAACAGCGGGTACTTTGTGTTTGTGGCTGACAAGGAAAAAGATTTGAGTTCAGGCTCCTTGTATGTGGCCAAAGTGGGGGCTGGATTTTCAATTGACCCTGCTGCAACCACGGCTGCACCTCTGACTTGGATCAAATTGGGTTCGGCCACCAGTGCGGAAATTAAAACTTTGGCCGATACGTTAAAGCCCACAGACATCATGCTGGTCTCTGCAGTCGATCCCCTAGACGCCAGTTACACCAAGATCAATGCTAACGGAAAGGCTGAATGGGTCAAGCTCAACACGGGCATGGAAAAGGCCGCGGCTTTCTTGGAAACTCACCGGTATGCATCTTTGGTCGGCGCCTCGATGGGCTTTAGCAAGATGGAAGGCACCACCGTCAACATCAAAGACAAAGTGGCCTATTCGGCTTTGCAAAATTGCGTCACTTCAATGGTCGCGGGCAATGCCTATAACACGCCTGGCAACGGTATCTCGATCCCCAAAGCCTTGAATGCTGGCGCTGTCATGGCCTTGAACTTAAAGGCAGGCGCAAAAGACGACAAAGGTGCAAGCATTGTCAGTGACTGGATGCCTGTGGACACCAAGGCCTTGATTGCGGGTGAAGACATCACTGCAGATGCATTGGGCAACACCGCCAACCCGGAGAAAATTGCGAACCCCGATAATTTGAAATTCTCAGAAGCCATGCGCACCTTGTTCATTGGTGAGGACAGCGGCCAACACGTGAACAACTTCTTATGGGCCTACAACATCGACACCAAACTGCTCTCGCGCATCATGTCCATGCCATCGGGTGGTGAGGCCACGGGTTTGCACGTGGCGGACGAACTCAATGGCTGGACTTATATCCTGAGTAATTTCCAGCACCCAGGTGACTGGGGCGGTATTCACAGCGGTGTCAAAACCACGTTGGACCCTTTGCTCAAAGCCAATTACAAAGATAAATTTGGTGCTGCGGTTGGTTATTTGACGGGTGAATTAACTCAAATGCGATTGACCAAGGCTTGATTTAATTAGCAAATGCCATGGGTTTGGCCCGCCACCATGAAAGGTGTGCGGGCTTTTTATTGGGGCTCAGTTGACTGAAGAACTTCTGCGGTACAAAACGATGTCTTCGTTTTTGTCCGAAGGACGGCGCACCGTGGCGTGTTGCGTCCACTGCTTGAAGTCAACGGCTTGCGGCAAAGTGCTCACGGCCTGTGTGTCCACAATCAGCCATGCACAGCCCGCCTCATGAGCAGGTTTCAAACGCAACTGACCGTGGTATTCGAAAGCAGCGCCTTGCGCTTTGGTCAGGCCGTGAAAATGCACACAATCGGTTGGCCCCATCATGCTGCGAACTTTGACAACCAAGGGTGCATAACTGCGGCCAAAGTCAAGCAGCGGTAACCACAGCGTCATCATCAAGAGCCAACACAAAGCGGCGCCACTGGCGGGCAGCACCAAACTCATCCACAGGGCTGCGCGGTGTCTTCTTCCGGCGCGCCACTTGACCAGGCCTGCCCACGCCAGACTGGCGCACAAGGCAATTGCGAAAGTGATGCCAGAAAATTCAGACGCAAAACCAGGCGCCAACCGTGCAACATTGATGGCCGGTTGAGCCGGAACACCAGTTTGCATAGAAACCCAAACCACCCAAATAACCAAGGCCCCAACGCTGAAAAAAAGCAAAGTGAACCAGTCAATGAAGGCGCTCACACTGCGCTCCAGTGTGGGCAGCGCGAATGCGGCCAAGGTGGCCATGGCAGGTAGCGCCAAGAGCAGCGCGCGGTCACTCAAGCCCGACAGCCAAGTGCTGGTGATGGCCACCCCAATAAACCACAAAGGCAGGGACAAATGCGGATTGGCCCACCACTGGCGCAGTTGCAGGCGCCAGCGCCACAAAGTCCAAAGCAGCAATGGCCAAGCCGGCCATGTAAACCACAGCAGCAGGCGCGCCATGGACTTGACATCCAGCAGCTGGGACCACACCACGCGCCAGCGCCAAAGGTCCAGCGCGCTGGCCACGGCTGCAGTGGCCAAGCAAATCAGCAGGACGCCAGCCACGTCCGTCATGCGCACGCGAAAGGCTTGAGGCGTTTGGCGGTTCAAGGCTACAACCAACGCGCCGCCTACGCCCAGCCACATGGCCAAGGCGGGCGCGCCTGACAAAGCCAAGCCCATGCAAGCGCAAGCGGCAGCTGTCAAGGCCAGCCAGCGTTTGCGGGGCAAGGTGGCCAAAGCAAAAAATAGCAAAGCACTGAAAGCCAATTGAGCCAAGGCCGGCGTGGCTTCGTGTGACAAACGGGCCAAGCCCAAACAGGCAATCAGGGCCAATAAGGCGCCGTCAGCCAAGGCCCGGGCGTAATCCGCAGGCTTGGCTTCGCCGCCAAAGGCAAAGGTCACGGGTTGCGCTGAAGGGGTGCGCGCCAAGGCATAGGCGCCAAACCAAGTGGCCGCCAAGGTCAGTGCCAGCAGCAGCACAAAGGGCAGGTGAGTGGCTGCCTCTGGGGGGAAGCCTGCAGGGGCCATTTGCAAAGCCCAGGCGCCCAGCCAATAGGGCAGCAGTGCAGCGCCCGCATCAAGCTGGCCCAGCAAGGTGGGCTTGAGCCAATGGACCGCTTCAGGCCCCATGGCTTGTGCCAAATGACGCATGAAGCCAAAAGCCTCCATGTCATCCGCTTTCCAAGGTGTGCGCCCCACAAACCCTGGCAACACATAAGCCAAGCACAGCAATGCCAAGCCCCAGCGCGGCAATCGACGCACGGCGCTTTGGGCCACGATGGCGGGGCTGGCTTGAGAGTTGGACATCACAGGCTCAAAGATAGCAGAGGACAGGGCAGCGCGCTGACACTTCAATCAAAAGGTGGGGTGTGAGACAAAAAATAAGGGCAGGCCGGTTGCCCGGACTGCCCTGCGCTGAAAACAGCCGCGGCTTATTTGACGACGGGTGTTTTGCCGAAACGATTGCGGAACTTCTCGACGCGCCCGCCCATGTTGTCGACCGACTTTTGTGTGCCGGTGTAGAAGGGGTGCGATTCGCTGGAGGTATCGAGTTTGAACAAGGGCAGCTCACGGCCGTCGTCCATCTTCACGGTTTCTTTGGCGTTGACGCACGAACGCGTGACGAATTTGAAGCCGTTGGACAGGTCCACGAAGCACACGTCGCGGTAGTTGGGGTGAATGCCTTCTTTCATGCTCTTATCCTTGTTCAGTTGCGACAGCCGCGCCAGACCATCCGGCGTACTTTTCGCTTTAGCCTTCTATTATCGCACGAAAAATCAGCCGCCGCGGCGCATCATGTCGAAGAACTCGACATTGCTCTTGGTCGCTTTCATGCTCTTGAGGACCATCTCCATGGCTTCGATTTCGTCCATGTTGTACATGAATTGACGAAGAATGCGGGTTTTTTGCAACACTTCAGGCTGCAAAAGGAGTTCTTCGCGGCGTGTGCCGCTGCGGTTAAGGTTGATGGCTGGGAATACGCGTTTTTCATACAAACGGCGCTCCAAATGAACTTCGCAGTTGCCAGTGCCTTTGAATTCTTCAAAAATCACCTCGTCCATGCGGCTGCCGGTGTCGACCAAAGCTGTGGCGATGATGGTCAGGCTGCCGCCTTCTTCCACGTTGCGCGCTGCGCCAAAGAAACGCTTGGGGCGTTGCAAGGCATTGGCATCCACACCACCGGTCAGAACCTTGCCGGAGCTGGGCACCACGTTGTTGTAGGCGCGTGCCAAGCGGGTGATCGAGTCGAGCAAAATCACCACGTCTTTTTTCAATTCAACCAAGCGTTTGGCGCGCTCAATGACCATTTCAGCCACGTGCACGTGGCGGGCCGCAGGTTCGTCAAAGGTCGAGGCGATCACTTCGCCGCGCACCGTGCGCTGCATTTCGGTCACCTCTTCAGGACGCTCGTCCACCAACAGCACCATCAGGTGCACGTCGGGGTAGTTGGCGGTGATGGCGTGCGCGATGTGCTGCATCATCACGGTCTTGCCGGACTTGGGCTGCGCCACGATCAAGGCGCGCTGGCCTTTGCCGATCGGGGCAATGATGTCGATCACGCGGCTGGTGATATTTTCTTCCGCCTTGATGTCACGCTCCAAGCGCATTTGGATCGTGGGAAACAGCGGCGTCAAGTTCTCGAACATGACTTTGTGTTTGTTGTTTTCGGGCAAGTCGCCGTTGACCTTGTCGAGTTTGGTCAGCGCAAAGTAACGCTCCCCGTCTTTGGGAATGCGCACTTCGCCTTCGATCATGTCGCCGGTGTGCAGGTTAAAGCGGCGCACCTGGCTGGGGCTGATGTAGATGTCGTCGGTGCTGGCGGTGTAACTGGTGTCGGGGCTGCGCAAGAAGCCAAAACCGTCGGGCAAAATTTCAAGCACACCATCAGCGAAAACTTGCTCGCCTGCGCGCGCGCGTTTTTTGATGATGGCAAACATCAGCTCTTGCTTGCGCATGCGGCCAGTGTTTTCAATCTCAAGCTCATCGGCTTGCTTGAGGACTTCAGACACGTGCAGTGCCTTGAGTTCGTTTAAGTGCATGGATTTACCTGCGTGAAGCAACCCGAAGTGGGTTGAAGTGAAAAACTCAGGGGGAGGAATAAAAAGTCGGGAAATCAAAGGCCGGCAAACCAAAGGCACAGAGAAAATCGATAAGGGGCCAATAGGGGGTGCAGGCGGTTCAAGTTTCGCGGCTGAAACTGCTGTGGGGCTTTTCTTCAGCCTCACCGAGCGCGATTATGACAGGAAATAAAGGCGAGAAAACAAGATGGCCCGCTGCCTGTTTCAGGCTGACGGGCTAAAACCACAAAAATCAGGCCAATTGTTGGTCAATGAAGGCGGTCAATTGGGCTTTGCTCATGGCGCCCACCTTGGTGGCGGCCAGTTGCCCGCCTTTGAAGACCATCAAGGTTGGAATGCCGCGAATGCCGAATTTGGCTGGAATATCGCGGTTTTCATCGACATTCATTTTGGTGATTTGCAATTTGCCTTCGTATCCGGTGGCCACTTCGTCCAAAATAGGGGCAATCATTTTGCAAGGACCACACCATTCGGCCCAAAAGTCGACCACCACGGGCTTGTCGGCCTGGAGCACGTCGGCCTCGAAAGTGGCGTCGGTAATATGTTTGATCAGATCGCTGGCCATGGCCTGTTCCTTGTAATGATTGAAGTTGCAGCTAAAGTGGCCCTATTTTGACAGAAACCTCCAAGGCCGGTGGCCGGTGGGGGCTTGTTTGACGCTCATGAACCCGACCCCCACTCCCAATACGCGCTCATCCGAACTGCCGCTGGCATCAGGCTCCGTTGTACAAGACTTGCATGTGCAGGTGGCTGTGATCGGGGGCGGGCCGGCCGGCTTGATGGCGGCGCAAACCCTGTCGCAGCAAGGCCGTTCGGTGCATCTCTTTGACGGCATGCCCTCGGTGGGGCGCAAATTTTTATTGGCGGGGCGGGGCGGTTTGAACCTGACGCATTCAGAGCCTCTGGCCACTTTTGTCACCCGCTTTGGTGCACACCAAGCGCAAATGCAAAGCCTGCTCACGCAGTGGGGGCCCCAGGACTTGCGCGCGTGGGCAGCTGATTTGGGCATTGAAACCTTTGTGGGCAGTTCGGGCCGCGTTTTCCCCCAAGAGATGAAGGCTGCACCTTTGCTGCGAGCCTGGCTGCACCGTTTGCGCCACCCTGTGCAAGGTCTGCCTGTTCAATTTCACATGCGGCATCGTTTGCAGGCATGTGTTGATTCAAGCAGCAGGGCCTTGACGCAGCGCAGCGAAGGCATCGGTTTGCTTTTTCAAGCGCCAGGCCGATCATCAGGCGATGGGCCTTTGCAAGTGCATGCCCAAGCCGTGGTGCTGGCTTTGGGCGGGGCCAGTTGGTCACGTTTGGGCTCGGACGGCGAGTGGCTGCCCTGGTTGTCTGCGGCCGGTGTGCCGGTGGCGCCTTTGCAAGCTTCCAATTGCGGCTTTCACGTGGCCGCTCGTCAAGGACAGGGCTGGACAACATATTTCTCTGAGCGCTTTGCTGGCCAAGCTTTCAAATCGGTGGCGATCCAGTGGCAGGCGCAAAACGGCCAACCGCAATACCGCAAGGGCGAGTTTGTGCTCACCACTTACGGGGTTGAAGGCAGTTTGATTTACGCAGCATCCGCCGATTTGCGCGAAGCCTTGAACGCCCAGGGTCATGCGCAATTTGGTTTGGATTTGCTGCCCGATCGAACGCTCGCGCAAGTCTTGGTGCAAGTGCAGCACCCACGTGGTTCACGCAGCTTGTCCTCGCATCTGAAAAGTCGTTTGGGCTTAGAGGGTTTGAAGCTGGCCTTGCTGCATGAATTGCTCACGCCCGAAGCTTTGCACGACCCTTTGCAATTGGCGCAGGCCATCAAAGCCTTGCCGGTGAAGGTCACGGCGCCGCGCCCGATGGACGAAGCCATCAGCACAGCCGGCGGCGTGACTTGGCAGGGCCTGACACCGCAGCTTCAAACACGGGCCTTGCCAGGCGTTTTTTGTGCGGGCGAAATGCTCGATTGGGAAGCCCCCACGGGCGGATATTTGCTCACGGCCGCGATGGCCAGTGGCGTGCAGGCGGGCTTGGGTGTGCATGCTTGGTTGCAAGCAGCGCAGGGCAGCCCTTGAGCTGTCAAACGCAAGGAATGGCGTCCCAGTCGGTGGTGTAAGCCGGTGATTTACGCGCTTGCTTCATGCGCCAAGCAGCGGCGGCAGGCGCCGGCTGCGACAAAGCCACAGTGCCGCGGCCAAAGCGCTGGTTCAAATGGTCCAGTGCTTTCATCAGTTCTTCATTGGCTGAGGGCAAGGGCGTCCACAGGTCGCTTTGCTGATGCCCATTGGGAGAAATTTCGCTCAGCATCACGCCAGCCTTTTGGAAGGCATAACCGGCTTGCCACATGCGTTTGACCAAATGCTGGGCCCACCGGTTGATAGCCACGCTGTCGTTGCTCGGATGGGGCAAAGCCATGGCCAAGCACGGTGCATATTGCGGCTGGTCGGGCCTGAACCGATTGGTTTGCAAAAACACTTGAACCAAAGCTGCTTGAGCGTTTTGTGCGCGCAGCTTGGCGCAGGCCAAACTCACGAAATGTGCCACGGCTTCTTGCAAATCGGGCAATTCAAAAATTGATTTTCCAAACGAGCGGCTCGCGATGATTTGTTTTTTCAGCGGCGCTGTTTCCTGTAAATCTAAGCAGGACAAGCCTTGCAACTCGCGCTGAGTTTTCTCCATCACCACGCCAAATTGAGCGCGCAAACTCGGCGTGTGCGCCGCACACAAGTCTTGCACCGTATGAACACCTTGGCCCGCCAGTTGTTGACTCAAACGCCGGCCAATGCCCCAAACTTCAGTCACGGAAATTTGCGACAACAAGCGCTGCTGCTGGGCAAAGCTTAAAGCGTTGTAATTGAAGACGCCTTTGGAGCGCGGGTGTTTTTTGGCCACGTGGTTGGCCAGTTTGGCCAGTGTCAAAGTGGGGCCTAAACCCACGCACACAGGAATACCGGTCCACTGCAGCACTTGGTTCTTGATCTTGTAGCTCAGGGCTTTGAGCAGGGGCATGCCGGTCAAATCGAGAAAGCATTCGTCAATCGAATAGACCTCTTGGCGCGGCGCGCAAGCGCCCAAAATACTCATCACGCGGTTGGACATGTCGGCATACAAGGCGTAGTTCGAGCTCAAGGCCAGCACGCCTTGCGCTAGGGCTTTTTGTTGAATCTCAAACCAAGGCTGACCCATGCCAATGCCCATGGCTTTGGCCTCGTTCGAGCGCGAGACCACGCAGCCGTCGTTGTTAGACAAAACCACCATCGGCGTGCTGGCCAAGTCGGGCCTGAACACGCGCTCGCAGCTGACATAAAAATTATTGCAATCGACCAAGGCGATGGTCTGCACGGGAGCCGCGCTGCGCGGTGCCTGAGTGTTCATGGGTTTGCCAAAAGCATGTCAACACAGCTTGTGCAGGTTGAAGGTCACGACGCCCCAGATGCTCAACTCTTCGTCGTTTTTTAAAATCAGGCAGGGGTACAAAGGGTTCTCGGCCAACAGCTTGATTTGCCCGCCGCGCCGGTGCAAACGCTTGACGGTGAACTCGTTGTTCAACACCGCCAGCACGATGTGGTTGTGCCGCGCTTCGATCGAGCGGTCGACCAGCAACATGTCGCCCTCATAAATGCCAGCGCCCGTCATGGAGTCGCCTTTGACTTTGAATAAAAAAGTGGCTTCTTTGTTGCGCACCAAGTGCTCGTTGATGTCAAGGCGCTTTTGGCTGTGATCGGCCGCAGGCGAGGGAAAACCTGCCGGCACCGACCAAGTGCACAGATCCAAGATCATGCGCTGAGCAGCCACGGGCGCAGGAGCGGGAGACGAAAAAGACGCTGAATGCAAGGTTTTGAACATGACGGCAGTTTACTGTATATTTATACAGTACTTCAAGTGCTCGCAAGCTGCGCTTTTGGGAAGGAAAACAAACACAATCAGGTTGTCATTTCGCCACCACCCAGGAGAATTCTATGAAGGCACTTAAAGATCACCATTTGATGTTAATATCTGTGCATAACTCTGAAAAGTACACCATGCGAACTACACTTGCCCTTGATGACGAACTGATCGCCAAAGCCGAAGCCTTGACCGGCTTGTCAGAAAAAGCAGCGTTGGTGCGTGAAGCCTTGCGCGCTTTGATCCAGCGTGAAACGGCCAAGCGCATGGCGCTTTTGGTCGGTAGTCAGCCCGATTTGACCGATACCCCCAGACGTGCACCGCAACTGGCATGATTTTGGTTGACACATCCATTTGGGTGGACCATTTGCGCGGCGCGCACGAGCGTTTGGCTGACCTGCTCACGCGCGGCTTGGTGCTGGCGCACCCCTTTGTCACGGGTGAGTTGGCTTTGGGCAATCTGGCCCAGCGCGAAACGGTCTTGCTGGCCTTGCAAGACTTGCCCCAAGCCATGCTCGCCTCGGATGCTGAAGTATTGAGTTTTGTCGAAAAAAAAGGGCTTTTTGGCAGAGGCATCGGCTACGTTGATGCCCATTTGCTGGCCGCTGTTTTCTTAACCCCTGGCTCACGTTTGTGGACCCGAGACAATTCATTGTTCGCGGCCAGCACCCACCTGGGTGTTGCCGCAAATTTGTGGCATTAGTTGACGAGCCTTGACCCCGGCACTGGCTCCACAGTTAGGGCTGCTTGGTTCCCCACCTGACCCGGTTGGCCGCTTCACCATGCGGGAAGGCCCGTCAGGGTCTATTGTAGGCCCGATAGAATGCCCTTATGTCTTACCTCGTTCTTGCGCGCAAGTACCGCCCCCGAAACTTCACTGAAATGGTGGGCCAAGAGCATGTCGTGCAAGCACTGACCAATGCCTTGGTTCAGCAGCGCCTGCACCATGCCTACTTATTCACCGGCACCCGCGGTGTTGGCAAGACCACGGTCTCGCGCATTTTGGCCAAGTCCCTCAACTGCCAAGGTGTTGACGGGCAGGGCGGCATCACGGCCCAGCCTTGCGGGGTGTGCCAAGCTTGCCGCGACATTGATACGGGCCGTTTTGTCGACTACACCGAACTCGATGCAGCCTCTAACCGCGGCGTGGAGGAAGTGCAAAGTTTGCTTGAGCAAGCGGTTTACAAACCCGTGCAGGGGCGCTTTAAGGTCTTCATGATCGACGAGGTCCACATGCTGACCAACACCGCCTTCAACGCCATGCTCAAGACGTTGGAAGAGCCTCCCGAGTATTTGAAATTTGTGCTGGCCACCACTGACCCGCAAAAAGTACCCGTCACGGTGTTGTCGCGTTGCTTGCAATTTAACTTGCGCCCGATGGCGCCTGAAACTATTTTTGAGCACCTCACCAAAGTCATGCAGCAAGAAGGCTTGCCCGCTGAGCCCTTGGCACTGCGCTTGCTCGCGCGTGCAGCTCGGGGCTCCATGCGTGACGGTTTGAGCTTGACAGATCAAGCCATTGCTTTTGGCGCCGGTCAATTGCAAGAAGCCAGCGTGCGGCTGATGTTGGGCAGCGTTGACACCAGCCATGTGTTTGGATTGATAGATGCCTTGGCTCGCACAGATGCGTCGGCTGTGCTCGAGATTTGCGAAACTTTGCGTGTGAATGGTTTGTCGGCGGCCTCCACTTTGGAGGAGATGTCGATGATGCTGCAGCGCATGGCGGTGCTGCAAGCTGTGCCCAGTTCGGCGGCCGAGTCGGACGACCCCGACGCCGCTGAAATTCTGCGGTTGGCGCAAGCCATGTCCGCTGATGAAACGCAGTTGCTCTACAGTTTGTGCTTGTATGGGCGGGCCGAGTTAGGCTTGGCACCCGACGAATACGCGGCCTTGATCATGGTTTTGCTGCGTTTGTTCGCATTCAAGCCCAAGGCCGAGCCAACAAGTGTGCAAACGGGCGTGGCTCAAAAAAAAACTCTAGCCCCGCCGCCTGAGCGTGTGCCGCCGTCTGCCGCACCAGCCACTGCGATAGCGGCAGTAGCCCAGCCCAACGCTGTTCCTTTGGCCATACCGGCCCCCGTGCAAGTTCAAACGCTTGAAGTACGGCAAGCCAGCGAGCCCACACAGCGCAGTGCAGCTCGCACGCATCAGCCCACAGCCGAGGGTGATTTTTGGACGGACACCGTCCGTGCCTTGATTCAATCCCAAGCCATTAACGCCTTGGTGCGGGAGTTGGCTTTGCAATCTGAATTGGTGGGGCGCGACACCGATCAATGGCAACTGCGCATTGAAAGTGAATCGCTCAGCCAAGGCGCTGCGCGCGAGCGCTTGCAAACTGCTTTGCAGGGCGCAGGGCACAATGTGAAATTGGTCATTGAAATTGGACGGGTGAACGACTCACCCGCTCAGCGCAACGCAGCAGTGCAAGCGCAGCGTCAAAAAGCAGCAGAAGACTTGATACAAAACGACCCCATGGTGCAGTCCCTGATGCGCGATTTTGACGCCAAAATTGTGCCGGGCAGTATCAAGCCCATTTGATTCAACAGCCCATCGCACACGCACAATTTTTCATCTTTTTATTCAAGGAAAAAAATGTTCAACAAAGGTCAACTCGCCGGCTTGATGAAGCAAGCCCAATCCATGCAAGACAATCTGAAAAAAGCCCAAGATGAATTGGCCTTTGTCGAAGTTGAGGGCGCAGCAGGGGCTGGCTTGGTCAAGGTGCTCATGACGTGCAAGCATGCGGTCAAGCGCGTCACGATTGACCCCAGTCTGCTCGCCGATGACAAAGAGATGCTCGAAGACTTGGTGGCCGCAGCCTTCAACGATGCGGTGCGACAGGCAGAGGAAGTCTCGCAGCAAAAGATGGGCAAGTTAAGCGCCGGGCTGCCCCCTGGCATGAAGTTGCCTTTCTAACGCGCTAAGCTCCTGCACATGTCCAAACCTACCGCTCACGCCCTGGATGCACTGATCCAAGCGCTGCGCGTTTTGCCAGGCGTTGGTATCAAGTCTGCTTCCCGCATGGCCTTTCATTTGATGCAACACGAACGGGCCTCGGCCTTGCAATTGGCCCGTGCGCTGGAACACGCTGCAGCGCAAGTGCGCCATTGCAGCCAATGCCATACATTCACCGAAACCGAAGTTTGCAGCACTTGCACTGATTCAGCGCGCGATCGCTCGCAATTGTGTGTGGTGGAAACGCCCGCTGACCAATCAGCCATTGAGCGAACATCTTCGTTCAGAGGTTTGTATTTTGTATTGATGGGCAAACTCAGCCCGCTGGACGGTATTGGCCCCCATGACATTGGTTTTCCCAAACTGCTCCAGCGCTGCACAGATGGCGTGGTCAAAGAGGTGATTTTGGCCACCAACTTTACCGCCGAAGGTGAGGCCACAGCCCATGTGATTGCCGAGATGCTCAAGAAACGTGGTCTGCATGTCACGCGCTTAGCGCGGGGCGTGCCTGCGGGAAGTGAGTTGGAATATGTCGACTTGGGCACCATTGCACACGCCTTGGTGGATCGACGCTGACAGATTGTTCCTAGTGTTTCACCATTAAGTAAAAACCCCCTTGGGATGTTTCCCGATGCGCAAATGTGGCGCACAACCTAAGCTCTGTGATTGACCTGATGGCAGGTTTTTTCTGGAGTGGAAAGTTGTTCAACGTAGTGCGGCGCCGCGAATTCTCAGCGTTGGCTGTTGCCAGTTTGCTCGCTGTGCCTGAGTGTTTGCATGCCGCCAGTGCCATGCAAAAGGTCAGCATTGCTTTGGCAGCACGACCCAGCTTGTACCATTTGCCTTTGCTTTTGGCCGATCAACTGGGTTACTTCAAAAGTGAGGGGCTCTTGATCGATTGGCAGGACCAAGAATCGGGCCTGCAAGCGGTTCAAACCTTGCTGCAAGGGCAGGCTGATGTCATGGCTGGCGCCTTTGAACACACTATTGATTTGCAAGCACGGGGCTTGAATTACCGCGCATTCGTCTTGCAGGGCCGGACCCCTCAAATCAGCATCGGTTTGTCCACGCGCAAAGTCGTGGGCATGCGAACTTTGTCGGACATCAAGGGTCTCAAAATTGGGGTTTCTTCAGTTGGTTCTGCCACGCATTGGATGGCACAGCACTGGCTGCGCCAAGCTGGGCTGAGCCCAGAAAGCGTTCAATTTTTAGAGCTCGGAAGCGGCCCTGCTGTGGCCGATGCTTTGCGCTTGGGCGTTGTGGATGCTTTGTGCCACGTTGACCCGTTGATCCATTATTTAGAACAAAAAAATGAGTTGAGAGTGTTGGCCGACACACGTACCTTGACAAACACGCAGCGTTTTCTCGGCGGCCCCATGGCTTCCTCTTGTTTGCTGGCCAGATCGGACTTTTTACAAAAACGAGCAGATGCTGCGCAGGGCCTGGTCAATGGTGTTGTCCATGCACTGAAGTGGCTGACAACGGCAGGTCCAACAGATATTTTAAAAACCATCCCCGTCCACCATTGGATGGGGGACCGTGCTTTGTATTTAGGTGCATTCGAAAAAGTACGAGACGGTTACAGCCGTGACGGATTTTTTGCCGACGAGGCCTTGCAAACTGCTTGGCGTGCCAGAGCCGGGCGGGTCACCACCGACCGCGCCAACTGGACCACACTGGGCCGCACGTACACCAATAGTTTTGTGCAAGTGGCCAAAAAAAGATTCCAAGTTTGAGCAGTCTGCGCAGGCTTGCTTGAGTTCATGCACATGCCCAAGTGGCGCAGTGCTTTTTAAGGGCGTTGAGAAACTTTGTAACCCGGTTTGTTCTTAACATCGCCGCGTTTGGCTTGGCTGCGTTTGCCAGATGAGGTTGGGGGTTTTTTGCCTGCGCTGCGACTGCCCTTGGCGCTGGCGGTGGTGGGCACCAGTACCGCCAAAGTCTGACCTGGTTTGAGTGCAGCGGTCACTTTGAGTTTGTTCCATGAGGCAATATTGCTGGCGCTGACGCCATGCCGACTGGCCAGTGTGGCCAAAGTATCGCCCCTGTGCACGGTGACCATGATGCGCCGCAGCAGCACCTCGGGCGAAAAAGAAAGTTGTGCATTGTCTGCCAAATGCTCTGTGACGTCGGCATCCAGGACACCCTTGCGGGCCACCACCAGCGTAGAGCCTTGTTTGACCAGCATGCCCACAGGGATTTGGTTGACGCTGCGCAGCAGTGCTTCGGTCATGCCCACATTTTGGGCCGCTTGTGCCGCCTTCATGGTTTGAGGGACGGACCATGCAGTCCAACTGGCCAAGGGTTTGTTGGCGTGTGCCTCCAAACTGCGCTGAAAGTTGTCTGCATTGTCCCAAGGTAGCAAAATTTCAGGGGTGCCTGCAGCCAAAATCACCGGCCGACTCATGGAGGGGTTCAGCGCTTTGAAATCTTCTAAAGTGATACCCGCAAAACGCGCGGCCAAATTCACATCAATGTCGCGTGTGATGCTGATACTTTTGAAGTAGGGGTGATTTTGAATCAAAGGCAAGCGCGCATTGAAGTTCGCGGGCTGCGCAATGATGTTTTTAATCGCCTGTAACTTGGGCACGTAGTAGCGAGTTTCGTTGGGCATGCTCAGCTCGCCATAGGTCAAGCCCAAGCCGGCAGCTTTGTTTTTTGCCAATGCCCGACTGATGCTGCCTTCCCCCCAGTTGTAAGCGGCCAAGGCCAAGTGCCAATCACCAAACATGCCGTAGAGTTTTTGCAGGTAATCCAAAGCGGCCCGGGTCGACTCGATCACACCGCGGCGGTCATCGCGAAAAATATTTTGCTTGAGTTCAAAATATTTGCCTGTGGCAGGCATGAATTGCCACATGCCAGCAGCTTTGGCAGTAGAGACGGCCTCAGGATTGAAGGCAGATTCAATGAAGGGCAGCAAGGCTAACTCGGTAGGCATGTTGCGCCGCTCTAACTCTTCGACGATGTGAAATAAATATTTGCGTGATCGCTCGGTCATGCGGATCATGTAATCGGGCCGCGCGGCATACCACTCCTCGCGGTCTCGCACCAAACTGCCATCCAAGTCGGGCATGGCAAAGCCTTGTCGGATGCGCTGCCAAATATCAGTTGGAGGCTCTAAGGCTATGTTGGCAGGGGCTTTGAGTGAGTTCGGTGCAGCTGGGGGCGGGGGCGGGGGTGTGGGCGCCTTGGCCAAGCTGATTTGCAACAATTGATCGGGCGTCGATGACTCTGTTGTGATGTTGTTGGGGGTGGCGGGTGTGTCGGTGCTTTGCGTCCCATTCAGGGCCGATTTGCCCCCCGTGGCGCAGGCCGTTAAAAGCAAGCAGACCGACAAAAGCAGCCCAATTTTCGATCGCTGGAGCAGTTGACTTGGCATCATTTGAATTCATTTTTCCATTGACGCAAGTGCGCAAAAACTTCTACTTCTGATTGCCCGCAGGCGGAGCCGGCAAAGTGCTTCACAGCTTGTTCGACGGCCTTTTCTCGGCTGCGCAAAAAAGGGTTGATGGCCGCTTCTGTACTGATCGACGAGGGCAGCGTAGGGCGGCCTGCTTGGCGCAATGCACTGCAGTGTTGGTTGTAGGCTTGCAGCGCTTGGTTGGCGGGTTCGACGGCCAAGGCAAATTTTAAATTGCTCAAAGTGTATTCATGTGCACAGCAAACGCGTGTATCTGAGGGCAATTGCGCCAAACGGTCTAAAGAGTTCAGCATTTGAGCGGGGCTTCCTTCAAACAAACGCCCGCACCCCCCAGAAAACAAAGTGTCGCCGCAGAATAAGATGGGCGCTTGATCGGGTACTTGGGCCCAGTATGCAATGTGCCCAGCCGTGTGTCCTGGCACAGCGATGACCTTGAAGGTCAAACCTCGCCAAGTCAGTTCGTCTGACTCATTCATGGCTTGAAATTCGAAGGGCAAAGTCTCCAAAGCGGGGCCATGAACTTGTGCGCCATAGGCTGCCTGCAAGCTTGAAACACCGCCCGTGTGGTCAGGGTGATGATGGGTGACTAAAATGCAGTCCAAGTGAAGTTGTTGATCTTGCAGCCATTGATGGACTGGGGTTGCATCGCCCGGATCAACCACCAAGGCGTGGCCTTCGTGTTGCAACAGCCACAGGTAGTTGTCTGAAAATGCGGGCAATGGAATAAGGTTCATGAAGCATCCTATTATAGAAACCAGCTCAGTCACCCTTGCATGGCAGCAATGGCTGGGCTCGCCTGCGGGTTTATATTTGCGCAAATGGGAGCAAACACAACTGGATGATGTGGTAGCCGACCTCTTTGGCTACCACGCGCTGCAGTTGGGGACTGCCGAGTTGGCTGCTTTGCGCGCCAACCGCATGCCCCACCGTTGGCTGGCCCAATCTGAGGAGGGCATGCCATGCGATTTTGCAGCGCACAGTGTAGCCTTGCCCTTTCAGGCGGACAGCTTGGACTTGGTGGTCTTGCCGCACAGCTTGGAGTTGAGTTTAGACCCACACGCCAGTTTGCGTGAGGCTGAGCGCGTGCTCGTTCCAGAAGGGCATTTGGTCATCACGGGCTTGAACCCGACCAGCTTGTGGGGCTGGCGCTATCGGCGTGCGCAAGGCTACCGTCGCCTGGGTGCTGTGCGCATGTCTGAGCGCTTGGATGCGCCGGCCTGCGGCGACATGTTGGGCTATTGGCGCTTGTGCGATTGGCTGCGCTTGCTAGGCTTTGAGGTCAAGATCAGCCGCTTCGGTTGCTGGCGGCCAGCTTTTCAAAATGCCCAATGGCTTGAACGAATGGCTTGGATGGACCGGCTTGGCACACGGTTTTGGCCTATTTTGGGGGGTGTCTATTTGATTGTGGCCGTCAAGCGTGTGCAGGGCGGGCGCTTGATGGGCGCAAGTTGGAAAAACAAGCGCGTTGCTGCCGCAGCAGCCATGCCGGTGGCAAGGCGTCAAAATACAAGCCCCAAGACAGGCGCGGCACAAAGAAGTACTGACATTGAATCACGTTGAAATTCACACCGATGGCGCCTGCAAAGGCAACCCCGGCCCGGGCGGCTGGGGCGTTTTGATGCGTTCAGGCGAGCACGTGCGCGAATTGTTTGGGGGTGAATTGGGCACCACCAACAACCGCATGGAATTGATGGCGGTGATTCAGGCCATCACGGCTTTGAAGCGCCCCTGCCGGGTCACTTTGTTTTTGGACAGCGAATACGTGAGAAAAGGCATCACCGAGTGGATTCACGGCTGGAAAGCCAAGGGCTGGCGAACTGCGGCCAAGCAACCCGTCAAAAATGTCGACCTTTGGCAGCATTTAGACACTTTAGTGGTCACTTCGGGTCATCAAATTGAGTGGCGTTGGGTCAAAGGGCATGCCGGCGACCCTGGCAATGAACGTGCAGACTCCCTGGCCAATCGAGGGGTTGAGCAAATCTTAGGCTTGTGAGGCCCATTGAAGGGCTTGGGCGTTCCTGGCTGGCAGCCATGTGGTTATTGCGGATGACGTAAATTCTGCACAACTGTTACATTTCAAGCTGTTTTGGGTACTGTTCGGATCCTTTGATGTCATTGAAAAAACCATATCTCCTGATCGCCGTGCTTGGCGTGTGTGTTGCTTCAGGTGCAGCCTGGTGGTGGCAAAATAAACCTGCGGTAACTTCTTCCAATCCAACGCCCATGGCGACAGGGCCCGGGGCTACTGGGGCCTCTGGCGCACAAAAAGCGGCTGTGGTTGAAGTTGCCAAAGTGGACCGAATGCGCTTGGTGGATGAAACCCAGTCGGTCGGCAGTTTAAGGTCCAACCAAGGCGTCATCCTGCGCCCCGAAGTGGGCGGGCGTGTCAGCCAAGTTTTGTTCAAAGACGGGCAGCGTGTTCGCAAGGGGCAGCTGCTGGTTCAATTTGATGACCAGTTGCCCATGGCGCAGGTCATGCAATCCAAAGCTGAGTTGTCGATTGCGCAGGCCAACCACAAGCGCAATCAAGAACTTGTGGCACAAAATTTCATCAGCAAGCGCTCCTTGGATGAAAGTGACGCCGCCTTGCAGGTGGCCTTGGCCAAATTGGCCTTGTCTCAAGCCACAGCCGAGCGTTTTAAAGTGCTCGCCCCATTTGATGGCGTGGCAGGTCTGAGGCAAATCAACGTGGGCGACTATTTGAAAGATGGCGCTGACATGGTCAACATTGAGGACATCGACGCAGTGCTCTTGGACTTCCGTTTGCCAGAGCGCTTCCAAGCCAAAATCAAACCTGGGCAAAAAGCACAAGTTGCATTTGACGCTTTACCCGGCCGCAATTTCACTGCAATGGTGCAAGCCATTGACCCCTTGATTGACGCCAATGGACGCTCTGTGGGCGTGCGCGCTTGCATAGACAACCGCCAAATGCAATTGCGTCCTGGCATGTTTGCGCGGGTCAACGCCATTTTTGGGGAGCGTACAGATGCGCTGGTGTTGCCTGAGGAGGCGATCGTGCCCCAAGGCGGGCGCAGTTTTGTGGTCAAACTGGTGCCAGGCGCTGGCAAAGGCGAGCTGATTTCGCAGCGTGTGCAGGTCAAAATTGGTTTGCGCCAACCAGGCAAAGTTGAAATTTTGGAAGGGCTCGAGTTCGGTGAAACCGTGGTCACGGCTGGACATCAACGGTTGCAAAAAGACGGCACTGCCGTGCAGGTGGTTGACATGACCAAGCCCGAAAGCGCCGCTGGCCCTGCAGGCACCCCTGCAGCAGCCCCAGGAGGGCCCTCAGGCGGGATGACGGCAGGCGCAGGCCCTGCCGCCGCAGGGCAAGGTGGCCCAGGGGCTGGCAAGGGCCAAAGTAAAGCGCCGCCTGCCGTCAGCGGTGAGAACCCATGCCTGAGGGGACTTAATGCAGCTCGCTGAAACATCCATTCGTCGTCCTGTTTTCGCCACGGTTTTGTCGCTGCTGATTCTTCTGATCGGTTCGGTCAGTTTTACCCGTTTGTCTTTGCGTGAATACCCCAAGATTGACGAGCCCACAGTCACCGTCAGTGTGAAATACCTCGGCGCTTCAGCCGAGGTGATTGAGTCGCAAGTCACCAAGCCCTTAGAGGATTCAATTGCCGGCATTGACGCGGTGGATGTGATCACTTCGATCAGCCGGGCTGACCAGTCGCAAATCACGGTGCGTTTTCGACTTGAAAAAGATGCAGATACAGCTGCAGCTGAAGTGCGTGACCGCACATCCAGAGTCAGGGGCCGACTGCCCTTGGCCATTGAAGAGCCTGTGATTGCCAAAGTTGAAGCGGATGCATTTCCGGTGATTTGGTTGGCGTTTTCCAGTGACACCTTGACGCCTTTGCAAATCAACGATTTGATCAACCGTGTGGTCAAACCGCGCTTGCAAACTGTCACTGGTGTGGCAGATGTGCGCATTTATGGCGAGCGCAAATACGCCATGCGCGTGTGGCTCGATACTGAACGCATGGCAGGCTACAAATTGACAGCGCAAGATGTGGAAGATGCCATTCGCCGGAACAATCTGGAACTGCCCGCGGGCCGAATTGAATCGCAGCAACGCGAGTTCAGTGTGAACTCACAAACTGATTTGATCAAGGCCGGGCAGTTTGGCGACATCACCATTCGAAACGTCAACGGCTTTCCCATCAAAATTCGCGATGTGGCCAAAGTCCAAGAAAGCGCCGCAGATGAACGCAGCCGCGTTCGGTTGAATGGGAAAGTTTCGATTTCGGCGGGGGTCATTCGCCAAGCCACAGCCAACCCTTTGGAGTTGTCCAAAGGTGTGCGAGAAATGATGCCGCGGTTGAAAGCCGATATGCCCCAGGACTTGACCATTGACGTGGCCAACGACAACTCGGTCTTTATCGACAAGTCCATCAAAAGCGTTTTTCAAACCATCGTTGAGGCCGTGGTGTTGGTGGCTTTGGTGATTTTTGTTTTCTTGCGCACGATTCGCGCCTCCATGATTCCCATCATCACCATTCCGGTCAGCCTGATTGGCACCTTTGCCATGATGGCCTTGGCGGGCTTTACCATCAACACCTTGACGCTGCTGGCCTTGGTCTTGGCCATCGGCTTGGTGGTGGACGATTCCATCGTGGTGCTGGAAAATATTTTTCGGCACATTGAAGAGGGGTTAGATCCTTTTTCTGCTGCCATCAAAGGCGTCAAAGAAATCGGCTTTGCAGTGGTGGCCATGACCATGACCTTGGCCGCAGTGTTCGCACCCTTGGCCTTCACGCCTGGGCGCACGGGTAAATTGTTCAGCGAATTTGCTTTGGCATTGGCAGGTGCGGTGATTGTTTCTGGGTTTGTGGCTTTGACCTTGTCGCCGATGCTCAGCTCTTTGCTGCTCAAGCACAACCCCAACCCCAATCGCTTTGACAGCGGCATGGAAAAAATCTTAACGGCTGTTGCCAGTGCCTACGAGCGCCTGTTGACTTGGGTCTTGCGCAAGGCCCGTTGGCTGGTGCTTTTGGTCATGGCAGGTTGCGCCGCGGCCATTGTGTTGGTGTACCCGACCATGAAGCAAGAACTCTCGCCATTAGAAGACCGTGGCACCATTTTGGCCACCGTGACGGCGCCTGATGGGTCAACTTTGGATTACACCGATAAGTACGCCAAAGAACTCGAAAGAATTGGCGCAGAGTATCCTGAGTTTGATCGAATTTTTGCCAACTTGGGCAACCCCACAGTGGCTCAAGGCTCTGTGATTTACCGAGCGGTTGACTGGGACGAGCGCAAACGCACCACGCTTGAGATTGCACGTGAGTTGCAGGCCAAGTTCAATGGTTTGGCTGGCATCAATGCATTTCCCATTACGCCACCCTCGTTGGGGCAGGGCTTTCGTGAGCGGCCAATCAACTATGTGATTCAAACCTCTGACAGTTACCAGAACCTGAATGCTGTGACGCGGCAAATGTTGGATGCCATCGCTAAAAATCCGGGTTTCATTGCACCTGACGTCGACTTGCGCTTGAACAAGCCGGAGTTGCGCATCGAGGTCGATCGTGTGAAAGCTTCTGAACTGGGGGTGGGCGTGGATGTGGTTGCCAGGGCGGTTGAAACCATGTTGGGCGGCCGCGCGGTCACCCGTTACAAGCGAGATGCTGAGCAATACGATGTGATCGTTCAAACCCAAGACAGTGGCCGCAACACCCCTACCGACATTGATTCGATTTATGTCAGGGGCCGCAACGATGCCGTGATCCCTTTGTCGGCGCTGGTCAAAATTCGGGAAAGCGTTTCACCGCGAGAGTTGAATCACTTTGGCCAACGTCGATCGGTCTCGATCACCGCCAACTTGGCGCCTGACTATGCGTTGGGCGAGGCGCTTAATTTTTTAGACGCGACATCCGCCAGTATTTTAAAACCAGGGTACACCACAGATTTGAACGGTACATCCCGTGAATTTAGAAAATCGCAGGGCGCTTTGGTGGTCGTTTTCGTTTTGGCGCTCTTCTTTATTTTCTTGGTCTTGGCAGCGCAGTTTGAAAGTTTCATTGACCCCTTTGTCATCATGCTCTCGGTGCCCTTGTCGATGATTGGCGCATTGATGGCGCTGAAGTGGTCCGGTGGAACGCTCAATGTGTACTCGCAAATCGGATTGATCACATTGGTTGGCCTGATTACCAAGCATGGCATTTTGATTGTGGAATTCACTAACCAATTGCGTGGACAAGGCATGGAGATGACGCAAGCCCTGATCAAGGCAGCTGCGCAGCGGCTGCGCCCGATCATGATGACCACTGGCGCCATGGTTTTGGGGGCTTTGCCTCTGGCCTTGGCCAAAGGTGCGGGTGCTGAAAGCCGCATTCAAATTGGCTGGGTGATTGTGGGCGGCATGAGCTTTGGCACCCTGCTCACAGTGTTTGTAGTGCCAACCATGTATTCTTTGCTGGCGCGCAAATCGATCCCTGGCCCCAACACCTCACTGGCGCATGACACACCGCCGGTTGCGGGCCATGCAAACCCTTGATCGAGGGCCTTCTTTAAAGCATGAGCACATCCACCCAGTCACCGATCTGAATGCTGCTTTGGGTGTGCTGCAGCACAATCAGGCCGTTGGCTTGCACCATGGAGCTCAATACCCCTGAGCCTTGATTGCCGGTGCTCACCACCTGCAACTCGTCTTGTGCATTGCGCGAAACGATGCCGCGTTGGTATTCGGTGCGACCCGGTTTTTTGCGCAGCACTTCTTGGCTGCGCGCGCGCATCAAAAGTGGCGCTGTTTGAGTGCTGCCCATCATGCGCAGCAAGGCTGGTTTCACAAATGCCAAGAAGGTCACCATCACCGCCACAGGGTTGCCAGGCAAGCCGAACAAGACAGCCGATTTTCCCTCTTGCGTTAATCGGCCCACGGCCATAGGCCTTCCGGGACGCATGGCAATTTTCCAGAAAACCACATCGCCCAATTTTTTCATCATGGCTTTGGTGAAGTCGGCCTCACCCACGCTCACACCGCCGCTGGTGATGATGGCGTCGGCGGTTTGTGCCGCAAGCACGAAGGCTTGCTGCAGTAGCGCAGGTTCGTCGCGCACCACGCCCATGTCGATCATCTCGCAGCCCAAGTTGTGCAACATGCCAAACACCGTGTAGCGGTTGCTGTCGTACACCGCGCCTTCGCGTGGGGCTTGGCCCAGGCTCAAAATCTCATCACCCGTGGAAAAGTAAGCCACCTTCAAACGCCGCATTACCTGGACCTGGGGCAAGCCCAAACTGGCCAGCAGACCGCATGCGGCGGCACTGACCACGGTGCCTTGTTGCAAAGCAGGGCGCCCAGCCATCAAGTCTTCACCGCAAAAGCGGCGGTTGTCACCGGCGCGCAGCAAGCCTGCCGGCAGCAACACTTGAACGCCCGTGATTTGACATAATTCTTGTGGCGCCACAGTGTCTAAACCTGCTGGCATGATAGCGCCAGTCATGATCTTCACGCACTGACCAGGCTCCACCGAGCCTTGCCAAGCTTTGCCAGCCAAAGCCGTCCCGACAACGCGCAGGGCCAGCGGCTGACCTGCCATGAGTGCGCTACCGTCAAAAGCAAAGCCGTCCATGGCCGAGTTGTCGTGCGCTGGCACGCTGATGGGGGAGATCACATTGCAGGCCAAAACGCGGCCCAAGGCTTGGAAGATCCCAACCGACTCCGTTTCGTTGATTGGCTTGACCAGTTGCTCCAAAAATTTCAAGACTTCAAGCGCTGGCAAAGCCTGGGGGTCGTAGCCTTGTAAGCTGCTGGCAATCTCATCCAAACTGCCAAGCCCAGCGCTGTCGCCTGTGCTGTTCATGGAGCTTGCTCTAAGCTGTGCAACTGTGCCAATGTGTTGGCGTTGAAAAAAGCGCGCGGATCGACTTGCGCAGAATCAAACGGAACCACCACTGTTTTTTGCTGCCCAGTCCATGCGTCAATTTTTCGGCCACCTTCGTGCATGAATTTGACCAAACTCTCCAGCAGCGTCACGCGCAACAAACAAAAAACAGGTTGAGCGCGCACAGTGCCATCTTCCTCGCGCGCTGCGGCCATGGCAATGTCAGCATTTTCGGCCTCTAAGGCCTTCAGCAGCGTTTGCACCAAGTTCAGTGGGAACAAGGGGCTGTCGCAAGGCACGGTCAAAAGCAGCTCGGTTTCGCAGCGCTCTAGGCCCGTTAAAAACCCTGCCAGAGGGCCTGCAAAACCGTCCATGGTGTCGGGCCAAACGGCCGCGCCAAAGGCTTCGTAAGCCGATAAATTGCGATTGGCGTTGACCATGATTTCAGTCAAAGGGGGGCCTTCTTGCATTTGCAGTCGAAGCAAAGTGTGCAAAGTCAAAGGCGTGCCATTGAAGTTTTGCAAACCCTTGTCGGCGCCGCCCATGCGTGCGCCGCGACCTCCGGCCAAAATGAGCCCTGTCGTGGAAGGCGTTGGCTTTGTGGGTGAGGGTGCCTCCATGCTCAGCCTCCGATGTAACTCATCTCAACGCGCCTTGCGCCTCCCAGCGCGCCAAGCTCTGAACTCGCCGGCATCTGGCTGCGCAGTTCGGAGTAGCGGTCTTGGCGGTGCTGCCAAATGGAGGCAATCGCTTGGGTGAGCTCGGTGTCTGGCATGTCGCCCCTTAAATAATGGCGAAGGTCATAGCCTTGTGAGGCAAACAAGCACAAATAAAGTTGGCCTTCGGTGGAGAGTCGGGCACGGTTGCAGTCTTTGCAAAAAGCTTGCGTCACGCTGCTGATGAGGCCGATTTCACCCAAGGCTGCGTCATGTTCGCCTGCTGCGTTGAGGTAACCCCAACGCGCTGCCGTCTCACCCGACTGGCTGGCTTGCAAAGGCGCCAATGCCAACTGCGATTGAAGGATCTCTATGACTTGCGCACTGGGCAAAACTTCGTTCATGCGCCAACCGTTGGTGGCTCCCACGTCCATGAATTCAATGAAACGCAAGGTGATGCCGGTGCCACGAAAATAGCGCGCCATAGGCAAAATTTCTTGCTCGTTGGTGCCGCGCTTGACCACCATGTTGACTTTGATCGGCCCCAAACCCGCACGCTGCGCTGCCTCGATGCCTTTGAGTACATCGGTCACCGGGAAGTCGACATCGTTCATGCGCCGGAACACGGCGTCGTCCAAGCCATCCAGGCTGACTGTCACGCGCTGAAGGCCCGCATCTTTCAGGGCTTGTGCCTTTCGCGCAAGCAGTGAGCCATTGGTGGTCAAGGTGATGTCCAATGCACGGCCTTCGGGTGTTTGGAGCTGAGCCAATTGCGCGATCAAGGTTTCTAAATTTTTTCGAAGCAAGGGCTCGCCACCCGTAAGCCTGATTTTTTGAACGCCCAGTGCCACAAAACTTTTTGCTGCGCGGGTGATCTCTTCAAACGTCAGCAAAGCGCTGTGAGGTAAATAAGTGTATTGAGGGTTGAAAATTTCTTTGGGCATGCAGTAGCTGCACCTGAAATTACACCGGTCTGTGACGCTGATGCGAAGGTCATGCAAAGGTCTCTCAAGTGCATCGCGAAGCGTTGGGCCCGCTTGCCACGGCCTAAGCGCGGGCGAGGGTACAGCCAAGCTGGCGCGAAGCTCGTTGACCAAAGGGATGACGCGATCTGACATGCTCAGATTGTGCCGCAGCCCAATGCCTCAGGCTTGAGCAGGGTTTTGTGCTGACTCAAACGCACCGTGCGCCGTCCACTTCAATGCAAACGCCGCTGATGAACGAGCCCTCGTCGCTGGCCAAATACAAAGCGGCATTGGCCACATCCAAAGCAGTTGAAAAACGGCCTAAAGGAATGCTGGATAAAAACTTGGCGCGCCTGGCGTCGTCAACGGGGCCGCCCGCAAATTCAGCAGACAAACCAGTGTCAGGGTTGAACACGGGGTTGATGCAGTTCACGCGAATGTTGTCAGGCCCCAATTCGGCGGCCAAAGACTTGCTGGTGGTGATCACAGCGCCTTTGGAGCCGTTGTACCAAGTCAGGCCTGGCCGAGGGCGCACACCAGCCGTTGATGCAATGTTGATAAAGCTGCCACCGCCATGCGCGCGAAACACGGGCACTGCATGCACCGTGGCCAAGTAAATGCTTTTCATGTTGACGGCGTAGCAGCGGTCAAATTCCTCTTCGCTGACTTCCAGCGCTGGGCGATTGCGGTGGGTCCACCCTGCGTTGTTGACCATCACGTCGAGCTTGCCCCACAATTTGACGGCCTCGTCCACCAAGGCTTTCACATCGGCCGTGCGCGTCACATCTGCCGCAAAAAATGCGGCTGTGCCGGCTGCGGCGTTGATTTGAGTAGCCACCCGCTGGCCGGCTTGCGTTTGGATGTCATTGACCAAAACCTTGGCGCCCTGCGCGGCCAAATGTTTGGCAATACCTTCGCCAATGCCGCCACCTGAACCGGTGACGATGATGACTTTATTTTGCACGTTCATAGCATTCCTTCATTTGAATCGAATCACTTTACGGGGCTGGTTGAAAGAGGGGGTGCTTAACCGTGCAAAATGGCCACGGTCTTCAAGGTGGTAAAACCTAGCAAGGCTTCCAAACCTTTTTCACGCCCATAGCCCGAAGACTTGACGCCACCAAAGGGTAACTCAACACCACCGCCTGCGCCATAGTTGTTGATAAACACTTGCCCACTGCGCAAACGACGCGCCATGCGAAATTGCCTAGCCCCGTCGCGCGTCCAAACGCCGGCCACCAAACCAAACTCGGTGGCATTGGCCAAGCTTGCCGCTTGATCTTCTCCCTCAAAACACATGGCAGACAGAACAGGGCCAAAAACTTCTTCCTGCGCTACGCGGTGGTCTACGGGCACGTCGCGCAGCAGCACGGGTGCTTGGTAAAAGCCACTGGCAGGCGCTTGGTCCACCACCACGCCACGCGCCACGGTGGCTATGCCATCGGCTTTGGCCTGTGCCAAGAAGCCTTCCACACGTTGCTTTTGCGAAGCACGAATCAGCGGACCCAAAGACAAATCCATGGCGGCAGGGCCCACGCGTAATTTTGAAAAGGCTTGGCCCAAGCGCTCAAGCAGGGGTTCATAAATGGCCCGCTCAATCAGCACGCGCGAGCCTGCACTGCAAGTTTGCCCAGAATTTTGGACAATGGCATTGATCACCACGGGAATGGCTGCATCGAGGTCAGCATCGGCAAAAATAATTTGTGGGCTTTTGCCCCCCAACTCCAGGGTGACGGGGCAGTGGCGCTCAGCTGCCACTTGCTGAATCAATGTGCCCACTGTGGGGCTGCCGGTAAAGCTGATGTGATCCACCCCGGGGTGCCGCGCGAGTGCATCACCAACCTCATGCCCCAAACCTGTGACGATGTTAATGGCACCTGCGGGAAAGCCCACCTCAGCAGCCAATTGCGCAACCCGTATCAAACTCAAGCATGCGTCTTCTGCGGGCTTGACCACGCAGACATTGCCTGCAGCCAATGCGCCACCCACGCTACGGCCAAAAATTTGCATGGGGTAATTCCATGGAATGATATGCCCCGTCACGCCGTGCGGTTCGCGCCAAGTCAAGACGCTGTAGCCATTTTGGTAGGGAATGGTCTGGCCGTGAAACTTGTCACATGCACCTGCATAAAACTCAAAATAGCGTGCCAGGGCGCGCGCATCAGCGCGGGCTTGCTGCGTGGGTTTACCGCAGTCGCGTTGCTCCAAAGCGCTCAACTCCTCTGCGTGTTCTAGCACCTTGGCCGACAGTTGCATCAGCAAGCGCCCGCGCTCTGCGGCGTTGATCAAAGCCCATGGGCCTTGAAAACATTGCCTGGCCGCTTGCACTGCATGGTCAATATCTTGCGCATTGCTGCGCTGAATATGGTCAAAAATTTGACCATCTGAGGGGTCCATCACAGGCAAGCTTTGCCCACTTTGACTGGCCACCGATTGGTTGGAGATGAAGTTCAGTTGCATAGTGCCTTCTTTGCTTGCCGTGGGTGAAATGGGCGTCCCACGTTCTACAATTTGACCCAATGATCAGCGCGCGCACCCCGCACCGCGCTCAAGGGAATGCGCTGATCAAAGCTGATCAGTCTTCCGCCATTCTTGACCGCCAATGCCAGTAAATACAAGTCGGTCAATTGGCTATGACTGTGCATGCGCGCGTGATGGAAAACTCGGTCATCCAACAGGCTGATGTCCTCGCTCCACATGGTGTGGTACGCGGTATGGGTGGATGCCTGAAGCATTGCAATCAGGTGGGCCAAGGGTTTTGGGCTGCTGTAACCGGGCTGACTCATGATGCGTAAACAGCCGTTTTGCGTCAACGGGCAACTGGCCCATCCATGCCCAATGTTGGATTCAAGCCAAAGTGCAGCAAGCTCGTGATGGATGTGGTCCCGGTCGTGCAAAGCAATCAGCACATTGATATCCAGCAACGCCCGCATCAAATATTCTCAGCTTCGCGCAACCGATCGATCAGCTCATTGCTGACGATGTCGCCACGCGAAGGCAAGGGGTGAATTCCATAAAGGGCCAAACGCTCAGATACTTTAGGGGTGACTGGCTCGTTGGAGTTGGCTCCGGCATTGGCCCCGCCCCCAACAGAAGCGTTTAAAAAGGCACTCCGCGCCAAATCGCTGATGATCAAGCCCAGTGACTTTTTTTCGCGCTGCGCAATCTCTTTGGCTGCGAATAAAACGTCGTCAGCAATATCTAAGGTGGTTCGCATGAAACGCTCCTTCATGTTGGATGCATGATGCTAACACATCAAACATCAAACATCAAAGGAGCGCCATGCTTCAGGAGCAGATTAACTGTGGAATTGCATCACCAAAGGCACAATCAAGAGCGCCACAATGTTGATGATTTTGATCAATGGGTTGATCGCAGGGCCAGCCGTGTCTTTGTAGGGGTCGCCCACGGTGTCGCCGGTCACTGCTGCTTTGTGCGCCTCAGAGCCTTTGCCGCCGTGGTGGCCGTCTTCAATGTACTTTTTGGCATTGTCCCAAGCGCCGCCGCCGGTGCACATCGAGATGGCCACAAACAAGCCGGTCACGATGGTGCCCATCAACAAGCCGCCCAAGGCCTTGGGGCCCAGCAGCAAACCCACCACCACAGGAACCACCACAGGCAGCAAACTGGGAATCACCATCTCTTTGATGGCCGCTGTGGTCAGCATGTCTACAGCTTTGCCGTATTCGGGCTTGGCGGTGCCGTCCATGATGCCTGGAATGGTGCTGAACTGGCGGCGAACTTCAACCACCACAGCGCCTGCGGCACGGCCTACAGCCTCCATCGCCATGGCGCCAAAGAGGTAAGGAATCAAGCCGCCAATGAACAAACCAACAATCACCAAGGGGTCGGACAAGTCAAAGCTGATGGCTTTGCCGTAGGTTTCCAGTTTGTGTGTGTAGTCGGCAAACAAAACGAGTGAAGCCAAGCCAGCTGAACCAATCGCGTAGCCTTTGGTCACGGCTTTGGTGGTGTTGCCCACAGCGTCCAGTGGGTCGGTGATGTCACGCACGCTGCTGGGCAGCTCAGCCATTTCAGCAATGCCGCCAGCGTTGTCTGTGATAGGGCCGTAAGCGTCCAAAGCCACCACAATGCCGGCCATGGACAACATCGACATGGCCGCAACGGCAATGCCGTACAAGCCAGCCAATTTGTAAGAGGCCAAGATCGCCAAGCAAACAAAAAGCACAGGCCATGCGGTCGAGCGCATTGAAACGCCCAAGCCCGCAATGATGTTGGTGCCGTGGCCGGTGGTCGAAGCTTGTGCAATGTGCTGCACGGGCGCGTATTGCGTGCCGGTGTAGTACTCGGTGACCCAGACCAAGGCGGCGGTCAAGAACAAGCCAACAGCGCATGCGCCAAACAGCTTCATTTGACTGCCAGTGGCGGTGATGGCGTTGTCAGGCATGATCGCCACCGTGACGAAATAAAACGCGATCAAGGACAAAATGCCAGCAATTGCCAAGCCTTTGTACAAGGCTGGCATCACATTGATCATGCCAGGTGTGGCTTTGACAAAAAAGCAGCCCACGATGGAGGCCACGATCGACACCGCACCCAAAGCCAAGGGGTAGATCACCGCGCTGGTGGGCGCGCTGCCAATCAGCAGGGCACCTAAAACCATGGTGGCGATCAAAGTCACTGCATAAGTTTCAAACAAGTCAGCGGCCATGCCAGCACAGTCGCCCACGTTGTCGCCCACGTTGTCAGCAATCACCGCAGGGTTGCGGGGGTCATCTTCTGGAATACCAACCTCGACCTTGCCCACCAGGTCAGCGCCCACATCAGCGCCCTTGGTGAAAATGCCACCGCCCAGACGGGCAAAGATGGAAATCAAGGAAGAACCAAAGGCAAACCCGATCAGGGGGTTGAGCAAGTTGGCCAGTTTCATGTCGGGCGTCAAATTGCCGTTGCCCACCAAAAACCAGTAAAAACCCGTCACGCCCAGCAAGCCCAAGCCAACCACCAGCATGCCCGTGATGGCGCCGCCGCGAAAGGCCACGTCCAGTGCAGCGCTGATGCCTTTGGTGGCCGCTTGCGCAGTGCGTACATTGGCGCGCACTGAAATGTTCATGCCAATGAAGCCGCAAGCGCCCGAAAGCACGGCCCCAATGACAAAGCCGACGGCGGTTTTGCCGTCTAAAAAGACACCGATCAAGATCGCTAGCACGACCCCCACAATGGCAATGGTTTTGTACTGCCTAGCCAAATAGGCTGCTGCACCGTCCTGAATGGCTGCTGCAATTTCTTGCATTCTGGCGTTTCCAGGGTCTTGGGAAAGAATCCATCCTCGGGCCCAAATGCCGTAGAAAACGGCGATCAGTCCGCAAACGAGTGCAAGAATCAGCACTGAATTGCTTGTCATAAGTCAATCTCCTTGAGTGTTGTCGCAAAAAGGAGGTGCAACGCTTAGGATGCCCCTCCGTGCGTTGCTTCCTCGCACCCCTTCAAGGTTGCGATTGGCCAACAGGCGAATTATAAAGAGCCCACAGAGCAATGACGCAAGCCTTGTGAAAGTAAAATGGGGGTTAATACCTAGCAATCACTTTGTCCTACATCAATAACTGAGACCTTCCAACATGTCCCTTGACAACGTCACCCCCGGCAATCTGGTGCCCGAACAATTCAATGTGATCATCGAAATTCCGATGAACGCCGACCCGGTCAAATACGAAGTTGACAAAGCCACTGGCGCTATTTTTGTCGATCGTTTCATGAGCACCGCCATGCACTACCCGACCAATTATGGTTACGTGCCCAAAACCATCAGTGGCGACGGTGACCCTGTCGACGTGCTGGTCATCACGCCCGTGCCCTTGATCCCTGGGGTGGTGGTGCCGTGCCGCCCCATCGGCATTTTGAAAATGCAAGACGAAGCAGGTGAAGATGGCAAAGTTTTGGCCGTTCCAATTGACAAAATTTTGTCGATCTACACCCAATGGCAAAAGCCCGAAGACCTCAACCCTTTGCGCCTTCGCACCATTGCCCATTTCTTTGAGCATTACAAAGATCTAGAAGACGGCAAATGGGTCAAAATTGTGGGCTGGGAAGGCCCTGAATCGGCCAAAAAAGAAATCTTGGATGGCATCGCCAACTACAACAAAGAACACGCCTAAAACCAATCAGCGCCGTCAGGTCGTGGTTTTGGAGGCAGGCCGCAATGGCGATCTGGCCTCCAAGTTTTCCAGGTAGGCCTCAACGCCTTGGCCTTCTTTCTCCAAATATCGCTCGACAGCATCTGAAAACGCGGGGTGTGCAAGCCAATGTGCGCTGCTGGCTTTGACGGGCAGCAGGGCCCGCGCCATCTTGTGCTCGCCTTGCGCACCGCCCTCAAACCGGCCGATGCCGTGCGCAATGCACCATGCAATGGGTTGGTAGTAGCAGGCCTCAAAGTGCAAGCAGTCAACCCGCTCTAAAGCGCCCCAGTAACGCCCGTAGGCCGCAGAGGGGTCGACGCTGCTTGGCGCGGTCTGCAAAGCGGCGTTGTTCAACCCCACCAGACTGCAAGCCATGTCTTGCCCACCCCTTGAAGCCACAAAGAGCAGCCAGTTTTGCGGCATGTTCAACTGCATTCGCTGGAAAAAATCTCGGTTCAAGTAGGGCGCATTACCGTGCTCCAGGTAAGTGCGTTCATAACATTCGTAGAAAAAATCCCAGTCAGCGTTTTGAATTTCCTGGCCTTGCAAGGCCCTGAACACCACACCCGCTTGCGCCACCTTGCGCCGCTCTTGCCGAATTTTTTTGCGCTTTTCTTGGCTCATGTGCCCCAGAAAATCTTCGAAATCGGTGAAGCCATTGTTGTTCCAATGAAATTGCACGGTATGGCGGCTCAGCCACCCTGAACTGCGGCAGGTTTGCAAGTCTTCCTCTGCTGCAAACAACAAATGCAAGGAGGACCAATCTTGGCTTTTCGCCAGTGAAACCAACGCATCCAGCAGCGCCAAGCGGCTTTCTGGCGAATCGGCCATCAAGCGGGTGCCCGGCACCGGTGTGAAGGGCACGGCTGCGATGGCCTTGGGATAATAGCGCAAACCGTGGCGCTGGTAGGCGTCTGCCCAAGCCCAGTCAAACACATATTCGCCATAAGAATGGGACTTGATGTACAAGGCGCATGCCGCGTGCAGGGCGCCAGGCGCACCTTGCTCGGCAGGTGCGCAAAGGGTCAACAGCTGCAGAACCCATCCCGTTTCGGCGCTGGCGCTGGCGCTGTCTTGCATCGCAGCCAAATAAGCATGCTGCATGAAGGGTGAGGCCTGGATTTGGAGCGCCAACAAGGCGTCCCAAGCCGGGGCTGAAACAGCGTGCATCGACGCATGCACCTGGATGACATAATTGTTGGAATTGAATTCCTGCACCTGTATGACCCTTAAACTCTGCGTAGCCCAACTCAACTTTGTCGTGGGAGACATGACGGGCAATGCCCGCAAAATCATTGACGCCTCCAAAACGGCCTACAGCCAAGGCGCACGCCTGGTGCTGACCCCCGAATTGGCAATTTGTGGCTATGCGGCCGAAGACCTGCTGCTTCGCCCCGCTTTCATTGACGCCTGTGATGATGCCTTGAAAACAGTGGCCCGCGAGTTGGCTGGGTTAAAAGACTTGCATGTGGTGGTGGGCCACCCTGATGGCGGCGGTGTGCGCAGCAAAAGTGTGGCGATCAACCGACGCTTTAACCGGGCCAGCGTGATCTGCGAAGGCCAAGTCCTGGCCTCTTATGCCAAGCAAGAGTTGCCCAACTACCAAGTTTTTGACGAACGCCGCTACTTCACCTCTGGTCATGAGCCCTGTGTGTTTGAGGTGCAAGGCGTGCGCATTGGCTTGCTGATTTGTGAAGACGCTTGGTTTGAAGGCCCTGCATTGCAAGCACAACAGGCCGGTGCCCAGGTCTTGGCGGTGCTCAACGCTTCACCTTTTCACGTGGGCAAAGGCTTGGAGCGGGAGGATCAAATGCGCAAGCGTGTGCAGGCCTGCGGCTTGCCTTTGGTCTACGCGCATTTGGTCGGCGGACAAGACGAGGTGGTCTTTGAGGGACGCTCCTTTGCCATCAATGCGCAAGGCCAGGTGGTGGCCCGTGCCCCGGCTTTTGTCGAGGACTTGCAAGTCTTGGAAATTAGCACGAACCCTGTGCAATTCGAGCCTTCCTGCCTCGCGCCATCAGGCAGCGTGGAGGCTGATTTGTGGCACGCTTTGGTCTTGGGGGTTCGCGACTATTTGGGGAAAAATGGTTTCAAAGCGGCCCTCCTGGGCTTGTCTGGCGGCATTGATTCGGCCTTGGTGCTGGCCATCGCTGTGGACGCCATCGGCGCGCGCAACGTGCACGCCATCATGATGCCCTCGCCCTACACCGCAGACATCAGTTGGATCGATGCCAAAGACATGGCCGCTCGCATGGCGGTTCGTTACGACGAAATCTCCATTGCCCCTTTGTTCGAAGGGTTTGAAAACGCGCTGTCGGAGCAGTTCAAAGGCTTGGCCCAAGACACCACCGAGGAGAATCTCCAAGCGCGCATCCGCGGCACCTTGTTGATGGCGATGTCCAATAAAACCGGAGCCATCGTGCTGACCACCGGCAACAAAAGTGAAATGGCCACGGGTTACTGCACTTTGTATGGCGACATGGCGGGCGGTTTTGCAGTCATCAAAGACGTGGTCAAAACGCAGGTTTTCAAGCTGGCCCAGTGGCGCAATGCGCATGACCCGTATGGCACAGGTGCCAATCCGATTCCCCGGCGCATCATCACGCGAGCGCCCAGCGCGGAGTTGCGCGCAGATCAAAAAGACCAAGACAGTTTGCCAGCTTATGAAGTGCTAGACCTGATCGTGCAGCGCTACATGGAAAACGACGAAGGCATTGAGGCCTTGGTGGCTGATGGTTTTGAGCGCGCCGATGTTGAGAAGGTCACCCGCTTGATCAAGCTCAATGAGTACAAGCGGCGCCAGTCCCCTGTGGGAATTCGCGTGACGCACCGCAGCTTTGGCAAAGATTGGCGTTATCCTATGACAAATAAATTTCGAGCCTAAACTTTTTGAACAGGACTTTTTCCATGAAACAAATCACCGCCATCATCAAGCCCTTCAAATTGGAAGAAGTCCGAGAAGGCTTGGCCGAATGCGGCGTCACAGGCCTGACAGTCACTGAAGTCAAAGGCTTTGGCCGCCAAAAAGGGCACACCGAGTTGTACCGCGGTGCTGAGTATGTGGTAGATTTTTTGCCCAAGGTCAAAGTCGAAGTGGCGGTCAAAGACCAAGACGTGGACCGCTGCATCGATGCCATTGTCACGGCTGCACGCACGGGCAAAATTGGCGACGGCAAAATCTTCATCACCACGGTGGAGCGGGTGATCCGCATTCGCACGGGTGAGATCGACGACGACGCTGTTTAAGCGCTCAAACAGCTTGACTTTGAAACGGGGTTGGCAACCCGGCCGCCTGCACCAAGTGTGGCAATAAGTGCAAGGCTTGGTCATGGACTTGGACCAGCTCCATTTGCCATGGGGTCATGAAATTGCGGGTCACCACCGACTCTAAAAAAGTCAACAAAGTGTCGTAGTAGCCATTCAAATTAAGCAGGCCAATGGGCTTGTTGTGGTAGCCCAGTTGGCGCCAAGTCCAAGCCTCAAAAAACTCCTCCAAGGTGCCAATGCCTCCGGGTATGGCCAAGAAAGCGTCAGCCCGCTCAGCCATCATTTGTTTGCGCTCGTGCATGGTTTGAACCACGTGCAGCTCTGTGCACTCGGTGTGCGACCATTCTTTCTCCACCAAAGCCTGCGGAATGATGCCCACCACGCGGCCACCTGCGGCCAAGGTGGCGTCGGCCACGGTTCCCATCAAGCCGTTGCGCCCGCCGCCATAAACCAATTGGCCGCCGTGCTGACCAATCCATTGACCGACTTGTTGTGCGCACTGCGTGTAGATGTCTTGGTCGCCAGGCTTGGAGCCGCAATAAACGCAAATTGAAAACGCAGGCTCACGCATGTTCAAAATTTGGAGAAGAGTGCGGCCAACCAAATACCCAGGCACAGCAGCAAGCTCAAAAAGACGGCCGCACTGCCCATGTCTTTGGCGCGTTTGGACAAGGCATGCCATTCAGGGCCAACGCGGTCAATGGCCGATTCGATGCAGGTGTTGAGCAACTCCACCACCATGACGAAAATAACAGAACCGGCCAGCAACGCTACCTCGACCCAAGTGCTGCCCAGCCAAAAAGCAGCGGGCAGCATGAACACTGAAAACTTGGCCTCTTGTCTAAAAGCGGTTTCACCCCAGCCAGCTTTCAAACCCTGCCACGAGTAGCCACCCGCATGAAAGATGCGAGACAAGCCGGTTCTGTTTTTTTGAGGATTAACGGGTTCCAAGGGGGGCTTTTGCAATTGAACAAGTTGCCAATTGTGCCCGATAGACCGTGATGCCTGCGCGGCCCCCATGGCGGGCAGCTGTGAGCTAGGGTGGGGCTGAGGCGCCCTTGTGGGGGGTGACATCAATCAGCCGAGTGCCCGCCCAAATGTCATGCCAATACTGCCCCTGAGCTTGAAAGCGGCTGAGCATGGCCCAAAGCAAGACCCATCCGGCCACCAGCCACGCTGCCTGAGCGCCAGGCAGGTTAAAAACCGCTGACAAAGCCAAGGGTGGGAGCAGCCAAATCCAACTCAGGACAAACCTGAGCAAGGCCCTGGCCTGACTCAGATTGTTGCCGTGAGCGTCCAGCAAACGGATGTGCCAAGTCTTCATGGCCAAGGTTTGACCTTTGGACCAAAACCAAGTGAAGTAAATGGCAAACACCAAAAACAAAAATGCCTGGAGGCCGTGCCGATTGTGCAAGGCGTTACGCGTCTGGCTTAAAGTGCCGAACAGGTAACCGGCTATGAAGACCACGCCAAAAAGGAGCATGCCTTCGTAAAGCCAGCAGGCCATACGTCGTCGCAAGGGTGGGGTGGGCTCAAGGATCACGCACCTTCGCTTGCAACTGCAGGTGTTGGGAGGAGCGTTTTAGGGTCTAAAACTGGGCCTGCGTTAGGGTTGTTGGCATCTGGCGGCGCAGGCCCTTTTCCGGGCAAGCGCATTAATTTGTCAGGCGGCGCTTTGGTGGCTGGCGCCGCTCCTTGCAGGGGGCGGCTTTGTTGGGATGCCAGTTTGCGTTTTTCCTCTGCGCTCAAGGCTTGGTAGGCTTCCCACTGGGTTTTTTTCTCGTCTGCGCCTAAGTTTTTGGTTTCATTGAAGTTCAGCCGGGCTAGCGCCCTTTGCTGCGGGCTTAGCGCAACCCAATCGGTCATTCGGTGGTGCAGTGTGGCTTGCTCAGTGACCGACAATTTGTCAAAGTTCTTGGAAATGGCCAGCCACTTGCTTTTTTGCAAGCTGCTTAACTGCGCCCAATGAGGTGCCAAGGGCGCTAAGGCATTTTTTTCAATGGGGGTCAAGGCGCCCCAAGCTGCGCCAGAGCTTGCGGGTGCAACCGATGCCGTGGGTTTTTTAGGCAGGTTGGATTGGCCGGGGTAAGCTGGGGACGAAGTTGGCGCCGCATTTTGCGCCCAAGTTGAGGTGGGCGTAGCCACACCCAAGCCGGCTGCGAGCAGGCATAAAGCGCCAGCGTAAACAGCAGATTTGACAGGCTGAGCCCATTGGAATGACGTGCGCAAAGAACTCAATCGGCAGCTTTCGACTCTGGGGGTGAGGACTTGAGGAACACCAAAAACCCTGGATCAGCGTAAGCCGCTGGGGGCAATTCGTCAATCAACAACTCGGCGTCCAGGCTGGCAATTTCATTGGCACGGTGTTCGGTTTGCAGCACGTGGATGGTGGCCAAACCAACCAGCAAGGCGATCAGGGGCAACGCAGATGCAATTTTGCTCCATAAATTAAGGCCTTCGTCGCCCGAGCCCATGCTCGGCCCACCGGCGCCCGCCCATTGGGGTGCGCTGACCCAAACGGGCTCGCGTTTGCGTTGGGAAATGGCTTGAACACGGGCCGCGCGCAGGCGCTCGGTGATATCGTGGGGCAAATCCAGGGCGTGTTCATTGAGCCGGCGTGCCAGTTGCAGGCCCATGCGGTCTATGTTGGCGTTGGCTAACAGGGTTGATGCGGTCATATTTTTAATCCTTTTGCGCTGAGCGCTTTGCTCAGTGCGTGAACAGCCCGGGAACAGTGAGTTTTGACACTTCCTTCGGTGCAGCCCATGGCAGCAGCCGTCTCGGTAACGTTCATCTCCTCCCAATAACGCAGCAGGAAGGCTTCTCGTTGACGCGGGGGCAGGGCGGAGATCTCGGCCTCGATCTGATGGAAAACCTGTTTGCGCTCGATTTGAGTTTCCGCACTCTCGCCAAATTCCGAGTTGGACTGGTCTGTGAGGGACTCCAAAATATCAAAATCCTCACTGTCGGCATCTGAGCCGAAGTCGCTCATATTGGAGAACAGGGCGTTGCGGGTCTTTTGCCTGCGAAACCAGTCCAAGGTGGTGTTGGACAAAATTCGCTGGAACAGCAGGGGCAACTCTTGAGCGGGCTTGTCGCCGTAATGGGTGGCCAGCTTGATCATGCTGTCTTGCAAGATATCAAGCGCCGATTCCTCATTGCGCACGTGATACAGCGTGCGTTTGAATGCACGCTTTTCCGTGTTTTTGAGGAAGTCAGAAAGTTCTTGTTCGGTCGCCAATGTATTGCACCCAAATTGTGCGTCACGGATTATGGCACTGCGCCAATCTATAATGCGAGCTTGCAATTGAAAAAACGCAAACGGATCACCATCCGGCACCCCTACGTTAAGTGCCCATGTTGGTGGTCTTAAGTTCTGATGCGACTCCACAAGAGTCCCGCAAAAGGGCACCCAAGGTTTTTCGTTAGAGAAATTCACAAAGGTTGAATATGGAAATCTCCAAAGCCGAAATGGCAATCGCCGCAGCCGCAGCCGCTCCCAGCACCACCGAATTGCGTGGCGCTGAAATCCTCGTCAAAGCGCTGCAAGCCGAAAACGTTCAATTCGTTTGGGGCTACCCAGGTGGTGCCGTGCTGCACATCTATGACGCTTTTTACAAACAAGAAACGATCCAGCACGTGCTGGTGCGCCATGAACAGGCTGCAGTGCATGCGGCCGATGGTTATGCCCGCGCTACGGGTGAAGTGGGCGTGGCCTTGGTGACTTCTGGGCCTGGTCTGACCAACGCCGTCACCGGCATTGCCACCGCCTACATGGACAGCATTCCCATGGTCATCATCAGTGGGCAAGTGCCCACTGCCGCCATTGGTTTAGACGCTTTCCAAGAGTGCGACACCGTGGGCATCACGCGCCCCGTTGTCAAGCACAACTTCTTGGTCAAAGATGCGCGCCACATTGCAATGGTCATGAAAAAAGCCTTTCACATTGCACGCAGTGGCCGGCCTGGCCCTGTGGTGGTTGATATTCCCAAAGACATCTCGTTCAACAAGGCCGCTTATGCAGGCTACCCTGAAACCATCGAGATGCGCTCCTACAACCCCGTGCGCAAAGGCCACAGCGGGCAAATTCGCAAAGCCTTGCAACTGCTTTTGTCTGCCAAACGCCCCTTCATCTACACCGGCGGCGGCGTTTTGCTGAGCAATGCATCGAAAGAGCTCAGAACCTTGGTCGACATGCTGGGCTACCCTTGCACCAACACCTTGATGGGCTTGGGTGCCTACCCGGCGAGCGACCCTAAATTTTTGGGCATGCTGGGCATGCACGGCACCTGGGAGGCCAACAATGCCATGCAGCACTGCGATGTGTTGCTGGCAGTGGGCGCCCGCTTTGATGACCGCGTCATTGGCAACCCCAAGCATTTTGCGCAAAACGAGCGAAAAATCATCCACATTGACATAGACCCCTCCAGCATTTCCAAACGCGTGAAGGTCGATGTGCCGATTGTGGGCGACGTCAAAGACGTGCTGCTGGAATTGATTGCCATGATCAAAGAATCCGGCCTCAAGCCCGACAGTCAAGCTCTGGGCGCTTGGTGGTCCAGCATTGAGGGCTGGCGCCAACGCGAATGCATGAAGTACGACAAAGGCACCCAAGATGTGATCAAGCCGCAGTTCGTGATTGAGACCTTGTACAACATGACGCGCGGCGTAGACACCTACATCACCTCCGATGTGGGCCAGCATCAAATGTGGGCGGCGCAGTACTTTAAATTTGACGAGCCGCGCCGCTGGATCAACTCCGGTGGTTTGGGCACCATGGGCGTGGGCATTCCATACGCCATGGGTGTCAAAATGGCCAAGCCCGACTCTGAGGTTTATTGCATCACAGGTGATGGTTCGGTGCAAATGTGCATCCAAGAGTTATCAACCTGTTTGCAATACAACACGCCGATCAAAATCTTGTCGTTGAACAACCGCTATTTGGGCATGGTGCGGCAGTGGCAAGAGATCGAATACGCAGGCCGCTACAGCCACAGTTACATGGACGCGCTGCCCAACTTTGTAAAGTTGGCCGAGGCCTATGGGCACGTTGGCATGTTGATTGAGCGTGCGCAAGATGTGGAGCCAGCCCTGCGCGAGGCCCGCAAACTCAAGGATCGCACCGTTTTCATGGATATTCGCACCGACCCCACAGAAAACGTGTTCCCCATGGTTCAGGCTGGCAAGGGCATCACCGAGATGCTCATGGGCTCTGAAGACCTTTAATTTGAAAAAACTTTGAAGAATCTATTGCCCGCCAAGTCTGCGCATTACCGTGCCCTGGGGAGGGCGGCAAAAAGAGGAGTCGCACATGAAACACATCATCGCAGTCTTACTTGAAAACGAACCCGGCGCACTCTCACGTGTGGTCGGCTTGTTCTCCGCACGGGGTTACAACATCGAGTCGCTCAGCGTGGCGCCCACCGAAGATCCCAGTTTGTCGCGCATGACCATCCAGACCGCTGGGTCGGACGATGTCATTGAGCAAATCACCAAACACCTCAACCGCTTGATTGAAGTTGTCAAAGTGGTTGACTTGACCGAAGGGGCTTACACCGAGCGCGAGCTCATGTTGGTCAAAGTCCGCGCGGTGGGCAAAGAGCGCGAGGAGATGAAGCGCATGGCGGATATATTCCGAGGTCGCGTGATTGATGTCACGGACAAAAGTTACACCTTGGAGTTGACAGGCGATCAAGCCAAAAACGATGCGTTTTTGGAAGCCATTGACCGCAGCGCCATTTTGGAAACAGTTCGCACCGGGGCCTGTGGCATCGGGCGGGGTGAGCGCATTTTGCGCGTCTGATTTTTTTGAACTATTTTTTAGGAGAAAAACCATGAAAGTGTTTTACGACAAAGACTGTGACCTGAGCGTCATCAAAGGCAAAACTGTGGCCATCATTGGTTACGGCTCACAAGGCCACGCCCACGCTCAAAACTTGAACGACAGCGGTGTCAAAGTCCTGGTGGGTTTGCGCAAAGGCGGCGCGAGCTGGCCCAAAGTTGAAAAAGCCGGCCTGACCGTGATGGAAGTGGCCGCTGCAGTCAAAGCCGCTGATGTGGTCATGATCTTGTTGCCCGACGAGCAAATTGCCGAGGTGTACCGCAATGATGTGGAGCCGAACATCAAACAAGGCGCTTCCTTGGCCTTTGCGCACGGCTTTAATGTGCACTACAACCAAGTCATTCCACGCGAAGACTTGGATGTGTGGATGGTGGCCCCCAAGGCGCCAGGCCACACCGTTCGCAACACTTACACCCAAGGCGGCGGCGTGCCCCATTTGGTCGCGGTGCATCAAGACAAAAGCGGCAAAGCCAGTGCCTTGGCATTGAGCTACGCCATGGCCAACGGTGGCGGCAAAGCCGGCATCATTGAGACCAACTTCAAAGAAGAAACTGAAACCGACCTGTTCGGTGAGCAAGCCGTTTTGTGCGGCGGTGCTGTCGAGTTGATCAAAATGGGTTACGAAACTTTGGTCGAAGCCGGTTACGCACCTGAGATGGCTTACTTTGAGTGCTTGCACGAATTGAAATTGATTGTCGACTTGATCTATGAAGGCGGCATTGCCAACATGAATTACTCGATCTCCAACAACGCCGAGTATGGTGAGTACGTCACAGGCCCTGAAATCATCAACGAGCAGTCACGCGCAGCCATGCGCAATGCTTTGAAACGCATTCAGGAAGGTGACTACGCCAAGATGTTCATTTTGGAAGGCCGCACCAACTACCCCAGCATGACCGCTCGGCGCCGGTTGACGGCTGAACACTCGATCGAAGTCGTGGGTGCACAATTGCGCTCTATGATGCCGTGGATTGCTAAAAACAAGTTGGTGGACAAAACGCGCAACTGAATCCGCAACTGAAACTGCCACTGAGCTTTCCCCAAAGCCCTCACCAGAGAACGCCTGAATGCATGATGATGGTCTAGACAATTCCGAAGAAGCACAAGCTGCTGGAGTGGCACGCAAGCCTCGCAAGGGGATTTACGTGCTGCCCAACTTGTTTACTTTGGCCGCTTTGTTTGGGGGCTTTTATGCCGTAGTCATGGCCATGAATGGGCGTTTTGACTTGGCAGCAGCTGGGGTCTTCAGCGCCATGGTGCTGGACAGTTTGGACGGCCGGGTGGCCCGCATGACCAACACCCAAAGCGCCTTTGGAGAGCAGATGGACTCGCTGTCTGACATGGTCTCCTTTGGCGCTGCGCCAGCCTTGATCGCTTACGAGTGGTCACTCAAAGGCTTGGGGCGCTGGGGTTGGTTTGCCGCCTTTGTTTATTGCGCCTGTGCCACGCTGCGTTTGGCCCGCTTCAATGTCAACACAGCCGTGGTTGACAAGCGCTTTTTCCAAGGCCTGCCATCGCCCGCTGCTGCGGCTCTGGTGATGGGCTTTATTTGGATCAATACGGACGCCGAAGTGGCCGCCTCCAGCATGGCTTGGCCCATGTTTGCGCTGGCCTTGTTCTCTGGCTTGACCATGGTCACCAATGTGCCGTTTTACAGCTTCAAAGATGTCAGCATGAAGCAAAGCGTGCCCTTTGTGGTGATTGTCATGATTGCCCTGGGCATTGCGGCGGTCAATATTCACCCGCCCTTGGTGCTGTTTGGCTTGTTTGTGCTGTACGGTTTGAGCGGTTATGTGCTGTATGGCTGGCGCCGCGCCAAAGGGCAGCAGACCAGCCTGATCAGCACCTCCACCGACGAGCCCGACGAGCGCGGACTTCACCAATGACCGGCAGTTGTGCTAAAGTGCAGCCATGACATTGAATCTGCTAACACTGCTGCTATCGCCCAACGGGCGGGACATGTAGCGCACGCTTAGCATTTTCCCCAAAGCCCGTTTGCCAACCGCAGCGGGCTTTTTTATTGTCTCAGTTGCATTGAATAGATTTCAAACCAGGAGATGAAACATGACTGACAAATTGATCATTTTGGACACAACCTTGCGGGACGGTGAGCAATCCCCCGGCGCCTCCATGACGCGGGATGAAAAGCTGCGCATCGCAAGGCAATTGGAGCGCCTGCGCGTGGATGTGATTGAGGCCGGCTTTGCCGCCAGCTCCAACGGTGATTTTGAGGCCGTCAAAGCCATTGCTGATGCCATCAAAGACGTCACGGTTTGCTCTTTGGCCCGAACCAACGACCGTGATATTTCGCGTGCCGCAGAAGCCCTCAAAGGCGCCAGCAGCGGGCGCATTCACACCTTCATTGCAACCTCACCCTTGCACATGGAAAAGAAATTGCGTATGACGCCAGACCAAGTTTTTGAGCAGGCCAAACAGTCCGTCAGGTTTGCGCGCAACTTGGTGGCCGATGTGGAGTTCAGCCCCGAGGACGGCTATCGCAGCGACATGGACTTTTTGTGCCGCATCCTGGAAGCCGTGATTGATGAAGGCGCCTCCACCATCAATGTTCCCGACACCGTGGGCTACGCCATTCCTGAGCTGTATGGTGAGTTCATCAGAACCTTGCGCGAGCGTGTGCCCAATTCAGACAAAGCCATTTGGTCTGTGCACTGTCACAACGATTTGGGCATGGCGGTGGCCAACTCTTTGGCGGGTGTCAAAATTGGCGGCGCACGACAAATTGAATGCACCATCAACGGCCTAGGCGAACGTGCTGGCAACTGCTCCTTGGAAGAGGTTGTGATGGCCGTCAAAACGCGGCGTGATTATTTTGGTTTGGACATGCGCATCGACGCCAAGCACATTTTGGCTGCCAGTCGCATGGTCAGTCAAACAACTGGTTTTGTGGTGCAACCCAACAAGGCCGTGGTTGGGGCCAATGCCTTTGCACATGCCTCGGGCATTCACCAAGATGGTGTTTTAAAGGCCCGTGACACTTATGAAATCATGCGCGCGGAAGATGTCGGATGGAGCGCCAATAAAATCGTGTTGGGCAAATTAAGCGGGCGCAACGCATTCAAGCAACGCCTGCAAGACTTGGGTGTCGCCATGGAGAGTGAGGCAGAGCTGAATGCGGCCTTCACCCGGTTCAAAGAGTTGGCTGACCGCAAAAGCGAGATCTTTGACGAAGATATTCTGGCCTTGGTCAGCGAGGAAAGCGTCATCCATGACAAGGAGCAGTTCGCCTTTGTTTCTTTGTCGCAGCACAGTGAAACCGGCGAGCGTCCTAGCGCGTCCATTGTTTTCACGGTGGCGGGCAAAGAAGTTCGCGGTACCGCTGAAGGCAATGGGCCTGTCGACGCATCTTTGAAAGCCATTGAGTCACATGTCAAAAGTGGTGCTGAAATGGTTTTGTATTCGGTCAATGCCATCAGTGGTTCGACCGAAAGCCAGGGGGAAGTCACCGTGCGCTTGCAAAACAGCGGCAGGGTGGTCAACGGTGTTGGGGCAGACCCCGACATCATCGTGGCCTCGGCCAAAGCCTATCTGAGCGCTTTGAACAAGCTTCAAAGCAAGGCGGACAGGGTGGCCGCCCAAGGCTAGGGCCTGTTTGGGCCTAAGCTGTTTTTCATCTTGAAGAAGGTCGCGCAAGGTGTTGATCTTGCGCGACTTTTTTATTTGTGTACACTAGAGCTTGCTTGCATTAAACTTCGAGAAAACCCAGCAATGACTTTGTGCATTGAAAGTACCGTTTTGACACTTTTCCAACGCAAACTCCACATCATCCTCAAGGCAGGCGTTTTGCCCTTCCTGTTGTTGGCTGTGCCGACTCACAGTGCGGCTCAGACAAGTCCTGGTGCTCAAAAAGCGGCGACCGCCAAAGTTGCCAAACCCAGCGCAAAAACAGCAAAAACGCGCAAAATTGCCAAAGCAAAAGCCCCAGACACGCGCCCCTCTTTTGGCCGATTGGCTGGCTTGCATGGCAATGCCGATGCTTTGGACTTGCGCTCTAGCGTGGCTTTGGTCATTGACCAAGATACGCAAGAGGTTTTGATTCGCAAAAACGACCATGCGGTTTTGCCCATTGCCTCATTGACCAAACTTATGACGGGCTTGATCGTGAGCGAAGCCAATTTGGTTTCTGATGAAATGATCACCATCACGCAAGAAGACGTCGACACCGAAAAAGGCAGTACTTCGCGCTTGGCGGTGGGCTCGGTCTTGAGCCGGGGTGATTTGTTGCATTTGGCCCTGATGGCCAGCGAAAACCGCGCTGCGCACGCATTGGGCCGGACTTACCCTGGCGGCCTGCATGCTTTTGTGCAAGCCATGAACGTCAGAGCCAAAAGCTTGGGCATGAACGACACGCGCTATGTCGAGCCCACGGGCTTGTCGAGTCAAAACCAGTCGAGCGCCACCGATTTGGCGGTCTTGGTGGGCGCAGCCTACAACGTGGCACTGCTGCGCGAGCTCTCAACCTCGCCTGGCCGCGAAGTGGCGGTCGGACGGCGCACTTTGCACTACAACACCACCAACCGCTTGGTCAAAAGCCCCAATTGGGACATCGGTTTGCAAAAAACTGGTTACATCTCTGAGGCAGGCCAATGCTTGGTCATGCAGACCAAAGTGGCGGGCCGCAAGTTGATCATGGTGTTCTTGGACTCTGCGGGCAAATTAAGCCGCATCGCTGATGCAGAGCGCGTGCGCCGCTGGGTCGAAACCAACAGCACTTTGCGTGTGAGCGTGGCGCAGCTAGAAGCTCAGTCTTTGTAGCCCAGCGCGTTGGAGATGAACTCGGCTGTGGCTTGCAGCTTGGGCAACCAAGCCTCGTCCATGCGGTCGGCGGGTGCTGAAATCGACAGCCCTGCCAACAGTTTTCCCTGATCGTCATAGATGCCTGCGGCAATGCAGCGCACCCCCAACTCCAACTCTTCGTTGTCGCGCGCAATGCCGTATTGCCGTACCTTGGACAGTTCGCGCTCGAGCACGGCCAGCTGTGTGATGCTGTTGCGCGTGTGGCCAGACAAGCCCGTGCGCGTGGCATAACTGCGAACTTTCATGGGCTCGTCAACCGACAAGAAAAGTTTGCCGACCGAGGTCAAATGCAAGGGGGCACGGCCACCGATGGCGCGCACCACTTGCATGCCTGAGCGTTCGCTGAAAGCACGTTCGATATAGACAATCTCATCGCCTTGTCGCATGCTTAAATTAACCGGTTGTTGAATTTGTTTGTGCAACTCGCGCATGGGTATGAGTGCGGCATCACGCACATTCAAGCGGGCCTTCACCAAGTTGCCCAACTCCAGCAAACGCATGCCTAAGCGGTAACTGCCAGGCTCCGGCCGATCGACAAAACGCCCGATCGTCAAGTCGTTCAAAATCCGGTGCGCCGTGGAGGGGTGCAAACCCGTTTTCTCGCTGATCTCTTTGAGCGAGATGGCGTCTTCACGCAAGGCCAGCACATCCATCAAGGAGAACAAACGCTCGATCACTTGGATGGTGGGGGTGGCGGGGGCGTTGGCTTGTGCTTTTCTCATGGGTCAGAGCCTTGTTCAATGTGAAAGCCGTGAAAGTGCCATCAAACGGCAATTTCCGAAATTCAATTTTACAAGATGAAATCAGACTTCAGAGGCTGCTTGGGTCAGGGTGGCTGGTAGATGTGCCGTCCAGCGCTCGTTTTGAAGGCTTTCGCAGGGCTGAAAATTGGCTTTGTAGCGCATTTTTCGGCTGGCCCCTATCCAGTAGCCCAAATACACATAAAGCAAGCCCAAGGACTTGGCTTGCTCAATTTGCCAGAGCACGCCGTAGGTGCCGTAACTTGTGTTTTCCTCAGGGGCGTAGAAAGTGTAGACAGCCGACAGCCCTTGGTTCAAGACATCCACGATGCTGACCATTTTGAGCTCGCCAATTTGGCCTGGCGGCGCAGCTTCGCGAAACTCTACCAAGCGGGAGTTGACCCGGCTTTGAAGTAAAAATTGTTTGTACTGCTCTTGGCTGTCGTGGTCCATGCCGCCGCCCTCGTGGCGACTGTTTTGGTAGCGCAGATACAGCTCATAGTGCTCGGGCTCAAAGCCCAGTTTAGACACCCGGGCCGTCAAACCGCTGTGCCTTTTCAAAGCTCTGCGCTGGCTGCGATCTGGCTTGAAATCATTGCAAAGCACGCGCAAGGGCACACAGGCTTGGCAGCCGTCGCAATAGGGTCTGTAGGTGAACAAGCCACTGCGGCGAAAGCCGCGCTCGACCAAATCGGAGTAAACCTCGTTTTGAATCAAATGGCTGGGTGTTGCCACTTGGGAGCGCGCTTGCCGCGCATCCAAATAGCTGCAAGGGTAGGGCGCTGTTGCATAAAACTGCAAAGTGCTAAAGGGCAATTCTTTCAGGTGCGTCATGGCTTTTGGCTTCGCATCCATGCATCCCAATCGAGAGTTTCATTTTTCCAATCGGGGCTGTGCCCGTTCAAGGCGCTTTGGACTTGCTCGATAAAGTTAACTCGGCTCATCATGCGCGCGCCCAAAGAGGCCAGGTGCGGGGTGTTTTGTTGGCAGTCGATGGCTTGTATGCCGTGCTTTTGGCAAACATGAACCAGGGCGGCCAATGCCATTTTGGAGCCATCACTCAGAGTGCTGAACATGGATTCACCAAACACCGCGTGGCCGAGGTTTACAAAATACAAGCCTGCGACCAATTCGCCCTCCAGCCAAGTCTCCACGCTGTGGGCAAAGCCAGCGCGGTGCAGCGCTTGGTAGGCCTGCACCATGTCGGGCACGATCCAGGTGCCGTTTTGTCCGTCACGGGGGCTGCTGGCACAGGCCTGGATGACGCGGTCAAAGGCGGTGTCAAAACGCAAATCAAAATTTGGGTTGGCGCCATAGCGGGTCAAAGTTTTGCGCAAAGAGCGCTGCAATTTAAAGTCGCTGATTTGCAGCACCATGCGCGGGTCGGGGCTCCACCACAAAACGGGCTGGCCTTGGCTGAACCAAGGAAAAATGCCGCTTGAGTAGGCTTGCACCAAGCGGGGCACATCCAAACCAGCGCCGGCTGCCAACAGGCCAGGCGCTTCGGTTTGAGGGCCCCAAGCACGCTCTACCTCTGGAAAGAGGGCGTTTTCTTCCATCCAGGGCAAGTTCGGTGGGGCTAAGTCAAGTTGCATGATTCCAGTTTATGCTAACGCCTATGAAACTCTACAACTACTTCCGATCTTCAGCTTCATTTCGGGTTCGAATCGCCCTGAATCTCAAGGGCTTGGCGTTTGACTACATGCCGGTTCATTTACCCAAAGGTGAGCATAAATTCCCCGCCTATGCCGCCATGGCGGCGGACATGTTGGTGCCTAGCTTGGAAATTAACGGGCAGCACTTGAGCCAGTCCATGGCCATCATGGAATATTTGGAGGAAACCCACCCTAGCCCCGCTTTGCTGCCTTCGGATGCCTTGGCCAAAGCCCGTGTGCGGGCTTTGGCGCAGTCGATTGCTTGCGAGATTCACCCACTGAACAACTTGCGTGTCTTGAAATATTTGAGTGGCACATTGAAAGTCACAGATGCGCAAAAAACCGATTGGTATCGGCACTGGGTTCGCACTGGGCTGGAGGCTTTTGAGCGCCAATTGGAACAAGGCCCTGCATCTGAGTTTTGCTATGGCAGCGCTCCCTCCATGGCCGATTGCTGCTTGGTGCCGCAAATCTTCAATGGCCGGCGCTTTGATGTCAACTATGACGGCTTGCCGCTGACCATGGCCGCCTTTGATGCGTGCATGAAGCTAGACGCTTTCCAAAAGGCGCAGCCCTCAGCTTGCCCTGACTTTGAGGCTTGATGCACGCGCAGCAGGTGCCACTGACCCGGCTCGGGTTTGAGCCCGATTGGCCAGCACCCTCGCATGTGCGCGCTTTCATGACGACACGCAGTGGCGGCGTATCACTTGCGCCTTGGGACAGTTTGAACTTGGGTGAGCACGTGGGGGACAACACCGAACACGTCAGCCGCAATCGCGCGCTGCTTGCACAGGCCACGGGTGCGCAGGCCGTCTACTTAAAGCAAGTCCATGGCTGGCAAGTCGCGCCTTTGAATGCCCACACAGTGCAGGGTGCTCAAGCCGATGTGTGTTGGACGCGTGATCGCACGGTGGCTTGCACGATGATGGTTGCCGATTGTTTACCAATATTGGTCTGTCACCCTCAGGCCTCTTGGGTGGCCGCCGCCCATGCAGGTTGGCGTGGTTTGGCAGGTGATGGCGCCCGTGGGGTGGTGGAGGTTTTGGCCGAAACGGCTCAAAGCCAGGGCTTGAGGGTGGCCGACTGCTTGGTCTGGTTGGGGCCTTGCATTGGCCCTGAGGCTTTTGAGGTGGGCGCTGATGTTCAAACTGCTTTTTGCAGTGCGACGGCCAATGCCAGTTTGGAGGCTTGTTTCAGGCCAAAGTCCGTGGGCAAATTCCAAGCGGATTTGGCTCATTTAGCCCGTTTGCGGCTGGCCGAAGTGGGTTTTGAAAAAATCTATGGCAATGACAGCAGCTCGCCTTGGTGCACGGTCAGCCAGCCGTCACGGTACTTTTCGCACCGCCGGGACGCTGCCCGCCTTGGGGGGACCACCGGCCGCATGGCCGCTGGGGTCTGGTTGGTCTGAGGGCGGCTTGGCGACGGGGTTTGGCCCTGAGGCGAGTGCGTTTCCCGCCTTTTGAGCTGCCAATCTGGCACGCCTGCGCCCGGGTGTTCCCATGATGTAAACAATTATTGCAGTTGGAAGGATCCCGTAAAGATTGAAGGTCACAATAGCACCGAGAACAGTGCCGTTAGAGCTGGTGGCCTCGACCACACTCATCATCAAAGTGACATAAATCCAGGCGATGGCAACGATATACATGAACCGAAATGATTTAAAAAAGAAGGAATTTAGACCATGACTGCAGCAAGCCCAGAATTTTGGTCCCACGCCAATGAAGAATTTCAGCAGAACTTGGCCAAAAGTTGGAGCCAAGCCATGCAAACTTTTCAAACCATGGATCTGGGAGGTATTGTGACCGGTGCTGAAGCTGCTGCTCCGAAGATGCAATTTTCGCCAGATAAATTGAAGGACTTGCAAGCCCACTATTTAGAGGAGGCTTGTGCCTTGTGGAACCATGGCATGTTGTCCAAGCCTGAGCTCAAAGATCGGCGCTTTTCAGGCCAGGCTTGGAGCAACAACCCGATGGCCGCTTTCACCGCTGCGGCCTATTTGCTCAATGCCAAAACTTTGATGGGCTTGGCCGATGCGGTTGAGGCTGACGCGCAAACACAAAACCGCATTCGCTTTGCGGTCGAGCAATGGGTGGCTGCTTCTGCGCCCAGTAATTTCTTAGCGTTCAATGCCGATGCACAGCAAAAAGCCATTGAAACGAACGGCGAGAGCTTGGCCAAGGGCATGCAAAACATGGTGCATGATTTGAAGCAAGGCCATGTCTCCATGACCGACGAAAGCAAATTTGTCGTGGGTGAAAACGTGGCCACCACCGAAGGTGCTGTGGTTTTTGAAAATGAATATTTTCAACTCATCGAGTACAAACCACTGACTGCCAAAATTTACGAAAAGCCATTTTTGTTGGTGCCCCCTTGCATCAATAAATTCTATATTTTGGACTTGCAACCGGCCAACTCATTTATCCGTTATGCCGTCAGTCAAGGTCAGCGCACTTTCGTTGTGAGTTGGCGTAATCCGGATGAATCCATGTCTGAAAAAACATGGGACGACTACATCGAAAACGCAGCCATTCAAGCCATTCATGAAGTTCAAAACATCACAGGCGCCAAGCAAATCAATGCCTTGGGTTTTTGTGTGGGCGGCACGATCCTGAGCACAGCACTGGCGGTGCTGGCCGCGCGGGGTGAAAAGCCTGTGGCCAGCGCCACATTTTTGACCACCTTGATTGACTTCACAGACACCGGAGTTTTGGATGTTTTCATTGACGAAAACTTCGTCAAGTTTCGCGAAATGCAAATGGGCCAAGGCGGCTTGCTCAAGGGTCAAGATTTGGCCTCCACTTTCAGTTTCTTGCGCCCCAACGATTTGGTTTGGAACTATGTGGTGGGCAATTATTTGAAAGGCGAATCTCCCCCGCCTTTTGACTTGCTGTACTGGAACAGCGACTCGACCAATCTGCCTGGGCCTTTCTTCGCTTGGTACTTGCGCAACACCTATTTGGAAAATCGTTTGGTCAAGCCCAATTCAGTCACAGTGTGTGGTGAAAAAATTGACATGGGCCAATTGACTATGCCGGTGTACATCTATGGCTCGCGCGAGGACCACATCGTTCCCATTGGCGGGGCCTATGCTTCAACCCAACACTTGCCCGGCAAGAAGCGTTTTGTCATGGGTGCTTCTGGGCACATCGCAGGTGTGATCAACCCACCCGAGGCAAAAAAACGCAGCCACTGGTTGCGTGAAGATGGCAAATTTCCGGCCACGGCAGAGCAGTGGATTGCTGGCGCCAAAGAGCTGCCAGGCAGTTGGTGGACCGATTGGTCTGACTGGCTCAAAACCCATGCGGGCAAACAAATTGCAGCGCCTAAAACATACGGCAAAGGTGCCAAGTTCAAGGCCATTGAAGCAGCGCCAGGGCGCTATGTGAAAGCTCGCGCTTGATTTTTTAAACTGAGGAAAACTAAAAATGGAAGATATCGTTATCGTTTCAGCTGCACGCACGGGCGTGGGCAAATTCGGCGGCTCATTGGCCAAAATACCGGCCACTGAGTTGGGCAGTATTGTGATCAAAAGTTTGCTTGAGCGCAGCGGCTTGCCCGCAGACGCCATTGGCGAAGTGATCATGGGCCAAGTCCTGGCTGCAGGAGTTGGGCAAAACCCTGCGCGCCAAGCCATGATGAAAGCCGGTGTGGCCAAAGAAACACCGGCGCTGACCATCAACGCTGTGTGCGGCTCGGGCCTCAAAGCCGTGATGCTGGCCGCTCAAGCTGTGGCTTGGGGCGACAGTGAAATTGTCATTGCAGGTGGCCAAGAAAACATGAGCGCGAGCCCGCATATTTTGAACGGCAGCCGTGACGGCCAGCGCATGGGTGACTGGAAAATGATTGACAGCATGATCGTGGACGGGTTGTGGGATGTGTACAACCAGTACCACATGGGCATCACGGCCGAAAATGTGGCAAAGGCCCACAGCATCACGCGCGAGATGCAAGATGCATTGGCTGCTGGCAGTCAACAAAAAGCTGCAGCGGCACAAGAAGCTGGCAAGTTCAAAGATGAAATCGTTGATGTGCTGATCCCGCAGCGCAAAGGTGATGCGCTGGTTTTTAACACCGACGAATTCATCAATAAAAAAACCACGGCAGAAGTGCTCGCGGGCTTGCGCCCTGCGTTTGACAAAGCTGGCTCAGTGACAGCTGGCAATGCCTCTGGCATCAACGATGGCGCGGCTGCTGTGATGGTCATGACGGCCAAGAAAGCGGCTGCTTTGGGCCTCAAGCCCTTGGCCCGCATAGCAGCCTTTGGCACCAGCGGTTTAGATCCTGCCTCCATGGGCATGGGCCCCGTGCCAGCTTCGCAAAAAGCCTTGCTGCGAGCCGGTTGGAAAGCCAGTGACGTCGATTTGTTTGAGTTGAACGAGGCTTTTGCTGCGCAAGCCTGCGCAGTGAACAAGGCCCTTGACATCGACCCACTCAAAGTCAACGTCAACGGTGGTGCGATCGCCATTGGTCACCCCATCGGCGCATCGGGTTGCCGCATCTTGGTCACACTGCTGCATGAGATGCAGCGGCGCGACGCTAAAAAAGGCTTGGCCGCTTTGTGCATTGGCGGCGGCATGGGTGTCTCGTTGGCACTCGAGCGTTAATTTTTTTTCAGTATTCACAACCCAAGGAGACTTCCATCATGAGTCAAAAAGTAGCATACGTCACAGGCGGCATGGGCGGCATCGGAACCGCCATTTGCCAACGTCTTCACAAAGAAGGCTTCAAAGTTATCGCCGGTTGCGGACCCACGCGCGATTTTAAAAAATGGCTGGACGAGCAAAAAGCCCAGGGCTATACCTTCTACGCTTCCGTAGGCAATGTGGGTGATTGGGACTCCACCGTGGCCGCCTTCACCATGGCCAAAGCCGAGCACGGCAGTATCGACGTTTTGGTGAACAACGCGGGCATCACCAAGGACCGCATGTTCATCAAGATGACGCGCGAAGACTGGGACATGGTGATTGAGACCAATCTGAACTCCATGTTCAATGTGACCAAGCAAGTGGTTGCCGACATGGTGGAAAAAGGCTGGGGCCGCATCGTCAACATCTCTTCGGTCAATGGCGAAAAAGGCCAAGCAGGGCAGACCAACTACTCCGCTGCCAAAGCCGGCATGCACGGCTTTAGCATGGCCTTGGCGCAAGAGTTGGCCACCAAAGGCGTGACGGTCAACACCGTTAGCCCTGGCTACATTGGCACCGACATGGTCAAAGCCATTCGTCCTGATGTGCTGGAGAAAATTGTGGCCACTGTGCCCGTCAAGCGCTTGGGCGAGCCCAGCGAGATAGCCTCCATCATTGCTTGGTTGGCTTCAGATGAGGGCGGTTACGCCACGGGCGCAGATTTTTCGGTCAATGGCGGTTTGCACATGGGTTAAACTTATTTGGTTTATTCCATTTGAAGACCCCGCTTCGGCGGGGTTTTTCTTTGGGGCCGGGTCAAGTTTCACGTGAAAATTCGAGCCATGACGCGTGTTGCGTCTAGTTCGATTTGATGTGGCTAAAGCCCATGCGTTTGTAGAAAAGTTGCTTCGTCCATTCAACGATGAATAAATAAGTCAGCTAAGCAGCGCACATGAGAGGTTATGCAGCCAACTTTGCACTGGCAAGTCGATTCAGGCTTACACCCTGTTCGGCAGCCATAAGTGCAAGATTGCGATGAACCAATAAACTTATCGGCGCAAATTTACAAATTCAACCCATGTCAAAACTCGATGAAATGAAATTCAACGGAAGCTTAAAGGAGATATGCAATGACAAAAAGAACCAGTGAAGAAGCGCGCATGCTCCAGGAGCTCCTTGATACGGCGGCCGACATGAGCAGCTACGGCGTCATGTCTAAAACAGACATGGCGCGCATACGGGCGCTGTGCGAAGCGCCCCCTTCCTTCACGCCAGAGCGCGTTGTGGCCATCCGCACAATGATTGTGAAAGCGAGTCAAGCGGTTTTCGCAACAATGCTCAATGTGAGCGTATCGACAGTGCAAAAATGGGAGTCGCCTGCCGCCAACAAGCACCCCAGTGGGACCTCGGCAAAGTTATTGCAAATGGTTGAGGCCAAAGGAGTTGAGGCACTTTTGGTCTAGTTAGGGGCAGCCGGTCGAGTTGCGCCACATTAGCTTCTAAGATTGGACCGAAAGCTGAACGTGCTTACCAGTGCGCAAAACCATGTCAATCAAAGAGTCAACAGTAAATTTTGGTGTTTTCTGATTGACGACATCGGACACCCGAGGACGAGTAATACCAAGAATCTCTGCAGCCTGTGCTTGCTTGAGATTGTGCGCATCGATCCAGTCCACAATTTCAGTCATCAACGTTTGTTTGAGCGCCCGCTTTTCATCTATGGCCATGTCAGCTTCAGCCAGTAGCCTCTGAGCATCTTCGGGCGCAAAGCCAAGATCCGCAAAGATGTTGCCATCAGCAGGGGTGCGGTGGGTAATGATTTTTTTTGCGGTCATTTTTTACTCCTGATCAGCATCATGTCTTTGTAACGTTGGGTAGGCAAATCCTTGTCCTTTTGACTGGTCTTTTGCGTTTTCTTTTTGAAGCAATGAAGTACGTAAATGGCATCTTCAAATTTGGCCACGTACATCACTCGAAAGGCACCGTCCGTTTGTTTGATGCGGATCTCTTTTGTACCCGCTCCAACATCATCAAAAGGCTTCCAGTCATCTGGGTCGTCGCCGCGCTGCACTTTGCGAAGTTGATATCCAGCAGCCCGCCGCGCATCTTCGGGAAAAATTTCGTCATCGCACGGGTCTTTGAACGATGACCCGATCCAGTCAATGGGTTTATTTCTTGGCACAGCCATAGCCCTCATTGTATCAGTACTTGTACATCGATGGAAGCCTTTGCCATAATGGAGATATAAGGTACTAACCTGGTATATACCAAGTGTGCATTCGGCTGTCTTCGATGCCAAGGGCTTGCTACTATGCGCTTCCTGCAGTTTTGTGTACACTAGAATCCACAATATGCATGTGAATTCAAAGGAAAAATGATGGAAGCAACCAAAGTGGGGATTCGCGAATTCCGGGCCGGCATGGCCGAGTTCATTACGTCGAGCACACCAGTGGCCGTGACTCGCCATGGGCAAACCATTGGTTACTTCATACCGACCCACGGCCAGGCGGAGGCTGACGTCGCCGCATTGAAGAGGGCCAGCAAGACCTTGGATCGCTTGCTTGCAGCCAAGAGCATTGATGTGGACGCAGTGGTCGCCGAATTCAAAACCACCCGTAAACGCGCAAGCACGCCCAAGAAAACGGTGCCTGCCGCGGCATGAGCAACAAAGCCATCGTTCTGGATGCCAACATACTGATTCGCGCGGTACTGGGCAAGCGGGTGCAAGAGCTCATTGTTTCCAATGCAGGTACGGTGCAATTCTTCGCGCCCGATGTAGCCTATGCGGACGCGCGAAAGTACCTCCCCGCGCTGCTGGAAAAAAGAGGCGTAAACAGCGAAGCGGCGCTGACGGTGCTCGATGCCCTGGAATCCGTAGTCCAGCCGCTGGAACTGGGTGTTTATTCAGGATTGCAAGCTGCGGCGCTGCAACGAATTGCCATGCGCGATGCCGATGACTGGCCCGTGCTCGCCTGCGCCATGACGATTGCTTGCCCGGTGTGGACAGAAGATGCCGACTTCTTTGGCACCGGAATAGCGACTTGGACCACCGATCGCGTGGAACTGTATTTGGCGGGGTGATTAGGCTGACTAGCGCGTTTTTTGGGCTGCGAATCAGCTTGGGAGTACGTGTCATCGGCATCACCAGATTCACATTGGAGCCCTGAACGACCGCTATTTAGAACGGGCACGTTTTCGCGAACGTCTGCTTTCCTTTGAGCGGCCTCAATTATTCGGGGTCCCCCCAAAAAAAGTCGAATTTCCGCTTTGCTTGATCGCCCGCTGAACGCTGGCTTTGGCCGATGACTGCTATGGCCCGGACTCACCGCAAGACAGAGTTTTTCGACTGACCGTTTACGCGACAAACCGGGTACTCGGCCACAACTTCCTGACCACCAAGCAGTTAGCAAATTCAGCTGCCTAGAATCCGGGATACACAGATCAAAAACTGGATAATCAAGGCAAAACTCGTCAAATTTAGACAAATTTTAAAAAACATCCTAAGTTGCTGACTTTAAAAGATTTTTAATGACATATTCGCCTTGGAGACTGAGTTGCGCCCCAATGATGGACTGGACCGATCGGCACTGTCGTTACTTCCATCGCCTGCTAACCCAGCGCACCCGGCTTTACACCGAAATGGTCACCACGGGCGCCTTGCGTCACGGTAATGTGGAGCGGCATTTGAGATTCAATGCACAGGAGCATGACGTGGCGCTGCAAATGGGCGGCAGTGAGCCGCAAGAGTTGGCCTACGCAGCCAAGCTGGGCCAGCAATGGGGCTATGACGAAATCAATTTGAACTGTGGCTGCCCCAGTGACCGTGTGCAGCGCGGCGCTTTTGGTGCTTGTTTGATGAACGAGCCCGAGCTGGTGGCTCAAGGCGTTAAAGCCATGTTGGACGAAGTGAGTTTGCCCGTCACAGTCAAGCATCGCATTGGTATTGACCAAATTGAAAGCTACGATTTTGTGCGCGATTTTGTGGGCACGGTGAGTCAGGCGGGCAGCCAAGTTTTCATCGTGCATGCACGCAACGCTTGGTTGCAGGGTTTGTCGCCCAAAGAGAACCGAGAGGTTCCGCCTCTGCGGTATGAGTTGGCCTATCAGTTGAAAAAAGATTTTCCTGCCTTGTGCATCGTTGTGAATGGCGGCATCACCACCAACGCGCAAATTGCCCATCATTTACAACACGTTGATGGCGTGATGCTGGGGCGCGAGGCTTACTACAACCCGTGGCTGCTCACCACATGGGATGCTCAATTTTTCGATGATGCACATCTCATTCCAAGCCGCGAGGCAGTAGAGCAAGATATGGTCACGTACATGGAGCGCGCCTTTGCACAAGATGCTTGCCCCTGGTACGCCATTGCCAGGCACATGCTGGGCTTGTACCACGGGCAGCGCGGTGGGCGCTTGTGGCGCCAAGTCTGGAGCAATCACAAACTCAAACCATTGCCGCCGCGCGAGGTCATGGGTTTGGCGCGAGAAGCTCTGGCGCGTGGGGCGGAAGTTATGACTTGAAGAGTGCCTTCAGCATTGAGAAGGTAAATTTTTTCATGCTTGAATGCTCGATACTCAATAAGCTTCAAAACAGCGCGTCAAGGCCTGCTCAACCACTGCAACATCTTCGAGTTGCAAGCACATGGGTGGCACCATTCGGAGGATGTTTTTGTTGGCACCTGATTTACTCACGATCAGCCCATGCTCACGCGTTAATTCAAAAATTTCTGCTGTCTCTTGAGTTGCCGGCACTTTTGTTTTTCGGTCGCTCACCAGTTCAATGGCCTGCATGAGCCCTCGACCCCGGACATCTCCTATGATTTCGTGACTTGCCTTCAAGCGTTCAAGCATTGCACGCAATGCGCCACCTACAACTTTCGCATTGATGGTGATGATCAAGGCTACTTATTGATTGCTTTGCCAGGGCTGAAATTTTTTTCAGCCCGTATTGCAAACGTGATCAGCTGGCCGCAGTCAAACCATTGGCAAAGTGCTCTCTCATGCGCTTGACAGTGTTCTTCACGTCCCTGGTCAGCAGGGCCTGCATGATGCCTTGGTGTTCTTTCAATGACTGTGCAATACGGCCACTTTTAAACAATGAGTTGTGCCGGTTGAGCTTCATGACTTTGCGCAGGTCAGCCACCATTTGAGAGCGCCAACGGTTGTTGGCCATGGTTAGCAGGCAGTTGTGAAACTCTTCATTGAGCGCAAAAAATTTGTCGTGCTTTTCTTTACCTGGCTTGCCAGCGACTTCCAGCGCATCGTGTAAATCTTGCAGTTGTTGAAGTTCGTCAGGGGAGGCGGTTTGTGCCACGGCGCCAGCCGCATCACTTTCAAGCAGACTTAACAAATGGTAAACATCGCGCAAGTCTGTCTCACTGACTTCGGTTACATACGCGCCTCGGCGCACTTTCATGGTCACCAAGCCCTCTGCTGCAAGCACCTTGAGTGCCTCGCGCAAGGGCGTGCGGCTGATGCCGTAGTCTTTGGCTATCTTGAGCTCGTCTATCCAGCTGCCCGGATCGAGCTCTTGATTGAAAATGCTTTGCCGCAGCAGTTCAGCAACTTCTTGATACAACGCCCGAGGCGCAAGAGCTTTTTTAGGCATGGACATTCAATGGGTTAGATTGACTCATTGTTCCACCTTGATATTGGCCGAGGTGATAATTTCTTTGGATTTGCTGATGTCCGCTTTGATCAATGTACTGAATTCTTCGGGCGACATGGGGTTGGGCTCTAAGCCTTGCGCCAGCAGGGCGGAGCGCACATCGGGCCGTTGAAGAATTTTGTTCAAGTCAGTGTTCAGCCGTGTTGTGACTGACTGCGGAATTCCTGCGGGTCCCATCACGCCGTAAAAAGATACCAGGTTGAAATCTTTGTAGCCAAATTCGGCCACTGTCGGGACATTGGGCAATGCAGAGTTGCGCTTGGGGGATGTGACGGCCAGGGCTCGAATTTTTCCTGAGGCCAACAGCGAGGCTGCTGAAGAAATGGAAGAGCCTGCAAATTGCAGATGCCCACCCAGCAGATCAGCCAGTGCCGGTGTGGAGCCTTTGTACGGGATGTGCTGCATTTTGACCCCTGCTGCGATCTGCAGCAACTCCAGGGCCATGTGCACGGAACCGCCGGTGCCTGAGGTTCCGTAACTCATTTTGCCGGGCTCAGCCTTGGCGGCGCGGATCACATCGCTCAGTGTTTTGTAGGGGGAGTTTTCAGGGACGATCAAAACCATCGGCGTGGTGGCTATCAGCGCAATGGGCGTTAAGTCTTTGAGAGGGTCATATGCAGCCTTCATCAGTAAAGGGATCAAGGTCACGTTGTCGGTTTGGCCCACGACCAAGTCATATCCGGCATTGCTCGCGCGGGCGGCTTCAGCCAAACCCAATGCAGTGCCGGCACCGGGTTTGTTATCGGGCACGACTTGCCAGCCATTGAGCTCCGTCAGGCGGGTGCTCACCAGGCGACCAATAAAGTCAGTGCCACCCCCAGGTGTCGAAGGAATAATAATTCGGATCGACTTGCTTGGATAGCTAGGGGCTTGAGCCCAACTCATGCCAGTGAAAGTCAAGGCAGACAGGACCAGCATTGAGAAATAACTGCGTTTCATAAAAGTCTCCAGTTGGGTAATTGAAAAGTGTTGTTTTTGATCAGTTGGCCACGATGCCTGCTTGGTGCAATTGGGCGATAGCTTCTTGGCTTAAACCCAAACCTTGGAGGATGGCCTCTGTGCTTGCGCCAATGGCTGGAGGGTCTGAGCGTTTGCCAAATTTGCGTCCATCAAATTCAATAGGCAGTGCGCCGGCCGAAGCGGTTTGACCGTTTGGCATGACGTTGTGCAAGAGCCCTCCACCTTCCTTCAAGTGCACGTCTTCAAGCAAGTCATGGGGCTGGCGGATGGGGCCAAACGAAAGTCCTAAGGCCTCTAGTTTTGCGCACAGCGGCTCGGTCTTCCATGTCTTTAATACCTCGGCCACTGCCGGGACCAGCCAAGAGCGATTGGCTTGCCGGTCGTTGGCCGTTTGAAGGCGAGGGTCTTGCGCCCATTCGGAAGACAGAAATTCTTTTGCAAAATTGCGCCATTGCACATCGCTGACCACAGCTACAAACACGCGGTTGTCCGCAGTTTCAAAAATGTCGTAGATGCCCCAGGCAGGTTTGCGTTCTGCGGCCATTGGCGGGGGAGGGGTTCCAGTCAATTGGTATTGCGCAATGAACTGAGAGACCATCAGCAAGTTGGTCTCAAAAAGGCCTGCGCGAACGTGTTTGCCTTTGCCTGAAGTGTGTCGGTCATTCAGTGCTGCAAGTGCGCCGACCACGGCAAATGTTCCGCCCAAGATGTCATTGGCAGAAGGGGCAACCCGTTGGGGCGTTCCATTGCCGCCATTGATGTGGGCCATACCGCCCATCATCTGCACCACTTCGTCCAGTGCAGTTCTTTGTTTGTAGGGGCCTGACCCAAAACCCTTGAGCGAGAGGTAAATCAGTCTGGGGTTCTCGTTCTTCAAAGATTCGTAATCCAAGCCCAAGGATTTCAAGCTGTCGTCTTTGAAGTTTTCTACGAAAAAGTCGGCTTTGAGCGCCAGTTTCCGCACGATGTCTTTGCCTTGCGTGGTTTTGAGGTCAATGGCCAGGCTTTGCTTGTTGCGGTTGAAGACAGAGAAAAAGCCAGTTCCAGCACCTTTGAGTTGGCGCGTACGGTCCCCTTGCACAGGCTCCACCTTGACAACTTCGGCGCCTAAGTCTGCCAAAATGAGTCCAGCCACGGGCCCCATGATCATGTGGGACAACTCCAGCACCTTCAAGCCTTTGAGGGGCAGGTCTGCGTTTTCTAGGAATCGCGGGTCAGAAGTCAGAGGCATAAATGTTGGTTTCCGTAAGGTGCTTGTACCTGATCGTCTGTATAAATTTGGTTTCTGCATTCAAAAGAGTTCCCCAGCGGCGAGGGTCTGAAGGCCAGATCGTATAATTAATAATTAAAATCTCATTATGAATGATTTTGAGGAACCCTTGGAATGACCGAGAGAAAAAACGAATTCAAGACGGCGCAAATGGCCGATTGGCAGCGCGCAGCGCAGAAATCTGCGCCTGGTGGCGATGTCGGCGCGCTGAACTGGCAAACGCCTGACGGCATTTCAGTCAAGCCACTGTACACCGCGCAAGACAGCGCCCACTTGCCCCATGCCGACACCCTGCCAGGCTTTGAGCCCTTCGTGCGGGGGCCTCAGGCCACCATGTACGCGGTGCGCCCATGGACCATTCGGCAATACGCCGGCTTCTCAACCGCCCAAGAGTCCAACGCTTTTTATCGCAAGGCCTTGGCGGGCGGCGGGCAAGGCGTCTCTGTAGCCTTTGATTTGGCCACGCACCGAGGCTATGACTCCGATCACCCCCGCGTCACGGGCGATGTAGGCAAGGCCGGCGTGGCCATTGACTCGGTCGAGGACATGAAGATTTTGTTCGACCAAATTCCGCTGGACAAAGTCTCGGTCTCTATGACCATGAACGGCGCGGTGCTGCCCGTGTTGGCCGGTTACGTGGTGGCCGCGCAAGAGCAGGGCGTGCGCCAAGACCAGTTGTCGGGAACCATTCAGAACGACATTCTCAAAGAGTTCATGGTGCGCAACACCTACATCTACCCGCCCGAGCCGTCCATGCGCATCATTGGCGACATCATCGAGTACACCGCCAAGCACATGCCCAAGTTCAACTCGATCTCGATTTCGGGTTACCACATGCAAGAGGCTGGCGCAAACCAAGCGCTGGAGATGGCCTTGACACTGGCCGATGGCAAAGAGTATGTGAAAACCGCGGTTGCCAAGGGCATGAACGTGGACGATTTCGCGGGCCGCCTGTCCTTTTTCTGGGCCGTGGGCATGAACTTTTACTTGGAAATTGCCAAGATGCGCGCGGCTCGTTTGCTGTGGTGCCGCATCATGAGGGGCTTCAATGCGCAAAACCCCAAGAGCCTGATGCTGCGCACGCACTGCCAAACCTCGGGTTGGTCTTTGACCGAGCAAGACCCCTACAACAACGTGGTGCGCACCACCGTGGAAGCCATGGCCGCCGTATTTGGCGGCACGCAGTCTTTGCACACCAACAGCTTTGACGAAGCCATAGCGCTGCCCACCGAATTCAGCTCGCGCATTGCGCGCAACACGCAGTTGATTATTCAAGAAGAGACACACATCACCAGCGTGATCGACCCTTGGGCTGGCAGTTACATGATGGAGTCGCTCACGCAAGAGATGGCGGACAAGGCTTGGGCCATCATCGAAGAAGTCGAAGCCATGGGCGGCATGACGCGGGCTGTTGACAGCGGCTGGGCCAAGCTCAAAATTGAAGCGGCTGCAGCGCAAAAGCAAGCCCGCATTGATTCTGGCCAAGATGTGATTGTGGGTGTGAACAAATACAAATTGGCCAAAGAAGACCCGATTGAAACCCGCGACATTGACAATGTCGCTGTGCGTGAAGGGCAAATCGAGCAGCTTCGCATCATCAAGAGCAAGCGCGATGCAAAAGCAGTTCAAGCTGCTTTAGAGGCTTTGACTTTTGCTGCTGGGCACGGCGGCAATTTACTCGAGTTGAGCATTCAAGCCATGCGGCTGCGCGCCACGGTGGGCGAGGTCAGCGACGCGCTGGAGAAAGTGTTTGGCCGCCACCGCGCTGACACGCAAAAGGTCAGCGGTGTTTATGCCGCTGCCTACGACAACACTGCCAACGCAGGAGACAGCATGGAATACTGGAACCAACTCAAAGTGGACATTGCCGATTTTGCGCAACAGCAAGGCCGCCGCCCGCGTGTGATGATTTCCAAATTGGGCCAAGACGGCCACGACCGTGGCGCCAAAGTGGTGGCCACAGCGTTTGCCGATTTGGGCTTTGATGTGGACATCGGGCCCTTGTTCCAAACCCCCGAAGAGTGTGCCCGCCAAGCGATTGAAAACGACGTGCACGCGGTGGGCGTTTCAACACTGGCAGCGGGGCATAAAACTTTGGTGCCAGCCATCATTGCGGAGCTTCAAAGACAAGGTGCAGATGACATCATCGTGTTCGTCGGCGGCGTGATCCCGCGGCAAGACTACGACATGTTGTACGAGGCCGGAGTCAAAGGCATTTACGGGCCGGGCACGCCCATACCGGTCAGCGCCAAAGATGTGCTGGAACAAATTAAAAAATCGCTGAAGTCTTGAAGGCTTGTTATACTGTAATACCGTATTTCAACGGGAGATTTTCATGACCGTATCGGTTCGAATGGCACCCTTGCTAGAAAAGCAGATGGAGCAGGCCGCCAAACGCAAGGGCATCACCAAATCGCAGTTCATCATTGAGGCGGTGGAGCGCTCTTTGGGTTACAAAAATCCGTTCGAGCTGATGACGGCCCTCGTGGCCGAGGAAGATCAAAAAGCCTACGGCCCCCTGGCCAGCCCGGCTGATCGTGTGGTCGCACAAAGCTACGAAGCTTATGAGCAGCCTTACGAAACAGACAGATCGCGCCAGCAATTGCTCACCAAACTCAAGGCCAAACACAGTGTCCGCAGCGATCGTTGATGCCAGCGCCATGGTGGCCCTGTTCGGGCGAGACCAGCCCTATAAAGCGCATTACATGAGCTTGTTTGAAAAGGCTGTGTCTGAGAATTGGTCTTTGACCTCCACTTGGCCTTGCATCACAGAGGCCAGCCATCTTTTGGGCTTGCCCCAGCGCTATGCTTTTTTGCGCTGGGTTGCGGCAGATGGTTTGTTCGTCTTTCCATTTGGGCAAGATCAGTTGGAGAGCTTGGTGGCGCTCATGCGCCGCTACACCGAGTCGCCGCGAACCGAGATGGACTTGGCCGATGCCTCTTTGGTTTGGCTGGCTTCTGACACGGGCGTGAACCGAATCATGACGCTGGACGTGGGAGACTTCTCTCGCTATCGCTTGCCAGATGGTCAGGCCTTTGAAATTCTATGATGCCAGACAACACATCCAGCGCGCTTGATGCATTACTGCACGGCAGTGCAGACGCTCAGCGGCGCGCCATGGCCAAGGCCATCACGCTGTTGGAGTCAACTTTGCCTTTGCACCGCGAGCAGGCCGACGCCTTGCTCACGGGCCTTTTGCCGCACACGGGCAAGGCCTTGCGTTTGGGCATCAGCGGTGTGCCTGGCGTGGGCAAGTCCACCTTCATTGAGGCGCTGGGTTTGTATTTGATTGCGCAAGGCCAGCGGGTGGCGGTGCTGGCCATCGACCCTTCGTCCACCGTCTCGGGCGGCTCTATATTGGGCGACAAAACACGCATGGAGCACTTGAGCGTGCATGCGCAAGCCTACATTCGGCCCAGCCCCACCAGTGGCAGTTTGGGCGGCGTGGCCGAAAAAACGCGCGAGGCCATGCTGGTCTGCGAGGCTGCAGGTTACGACGTCGTGATTGTAGAAACCGTGGGCGTGGGTCAAAGCGAAACCGCCGTAGCCAACATGACCGACATGTTTGTGCTCATGCAATTGCCTAATGCAGGAGATGATTTGCAAGCCATCAAAAAAGGCGTCATGGAGTTGGCCGATTTGGTGGTGATCAACAAGGCCGATATCGATGTGGCTGCGGCCACGCGTGCGCAAGCCCAAATCACCAGCGCATTTCGTTTGTTGGGCTTTCATGGCAAGTCTGATGCGCACGCACAAGATGCACCAATTTGGAAGCCCCAAGTGCTTCAAATCAGTGCCTTGTTGAACCAAGGGGTCGACGCATTTTGGGCCCAAGTTTGCGAATTCAAAAAACAGCAAGACAGCAATGGCCGCTTGGCCCAGCGCAGACAACAACAAGCTTTGTCGTGGATGTGGGAGCGCATTGACGCGGGCCTGAAACAAAATTTCAAAGCACAAGCGCAGGTTCAAGCTTTACTGCCTGGCTTGAGTGAAAAAGTATTGAACGGGAGTTTGCCCGCCTCAGCTGCAGCCCGCCAATTGCTTGCCGCTTACCAAGCGACAGGCCTTCCAAATTTCTGACTCTGAGACTTGAAAGAGAACCATGCAAGACATCATTCAACAACTTGAAAACAAACGCGCAGCAGCGCGATTGGGCGGCGGTCAAAAGCGCATCGATGCCCAGCATGCCAAAGGCAAACTCACGGCGCGAGAGCGCCTGGAAGTGCTTTTAGATGAAGGCACTTTTGAAGAGTGGGACATGTTTGTCGAGCACCGCTGCACCGACTTTGGCATGGAAGACAACAAAATTCCAGGTGACGGTGTGGTCACGGGCTACGGCATGATCAACGGCCGATTGGTGTTTGTATTCAGTCAAGACTTCACGGTGTTTGGCGGCGCATTGTCTGAATCGCACGCCGAGAAAATTTGCAAAATCATGGACCAAGCCATGAAAGTCGGTGCCCCCGTGATCGGTCTGAACGATTCAGGCGGCGCGCGCATTCAAGAAGGCGTGGCCTCCTTGGGCGGCTATGCAGAAGTGTTCCAGCGCAACGTCATGGCCAGTGGCGTGATCCCGCAAATCAGCATGATCATGGGGCCATCGGCAGGCGGTGCTGTTTATTCGCCCGCCATGACCGATTTTATTTTCATGGTCAAAGACAGCTCCTACATGTTTGTCACGGGCCCAGAGGTGGTCAAAACCGTCACGCATGAAGAGATCACGGCCGAGGCTTTGGGCGGCGCATTGACGCACACTACTTTGAGCGGCGTGGCCGACTTGGCCTTTGAAAACGACGTTGAAGCCTTGCTCATGCTGCGCCGCTTGTACAACTACTTGCCGCTGAACAACCGAGAAAAAGCGCCGGTCCGTGCCAGTGGCGATCCGGCCGATCGGCAAGAGATCAGCTTGAACACATTGGTGCCAAGCAACCCCAATCAAGCCTATGACATGAAGGAGATGATCTTAAAGACAGTTGACGACGGTGACTTCTTTGAGCTCCAACCCGCGTACGCCAAAAATATTTTGATTGGCTTTGCACGCATGGCCGGACAAACTGTGGGCATTGTGGCCAATCAGCCTTTGGTCTTGGCCGGTTGCTTAGACATTAAAAGTTCCATCAAGGCTGCGCGGTTTGTGCGTTTTTGTGATGCCTTCAACATTCCCGTCATCACTTTTGTAGATGTGCCTGGCTTCATGCCTGGCACTTCGCAAGAATATGGCGGCATCATCAAGCACGGCGCTAAATTGCTCTATGCCTACGCGGAGTGCACAGTTCCCAAAATCACCGTCATCACGCGCAAAGCCTATGGCGGTGCCTACGATGTGATGGCCTCCAAACACTTGCGCGGTGATGTGAATTTTGCTTGGCCCAACGCAGAAATTGCAGTCATGGGCGCCAAAGGTGCGGTTGAAATTATTTTCCGTGAAGATAAAAATGACCCGGTCAAATTGGCCTTGCGCGAAGCCGAATACAAAGACCGGTTTGCCAACCCGTTTGTGGCCGGCGCTCGCGGCTTCATTGACGATGTCATTCAACCGCACGAAACGCGAAAACGCATCTGCCGGTCCTTGGTCATGTTGAAAGACAAGAAGATCGAAAATCCGTGGCGCAAACACGGCAATATTCCACTTTGAGCGCCCAGGAGAAAAATAAAATGTTTACCAAAATTTTGATTGCCAACCGCGGTGAAATTGCTTGCCGTGTGATCGCTACAGCCCGCAAAATGGGCATTGCCACGGTGGCTGTTTATTCTGCGGCGGACAAAGAAGCGCGCCATGTGCAAATGGCCGACGAGTCGGTGCTTCTGGGCCCTGCGCCGTCGCGCGAATCGTATTTGGTGGCCGATAAAATCATTGCAGCTGCCCAAGCCACTGGCGCCCAAGCTGTCCACCCTGGTTATGGTTTCTTGTCTGAAAACGAGGCCTTTGCCAAACGCTGCGAAGACGTAGGCATTGCCTTCATCGGGCCGCGCCACTTTTCAATTGGCGCTATGGGCGACAAAATTGCATCTAAGAAATTGGCCATTGCAGCCAAGGTCAACACCATTCCGGGCTACAACGACGTCATTGAAACGGCCGAGCAAGCGGTTGAAATTGCCAAAGGCATTGGCTACCCCGTCATGATCAAAGCCTCTGCAGGCGGCGGTGGCAAAGGCTTGCGCGTGGCCTTCAATGACAAAGAAACTTTTGAGGGCTTCACCTCTTGCCGCAATGAAGCGCGCAACTCTTTTGGCGACGACCGGGTGTTCATTGAAAAGTATGTGGAAGAGCCGCGCCACATTGAAATTCAAATCATCGGTGACAGTCAAGGCAATGTGCTGTATTTGAACGAGCGCGAATGCTCCATTCAGCGGCGCCACCAAAAAGTGATTGAAGAGGCACCGTCGCCCTTCATCAGTGATGCCACGCGCAAAGCCATGGGCGAGCAGGCGGTGCAATTGGCCAAAGCGGTTCAATACCAAAGCGCTGGCACGGTGGAGTTTGTGGTGGGCAAAGACCAGAGCTTTTATTTTCTGGAAATGAACACCCGCTTGCAAGTCGAGCACCCTGTCACCGAAGCCATCACGGGGCTTGACTTGGTTGAGCTCATGATCCGAGTGGCGGCAGGCGAAAAATTGCCCTTGACGCAAGCCGACGTCCAGCGCAATGGCTGGGCCATCGAGTGCCGTATCAACGCCGAAGATCCATTTCGCAATTTCTTGCCTTCGACGGGGCGCTTGGTTCGTTTTCAAACGCCGCCGCAAACCATGTTTCAGGCCAACACGAAAGATTTGTACGGCGTTCGGGTCGACACTGGCGTGCAAGACGGCGGCGAAATTCCGATGTTCTACGACTCCATGATCGGCAAGCTGATCGTGCACGGAAAAGACCGTCTCGAGGCCATTGCCAAAATGCGCGAAGCCTTGAATGGCTTTGTGATTCGAGGCATCAGCTCCAACATCCCGTTTCAAGCCGCTTTGTTGGCGCACCCCCAATTTGTGGCGGGTGATTTCAATACAGGCTTCATTGCCGAGCACTATGCACACGGCTTTCGCGCCGAAGATGTGCCGCACGACGACCCTGATTTCTTAGTGGCCTTGGCTGCTTTCGTGCGCCGAAAATCACGCGAGCGTGCTGCCAATTTAAGCGGCCAATTGCCTGGCTACGATGTGCAAATCGGTCAAGATTATTGCGTGGTGGTCTTGGGTGCCAACGGTGACAACCGCTACATTCCTGTGCACGTTGGTGAGTTCTTGGGCAACACCGGTTCGGCCAACATTCAGGTCGGCACGCGGCTTTACGCTCTTGAGAGTCGTTCGCGCTTGAACGATGTGTGCATTGGTGGCACGGTCAACGGCACAGCATTTACGGCGCAAATTGAGCGCGGCACGTCCAAGAGCCCGCTGGCCTTGCAAGTGCAGCACAACGGCACTCGCATTGAGGCATTGGTCATGTCCCCGCGCATGGCCCAATTGCACCGCATGATGCCGTTCAAAGCGCCGCCAGATTTGAGTCGGTTTATTTTGTCTCCCATGCCTGGTCTCTTGGTCAATGTGGCTGTGCAAGAAGGTCAAAAGGTGCAAGCCGGTGAACGCGTGGCCGTGATTGAAGCCATGAAGATGGAAAACATTTTGTTTGCGGCCCAAGACGGCGTGGTCAAGCAAGTGTTGGCCAAGCAAGGCGAGTCCCTCACGGTGGACCAAGTGATTGTGGAGTTTGACGCATGAGCAGCGCAAGCAGCGTGGCCAGGCCTTTCCAAGTTCTGGGTGTGCAGCAAATTGCCATTGGCGGCCCAGACAAATCGCGCTTGAAAAAACTCTGGGTCGACCTGTTTGGCTTGGAGCTGACTGGCAACTTCACAAGCGAGCGAGAAAATGTGGACGAAGACATTTGCGCCATCGGAGTGGGGCCATTCAAAGTCGAAGTAGATTTGATGCAGCCGCTGGACCCAGAGAAAAAACCAGCCGTGCACACCACGCCGCTCAATCATGTGGGTTTATGGATCAACGATTTGCCCTTGGCTGTGAACTGGCTCAGCGCGCAAGGCGTTCGCTTTGCCCCCGGCGGCATTCGCAAGGGGGCTGCAGGCTTTGACATTTGCTTCATTCACCCCAAAGGCAATGAAGACTTGCCCATTGGCGGCGAGGGCGTGTTGATCGAGTTGGTGCAAGCGCCGCCCGAAGTGGTCAAGGCCTTTGCGGCAATGGCCTCGCAATACGCCTAAGCGCTGCCCCGCCTTTTGCAGGCTGCGTCAGTTGATTTGACGAGCCTTGGCCTTGATTAAAGCCGCTTCAATGATGCTGCGTTTGCGGCTCAATTCTTTTTGCACCTGATCTTCTGGGCCTGCATTCAAATGGCTTGCGTCAGCCGCAGGCAACTGGGTGTGTTTTTCAAGATCGGCCAATTTCATTTCAGCCTTGGCCAGCAGGCGTTTGGCATGGGCTTGATCCTCCTGCACCAAGCGCACCTGCCTTTGCTCATAACGCTCGCGGGCTTGCTGGGCCAGATCGGCAGACCATGCGTGCCAGCCGGTGCGAGCAAAAGAGATGGGGCGCATCTCGATGCAGTCCACCGGGCAAACCGGCAAACACAAATCACAGCCCGTGCAAAGGCTCTCGATCACGGTGTGCATGCGCTTGTTGCTGCCCAAAATGGCGTCGGTAGGGCAAACCTTCAAGCACAGGGTGCAGCCGATGCACCAGGCCTCGTCAATCACGGCCACGGTCATAGGGCCTTCAGCGCCGTTTTCGGGGTTCAGGGGCAGGACAGGGCGCCCCGTGATGAGCGACAAGCTGGCAATGCCTTGGGCCCCACCTGGCGGGCATTGATTGATGGGGGCTTGCTCTGTGGCAATGGCCACTGCGTAGGTTTTGCAATCGGGGTAACCACAGCGCGTGCACTGCGTTTGCGGCAGCGCATCGTGGATGCGCTGGGCCAGCAAATCAACAGTGCGGGCTGGTGCGATCACTTCCTGCGTGTTGGCGTTTTTTTGGCAGCAACGCGGCCGGCAGCCTTGGGAGCAGCTTTCACTGCTGCTTTGGCAACAGCTTTGACCGCCGTCTTGGCTGCAACTTTGCGCGCAGGCCTTGCAACTTCAGCGCCGTGCGCCAAGATGAACTTGCAAATTTGCGGGTAAACAATGTCGCGCCAGCGGCGGCCACTGAAAATGCCGTAGTGACCCGCACCTTCAACTTCCAAGTGTTGGCGGTTGTTCGGTTTGATGCTGCTGCACAAACCGTGCGCCGCAGCCGTTTGGCCTGAACCAGAAATATCGTCCAACTCGCCTTCAATGGTCAGCATAGAAGTGGTCTTGATGTCTTGCGGGCGCACCAACTCTGCTTTGCCTTTGGGATTTTTGACTTCCCATGTGCCGTGCACCAACTTGTAGTCTTGGAACACCGTTTGGATGGTTTCCAAATAGTAGTCAGCATCCATGTCGAGCACGGCGTTGTACTCGTCGTAGAACTTGCGGTGCGCTTCGGTGCTGGCATCATCGCCTTTGAGCAAATCTTTGAAGTAATCGTAGTGGTTGCTAGCGTGGCGGTCGGGGTTCATGGCCACAAAGCCGGTGTGCTGCAAAAAGCCGGGGTAAACGCGCCGGCCCACGCCTGGGAAGTTGGCGGGCACGCGGTAGATCACATTGTTTTCAAACCACGCAAAGCTTTTGTTCATGGCCAAGTTGTTCACCGCTGTGGGTGACTTGCGCGCGTCAATGGGGCCGCCCATCATGGTCATGGTCAAGGGTGTTTTCTCGCCGCGGCTGGCCATCAAAGAAACGGCTGCGAGCACCGGCACCGTGGGCTGGCACACACTGATCACATGGCAATTGCCATAAATGCCTTGCAGGTGGCGAATGAATTCTTGAACGTAATTGACGTAGTCGTCTAGATGGAATTCACCATCCGACAAAGGCACCAAGCGGGCATTTTTCCAATCGGTGATGTACACCTTGTGACCTTGCAGCATGGTGCGCACGGTGTCGCGCAAGAGCGTTGCGTAGTGGCCCGACAAAGGCGCCACGATCAGCACGGGGGGTTGGCTCTTGAGCAGTTGCAGGGTGGCGGGGTCGTCTGAAAAACGTTTGAAGCGGCGCAACTCGCAAAACGCTTTGGCCACTTCAACCCGTTCGTGAATAGCCACTTCGACTTTGCCCACGTTGACTGTGCGAATGCCAAACTCGGGCTTGACGTAATCCTTGCCCAAACGGTGCATCAAGCCGTAACCGGCTGCCACGCGTTGTACCAAGGGGGAGTGCCCTATCGGGTTGTTGGGGTTGCTGTACATCTTGGCCGCTGCTTGGGCCAAGTCTGAAAAGGGCTCCATGATGGAGCGCTGTGTTTCGTAGATTTGGTAAAGCATGGCGATCAGCCCTTAATTTGTTGCACTGCAGCAATATAGCAGGTCAAGCCCCTAAAGTCTGGAGTCGCGCACCTAATTCGGACCTCTGCCAAGCTCATTTTGGGGTTTACATGACCTTGGCTATGGATTGGCAGACGTAATCGATGTTTTTGCTGTTCAAAGCGGCCACGCACATGCGGCCGGAGTCTGTACCGTAGACCCCAAATTCCTCTCGCAGTCGGACCATTTGGTCTTTGTTCAGACCCGAGTAGCTGAACATGCCGATTTGGGTGGTGATGAAACTCATGTCGTGCTGGACTCCGGCCGCTTTGAGGCCGTCCACCAATTTTTGGCGCATGGCTTTGATGCGCATGCGCATTTCGCCCAGCTCTGCCTCCCAAGTGGCACGCCAGTGGGGGTTTGTCAGCACCGCGGCCACTACGGCGCCGCCATGAATCGGGGGGGTGGAGTAGTTCGAGCGAATGACGATTTTGAGTTGGCTCAAAACGCGAGCGCACTCTTCTTTGTCGGTGCACAAGACCGACAGGGCGCCCACACGCTCGCCATACAAACTGAAGCTCTTGGAAAAAGAGGTCGAAACAAAAATGCTCAGCCCGGCGTCCACAAATTGACCAATCACGGCGCCATCCTCGGCAAGTCCGTGGCCAAAGCCTTGGTAGGCCATGTCTAGAAATGCAGTCAGGTTTCGGGCTTTGACCACCGCAATGACTTGCTCCCATTGGGCTGCAGTGATGTCGTAGCCGGTGGGGTTGTGGCAGCACGCATGCAAAACCACGATGGTGCCGGCCGCCGCTGCGTTCAGGCTGGCCAACATGCCTTGAAAGTTCACGCCACGCTTTTCTGCATCGTAATAAGCATAAGTCTCGACCACGAAACCTGCGCCGGCAAACAGAGCGCGGTGGTTTTCCCAACTTGGATCAGAGATCAAAACTTTGGCGTTGGGGCTGACTTTTTTCAAGAAATCAGCGCCAATTTTCAAGCCGCCGGTGCCGCCAATGCCTTGCACAGTGGCCACACGGCCAGAGGTGACCGACTCACTGCTTGCGCCAAAAACCAGGCCTTTGACGGCTGTGTCATAGGCGGCAATGCCGTCAATGGGCAAATAGCTGCGGGCTGAGGGCGCTGCCATCATGGCTTTTTCGGCTGATTGCACGCATTGGAGCAAGGGCACTTTGCCGCTGTCGTCAAAGTACACGCCCACGCCCAAATTGACTTTGTGAGGGTTGCTGTCAGCAGCAAATTGTTCGTTCAAACCCAAGATCGGGTCGCGGGGGGCCATTTCGACGGCGGTAAACAGAGACATGAAAAAAAAGTCCTTCAAGTGCAGGGCAGATGGCAGATTGGCCCAACCTGGGTTAGGCTTTAGGGTTGCCCTCAATTTTAACGGACCTTTTGAACATGCCCAATCTCGCTGGCGCCTCCAGTGCCAATTCCATGCCAGATGCCGCCAGTGCGGCGCTGGCCGTGGCTGATGTGGCCCCCTATGTGGCTCCTGAGGGGAAGTTCGTTCATTTCGAAGGCTCCCCCTTTGAGTTGTACCAGCCCTACCCGCCTGCGGGCGATCAACCCACGGCCATCGTGAAATTGGTCGAGGGCTTGAACGACGGCGAAGTGTTTCAAACCCTTTTGGGCGTGACAGGTTCCGGCAAAACCTTCACCATGGCCAACGTGATTGCCCAAATCGGCAAGCCCACCATTGTGTTGGCCCCCAACAAAACCTTGGCAGCCCAGTTGTACAGTGAGTTTCGTGAGTTCTTCCCCAAAAATGCGGTCGAATATTTCGTCAGCTACTACGACTACTACCAGCCAGAGGCCTATGTGCCTCAGCGCGATTTGTTCATTGAAAAAGACTCTGCCATCAACGAGCACATCGAGCAAATGCGGCTGTCGTGCACCAAAAGTTTGATGGAGCGGCGAGACGTGGTGATCGTGGCCACCGTCTCGGCCATCTACGGCATTGGTGAGCCCGAGAGTTATCACCGCATGGTCATGACGCTGCGCGCGGGCGACAAAATCGGCCAGCGCGATGTGATCTCGCAACTCATTCGCATGCAATACCAGCGCAATGACCAAGACTTCAGCCGCGGCAAATTCAGAGTGCGCGGCGACACCATTGATGTTTTTCCCGCCGAGCATTCAGAGATGGCCATTCGCATCGAATTGTTTGACGACGAAGTCGAAAGCCTGCAACTGTTTGATCCATTGACGGGGCGCATTCGTCAAAAAATTCCGCGCTTCACGGTCTATCCTTCGAGCCACTACGTCACGCCGCGCGACAAAATTTTGGCCGCAGTCGAGACCATCAAAGTCGAGTTGGCCCAGCGCCTCAAAGAGCTGGTGGGCATGGGCAAATTGGTCGAAGCCCAGCGCTTAGAGCAGCGCACTCGGTTTGATCTGGAAATGCTCAGCGAAGTGGGGCACTGCAAGGGCATTGAGAACTACACGCGCCATTTGTCTGGGGCTGAGCCTGGTGCTGCGCCCAGTACCTTGACCGATTATTTGCCGCGTGAAGCTTTGATGTTCTTAGACGAGAGCCACCAAATGATTGGCCAGCTCAACGCCATGTACAACGGCGACCGCGCACGCAAAACCACTTTGGTTGAATACGGCTTTCGATTGCCCAGTGCGCTGGACAATCGGCCTTTGAAATTTGAAGAGTTTGAAGCCAAAATGCGACAGTGCATTTTTGTCTCAGCCACACCTGCCGATTACGAAAAAACGCATGCAGGCCAAGTGGTCGAGCAGTTGGTTCGCCCCACGGGCTTGGTTGACCCCATGGTGGAAGTCAGGCCAGCCGTTCACCAAGTCGACGACGTGCTGCAAGAAATTCGCATTCGTGTTGTAAAGCACGAGCGCGTCTTGATCACCACCTTGACCAAACGCATGGCCGAGCAGCTGACCGATTACTTGAGCGATAACGGCGTGAAGGTGCGTTACCTGCACTCCGATGTGGACACCGTTGAGCGCGTAGAAATTTTGCGCGACCTGCGCTTAGGCGCTTTTGATGTGTTGGTGGGCATCAACTTATTGCGCGAAGGGCTGGACATTCCCGAGGTCTCTTTGGTGGCCATTTTGGACGCCGACAAAGAGGGCTTCTTGCGCTCTGAGCGCAGCCTGATTCAAACCATAGGCCGTGCTGCGCGCAACGTCAATGGCCGCGCCATTTTGTATGCTGATCGCATGACCGAGTCCATGAAAAAAGCCATCGGCGAGACAGACCGCCGGCGCACCAAACAAATTGCGCACAACTTGGCAGAAGGCATCACGCCGCGCAGCATCGTCAAAGAAGTTCGCGATTTGATCGACGGCGTCTACAGCGAGAAGGCTGGCAAAGAGGCCGATCGTTTGGAGCGCGCAGCGGTGCAACGCGCCAAGGTGGAGGAGATGAGTGAAAAAGACATCTCAAGGGCCATCAAGCAACTTGAAAAGCAAATGATGGAGCATGCCAAAAACCTGGACTTTGAGAACGCCGCCAAAATTCGAGACCAACTGCACATGCTCAAGGAGCAGGCTTTCGGGGCGCCGGGGGTGGATAACGTGGGCTGAAATAGCGGGGACGCGGGAGGCAGATCAGACGGATCAAGGCCCGGGATGCTCTGCAATAAATTGGCGCAAGGCAGAGTCAATCCGCGTCTGCCAACCCTCACCCGTGGACTTGAAGTGAACCAGGACGCCGTGTGAAAGTCTGATATTGATGCGTTCTTTGGAGTGTTCTGAGCGCGGACGGCCCCTAGGTTTGAGCATTTGGCTTGCAGGTCGAGATTTACTGACATTGAGTGCACTCACAATAATATATCCCTACTAATCTACTCAAGTTCTGCTATACTTGACCTAATTAGTCAACCAAACGAATTGTCTGCTGGTTGCACGGTTTCAACACTTACAGGAGCTTGCCATGCGTCTCACCACCAAGGGTCGATTTGCGGTAACCGCCATGATCGATTTGGCTTTGCGCCAGAACACGGGGCCGGTCACTTTGGCCGCCATCAGCCAGCGCCAGGAAATCTCTTTGTCTTACCTGGAGCAGTTGTTTGGCAAATTGCGCCGGCACCAATTGGTGGAGTCCACGCGCGGGCCAGGCGGGGGTTACACCTTGGCCAAAAAGGCTTGCGAGATCACTGTGGCCGACATCATTTTGTCGGTGGACGAGCCCATTGACGCCACTCACTGCGGCGGCAAAGAAAACTGCCACGGCGCCAATGGTCGGTGCATGACGCACGACTTGTGGTCTTCATTGAACGCACGCATGGTCGAGTTTTTAGACTCTGTGAACTTGCAAAAATTGGTGGAAGACCAATTGGCTGCAGGCCTGAAGGTGGAAAGCAAACCCATGATCAAACGCGCTATCTCCAGCATGCCGGTGGCCAAGCCCATTCATGTGAATGTGCCCAATTCGGTGTTTGCTTTGGGCAATGCGTTTGCCAAACAATGAGCCCACGGCATTGATTGAGATCGCACCATGAATTCAACTCCCCATTTCCCTATTTACCTCGACTACAGCGCCACCAACCCGGTTGATCCGCGCGTGGTTGACGCCATGATTCCTTGGTTGCGCGAGCATTTTGGCAACCCCGCTTCACGCAGTCACGCGTGGGGCTGGGAAGCAGAAGAAGCGGTTGAAGTTGCGCGCAAAAACGTGGCCGATTTGATAGGCGCTGACCCGCGCGAGATCGTCTGGACCAGCGGCGCCACAGAATCTAACAACTTGGCTTTGAAGGGCGCTGCGCAGTTTTACAAAAGCCGCGGCAAGCACCTGATCACTGTCAAAACCGAGCACAAAGCCGTGCTCGACACCATGCGTGAACTCGAGCGCCAAGGCTTTGAAGTCAGCTACCTCGATGTGCAAGAAGACGGCTTGATCAACCTCGATGTGTTCAAAGCTGCTTTGCGCCCTGACACCATTTTGGCCAGTGTCATGTTTGTCAACAATGAAATTGGTGTGATTCAAGACATCGCCGCCATTGGTGCTATTTGCCGCGAAAAAAACATCGTGTTCCATGTCGATGCAGCGCAAGCCACTGGCAAATTGCCAATCGACATGAACACCTTGCCGGTCGACTTGATGAGCCTGGCTTCGCACAAAACCTACGGCCCCAAAGGCATTGGCGCTTTGTATGTGCGGCGCAAACCGCGCATTCGTTTGGAAGCGCAAATGCACGGTGGTGGTCACGAGCGCGGTATGCGCTCGGGCACCTTGCCCACGCACCAAATAGTAGGCATGGGCGAGGCCTTTCGCATTGCGCGCTTAGAAATGGACCAAGACATTGCCAAGGCCAAGTCTTTGCAAGAGCGCTTGATCAATGGCTTGAAAGATGTCGAGCAAGTGTTCTTGAACGGTCACGCCACAAAGCGCGTGCCGCACAACATCAACATGAGCTTTAACTACGTTGAAGGCGAGTCTTTGATCATGGGTATCAAAGGCTTGGCCGTGTCGTCGGGTTCGGCCTGCACCTCGGCCAGCTTGGAGCCCAGCTATGTGCTGCGCGCCTTGGGCCGCAGCGACGAGTTGGCCCACAGCAGCTTGCGCATGACGGTGGGGCGCTGGACCACCGAAGAAGAGATCGATTTTGCCATCGACACCATTCGCCACAACGTGGCGAAGTTGCGTGATTTAAGCCCCTTGTGGGAAATGTACAAAGATGGCGTTGACCTGAGCACCATTCAATGGTCAGCGCACTGATTTAATTAGTTCAGAAAGAAACACCATGGCTTACAGCGAAAAAGTTGTTGATCACTATGAAAACCCCCGCAACGTGGGCTCCTTTGAAAAGGGCGACGACAGCGTGGGCACTGGCATGGTGGGTGCGCCCGCTTGCGGCGACGTCATGAAGCTGCAAATCAAGGTCAACCCGCAAACTGGTGTGATCGAAGACGCGCGCTTTAAAACCTACGGTTGCGGCTCGGCCATTGCTTCAAGCTCTTTGGTCACCGAGTGGGTCAAGGGCAAAACCTTGGACCAAGCAGCGGCATTGAAAAACAGCCAAATTGCCGAAGAGCTGGCTTTGCCGCCAGTCAAAATTCACTGCTCCATCTTGGCCGAAGATGCCATCAAAGCCGCGGTCGAAGACTACAAAAAAAAACACGCGCATTGATTTGAAATCAGAGTAAGAAACTATGGCAGTCTCCATGACAGAAGCGGCCGCAAGGCATGTCACGCGCTACCTCAGCAAGCGCGGCAAAGGTGTGGGCGTGCGCTTGGGTGTCAAGACCACGGGCTGCTCAGGCTTGGCCTACAAACTCGAATACGTTGACGAGATTGCGCCTGAAGATGTGGTCTTTGAAGACCACGGTGTCAAGGTCTTGATCGACCCCAAAAGTTTGGCCTACATTGACGGCACCGAACTCGATTTTGTGCGCGAAGGTTTGAACGAAGGCTTTCGCTTTAACAACCCCAACGAGCGCGATCGCTGCGGCTGTGGCGAATCGTTTCGCGTGTGATCTCTTTGCAGGCCAACGACTTCGAGTTGTTCGGCTTGCCGGCGGCGTTCGCGCTTGAGCGCAAACTGCTCGATGACCAGTGGAAGGCCTTGCAGCGTCAAGCCCACCCTGACCGATTTGCCGTGGAAGGTGCAACTGCGCAGCGCCTGGCCATGCAGTGGTCGGTGCGCATCAACGAGGCCTATCAGCGCCTGAAAAACCCACTGCAGCGCGCCGCTTATTTGTGCGAGTTGCATGGTGCCTCGGTCAACGCCGAAAGCAACACCGCCATGCCTGCTGCATTTTTGATGCAGCAAATGGCTTGGCGTGAAAGCTTGGAAGACATTCAAGCCTTGACCGCTGCCCCCGATAAAGCAAAAGCACTGGAAGCTTTGCTGGAAGAAGTGCATGCGCTCCAAGCGCAAGTCTTGGCGCAAGCGGCTTCATTGATTGACGAGGCCCAAGACTTTCAATCTGCCGTGGGGCAGGTCAGGTCACTCATGTTCATTGACAAGTTTGCACAAGAAGTGCAGCAGCACTTAGACCGTTAAAATTCAGCGCTGTATCAGCCCCCTTATTTCATGGCACTTCTGCAAATCTCCGAACCTGGCCAAGCGCCAGACCCGCATCAACGCCGCATTGCCGTGGGCATTGACTTGGGCACCACGCACTCCTTGGTGGCCTCGGTGCGCAACGGTGTTTCCGAGTGCTTGCCTGATGGCCTCGGCCAAGTGATCTTGCCCTCCGTGGTGCGCTACTTGCTTGGGCAGGGGCGGCAAATTGGCCAAGAGGCGCTGGACGCTGCAGCGGCAGATCCGCAAAACACCTTGGCCTCGGTCAAGCGTTTCATGGGCCGCAGTTTGGCCGACATTCACGAGCCTCAAAAGTTGCCCTACAACTTTGTCGACAAAGCCAAAGGCATGCTGTCAATTCAAACGGTGCAAGGTGAAAAATCGCCTGTTGAAGTCAGCGCAGAAATTTTGGCAACCTTGCGCTTTCGCGCCGAAGACACTTTCAGCGACGACGTTTACGGCGCTGTCATCACGGTGCCAGCCTACTTTGACGACGCACAGCGCCAAGCCACCAAAGATGCCGCGCAAATGGCCGGCTTGAATGTGCTGCGCTTGATCAATGAACCCACGGCCGCGGCCATTGCCTATGGCCTGGACAACGCCAGCGAGGGCATTTATGCCGTGTTTGATTTGGGCGGCGGCACTTTTGATATTTCCATCTTGAACTTGAGCCGCGGTGTCTTTGAAGTCATGGCCACAGGAGGCGACTCCGCTTTAGGGGGCGACGACTACGACCACGCCTTGGCAGACGCGGTGCTGGCAGAACAAAATTTGAAGGCTGATTCGGCGCAAGACAAAACCCGCGTGAAAGCCGCAGCGCGCAGTGCCAAAGAAGCGTTGAGTACAAACGATGAGGCCTTGATGCAATGGCAGCTGCAGGGCGCTGAGCACAGCGTGCAAGTCAGTCGCGCGCAATTTGAGGCCGCCACGCAAAGCCTCACAGTGCGCTGCATGGCCGCCGTGCACAAAGCCCTGCGCGATGCAAACATCAAAGCCCAAGACATTCAAGGCGTTGTGATGGTGGGTGGCTCAACCCGCATGCCGCAAGTGCAATCTGCTGTGGCAGCGTACTTTGGCAAAGCGCCGCTGAACAATTTAAACCCTGATGAAGTGGTGGCCCTGGGCGCTGCCATCCAAGCCAATCAATTGGCCGGCAACGACTCTGCTGGCGACTTGCTGCTGCTTGATGTGATCCCATTGTCGCTTGGCATTGAGACCATGGGCGGTTTGGTCGAGCGCATCATTCCGCGCAACCAAACCATTCCCACGGCCATGGCGCAAGACTTCACCACCTACCAAGACGGTCAAACCGCATTGGCGCTGCACGTGCTGCAAGGCGAGCGCGACTTGGTGGTCGATTGCCGCAGTCTGGCCCGCTTTGAATTGCGCGGCATTCCGCCCATGGCCGCTGGCGCAGCGCGCATTCGCGTCACATTCACTGTAGACGCCGATGGCCTGCTCAGCGTAGCGGCTAAAGAGCAAGTCAGCGGGGTTGAAGCCAAAATTGACGTCAAACCTTCATATGGCTTGAGCGATCAACAAATTGCACAAATGCTGCAAGACAGTTTCACCACCGCCGAAGTGGACATGAAAGCCCGTGCCTTGGTTGAGGCGCGAGTGGACGCAGACCGCATGCTCATGGCCACGCAAAGCGCCTTGAACGCCGATGCAGCATTGCTCAGTACAGAACAACGCACAGAAATTGACAGCTTGATGGGCACACTGCGACAAACCATTGGCAGTGCGCAAGACGCACAAACGCTGGAAGACGCCACGCTGGCATTGGCCAAAGGCACAGAAGCATTTGCAGCGCAGCGCATGAACCACAGCATTCAAAAAGCTTTGTCTGGCAAGAACATTCAAAGTTTGTAAATCACTCTGAGCCTTTTAAGTAAACTCAAGCCATGCCCGTTATCAAAATATTGCCGCACGCACAGTACTGCCCCCAAGGCGCTCAGATCAGCGTCAACCCAGGCACCAGCGTGTGCGAAGCCCTGCTTGAGAACAACATCCCCATCGAGCACGCATGCGACATGAGTTGCGCCTGCACCACCTGCCACGTGATCGTGCGTGAAGGCTTGAACAGTTTGAATGCGATCGAAGAAGCTGAAGAAGACCTGCTCGACCGCGCCTGGGGCCTAGAGCCCAATTCACGCTTGGGCTGCCAAGCCATTGTGAGTCAGAAAGACTTGGTGATCGAGATACCGCGCTACACCATCAACCACGCCAAAGAAAATCATTGAAAACGAATTGAGAGTTGCATGCGTCAAATATTTTTAGACACAGAGACCACCGGCTTGTCAGCCGAAGGGGGCGACCGCATCATTGAAATTGGGTGCGTCGAATTGGTCAACCGCAAGCTCACGCGCAACAACTTGCATTTCTATTTGAACCCCGAGCGTGACAGTCATGAAGACGCGCTCAAAGTGCACGGCATCAGCAACGAATTTTTGCGTGACAAACCCAAATTTTCTGAAGTTGCGCAAGAGCTGATGGACTATGTGCAAGGCGCAGAAATCATCATTCACAACGCTGCGTTTGACTTGGGGTTTTTAAACAAAGAACTCGAACGCGTGGGGCAGGGCGCATTTGCGTTGTCTGTCAGCGGCGTGGTCGACACGCTGGTCATGGCCAAGCAGATGTATCCGGGCAAACGCAACAGCTTGGACGCGCTGTGCGACCGCTTGGGCGTGGACAACTCCGGGCGCACCCTGCACGGCGCCTTGTTGGACGCAGAGTTGCTGGCAGATGTGTACATCAACCTCACGCGCGGCCAAGAAGCGCTCATGATGGATTTAGGAAGCGAAACCGAGGGCGCGGGCGCGCAAGACAGCATCGATTTGTCGAGCTTTAAGCTGCCAGTGCTGCAAGCCAACGCCCAAGAGCATGCCGCTCACGCAGCGCACTTGATTGAGTTGGACAAAGCCAGCGCCGGCAAAACGGTGTGGCGCTTGAGTGCTTGCGCGGCTTGATAATTTCTAAATATGGCATAATTGAAGGCTGCGCTACAAAGCGACAGGGCGGTTAGCTCAGGGGTAGAGCACTGCATTCACACTGCAGGGGTCACAAGTTCGAAACTTGTATCGCCCACCATTTGGTGGTTTTCTTTATTTAAATCAACGCCTGATAGGGTTCTCTTCACGCTGTTCTTAGGTTTTCTAAGGCAGTGCTCTAGGAAACTTTCATGCGTAAATTCAATTCTCCCGTCAATCTTAAAGCTGCAGCTGATTCATTCGTG
>Ga0114977_10000037_pt1 | contig 85630 bp, 79 predicted proteins | sample S_130805_MF_Meta_FD_87026 | JGI IMG/M metagenome (GOLD analysis project Ga0114977, IMG submission 87026) | Freshwater microbial communities from Lake Simoncouche, Canada to study carbon cycling - S_130805_MF_MetaG | ecosystem: Environmental > Aquatic > Freshwater > Lake | place: Lake...
AATAGGCCGCGAAAAATTCTAAACTTTAAAACACCGCTTGAGGTTTTCTACGCTAACCTAAACAACTCAATTCCACCACCTGTTGCACTTCGCTGTTGAATTGGCGTAAACTAATACAATGTTTTTCTTTATAAACACCACCATGCCCCAAAATATGAATACTGCTACTGGGAGAAATTTTGCCATCTAACCCTTGCAACATTTCTTTACTTATCTCGCTATGGCCATCGCCGATTATTTTATAAGAAAGGCCGGCTTTTTCTGCTTCTTCGCATTTTTTGCGTATATATTTTATAGGCACCTGCTCAACATTAGATGTTACAAGCTTTCCCAGGATAATGACTATATCATATGGTTTGTTATTATCTTTTGTTTCTAATAATTCTGGAGGCATAAAAATTTGTTATATTATTAACAATATGGCTAGTATATCATGAAAATATCGCATTTGCATCGGAGTTTTTGAAAAGTTCATTTTTGTGTGCTAAGTGGCTGATTTGCTTGAATGTTATTCTTCAATGTTACCTAAAATGGCTTTATTACTATCAGATAAATATAAATTCATAACGCGCTGCTAATTGGTATTAAAGAAGTTGAAGAGTGGTTTTTAATGCTGGGGTGTTTATTTTGTAGTATGTGCATTTTTATTCTTAAGCTCCTCAGCAGCTGTGCCACAGAAACTTTAAGTGCGCTGTAAAATGGAGGCCAGGGGGAGAATCGAACTCCCGAATAGAGGATTTGCAGTCCCCTGCATTACCACTTTGCTACCCGGCCCCAGTGTAATCGTAAGGGCTGCTACTATAGAAAAAAGTTAACTATTAGCAACTATAAAAAACATTTTGTAATAAAAAAACATTCACTCTTATAAAAATAGATGGTAATCTGGCGGCGGATGATGAGATCCATATGGAAATAAAATTCTGGGAATTATATTAAAATAGAGAGAATAATGTTTTCTCACCTCATAATAAAAACACTCTATCAAAAAGATTAAGGATTAAAATGGAAGCTTTTGAAACCGCACGTATAAACATGGTTAAAGGTCAGATCTTGCCTAGTAACATTACAAACGAGGCTTTGTTGGATGTTGTAACTGGAATGCCAAGGCATATTTTTGTTCCAGATGATAAGCGCGGAGTTGCTTATATTGATGGAAGGCTGCTAGTGGGAGAGGGCCGTTATATATTGCCTCCCATGGTGTTTGCTAAAATGATTGAAGCGCTTGGCATAAAAGGTAGCGAGTCTGTATTGGATATTGCCTGTGGAACGGGATACTCATCTGCTGTGCTGGCAAATTTGTGCAAGAAGGTGTTTGCCATAGAATCTAGTGCAGACCTTGCTTCAAAAGCTCATCAGAATCTTAACATGCTTGGAATTGGAAATGTTATTATAATCAGTAATATTCTTGCTGAAGGTCATGAAGAAGGTGCCCCTTATAATATTATATTTATAAACGGGGCAGTGAAAGAAGTGCCGGGAAATATTTTTAACCAGCTTTCTGAACATGGAAAACTTGTTACTATAATAAGCAAAACACCAAATTCAGGCTCTATAGTTTTATTCAAGAAAGTAGGTGGAAAAATATATTCAGATGAAATATTCGATATAAACCTGCCTATTATTGAAGATTTTTAAATACTAACAATGCAACCAGAATGCCTACCGCATCAATAAAGTACAGGTTAGGTTTGATGTGCCGCTTATTTGCAGCGGTATATTCATTAAATTGCGCTGCTGCAAGTGCAACCAGCCTGGATGAGGCGTTTGTTGCATCTTACCAAAATAATCCGCAAATTAAGTCATCTATTCAGCAGTTGCAGGCTGTTGACGAAGAAATGCCTTCGGCTATTGGGGGCATGTTGCCAACAGCTTCGATTGCCGGCCAAAGAGGAGTGAAAAGTTCCAAATATAGCATTGCTAATTCGGCTGGGATAACAGAAAGTGGCCTTTCAGATACGAGATCAATACAAATAACAGAGCCTTTATTTAAAGGTGGCGCAACTTATGCCGGTATCAAAAAGGCCAAGAGCGATATAATGGCAGCCAGAGAGCAGTTTAGAGCTGCAGAACAACAGGTTTTGCTTGCTGCTGCCACTGCATATATGGATTTGGTTAGTAATGAAGAAGTTTATACAATTGCAAAAAATAATAAAGCTGTGCTTGCAAAGCACCTGTCGGCAACCAAAGCCAGGTTGGATCTTGGTGAGGTAACAAAAACCGACCTTGCCCAATCGAAAGCCAGCCTTGCAAAAGCCGATTCTGAACTTATAAGCGCCCAATTTACTGTTGAATCCTCAAAAGCTACTTATGAAAAAGTTATCGGTATTAAACCTGTTGATATAAAAATGCCAAAAACTCCTATTGAGGTGCGGGGTAATGTTGATGAGCTTGTAATAGCTGCTCTGGCAAATAACCCGTCAATTAAACTGGCGGAATATAATTTGGATTCAGCAAAGAAAAATATAGATATCCAGAAGGCTGTGATATTGCCTCAGGTTAGCGCGTTTGCTAACAAACAAAGGCAGTACGGCGTGCTTTCAGGCGCAACACAGGCAAGTACAATTGATAGTGATATGGTAGGCATAAATTTTTCAATACCGCTTTACCAATCAGGCGCTGAATATGCACAAATACGCCAGGCAAAACATACTGCCGGGCAGACTTCTTATAATTTAGCTGTTGTAAGAGATAATGTGCGTGAGTCAGTTGTGAAGGCCGTGCAGGATTTTAATGTTGCGAAGGCTACAATACAATCGAACAACTTTAACGTTGAGGCTTCTGCAATAGCGTTTGAGGGAATGAAACAGGAATCTAATGCGGGCCTAAGGACAATCATAGAATTGCTAGACGCTCAACAAGCTTTGTTCAATGCGAGGGCTGCATTAATCAAATCAAGACGCGACGAAATAGTTACAGCGTATAACTTGCTTGCACAATTGGGTAAACTTACTGTAAAAGATCTTAGGCTAAAAGTTGATGCATATAACCCTGAAGAAAATTATAATAAAGTAAAGTATCAAATTATTGGTTTTTAATTTGTTATTAATATACTATATTGGTATCACCATCATTAGTTGAATTTTATATTTTTGGTTAAGATTAAACCTATGTCAGCAGCTGAAGAAAAAAAAGGGCAATCAGGAGCAAATCCTTCAATGGAGGATATATTGCAATCCATAAGGGGCGTTATCTCCGGAGATGAGCCACATGATGCAAGCGATGTGCTGGAGCTTGTGGAAGTAGTTGAAGAAGGTAGTATGGCAAATGCGCTAATGGCGGCAGCTTCAGAAGAAAAGAAAGAAGAGCCGTTAGTTACCGAAAAATCTATATTGGACGATATAGATGCTGCGCTTGATGATGGCTCCACAAAGCAAGAATCAGTAGCAGAGGCGCCAATTCTGGGTGCGGGTGAGCACATTCCTCCATCACTGGAGCCAGAGACTGAAGAGCCTGTGCTTGCACCTGCGATTGTGGAAGAAAGCATGGTTGTGCAGCAAGAGATCGAGGTGGTAGAAGTGGCTTCTAAGACTGAAGTTGCTAATCAGCCTGAGGCGGAAGTTTCTGAAGTTCATCATGATGTTAGCTACGCGGAAAATTTAGTTAAACATAATGCAAAATCGCCAAGGTTGCTTGATGAAGATGCCGCTCAGCAATCTTCAGTATCGTTAAAGGCGCTAGTAAGTACAATTCACGATAAGCATGTGGAATCCCCGCATACAAGAGGTGGAACAAGCCTTGAGGATTTGGTTATAGAAGCAATGAAGCCTTTTCTTGCAGAATGGCTCAATAAGAATCTTCCGGTTATAGTAAAAAAGATAGTAGAAAAAGAAGTCAAACGTCTGATTCCAAAAGAAGAAGATGATTATTAAGGAAGCAGGGGCTGTTAATATAATGTGTTCAGGCCGTTTTAGGCGTGCTGCCATTTTCTTTGCACTTTTTCTTGCTGGTTTTAATGTTATGACTTGTGATGCAATGGCTTCTGATGCTGCTGTGGCGGGAGGAAGCTCATCCACATCAGTTGTTGATCAGCCGTTTAATAACATGATAAGGAAATTTGTTCTTCTTGCCCAGGATGTTACAAATAGTACAAAAGAAGATACAACAACTACTTCAACTGCTGCAGCACAAAATTCTTCGACCACATCTACAGGTTCAACTGCTAATGCTGCTCCATCTGCAGCCAATTCATCAACAAATCCATCGACTGAAACGGGGCTTCCTTCGATTCCTGCGATGCCACCTTTTTTGACAACAACAACAGTTGTGCCACCAGTAGCTCCTAAGGTGCCAGCTAGTACATCTTCACAAGCTCAGCCGGGTAACGCTGCCCCGACGGGCACAGCGTCAACTACTCAGCCTGCAGCAAGTGCTCCCGCTGCCACTAAAGCAACAGAGCCTGGCGCAACAAACGGATATTCACTTTCTTCAATTACCTCTCCTCAGACTGGTAAAGGTAATGCTTCAACAAAGAATTCTGCACCAAGTCTTGATGATATGCAAATACCTGAGCCGAAAGTGGATGGCAAAACATTTAACATCTTGCCCAATACCAATACAAACGAGGGGTTTGTACAAAAATTGTTGAGAATAGAAACGGAAAAACACAACAAGGGAAATTCAGATAAGCAAAAATCCTCAGTCCCATATAGTGATATTATTCCACAGAAGAAATATAAAAAATCATTCGTAGAAAAAAATCAGTCTGCTGAGCAGAAAAAAGACAAAGATATTATAAGGAAAAGTTCTGAGCCTGCGCCGGCGGAACGTCCAGAAAATTATAAGACTCAGCGCCTTCCTGATTCAATCAGCAAAAAAGCTTATACGAATGATAACAAGCATTTGCCTTTAGCTTTTTATAACGAAGAGTATAAAAAAATCTTATTCGACAGCGCTGTGACTGGAAAGCTTGACGTTTTGCGGGCAATGGTTGAAAATTTTGGCAGTACTGAGGTGCCAAATGAGGAGGGCGACACGCCTTTGATATATGCTGTAATGGCTGGCAACCTTCAATCCGCAATGACCCTGACAAGTATGGGGGCAAATGTTAATGCGCAGAATTTCAATGGTATCTCTGCTATTTATGCGGCAACAAAATTGGGGCGCATAGATATAGTCAAACTTTTGCTGGCACATTCAGCAGATATCGAGCTTGCGGATAAAAACGATAAGACTCCGCTAATGCTTGCATCTGAAATGGATTTCAGCACAATTGCTGGCATATTTATCAGGCGCGAAGCAAATGTCGATAAGAAAATGCGTAATGGTAATACGGCCTTGCATTTTGCGGCTGCAAAGAGCAGTCTTGCCAGTATGAATTTATTAATTACAAAAGGCGCCGATATAGAAATTAGGAATTTCAAGGGTTATACACCATTAATGCTTGCAACTGAAACTGGTCAGGAGCAAGCAGTTGCATTGCTAATAAAAGCTGGTGCAGATATTAATAAAACAAATGTGCAGGGCATGGATTTGGAAGCTATCGCTCAAAAACATGGTTATAACTCAATTGTTGACCTAATAGAAAGCGAAAGAAATAGGCAGGCACAGCTTGAGCAGGAATTGATTGAGCAAAAGAAGCAGGACATAGTTATGGAAACGCTGGAAACCCCATTTAAAACATCTGCCGAATTGGTTGCGAAGAGGGGTGAAGGTGTTCCAATGCCAATAATGAAACCTGAGGCCAGTTCTTCTATAGTGCTTCCTAAGCCATCTTTTAGTCCTGAAGAAATGCAAAAAATGAAACAAACAGGACTTTAATCTGTTTACTATTTGCCGATTTTTATCTATAAAAAACCAGTAAAACCAAAGAGGGTCTAGGCCATGCGTGAGCCAAAAATAAAATTAAGAAGTTTAGAGAGTACCGGTGGAAGGAAAATGGCTGGTGCAAGGAGCCTGTGGCGAGCAAATGGGGCAAGGACAGAGCATTTCGGCAAGCCGATTATTGCCATAGCTAATTCATTTACACAATTTGTACCAGGCCACGCACACTTGCATGAAATTGGCCAGCGTGTCAAAAAAGTTATTGAAGCTGAGGGATGTTTTGCGGCGGAATTTAATACTATAGCTGTTGATGACGGCATAGCAATGGGGCACGATGGAATGTTATATTCACTGCCATCTCGTGATTTGATAGCAGATAGTGTTGAATATATGTGTAATGCGCACAAAGTTGATGCGCTGATTTGTATTTCCAATTGTGATAAGATAACACCTGGTATGCAAATGGCGGCTATGCGCCTAAATATTCCGACGATATTTGTATCAGGCGGGCCAATGGAAGCTGGCCTTGTGGGCGATAAGAAGCTTGATTTGATTGACGCAATGGTCATGGCTGGTAACAAGAACATTTCTGATGAGGAGCTTGCGGAAGTAGAAAATGAGGCTTGTCCAACTTGCGGATCATGTTCCGGCATGTTCACTGCAAATTCTATGAATTGCCTCAATGAAGCACTTGGCCTTGCGCTGCCAGGTAATGGTACAATCGTTGCCACGCACGAAAACCGTATTAAATTATTTGAAAGAGCAGGAAAGCGCATTGTTGAGCTGGCTTATGAATATTATTATGATGGTAATGTGAGTGCATTGCCTCGTAATATCGTTACCAAGGCTGCCTTTAATAATGCTATGAGCCTTGATATTGCAATGGGTGGCTCAACCAATACAATTTTGCATATACTCGCAATAGCCCATGAAGCTGGCGTGAATTTCACCATGAAAGATATTGATATTTTATCTCATAAAACACCATATTTATGTAAGGTTGCACCAAATACTGATAAATACCATATTGAAGATGTTAACCGCGCAGGTGGTATTATGGCGATTTTAGCCGAACTTGCACGTGGTGGCTTGCTAGATACTTCCGTAAGGCGTGCTGATGGGTTAACCCTTGCACAGGCTATTGAGAAATACGATATTGCAGCTGCAAAAATTAGCGATGAGGCTATGGATGTTTATTCATCTGCTCCTGCCCATAGTGGCCGCAATTTAGTTATGGGTTCACAAAAATCACGCTTTAAGGAGCTTGACAAAGACCGCTCTAATGGCTGTATACGTAATATAAAACATGCGTATTCACAAGATGGTGGCCTTGCAATTTTATTTGGCAACATTGCCAGGAATGGCTGCGTTGTAAAGACGGCTGGTGTTGATGCCAGCATCTTAACTTTCTCAGGGCCGGCAAAAGTTTTCCACTGTCAGGATACTGCTTGCGAAGCTATTTTAGGCGGCAAAATCAAGCCAGGTGATGTTGTGGTTATACGCTATGAAGGCCCGCGCGGTGGCCCGGGAATGCAGGAAATGTTATACCCAACATCATATATAAAATCTATGTTACTTGGCAAGGATTGCGCACTTATTACAGACGGGCGTTTCTCCGGAGGAACTTCCGGCCTTTCAATCGGCCATGTATCTCCTGAAGCTGCAAGTGGAGGGGAGATTGCCCTCATAAAAGATGGTGATATTATCGATATAGATATCCATAAACGTGCAATTAATTTAAGAATTTCAGCTGAAGAAATGGCAAATCGCCGCACAGACATGGAAGCAAAAGGGAAGGGCGCATATAAGCCTCTTGATCGTACGCGCCGTGTCTCAAAAGCTTTGCAAATTTATGCGATGCTTGCTGCAAGCGCAGATACAGGCGCTGTGAGGGTGATTCCTTCTGCATAAAGGGTATGGTGTTGTTTATTTATAAAACTCACCCTCTTCCGCAGGGAGAGAGTTAGTTTTGTTAACCGCGCAATGCTTTAATATTTTGCGCATATTTATCTGCGCCACCATTGAAAGTAGCGGAGCCTGCTACCAGAACATTAGCTCCTGCATTTACAACATCGCGGGCAGTTTGTGGGTTTATGCCACCATCAACCTCTAAGTCGATAATACGCCCGCTTTTATCAATTTTTTTACGGATTGTCTCAATTTTCCTGAGCTGGCTTTTTATAAAACTTTGTCCGCCAAAGCCAGGGTTAACAGTCATTACTAATACAAGGTCTATTTCACCCAGCACATAATCCAAAACATTTTCATGGGTTGATGGCACTATTGAAACGCCAGCCTTTTTGCCAAGAGACTTTATAAGCTGCACAGTTCTATCCAGATGCGTGCATGCTTCCGCATGGACTGTTATGATGTCGGAGCCGGCATTTGCGAGCTCATTAATATATAAATCCGGATTTTCTATCATCAGATGCACATCAAAAGGTAGGGTGCTGCTTGCGCGGATTGCTTTAACTATGAGTGGTCCAATCGTTATGTTTGGTACAAAATGGCCATCCATAACATCGATATGGATATAATCTGCCCCCGCTTTGGAAATTTCAGCAACTTCGTTTCCAAGCTTAGCGAAGTCGGCGGATAATATAGAGGGCGCTATTTTTATTTTTTGCTGCATTGAGTTTAGTCACAATTGGTTAGAATTAAATTATTTTTCAAAATAGTCAAAAACACTTCTAATTTCCAGCATTAATATTTCTTGCGAGTGAGCCTGGGGTTGGAGGTGTGTTGGTGGTGGTAACTATTAGTCGAGGCTATGTGTGTTTATATAACTTTTATAGCAGAAGTTTGATTTATTTCCTAGAAATTAACGATTTGTTAATTAAGATAGGTTAGATGTTTTATTAGGTATTTGATAAATATTATTAATGGGGGACGTAATGGAAGATTTTATTTCTGAAGAAGTTAAAATGTCTATTGAGGCCGATGAAATGGCAGTTTCCGCAAAGCTTAGGAGTCTTAGGGTAAGGGCTTGTATCTCTATTGATGAATTCGCTGAAGCACTTGGTGTTGAGAATTCAGAGCTTGAAGCTTATGAAAACGGCATCGAGCATGTGCCTGCTAGCGTTATTGCAATGGCTTGTGCGCTTTCTGGCATGTCATATGAATATTTCTTCGGTGAGGAAATGGAGGAAGCGGCATTTCCAGGGGTGGTTCGTTCTGCTTCTTACGAAGAGCAGCCAGCACTATTGAGCTAATACTAACTTAGCTATTTCTTCTCATCCCCTGGATTCTTACATTAGTAAATCTGGGGGGATATAGATTTGTGACCCAAATAATCCTGTAAATCTCTATTGATATAGATAGTGTCTTGGTGAGTTTAAGATTGGATCTTTTAGAGCGATTCTGAATAAACTATTACAATTTATTCAAAATATTCTATGATTTGAAGAAAAACAAACACTTGCATTACAAATTTTTTTATCTTTGTTGCTGTCGTCCAGTGCAAGAGCCATATATATTGGGGAATCCACCTGAGAGCGGCCCCCAAAATGCAGCTGCAGTAACTAATCCCACCGTAATCGACGCAGCAGCTTCAATAGCTTGAGAATATTGCTCCCTTTCTTGCCTAACGTGGTCAAGCATTTCTTGTGTGGGGGGCAGACCAATTGAATCTATTACAGAACGCATTTCTAAACTATAAATTAAGATATTAGGCTTGTATTTTAAATTCTATAAAATGTAAAAACTATATTTTACAGAAAGATTTTATAAGTTCTAAGTAGCGGATTTTTTATAGATTTAAGTATCAATAATTACAATTATTATTCGATGATTAAGCCATGATTTGATTTTAGGCTTACCAACTTAATGAGCCATATACTATAAAAAAACTATCTAAACTTGTCCGAGTGTTTTTATTTTGACCTTGGGATGCACTTCGTTTTGTGACATTACGACTGTCATAGGCCTAAAACGTTCAACCACAGAACGCGCATAAGGCCTTATTGCAGGTGTTACCAGTAGCACAGGATTCAAACCTCGCATTGAATATTGATGGTACGCCTGTTTAATTATACCAATAAATTCCTGCAACTTAGATGGTGGAATAGAGAGTTGTTTTTCTTCTCCACCAACCAGTCCCTCGCCAAAAATTTGTTCCCACTGCGGCGAAAGTGTAAGCAGCTCAATACATCCATCACGGTTGACATGGTCGAAGCTAATTTGTCTAGCAAGCCGGCCGCGAACATGCTCAGTGATTAGGGTAAGGCTTTTTGTAACGCTTGTTGCTTCGGCAACTGCCTCAAGTATAGCCGGCAAATCACGTATTGAAACGCGCTCGGCAAGCAGGTTTTGTAACACCCTTTGCAGGCCGCTGGTAGTAATTTTCTCAGGCACCGTTTCAGTAACGAGGTTTTTATGGTCAGCGCCGATTCCGTCCAGCAGCTTCTTGGTTTCACTGAAGGTTAATAATTCAGTGATATTATCCTTAATAATTTCAGTTAGGTGTGTTGTGATAACGGTTGGTGGATCAACCACTGTATAGTTGCGGAACAATGCATCCTCTCTTGATGTTTCCGCTATCCATTTTGCAGGTAAGCCAAAGGCTGGCTCTTTAGTGGCCTCACCTTGCATTGAGACCTCTCCTCCAGATGGATCCATTACCAGAAGCATATCAGGGCGGATAGTACCGCGCGCGCATTCAATATCTTTAATCTTTATAACATATTCATTTGTTCCAAGCTGCATATTATCCTGAATGCGCACAGATGGCATGATAAAGCCAACATCTCGTGCAAGTTGTTTTCGAAGTGCCTTCACCTGATCGGGCAAGCGGTTTCCTTTTGCATAATTTACTAGAGGTAGCAATCCATAGCCTAACTCTACTCTTACGCTATCTATGTGCAGTACATTAGAAATTGGCTCTTCTTCAGCGGTTTTCTTTTTAGCTTCTTCAGTTTTTTTATCTTTTTCTGCAGTAACTTTTGCGCTTTTACCTTTTTTAAGGTTGCTAAATGAAAGTGCCCCAGTTGCAGCAGAAATTAAAAGGAAAGGAGCTGCTGGAATACTTGGCATAAATACCATGGCAAACATAAGTGCGCTAACCATACCCATTGCCTGTGGATATTTACCTAATTGGTTGATAATTGCTTTATCCGCAGAGCCTATTACACCAGCTTTGGAAACAAGTAAACCGGCTGCTACAGAAATCACAATCGCTGGAATTTGTGAAACCAGGCCATCGCCGATTGTTAGCAAAGTATATGACTCAAGCGCCTTTTGGAAAGTAAGGCCGCGCTGCACTATGCCTATGACCATCCCGCCAATCAGGTTAATGAATGTTATCAGCAAGCCAGCGATCGCGTCACCACGCACGAATTTACTCGCACCATCCATTGCCCCGTAGAAAGTGCTCTCATCTTCCAAGGATTTGCGTCGTTCCCGTGCTGCATCTTCGGTGATTAAACCAGCAGATAGGTCAGCGTCAATCGCCATTTGTTTTCCAGGCATTGCATCCAGTGAGAACCTGGCTGCAACTTCAGCAATACGGCCAGAACCTTTGGTTATTACAATAAAGTTTATGATTGTTAAAATTCCAAACACAATTCCACCAATGACAACTGAGCCTCCCATTACGAAACTTCCAAATGCTTCAATAACGTGACCAGCTGCATCAGTTCCTGTGTGACCTTCAGATAAGATTAACCTTGTTGAGGCTATGTTAAGTGAAAGCCTAAGCAGCGTTGTAACCAGAAGAATAGTTGGGAAAGTGCTTAAATCAAGAGGACGGGTAACGAACAGCACTGTCATCAAAATCAGTACTGAGAAAGTAATGGAAATTGCAAGTAAACCATCAAGAAGGAATGTTGGAACTGGAACCAGCAGCACCATCAATATGCCAACGATACCAAACGCAAACATCACGTCAGTATGCTTCATTATCCGCTGCATAAAGCCAGCAAAATCATTGGATAACGGCGCTTGTGCTATATTTTCAGCCATGTTTTTTCCAGGTATATCTGTAAATATGTTATTTACAATTTTTCCCTACCTGGAAACATATACTATATATAGTTGTAAATTAATTTGAAAGCAACATCATTTAGATTGGTTTTATATTTTCTTGCAAAAGCAACCTCTGGGTGTGCAATTAAAGTTTAGAAATAATTATATTCCTACAATAAATTTAATCATTTCATCGCCTATTTCTGGATACATTACAAATAATAGCAAGCTAGAAGCCATTATTGTGCCAAGCCTAAGTGTTTTTTTGTTAATAACTTTCCAGAATAAGCACATTCCTCCAACAATTAATATAAATATATTTAGTTGTAGAAATGGTAAGAACACACCGATTATTGCCAAGAGTTTTACGTAATCAAAGCCAGGACCCTTGAACCTGTCCTCATGTTGCCACTGCGTGTAATCATAACCGATTTCTCTTTTTCCATTCAATATGAAATATAAGTGACGAATGCCAAGTCCAATGACACCAGCAATTATCCCGCCATAGAGTGCGCCATAAAAAGTTTTATCGAGGAATGTGCGGTAAACTGCGCCGATAAATAATGTAGTGATTAATATTTTTGCAGGAATTCTATTATGTTCAGCATCTACAATTGCTAAAATCACGCAAGCTACAACCAACAGGCCAAGCAGAACATACATATCTCCGAAACCATATTTTGCATAACACAAAACCATACCAATCGTAATGAAGAGTTCAGTTAGGAAGTAGCTAATGCTGCATTCATATTTGCCTTTGCAATAACGGCAAGTTCCGTTCCAGATAAAATATGAAATAATAGAAAAGTAATCGATAATGTTAAGTTCATGTTTGCACATGAAGCAACGGGGTTGGTCACCTATCCAGGGCATTTGCAGAGGCAGCCTGTAAACCGCCATAGTAGCAAAACTACCCCAACCCAACCCCATTATTAAAGCAATAGAAAGTCCAAAGAAATCCGTATGGATAAACATTTTGCTCTTATTTTTTCTGTTCGGTTGTAACTTCCTTTTTATCTTCCTCTTTCTTTACGTCTTTCTTTGGGTCCTGTTTCTTAGCATCTTCAGGTTTATCTTTCTTTCCTGAATCAGTGTCTACAAGCTCAATTTTAGTTTTTTCAAGCAAAGAATCCGCATGTTTCTTTAGGGTTTCATTATACAAATCCTGTGCTATATGAGGCTTTAACGCTTCGAAAGGAGCAACAGTTGCTAACTTCTTTTCTTCAAGCTTTATAACATGCCAACCAAATTTGGTTTTTACAGGAGCGGAAACCTCTCCAACCTTTAGAGACAAAGCAGCCTTCTCAAAATCAGGATCCATAGTTCCTGCAAGGATATATCCTAAATCACCGCCCTTATCTTTGGTAGAACCATCCTGTGAAAAGTCTTTGGCAACTTTTGCAAATGGATCCTTTTTTAGTCGATCTACTGCATTTTGTGTATCTTCTTCCGAGCTAAGTAATATGTGGCTGACCTTAATTTGTTGTTTGCCTTTAATAGCTTTTTCAATTTCATCATATCTTGCAAGCATTTTTTCCTGCGTTATTTCAGGTGCAACAGTTTTTGCTATCACTCCATCAATTATAAGCTTATTTTTTAATTCAAACAGTTTGCGTTTTAGTTCCGTATCTTCTTTTACACCTTTTGAGCTTGCTTCTTTAAGCATTGCTCTTTGAGCCGCAATTTCTCTTACGATCATCTTTTTTGAATTTTCATCCAGGTCTTTGTAGCTAATTGGCTTTTCAGAATTTGCAAGAACGGCTTTAACGACATTCTCTACTTCGGCCTTATAGACTGGTTTACCATCTATAGTTCCAACAATAGGAGTTTCCTTATAAAACTTAGATCCATCTTGGCCCAACATAAACTTATAATACAGCGCTATAATAACTACAAAAATCACAACAAATGCAACTATTGCGCCTGTACTTATACCATCTGTCTTCTTTTTTAGGTGCGTCATGTTTTTAATCCTTTATCGTTTTTCAATTGTCTTTACATTTACTTTACAAACAACAGGCTCCGCTAGTAGTTCCTGCCAATGTTCGACCCATCCAGAATAATGTGTTGCTCCGTTGACTGAGCTTACTCGTACACATTCCTGACCGGTTTCTGATTTTTTAGCAAAAGCCTTAGTGACTTCCAGCGGCACTATTTGGTCTTCTGCTCCCGCAAAATGGTACTGTGGTAAACTAGCAAGTTTTTCTGCAACGTCAATAGGGTTTAATGAATCATCTAAATTATCTACATGATGAAATTTATTTATAGCAGCATGATCAAGGTTCCCCGCAACAGTACGCAAGGTTGCGATATCGCTTCTGCGTGCGGCGACCAGAACTGCTACGGCAGCTCCACCAGAATAGCCAATTAGGTTAATTTTTGGCTTTGTAAATTGCATAGAATAACTTGAGATTGCCTTGTTAACAGAATCTACAACAACTTCCGAGAAGCGGCTGCCCGACCAATATTTCTGTGCGCACATTTTATCTTTTGCAAAGGATGTATATTGACAGGGCCTTGCAATATAAACGACATTTGCCGCAGGGTCAGCGCTAGCTAAATTCAAGGTAAAAGCGTCTTTTGGAGTTGGGTTTGTAGAAAGCCTGGCGCTCGTGGCCCAAGCAAAACCATCGCCTTCAATATATATGTTAATTGGCTGGGTTTTGTCGGTTATTTTTGCGTATGTTGTTAGGATAAAGCTGCCAGTATTAATCTCTTGCAACTTCATGCCTGCCTTGTCGGCTATAGAATTAGCATAATCCAAGCGTTTTGGCAGGGATGAACACCCTACCAAAATGCAAGAAATTAAAATCGTGGAAAAGAAACTTTGTTTTGTAAAAAACACCGCAACTCCAGTAGATTAAATTATGCAACTAGCAAAGCGCGTGGCGCCAGATTTACTATATTTTGCTTGGTTACATCGGTTAAAACTGCACGGATCTGAGCTTTGTCAGACACTTTTTCACCATTTATACTGAGTGATAAATCATTGTTTTCTACATGAGTTACCATTTTTTCTAAGATGGCATCAAAATCGTTACTTCCATCAAGATGCTGAATTAAAACCCTGTTAAATAGATCTATATTATTCTTTTCTGACCTTTGGTTTGTGATCCAGAAATTTTGTGCAGCCTGAAGCCTTGCAAGTTCTGAAGCCTTTGGCTTGTTTGATACTTCCGTTACGAACTTTCCTGACTGTGAAAAGATCCCAATAGCATCTGCCAGCACCAATCTTAAAAATTGCTCTAATATGGCAGCGCGTACAGTTTCCTTATTAAGAGATGATCCGGCGGCATCAAAAACTTTATTTAATAATTCTTGAGTAGCGATCGGCTTGCCATTTTGTGCGGCCAATATTTTAATAGCAAGTATAACGGCAGGATTTGCCGTTTGCAAAGCCGTGCCATTATTAAAATTTATAGCAATTTCTTTGCGGCTTGTTAGGTCTGTATTTAAAAGATTTTCATCAACATTTATTTGCGATAAAATGTAAAAATCCTCTAAACATGCAGGTGCTAAATTGCGGTTAATTATAATATCCTTGTTGCAAAATAGCGAGCTGCGGAAACGCCTGTTGCGAATGAAATCCATATATTGCTCAACCTTCACAACGTCATCAGCAGCCTGAAGCAATATTTCAGCAGTTTGGTTGGTGAAATTGCCAGGGAACATGCTGGCTATGCTTGTGTCGCCCAGATATTGCAATCCTTTGCCAGCAGCCTTTTCTACAACCTGATGAAAATAAAATGGCTCGTTGTTATCTTCAAGATGGTCATGCAATAAATATGAATCATCACATTGGTTTAATGTTTCAATTTCAGCATCTATACCCTGCGCATAAGCGTTCTTATTGCCTGCGTTGGCTTCGGTTATGAACTTAAGTAAAAGGCGTGCCTCACGTACCTTATCAGCAGGATTTGCAAAATCTTTAGTGTGGAACAGCATCATTTCACGTATGCTCTTCACTGCATTCCAGCCAGGAAGAGTGTTATAACTCACATAAGCAATGCCGTTTTTGGTCAGGTTTTTTGAAAAAACATCAAAAATTTTGTCCTGTACATTTTTTGGAACCCAGGAAAGTATCCCATGCGCTATGACATAATCAAATTTACCGAATTTTGTATTTATATCGGTTATAGAAACATTTTTTAGAGTGATGTTTTTTAGTCCTAGCGCTTCAATCTGTTCTTGGCCTTGTTTAATTTGAACTTCAGAAATATCTACACCCACAAAGGTGCTTTCTGGAAATAAGGCTGCCATAGGTATAAGATTGCCGCCGCTTGCACAGCCAAGCTCCAATACTTTACAGTTTTTAAAATCAACAGGCTGCATGCCGAATAATTTACCTATAGTATAAAGCCTCTCAGGCTGGGTGTTTGGATAAGGGTAGCTTGGGTAAGGCACGTTATCATATTTTGTTGCTTCTGATGCTTCGTTAACTGTCATTTTACCCTCTTAAATTTATAATAGGCGATTCAAAATACCAAATTACTGTTAGAATGATTGTTTTACAAAGTCAACCTAGGAGTGACTGAATTTATAAAGTAACTTTAAAAAAGCTTGCCCAAATTTGTATCTGATATTATCTTGCGCTTAAAATTTATTCTGGATGGATTGTGATGCAGCAATATAAAGGTTGGGAAGAATTCCATAACAAGCCGGTTGAAGAAAAATTACCGCTTTTCAGGCAGGGTGGCAATATTTTTGATGTGATATATGCCCAGCAATTCAAAAGAACTGAGCTGGAGGAGCTATTCCAAATTGCCGATAGGATCCGTGCCATTTCAAAAACAAGGACAGGAACGCGGTTTCTGTCGAGTTTGTTGGATGATAAAAGGGCTATGTTGTTTTTTGTACAGCCTTCCACCCGCACATTCCTTTCATTCCAGAATGCTTGCCATCTACTCGGTATGAAAACCTCGGAGATTCGCGATGCATCAACATCATCCGAAGTAAAAGGTGAATCACCTGAGGATATGATACGTACATTTTCAAGTTATGTTGACTTAATAATTATCAGGCACTTTAATGAAGGTTTTGCCGAGCGTGCCGCGTGGACGCTTAATGTTCATGCTAGCCGCGCTATTTCTGTAATCAACGGCGGTTCAGGAAAAGACCAGCACCCAACTCAGGCGCTTCTTGATATCTATACTCTGGAACGCTCGTTCCGCGATATTGGTGGTTTGAACGGCAAAAAAATTGCTATGGTAGGCGATTTAAAGCGTGGGCGCACAGTGCGTTCACTTTGTCAGCTGCTTTCTCTTTATGAGGGGGTGGAATTCTTCTTTGTTGCCCCAGAAGAATTCGCTATGCGTGGTGATATACTAGATGCGCTAAAAGCGCGCGGCAATAAATTTACGCTTACTGATAATTTTAAGGAAATTATGCCGCAGGTGGACGCTATTTATTCAACCAGGCTCCAGGATGAATATGATGAAAAACGTGAATCTAGCGCTATAAACTACTCACAATTTATTTTTAAAGAAGAGTACCTTGATTTGCTAGGAAAGAACGCGGTGATATTGCACCCGTTCCCGCGCCGTAATGAAATTGAGGTTGGGGTTGATAAAGACCCTCGCGCATTATACTGGAAGCAGGCAAGAAATGGTATGTGGCTAAGAATGGCGCTTATACTAAAACTTTTCGGGCGCGAACACGAAGTTCATAATTTTGCCTAAAAAGCTATTAGTATAACATCACTCTTTCGCAATTAGTGGTTGCATATGGGCCGCTATCATGATACCGTTGCTAAATAAATTTTAGTATGTATTCATGAGGCGTTGAATGAGTAAATGGGCATTAGTTGTGGATGATTCTGTTACCATGCAAAACATGGTTGCTATGGCGCTCAAAGAAATAGGCTTTGAGGTTGTAACAGCTTCAGATGGTGATGAAGCATCTAAAAAAGCTGAGAAAACCGAATTTAATGTCGTAATTACTGATATTAACATGCCTAATATGGACGGCATAGACCTGATAAGACATTTGCGAGGCATTCCTAATTGCAAAAAAATCCCAATATTGGTACTAACTACTGAATCTAGCGATAATGCTAAGAATGCTGGTCGCTCAGCAGGAGCTTCTGGTTGGATTGTGAAGCCCTTCAACCCAACCACTCTTAAAAGTGCTGTAACTAAATTGTGTGGTCTATAAAGCGGGCTACCCGATTGCGTAGGTCTTTTATCTTCCTGATGTGTAAAATTTGTCTCCTTGTTAAATCCTATCTTTTTATCGCATGATGCATCAGATGTAGAATCTTGTTGCATGGAATGTAAAAATTATATATTAAGGTCAAGTCAGGTGGTTGGGTATAAGTGTAACTTCGCCTGATATGCAGTATGCCCATTTTCTTGCAGCAGCGTTTTAGTTAAATGCAATTTATTTAATGATTATGATACTTACGCACGTTGCTACATTACTAGGTGCAGGATTAATAAGCGGATTAATGAACTCAGTAGCCGGTGGGGGGGGGCTCTTTTGTTGCGTTTCCGGTTCTTATATTTCTTGGCCTTTCACCAATTGAGGCGAATGCTACAGCCACTCTGGCAATATTTCCCGGAACATTCGCAACTTTATTTACATACCGAAATGAGTTGCTCCTGCATAAGGAAAAACTGCCTTTTTATATTTCTTTAAGCACAATAGGCGGCGCAGTTGGTGCATTAATTCTGCTTAATATTTCTAACGTAACCTTCTCAAGCATAGTTCCTTATTTACTGCTTGTGGCCACATTATTGTTCACGTTTCGTGCAAGATTAATAAGGCTTATAAATAAATTTACCAAGAAGTCTGGCGGAGCCCGGGGAGGTGGTGCATACCATGCTTTCATGGTGTTTTTATTTATAGCAATTTCTATATATGGCGGGTTCTTCGGTGCTGGTATGGGAATATTGATGCTTGCTTTGCTTAGTCTAATGGGGATGCATAATATTCATGAGATGAATGCGCTGAGGGCTTGCACCGGGCTGTTTGCAAATATTATAGCAATTATTTTGTTTGGGATGTCGGGGATTATAATGTGGAAAGATGCTGCTATAATGGCTCTTGGTTGTATTGCGGGTGGATTTTTGGAGCTTGTTATGCACTACGCTTGCCTCAAGCATGGAGCCGTAACGCTGTTATAGCGATTGGTTGGGGTATGACAATTTATTTCTTTACTAAATGACTCTAGGTTTGGGGCGTATAAGGTTAAGATATTAGTCAACTTGCAGTGTCATTGAGTAAATTATAGTAGGTTGAAATTGCTTTGAGTAAATATCTTGCAGCGATAGCGTTTCTCATCTAAAATCAAGTAATGCTAGAAAAGATATTATCTAAAAAAGGTGCGAAGAAATCAGTAAATGATATCAGGCTGGAGGTGCCAGTTTCTGATTATGTGCCCTATGCCTGCCACTATAACCCGGATACTATTCTCACAAAGAACGGTGAGTTGGTTCAGGTTATAAAAATAACTGGATTTTATAATGAACGCATTGGTGCCCAGAAAGTTGATCTGAGGGACACTATAAGGCAGGCAGTTCTAGATAATATAAAAAATGATAATTTTGCCATATGGTTTCATACAATCAGGAAAAAAAATAGCCTTGACCCCGGCGGAGATTTCCCTCTTGGCTTTGCAAGTGAGTTGAATAAGGCGTGGAAAAAAAGGAATGATTGGGAAAATCAGTTTGTTAATGAGGTATATATCTCTGTTATAAGGGATGGTACGGCCATGGGGGTTTTTAACCCTAAAGAAATATTAAGTTCTATATTTTTCCCGGCGCTTCGAAAGCGCCATGATGATTTTCTGGCAGAGGCATGTTCAGAGCTTACTAACGCAGTAAATGGTATGCTAAAAACACTTCAGCAGCTTGGAGCAGAAAAGCTTGCTATCGTAGAAATAAAAGAGAGTTTTTATTCCAGGCCATTGCGATTCTTCTCAAGAGTGATGAATCTATCGGAAGTGCCAGTTCCTCTTCCTTTAAGGGATTTGTCTGAATATTTGTCTAGCCACCATGTTGCATTTGGGTTCAATGTAATGGAGGTAAGGGGCAATGGAAGTAAGAATTTTGCTGCCATGTTCACGGTTAAGGAATCCAAGGCGATACCAGCACACGAGCTTGATAAATTTTTGCAGTTACCGCAGGAATTTATTATCACGCAAACTCTTGATTTTATAAACTGCAAGCAGGCACTGAAAGAATTTAAGCGCCAACAAGAAATTCTACATTCTAGCGGAGCTGAAGATTTTGCAGAAGCTATAGGGATTGATGAAATTGTAAATAGTGATACAGGCTCAAGCACAGACTTTGGTGATAGCCAGCTTACAATCTTATTGATAAATGGTAATTTGCAAAAGCTTGAGAATAATATATTTGAAGCAACCGAAGCCCTAAAGAGTATAGGTATTGTTACGACTAGAAGGGATTTGCGCATGGAAGAGTGCTTTTGGGCGCAACTTCCGGGCAATTTTAGCCATTTATCAAGAAGGAAGCCTATTAGTACAAAAAGGGCTGCGTCTTTTGCGTCACTTTATAATTTTCCTGCCGGAAGCAAGACAGGTAACCTTTGGGGGCCCGCAGTTTCAGCTTTCCGTACGGCAAGAGGTATGCCTTATTTTTTCAGTTTTCATGTAAAAGATAATGGCCACACAGTTTTGGTTGGCCCTCATGGTTCAGGAAAAACTGTTTTAATGAATTTTCTTGTTTCCGAATCGCAGAAGTTTCATGGCAAGTTATTCTTTTTTGACCAGCTGCGCGCATCCAAAGTTTTTGTAAAATCAATAGGAGGAGATTATACAATCATAAAGCCTTTAGAAAAAAATCCGCAATATGCATTTAATCCAATTGGTATGGAAGACACCATAAGAAATAGGGCTTTCCTAAAGCAATGGATGATATATTTAGCAGAGGCATGTGGTATAAAAACATCTGAACCAGAGCAGATGCATCTAGCGAAGCTTGTTGATTATATATATAGCCTGCCGCATGAACAAAGGCGACTTTCAAAACTTGCCGGATATTTTGGTGGAGAAGGGGTGTTGAGCCTTGAGAGGCGGATGGCACCTTGGCATGGTGCCGGCGAATATGCCCATGTTTTTGATAATTTGGGAGAAGATGTTACATCTTTTGGTGGTGTGACATATGGGTTTGGTATGAGTTTTGTTTTACAGAATCAGGCGGCGCTGGGGCCTGTGCTGTCATATCTTTTTCACAGGGTTGAGTCTGCGCTTGATGGCACCCCTGCAATGATAGTTATAGATGAGGCCTGGAATTTGATAAATAACCCTATTTTTGCTCCAAGCATAGCCGGATGGTTGGATCGCTTGAGAGAAAAGAACGCTATGGTTGTTTTTGCCAGTGAAAATATTAAGGATGCGAGTTCTAGTGAACTAACAAGCTACATTGTAAACAAAATTGCAACCCAAATATTATTGCCAAATACAAAAGCTGAGGAATCTCAAGTCTCATACCGTGAAGTATGGGGGCTTTCGCAGGATGAATTTAAGATGTTGGCTGCCATGAATAAGGATAAAAGGCAGTTTATGTTGCGTCATGGTGATACATCTATAGTGGCGTCGCTAGATCTTTCTGGCATGAAAGAGCTGGATATCTTGTCAGGTAGCGATAAAACTGTTAAAATAATGGATGAGGTTGTTGCAAGAGTTGGTGATAACCCAGAGGATTGGTTGCCCGCTTTCTATGAAAGAATTAGGGATATGAGGGGTGAATTATCTAGTGAAAACGAGAAGTTATTCATCGCTTAGTAGGTTTTATGTTTTTTAGTGCCGTAATTTTGGAAATGATATGATATCGGCTAAATTATTCCTATACAGAAGCCTTTTTTTTATAAAGAGTAAAGTGCTTCTATGTGTTGTTTTCGTTGTGATGTCATTCGTTTCTTTTTCTGCCGGTGCGGCTGACTATAAATCTTTTTTGAATAACGCATGTTCAGATTTAAATTCTCAGAACAACAAGAATCCAGTCGAGATTAGTGATTGCACCTTTGGAATGTGTGCAATATGCGACAATAAAGATCATTTTAATCCAAGAGCCGAGGTGCTATATATGCCGGGTGCATATATAGGATTTGCTTTATTCGGTAAGCTGCCCGTATATAAACGTTCTATAGGTCTGTATCAATGCGCATGGCTTTTGGGCGTAAGGTTCTGTGTGCGTCCCACACAATCAGGGGATATAGATTCGCCAATAGATTTGCATCATTCCACACCATGGGCTCTAAACACTTCCGGACGTCCAAGAATTTGTGCCTATGAAGATCCTTGCGATGGAATGGATCCGCCTGATGGAAATTGCGCCGTACATTCAAATCTTAGTCCTTATCCCTATCGTGCCCCAGCGACTTCTGTAATTAGCTGGGAGCAGGCAGGCGCACTTTCTGCCATAACATTTGTGTTTTGTCCTGTGTGTGCTGTGGTTCCATTGCTGGTTGCGGGTATAACATCAACTTATAATCAAACCGTTATTACTCCCATAGGTTGTATAGATAGAACAATAGGCCCAATGCCGCCAACTTGGAAAAATAGCGCATGGTGGAATAATGCCTCTCCTCCGCCAACTTTTTCTGACGCGGGAGTTGTAACTTATATTGGTAAGGTAACGGCAAGCTCAGTTTTTGAAGCGCCGGTTATAGATATGAGGGTGTGTAAGGATACCAACACTGCTACTATAATTGACTGTTCACTAAATAATGCAGTGACTGATACTGATACCAACACAAGTGCCAAGCTGAACCTAAGTTCTACTGCCACGGCCGGATGCAGTGGTGACAATACTACAACAGCGCCATACTGTAATTGCAAGACAGTTAGCTATACATTGCTAAACGCGAATGTAACTTACTGCGCCCAAATTAAAACCGATAAACCTGATATGGTTACTATATCTGCCAGATATGGTAGCAGTCCTAATTACTCTTATGATTACCTTTTATCCATTCCAAGGCCGGGCTATATTCCAAAGCCAACGGTTGCAAAGGTTGATGGCACATTGGGTACTTCAAATATAGGAACGGCGATGAGCGTCACTTTAAGAGGCGCTACCATTACCCTATCGGAACCGCTTTATACATATACGGCTAGCGGAGTAACATATACATGTAATCCAAAGGCGCGCATTATTGATTCAGGAGTTACTCGTAACGGTTATTGTGTTAGTAATAACATTATATCGGCTCTTCCTGCGAATTTAACAACTAGTCCTCCAAGCGATTGGGCGCTATTGCCACAAACATATCCTGTCTCCAGCACGATACATCAGGTGCCGTTTTCGATTGGTAGGCCTTGTGTTGATCTCGAATTATCTTTCCAAGCCGTAACAGATGTTAATGGAAATTCATACGGAGCTTATGTTTGCAACCAATATCAGGATATGGTTTGTATAGAGGGATATGATACCGCGCCATTTGTTGCGGTGAATACTGCAACTCCTGAGCCTTATGCGACCCTTGGTGATACGCCCAATGTTAAAAATAATAATCATGCAACCACTATAACTATTGGCACGGCTTTTCCAAATGTTCATTCAAATCAGGAAAATGGCGCATATTTGAGTGAGGCTTATACAGCAAGCACTGATGACGCTCACTCATTTGACGGTAATGTTTGGGTTTATCCTTATACAGCAACGTCTGGAACTCCAGCGGCACCTGCAACAAGTGAGTATGATTATAACAATAATGCACATAGCGATACGCTACGTATTTTAAATTCCAAGGAAGCAGGAATGTGTGTTAAAACGGCTCCTGACCAGAGGGTGTTTATTTATAATTCTCCTGGAAGTTATAGTTTTACCGTTCCGATTAATTGTTCTAGAATGCAGGTAAGTCTTTGGGGTGGAGGCGCTGCGGGTGCGTTCGGCAATAGTGATCACGATGAAAGTGGGCGGAGTTATTCAGGAGGTGCTGGGGGCTATGTTTCGGGAGCAATTAATTCTTTAGCTAGCGGTACCAGCATTTCAATTCAAGTCGGAGATGGTGGAAATACCAATAGCGGCTGGGGTCCTACCCGTGAAAATACTCCTGGAGATGATAGTTATATTAAAGTTGGTAGTACTACATATGCTACTGCTAGAGGTGGTGATAATGCTGGAAATGGTGGAGGAGCAAGTGCTCCTGGACTAAGTTCGCCTACTATACAAAATGGTAGTAACGGAGTTTTCTCAGGTCATTGTGCAAGTACAGGTAGTTGCTGTTCAGGCAGCTTGCAAACAGGCGGCTCCTCTTATAATTATCCTCAGGCGACAACTTCATCTTGTGCTAATGGTCAGAATAATGCATATGTTGGCGGTGGGGGATGTAGTCAGGGTAATGAGATGTGTTATGATTGTGTCGATGGTTATATATTGGGCCGTTGCCAAGGCAGCGAATCACGAAGTCATGGAGATGGATATTGGGGGAAGGGCGGTGACGGCCAGGTTATTATCCAGTGTATACGATGACCTGAAATTGTCTATTTGCTTATATTATTAGAATAAAATGCAAAAAACTTTAAAAAACACATACTACATGTTGACATATATCAACCATGTCTATACTATATGTACCCAAGGCTCCTGGTTATCATCCCGCTTTGCACTCCATATGTATCTCCCTTGCGTTCAAAGTTCTAACCAGGAGCCGACCTCTCCTAGAGAGTCGGCTTAGGCGAAATTTCAATAAAAATTCAATAAATTATCTCCACTCTTGCAAAAAGCTGTTGTTTTTTATACAACGATGGCTCCGCAATTTAGATGGCAATAAATATGAGCCTGAAATTAAAAACAAAAGTTAGTGATGGTGTCGATATATTCAGCATAGCCGGGCGGGAATTTAACTCACGCCTTTTAGTTGGCACAGGCCGATATAAAACCTTAGAGGTTGCTAAGGAAGCGATCGAGGCTAGTGGAGCGCAAATTGTAACGGTTGCACTGCGGCGTGTTAATTTGGCAGAAGCCGGTGGCAAGGGCCTAATCGATTATATAAGCCCCGAAAAATATACATATTTACCCAATAGTGCCGGATGCTACACAGCAGATGAAGCAGTTAGAACCCTTCGCTTAGCCAGAGCAGGCAGTGGGTGGAGTTTGGTAAAGCTTGAAGTGATAGGCGATAAGGTGAGTTTATATCCCGATATGCCTGAAACCCTTAAGGCTGCCGAAATTTTAGTGCGTGAGGGGTTTGATGTTATGGTTTATTGCACTGATGACCCTGCTTACGCAAAGCGTTTAGAAGAAATAGGGTGCGCGGCTATAATGCCGCTTGCTGCACCAATTGGTTCTGGGCTTGGTATACAAAATCCTGATAGTATCCGGAGTATTGTAGAGAATGCAAAAGTACCAGTGCTGGTGGACGCAGGAATTGGCACAGCCTCTGACGCTGCAATTGCAATGGAGCTTGGCTGCGATGGAGTGCTTATGAACGCTGCTATAAGTGACGCGCAAAATCCTGTGCAAATGGCGCAAGCAATGAAGTTAGCTGTTGAGGCAGGCAGGCTGGCGTATCTTGCTGGGCGGATGCCAAGGCGTGAAATTGCCAGCGCTTCCTCCCCTATTGAGGGGATAATAGGAAAGATTTAATGTCTTACAAAAAGCAAAAACTTAACGATAGTTTTACCTTTACGCTTGCGGTTTTGTGTTCGGTAACCGTAATCCAGATATTGCATTTGCATTTTTCTGGCATGAATTTATTTTTTGACGAGGCGCAATATTGGTCTTGGGCAAAAACTCCCAATTTTGGCTACTACTCAAAACCGCCAATGGTCGCCTGGATGATTGCTGCAACAACAGCAATCTGTGGTGATGGAGAATCTTGTGTTCGCCTCAGCTCTCCTCTACTGCATTTAGGAGCGGCAATCGCGATTTATAAAATTGCTGAAATTTTATATAGTAAAGAAGCCGCTTTTTATAGTGCCATAACCTATATCACAATGCCGGCTGTGGTGCTCTCATCTTCACTGGTTTCTACTGACCCATCGTTGTTGTTTTTCTGGGCGCTGAGCATTTTATTTTTTGTAAAAGCAATAAGAGCAGATTCCTGGCTCTGGTGGCTGTTAACAGGCACAGTTGCCGGAGCAGGTATGCTAAGCAAATATAATATGCTTATGTTTTTACCATCTATAATAATTTATTTGGCATTTAGCGGGAATAATCGCAGATATCTGATTTCTCCAAAACTACTGGTGGCCGCAACTGTTGCAATGCTGGTGTTCGTGCCCAACATTTTATGGAATTTGTATAATGGAATGGTTAGCTTTGCACATACTAGTGATAATGCGAAAGGTAGTGGTATAGCGCTTCATCCTGAGAAGATGCTTGAATTCATAGGCGCGCAATTTGGTGTATTTGGGCCAATAGTTTTTGCGGTCTTGTTATTTATTTTATTTAAATTCATGCTCAATAAGTCATCAGATAAGGAGCGTCTGCTGGTTTGGCAGGTTCTACCACTGCTTGGATTGATAACAACAATAAGCCTGCTTTCGCGTGCCCATGCAAATTGGGCAGCGCCGATATATGTTCCAGCAACAATTTTAGTTGTGGCCTGGGTGCTTGAAAATAATAAAAAGCAATTACTTATAATATCGCTGGGCGTGCATGTTTTTGTAGCATCATTATTTATGGGTTTTGGGCTTATAGCAAAAATACCCGGTATCAAATTAAGTGGTGCACACACAGATTTAAAAGCAGGAATAATCAAAGATCCATTCTTGCGCTTAGCAGGCTGGAAAGATTTGGGCGATTCCGTTACGACATTGCTACAAGCTTATCCTGATGCAACTATATTAACAGAAGAGCGTGAAATTCATGCTGAATTGCTTTATTATGTGCAGCCGCACCCTGTTGTTGCTGTAAAATGGAACCCATCCGGGACAATTGGTGATCACTACGATTTAGCCAGTAATATGTCTCAATCAAAAGATAATAACTTTATGCTTGTAACCATGCGTGAGTCTATAGATGCAAACATTGCTACATATTTTGATAGCTATGAGCGTGTGGGCAATGTAGAAGTTAATCCGCATGGAGATAGAGGTGTTAATTACTATATTTATTACCTAAAAGGATTTAAGGGTTATGGAAAATAGTAGGAAGGGTGTAGGGTTAAAAGCGAAGGAGGAATGGGTTGATTTTAATTTAAAATCAGTGTTGTTGTTTCTTGCGGCTTCTGCAACCCTAGCCATCATTTTTATCACCTTCCCGCAAATAGATCTTTTTGTTTCTGGATTTTTTTATCAAGATAGCAAAAAATTTTACCTAAATGAAAATCCGATTCTAATATTACTGCACGGAAGTGTTAAGTATATAACCACGTCTATTGCAGTTTTATTGGTGGGGCTTATAATTGCCACCGGCATAAAAAAAGGTCCGGTATATGGATTGAGCAGGCTTAGGATAATATATTTATTGGTAGCATTAATAGTTGGTCCTGGTCTTGTGGTAAATACCTTGTTTAAAGAAAATTGGGGTAGGGCAAGACCAAACCAGGTTGAGGGGTTTGGCGGTGCAGCAAAATTTACTCCTGCTTTTGTGATATCTGACCAATGTCCGGGAAATTGCTCGTTTGTGTCGGGTGATCCATCGGTTGGGTTTTATTTTTTAGCATGGGCTCTTGCAATTACGGCTAGGCGTAAAATTTTTACAATGGTTGGTTTTTCTGCAGGGCTTGTACTAGGCGCAACAAGGGTTATGCAAGGGGCGCATTTTTTCAGTGATGTAATTTTCTCAGGAATATTTACATTCTCTACTATATATTTGCTTTATTTAGGCCTACTAAAAATAGAGGCACAAAAATAATAGTCGCTTGCAGTAAATAAGGTGTTAGGGTATTTAAGATTTCAGAGTTAAGTAAGGTGATACTTTAGAAAAACTATTAATAAATAATCAAATTAGTAAATCTAAAATCTTAAATCTGCAATCTTAAATATCTTATGAGGAGCAAAACATGGGCGTGATGCCGGATAGCTGGATAAGAACCAGATCAATCGAAAATAAAATGATAGAGCCTTTCGAGGAAAAATTAACACGTGATGGTGTTATTTCCTATGGGCTTTCCTCATATGGATATGATGCGCGTGTATCAAATGAATTTAAAATATTTACAAATATTGATTCCGCAATTGTTGATCCAAAAGATTTTTCAAATAAGGGTTTTGTGGATAGGAAAACCGATGTTTGTATTATCCCGCCAAATAGTTTTGTGCTAGCGCATACTGTTGAGTATTTCAGGATCCCGCGTGATGTTTTGGTTATATGCGTTGGCAAATCAACCTATGCACGTTGTGGAATTATTGTGAATGTTACACCGCTCGAGCCAGAGTGGGAAGGTCATGTTACTTTAGAATTTTCTAATACAACCCCACTTCCAGCAAAAATTTATGCTAATGAAGGAGCCTGCCAGTTCCTGTTCTTTAAAGGCGATAAAATTTGTGATGTATCTTATGCTGACCGCTCTGGTAAATATATGAAACAACAGGGCGTTACGCTTCCCAGGATATAAGAATGGATAGAATAATAATACAAGGTGGACAGGCCTTAACCGGAGAAATAAGGATTAGCGGGGCAAAAAATGCTGCACTTCCGCTTATGGCAGCCTGCCTGCTAACTAAAGATACACTGCGCCTTGCCAATCTGCCGCACCTTATGGACATTGCCACTATGGTTAATCTTCTTGCCAGCCACGGTGTTGATTTCAAGCTTGATGGCACGGCAACTCAAGGTGGTCACGCAGGAGAAGTTATTTTACTTAATGCCGGCAACATTACGAATTTTGAAGCCTCATATGATATTGTGCGGAAAATGAGAGCGTCGGTACTGGTGCTGGGGCCTCTGCTTGCGAGGTTTGGCCATGCAAGAGTTTCCTTGCCTGGTGGCTGCGCGATTGGTACGCGGCCTATAGATTTACACCTTGGCGCACTTGAGCAAATGGGAGCTGTTATAGAGCTTGAAGGTGGCTATATTAACGCAAAGACTAATGGGCTAAAGGGCGCAGAAATATATTTCGAGAAGGTTTCGGTTGGCGCTACGGAAAATATTCTAATGGCTGCAACATTGGCTGAAGGTACAACAGTTCTAAATAATGCTGCGCGTGAGCCTGAAATTGGCGATCTTGCCCGTTGCCTAATTAAAATGGGTGCAGAAATTGAAGGGGTTGGCACTGACACACTTACTATTAAAGGCAAATCGGAACTTCATGGCGCTGATTATAGCGTTATCCCTGACCGTATTGAAGCGGGAACATATATGATTGCAGCGGCAATCACTAATGGTGAGATTCTATTAAAAGGCGTTGAGGCGCATATACTTGGCGCGGTAATTGAGAAATTGCATGAAGCGGGAGTAGGCGTTAGCGAAGAATCTGATGGATTAAGAATTAGGCGTACAGGCAGGGATATAGAAGCGGTTGATATTACAACGCAGCCATATCCAGGCTTTCCAACAGACATGCAAGCGCAATTTATGACGCTGATGACTATTGCTAATGGCGCATCAGTTATTAAAGAAACGATTTTTGAAAACCGTTTTATGCATGTTTCTGAATTGCACCGCATGGGCGCTGATATCAAAATAGATGGGCATACTGCAATCATAAGGGGTGTTGAATCACTGCAAGGAGCGCAAGTGATGGCCACAGACTTGAGGGCTTCGGTTTCTCTTGTTTTGGCTGCGCTGGCTGCTGAAGGCGAGACTGTCCTTAATCGGGTTTACCATATAGACCGAGGCTATGAGAGGGTGGAGGAAAAACTCTCCGGCGTTGGCGGAAAAATGGTTAGGGTAAGATAAGTAGCGTTCCTGAAGTTTTATTTCAGGAACATTATACTAAATCGATATTTATTTTATTGCCTGAGATATGAAGGTCTTCTATTTGCTCTTGGGGGGCTGCTATTATCAGCAACAACTTCTGCCACCGGAAGGTCTTGCGAATCACGCCCGGCTCGACGCGCCACAGGAGTTGTTGATCTTGATGCTGAAAGCGTTGCTGCTCTTGATCGTGAAGGGCTTGACTCTCTCGATGGCACAGGAGTTGTTGGTTGTGAATGTCTATTTCCCCAGTCGGCAGGTTGTCCTAAGTTGTGCTCTTGTAGATAATTGCCGATTGTAATTAATTTGTTTGTAATTTTAAGCGTTTCAGATTCGGTTAATTTATAACCTTTTACAAAACGATATAACGCTTTATTTAATTCAATATCTCTTATTGAGAAGTCTGTAATTTTTTCAGAAGCATATTTTGCTATATCAGCCACTTGAACAGTTACACGTGTTCCATCAGCGTTAGTTAAAGCTAGGTCATGTTGATGAGAAGGCGATCCCTCGCCAGTGAGTGCATATAAAGAGGCTGAATAATATCGATTGCCTCCTTGCCTTTCATAGTGAGGTAGTAATTTAGCTGCAATTCTTTTAATACACTCTTCTTTGCCGATACCAAAGTATTTATCTCTTGGTGTGTTATCCACATTCTGCTGTTGACTTTGAGCTGCATATAAAATGTTTGATCTCGCCATATTTCCAAATCCCATAAATAAATTTACAGCATTATAGATTTGTAATATATGTGTGTCAATTATAAAGACCTTAATGTAGTCAAGAAAGTGGTTTGTTTTATGGGGAGTGAGCAACTTTTGTGTGGCATGCCCAATCAATAACTGCAATTTATATGGTTTTTTCTATTTAAGGTAAGGAGGGGCGAGAAATATGCAACAAGTTTGTATTTGTTAAATACTCAGTAAGAATCTATAATTTATAGGCAAGGCGCTATGTGTTTCTTAAAACAGTTGCGCTTGGTTTGTTTTTCTAATAGATATGTCTATATATCGCCAATAGTCTATAAAATTACAAAAATGATTATAACCTGCCCAAGTTGCCAGTCACGTTTTGCGGTGAAGGCCGAATCCATAGGCTTTTCTGGAAGGATGGTGCGTTGTGCTAAATGTAAACATAGTTGGTTCCAGGATCCGCCGGAAGAATCCGTGTTGGCTGCGGAAAAAATGGCGCAGGCACAGCAAGAGACTCAAGCTTCTATACAAGATTCTGAGAACTCTAATGTCCCTGCCATTATCACGAATAATAATACAACATCCTTATACATCAAGATTTCCTTTGCGGCATCTTGCTTAGTTTTCTTGTTTGCGCTTAGTATTGTGGGTAGCGATAAAATCCTTCCATACATGAGCTGGTATTATGGCGCTATGGGAATACATGACGATGCGGGTATTTCTTTGTCTAATGTTTCTGTCCAAAATATAGTTGAGGGCACAAAAAAAGAATTGCTGGTTAAGGGGCGTATAGTTAATGACTCCAAATCAGATAAGGCTATACCTGATTTAAGGATAATACTTCTTAGTGAAGGGCGTAAAACAATTCGCGCAGTTGTCCTTAATTCACATGACGCAGCCCTTGCCCCTGGTGAGGGAGTGGACTTCGAAAATAGCATTGCAAACCCGCCAGAGAAGACCGCCTCGGTTGTGATGGAGATAGGCAATCCCCTTAATTTGGCGGCAAGATAAGGCTTTTTCTAAATTTCAAAGCTTTTCTGCTGCTGTCTAATGCAGTGGTAAACCAAAAATTCCCCTTGAAAAACAATAATGAGTGCTATATAAGGGGCAATCCTTTTTAAGATTTAATAATCTTTTGGGGAAATTCACACGCAGGATAAATCCTTGCAAGTGCCCAGGTTTTTCTGGGTTGCAAATTCTGCGGAGGTTCAATAACTTATGAGGAAAATATTATGAGCAGTATACCTACGTTCACTATGCGTGAACTACTTGAAGCCGGCGTTCACTATGGTCACAAAACTATGCGCTGGAACCCACGTATGGCACCTTATCTTTTTGGTAGCCGTAACGGAACCCACATTATCGACCTTCAACAAACAGCGCCACTTTTGCACCAGTCATTGCAGACTGTATATGATGTTGTGAAGAGGAATGGACGTGTACTTTTTGTAGGTACAAAGCGTCAAGCTTCTGAGCAAATTGCCGAAGCAGCATCGCGCTGCGGCCAGTATTATGTAAACCACCGCTGGTTGGGTGGAATGTTAACTAACTGGAACACAGTTTCTGCCTCAATCAAAACTTTGCGCGACATTGAAGCAAAGTTAAATGGCGAAGAAGCTGCAGGAATGAAGAAGAAAGAAATTCTTTCATTGCAGAGAAGATCTGATAAATTACGTCTTTTCTTAGGCGGTATTATGGATATGGGTGGCAAGCCTGACTTGTTATTCATTATCGATACAAATAAAGAGTCGATTGCACTTTTGGAAGCCAAGAAGCTTGGTATTCCGGTTATCGCAATTCTAGATAGTAACTCGAACCCTGAGGGTGTGAATTTCCCGATTCCTGGTAACGATGACTCAACTCGTGCAATTCGTCTTTATTGCAAGCTTGTTTCTGATGCTGCACTTGCTGGAATTCAGGAAAGCCTTGGCGCTGCAGGTGTTGACATGGCAGCTTCAGGTGGACGTTTCCCAGCTCGAAATGATAACAGGTCAAGGTCTAAAAAGGCCCCTGCAAATGTAGAGGAAACCTTTGCAAAGCTTGATGATGAAGGTGCAGATATAACTAAATCTGCAAAGAAAACTGATGCGCCAAAGAAGGTTACAGTTACAAAGCTTGAGATTCAGCCTGCTACAGAGAAAAAGGCTGCTGCCAAGAAACCAGCTGCTAAAAAACATGCAGATGGTGCAAAGAAGTAAAAATTTAGGTTTAAGGTGGGCTGGGTTTTTATCTGGTCTGCCTTTTTTATACTAAACCCTCATATATCGTATAGGAGAGAAAATATGGCTGAAATAACTGCTGCGGTGATTAAGGATTTACGTGAAAAAACTGGTGCAGGCATGATGGACTGCAAAAAGGCTTTAACAGAAAATGCGGGTGATTTTGAGGCTTCTGTTGACTGGCTGCGTAAGAAAGGTTTGGCTGCTGCTGCTAAAAAATCTGGTAGGGTTGCTGCTGAAGGCTTGGTTGCAATTGCTGTTAGTGACAAAAAAGCTGCTGTTATTGAACTGAACTCTGAAACAGATTTCGTTGCTAAAAACGAGAAATTCCAGATTCTTGCTTCAAATATTGCAAAAGTTGCACTTGAGTCTGGCGCAAACGACGTTGAGAAATTAAAAACTGCTGAATATCCTGGCACAGGCCGCGATGTGGCTAGTGAAATAGCTGACTTGGTTGGTGTTATTGGTGAAAACATGCAGCTGCGCCGTAGCGCTGAAATTTCTGGCGATGTGATTGTGCCTTACATCCACAATGCCGCAGGAGATAACATCGGAAAAGTTGCGGTACTAGTTGCTATGACAACAGCTGGAAATAAAGAAAAGGCAGCAGAATTTGGTAGGCAGGTGGCAATGCATATTGCTGCTATTAAGCCAGAGTCTTTGGATGTTTCAGATCTTGACCGGTCTCTTGTAACACGCGAGAAAAATATCCTGACAGATCAGGCGCGTGCCTCTGGTAAGCCAGACGCTGTTATCGAAAAAATGATAGAAGGACGTATACGCAAGTTCTATTCTGAAGTGGTGTTGCTTGAGCAGCCATTCGTAATGGATGGCAAAACACCAGTTAAAGATGCTTTGAAGGAAGCTGAGAAGCAAATTGGTGGTGCAACTAAAATCACTGGCTATGTACGTTTCACGCTTGGTGAAGGCGTTGAAAAGAAGGAAGAAGATTTTGCAGCTGAAGTGGCTAAAGTTGCCAGCGGCATGTAATATGCTTGTTAACTAAATAAAAAACCCTGTAGTAATTAAATTCTACAGGGTTTTTTATGCCTGGGTTAGAGATAATTTAAGAATCTTTTAAGATTAGAGTAAATAAAAAGCATATTCACTCTAAAGATTGCAAGGTTTGAGTTTTAGGAATGAGAATTAACTATGATATAAAAATAGCCTAATTCCCTTCCGATAATTTCTGTGACTGATCTTCAGCAATCAATGGTTCGATAATGTCGTCCAGCTCGCCGTGATTGATAATTTCATCTATTTTATAAAGAGTTAGATTGATTCTATGATCGGAAACACGCCCTTGCGGGAAGTTGTATGTGCGGATGCGCTCGGATCTGTCACCAGAGCCAACTTGCCCTTTCCTTTCAGCAGAACGCTCTGCATCGATCTTAGCGCGCCTGTTTTCATATATCCTTGAACGAAGTACCTTCATTGCCTTTGCTTTGTTTTTATGCTGGGATTTTTCATCCTGCATGGCAACAACAGTACCGGTTGGAATGTGGGTTATACGCACCGCGCTATCAGTTGTGTTAACTGATTGCCCGCCTGGGCCGCTGGAGCGATACACGTCGATGCGTAAATCACTTTCATTAATATGTACGTCAACCTCTTCCGCCTCAGGCAGCACCGCAACGGTTGCGGCTGATGTATGGATGCGACCGCTGGATTCTGTGGCCGGAACGCGCTGAACGCGGTGTACACCCGATTCGAACTTAAGGCGCGCGAACACTCCGCGTCCGGTAATGCTAGCAGAGGCTTCTTTATATCCACCAATTCCTGTATCGGAAATATCAAGAATTTCAAATTTCCAGCCCTTATTTTCTGCATAACGTTGATACATGCGAAATAGTGAGGCTGCAAAAAGAGCGGCTTCCTCGCCACCAGTACCTGCGCGAACTTCCAAAATCGCATTTTTTTCATCCGCTTCATCTTTTGGAAGCAGGGCAATTTTAATTGCGTATTCAAGTTCAGGAATTTTCTTTTCCATCGCTGCTAATTCTTCTTCGGCAACTTCTTTCATTTCTGGGTCGGTTAGCATTTCTTTAAGCGATTCCTGTTCGGCTTTGGCGCTTAGATATTCACGAATTGTCCCAATCACCTCGCCACGGTCTGAATATTCCTTAGACATTCTTGCGAAATCCTGTCCGGAAAGCGATCCAGGATCAGAAATCTTGCGCTCTAACTCTTCATATTGCTTTATTATGGTATGTAACCGCTCGTCAAAACTCATTTGTTTTTCCTAATTATTATTTGGACTCTTCGTAGCCCATATATACTTTATTATCATTTGTATTCAGCCACTTGCCTTCATTTAGGAATGTGGGGTGTAAATTCTCTAATTCCTGAATTTCCGCAAGGCTAAAAAAACGCTGCATGGTAACTGATTTATCGTGTCCCAAATCATTCCAATGGCCAATTTCAGGCCCTTTTTTTATGGTAGCACTGAAACAATGTTCTATCTTGTGACTTTTTATGTCGCGATCCAGAAATTCATAACAATAAATAAGATCACCTATAATAATTTCGTGCCCGGTTTCTTCATATACCTCGCGCTTAGCGCATACTTCTAATGTTTCATCTGGTTCCATGTGCCCGCCTGGAAGATACCAGAGTTTGCCGGCATTGTTGACTAATAATAATTTTCCATCCTTTACAACGCAAGCCCTGCCGCAAACTTTAATTGTTGATTCGCCCTTCATATTTGTCTTCTATGTTATTGTCATCCTGAAACAAGTGTAGGATGACTTATTATCTATATCCAGCCAACCGATCAACCAGGGCGGACATTTTTATTTCTTCTTCCTTGCTGCTATCGAAATCTTTTAGTTTCACAGCATGCCCTGCCATTTCATCATCACCAAAAATGATAGCCGCAACCGCATTGCCGCTATCAGCTTTTTTGAAACGTTTTTTAAGATTGCCACCATAGCCCAGTTCAATATAAAATCCAGCTTTTCGTAATTCGGCAGTTAGGCTAATGGCTTGTTTTTCTGCCGAGTCGCCTATTGGAATGACAACGATAGGACGTTTACCCGGAATTTTTAAATTTGCAAGTGCCATAAGCCTCTCAATTCCGCCAGCAAAACCAACCGCTGGGGTAGGAGAACCACCCATAGTACCAATAAGGCCATCGTACCTGCCGCCTGCCAGAACAGCGTTTTGTGAACCTAGCGCATCTGTGGTAAATTCAAATGCTGTGTGGCAGTAATAATCTAGGCCTCGCACCAGTTTAGGGTTCAGGGTGTAGGGTATAGCAAGGGCGGTTAGGCCGGCTTGTACCTCATCAAAAAATGCCTTTGCAGCATCGCTATAATATTCAGAAATTATAGGAGCGTCTTTCACAATTTCCCTGTCGCCATCATTCTTGGAATCGAGTATGCGCATTGGGTTAACATCCAAGCGGCGCAAACTATCTTCTGATAATTTATCCTTATATGCAGATAAATATTTAACAAGTGCATCGCGATATTTTACGCGGCTTTCCGAATCGCCGAGAGAATTGATCTCCAGCTTTATTTTATCTGCAACCCCAAGTGCTTGAATAATGTGCCAGCCCATTGAAATTGTTTCAATATCGGCAAGTGTCTCAGAAGCGCCCAAAACTTCAAAATTAATCTGGTGAAACTGTCGCATACGCCCTTTTTGTGGGCGTTCATAGCGGAATAGGGGGCCAGTGGTGAATAATTTTAGCGGTATATTTTGCTGTAAACCATTTGAAATAAACGCGCGGGCGATTCCGGCAGTAAATTCAGGGCGGAGCGTAAGGCTTTCACCACCCCTATCATCAAATGTATACATCTCTTTGCCAACAACATCCGATTCTTCGCCCAAAGTGCGCTTGAAAACTTCAGTAAATTCAAATATTGGTGTTGCAATTTGTTGGAAGCCGTAGAGACTTGAGATTTCGCGGGCTGTTTTTACCACATGGTCAAATTGCCTGAATTCTTCAGCCATCATATCGTGCGTGCCACGCACAGGTTGTAATTTTGTTTTCATATCCAATAATTATAAAGTAAATTTTCCATTGCAAGCATCATTCCATGCTGCAAAAAACTCGTCCAAATGCGGCCGCTGATCTTTGCTGCTATCTATCATAGAAATCACTTCGCCGATAGAGTCATTATAGCTTGCGGTAGAAATTTCTCCGCGATGCTGCATGTGACGCAAATAAACGAGGTATGTATTTAGCACATCAGTCTCACAATAGTCACGTATTTCTTTTATCCGCCCTTCATCGTGCATATCACTAACTTTTGCCCCATCAACCCCGAATTTGCCAGGAAAACCAAGTACAGAGCAAACTTCATTGAGTTTTATCCGCGCAGATGCACCAAAATCTGATAGTGCGTCGATCAGGTCGCAGTGCCAGTCAAGGCTATAGCGTGACATATAACTGTTCCATTTATCTCCGCTGGCATAGAGCCATTTTGCCTGCAACCCATGCACCATCGCCCTATAACGCAGAACTGGCAAGTCGAAGGTTCGGCCATTAAAGGAAACCAGTCTTGGGCGGCTTTTTTCCAGATATTTAAAAAATCCCTCTAACAATTCCTTTTCAGTAGCGCCCTCTTTTCCGCCGGAGCGCAGTTCTTTAAGGAAATATTGCTCACCATCATCGCTCCTATGAATTTCCGCCTCAAGGAAGCTAATTGCTGCAACTTTGTGAAAAGGCTGGCGTGGGAAAGAATTTTTTCCATCGGTAATATCCAGGTGATATTGCTCCAGTTCTTGCCTGAGTTTTACCTCATCCAGCTCTAGGCTGCCAGTCAGGTTATGAACCGCTTTTGTGTCTGGGATGGTTTCAATATCAAAAACAAACAGTGTTTGGTGGTGCATAATTAGTTGTCAGCGATAGTTGTTAGTGTTAGTGGTAAGTATAGGTTTATTATAAAATTTGGTATCTTAAAATCTTATTTACTAACTAACACTAACAACTATCGCTGACAACTAACAATTATGAAATTACTTTTTACTACCCTAATCCTGCTTTTTTTCTTCACAAGCTCTGCAAAAGCAGAGCCTATAATACGCGATACCGAGCTTGAAGTAACCATCCGAATGATTGCTAACCCAATCTTCAAAGCGGCTGGTTATAAGCCTGAGGACATACAAATATATATCGTTAATAACCCCGAAATAAACGCCTATGTTAGCGGTGGACGGAATATGTTTATCCATACCGGACTGTTAACGGTTGCACGCGATCCAAACATGCTTATGGGAGTAATTGCCCACGAAACCGGCCATATATATGGCGGTCATTTGTTCAAAGGCGAAGAAGAAGCTAAAAACAGCGTGGTAAAAGCAACCGCGGGGTATATGCTAGGCTTAGCTGCAGCAGTTGCTGGCTCGCCGCAGGCAGCGGCCGCTATAGTTTCTGGCACTCAGCAGGTTGTTGGCAGACAATCACTTCAACATTCTCGCGGCAATGAAGATGCCGCGGATAATTCGGGTATGGAGTTCCTTGATAAAGGAGGCTATTCCTCAAAAGGTATGCTGGATGTTTTGCAGGTGCTTTATGGCAAGGAAATTTCTATGTATGGTGAGATTAATCCTTACACATTAACCCATCCACTAAGCCGCGATAGGATTGAGCATGTACGGGCCCATTTAGAAAAATCATCACTGAAGGGAAAAGTATTGTCGTCTGGCATTACAGCCTTTTATGATCGTTCTATAGTTAAGCTAGATGCCTTTTTAGAGTCAACTGAGAAAACTTTAAAGAAATATCCATCAAATGATAATAGTGTTAACGCAAGATATGCAAGGTCTATAGCTTACTATAAAATACCTGATTTGCAGAAATCGATTGGTGAAATTGACTCACTTATAAAGCAATTCCCGAAAGATCCATTTTTTATTGAGCTAAAAGGACAAATATTATTTGAAAATGGCAGGGTGGTAGAGGCAATACCTTGTTATGAAAAATCAAAATCTTTGTTACAAAATGCCGCATTATTTAAAATTCAACTTGCCACAGCGCAGATAGCTTCAGAGAAAGAGGCATATTTAAAACCTGCTATTGTTAACCTTGAACAATCACTTCATACTGAAAGATACAATAGCTTTGCTTGGAACCAGCTGGGTGTTGCATATGGCCGTTTAGGGGAGTTGGATATGTCTAATTTTGCGCTTGCCCAGGAGGCAATTTTAAAGGGGGATAAAGAGGGTGCGAAGAGGTTTATCAGAATCGCCAGGCAGACCTCAAGTCCGGGCTCCACTGTTGATTTGCGACTAAAAGATCTTGAAAATTCAATGGCAGATAGCAAGAAGGAGAAAAAATAACTATATAACTTGCTTAAATAATAATTTTCGGGCAAATTGGTTTTATAATTTTAAGAGGTTTTTCATGAAGTCTGGTGTTCTAAAGTTAGTTGTCATATTTATCCTTGTGGTAGGTGTTGTAGCGGCTGTATCTTTTGGTGTATTGAAAAGTTCGGGTAAAGAAAATGCTGGAACTAGTAAAGAGAGTGGGCTTACAAAAGAAGATGTTGAAAAAATTGTAGCTGAATACATACAGAAAAATCCGCAGGCAATTATTACTTCTGTATCAAAACACCAGCAAAATGCAGCTGTTGAAGAAGAAAAAGCCGCACAAAGTCAAATAAAGGAAAAATTAGCCGAAATTGAGAATGACCCTTCATCGCCAGTTGCTGGCAACCCTAAAGGTGATGTAACAATAGTTGAGTTTTTTGACTATTCGTGCGGTTATTGTAAGAAAGTTCTACCTTCTTTTGCAAAAATTGTAGAAGATGATAAAAATGTTAGGGCTGTGTTTAAGGAGCTTCCAATCCTTGGGCCTAATTCAGAACTTTCTGCTAGGGCTGCACTCGCAGTTTATGTTGTTGCTCCTGCAAAATATTTTGATTTTCATAAAAAACTGATGGGTGGTCATGTAACCGGACAGGATAGTATCAATACCTTGGCAAAAGAAATGGGTATAGATACTTCTGCAATGGAAGCAAAAATGAAAAGCCCGGAGGTTGAGAAAATTCTGGCAAAGGATAGGGCTCTTGCTAACGCAATTGGGATCCACGGCACACCAGCTTTCATAGTGGGCGGACAGCTGATTCCAGGTGCAGTTGATTATGATACATTTAAAGCTATGGTATCTAAGGCTCGGGCGCAGAACAAGAAGTAAAAATAATCCTGAAAAGATATGAGGATAACGCTATTGCAAATCATAAACAATTTGGCCGCCAACTATTGTTTTTATAGCGCGGCCTTTGGTTTTATAGCTTGAAAAAGGCGCGTTCTTCGATTTGCTGGAAAATTCTTCGGGTCTGATTTCCCATTCATGGTTTATATCTATTAAAGTAAAGTCAGCAGGCAGGCCTTTTCTAATGCGGCCGAATTCTTTTTTACCGATTATATCTGCCGCTTTATAAGTCATTTTTCCAATTACATTCGATAAGCTCATTTTCCCTTGATGGTATAGGTCTAGCGAGAGTGGCAACATGGTTTCTAAACCCACTATGCCAAAAGATGCATCTGATATATGCACGCATTTTGAAGCGGGATCATGTGGTGCGTGGTCTGTTGCGATCGCATCGATTGTGCCATCTATAAGTCCCTGGATTATAGCCAATCTATCTTCCTCGTGGCGCAAAGGTGGGTTCATTTTTGCCATTGTATCGAACTCCAACACCGCATCCTCTGTCATCATAAAATGGTGGGGTGCAGCTTCACATGTGACATTAAGGCCCTTTGCCTTTGCCCGCCGCACCGCCTCAATGGCCTGATGGGTTGAGATATGTAGCACATGGTAGTGCCCGCCGGTTAGTTCCAGCAAATATAAATCACGAGCAACGATTATCGCTTCCGAAGCGTTTGGAACTCCCTTAACACCTAGTTGCTTTGAAATTTTGCCCTCATTTATACATCCGCCATCCGAAAGATTAGAATCCTCAGCATGTTGCGCTATTAAAATACCAAGGCCGGCTGCCTTTTCCATCGCGCGGCGCATTATAAGTGAATTCATAACTGGTTTGCCGTCATCACTAAAGCCTATTGCTCCGGCGGCCTTAAGCTTTTCCATATCTGTAAGTTCTAAGCCCGCGAGTCCCTTTGTAATCGAAGCGTAACTATAAACACGTGCATAGCTCTCCGCGCTAACGGTAGCATCTAGCTGTGCAAGGATTTCCGGGCTATCAATCGTTGGGCTGGTATTGGCCATACATACAGTTGTTGTCACACCACCAGCAGCGGCAGATTTTGTACCTGTTACAATATCTTCCTTGTGGGTTTGGCCTGGGGTGCGGAAATGTACCTGAATGTCTAGCAGGCCAGGGCAAAGAACATGCCAGCCACAATCTATTACTTCTGCTCCTTCAGCTAATATATTAGTACCAAAATCAGCAATCAGGCCATTTTCTACCAGTACGTCCCCTATTGAGTCAAACTTACTTTCAGGATCAATTATGCGTGCGTTTTTAAAAATTATCTTATTTTGTGCAATAGTTTTAATTGGAGAAAATTTCTGCATCTATGTAGCTCTACTAAATAAAGTTTATAAAGGTAATTTAATTACTACCCTAAGCCCGCCTATCGGGCTTGTTTCCAGTGCAATTTCGCCTCCATAACTAACTACAATATCCCTCGCAATTGCAAGTCCAAGTCCAGTGCCACCCTTATCAAGGTTCCTTCCGCTATCGAGCCTTACAAAAGGCTTGAAAACTTCAGCACGCTTTGCTTGTGGTATTCCTGGCCCATCATCATCAACGGTTATGTAGGCATATTTATCTGAAGCGCTGCTTGTAAGCCTTACGCTATTACCATATTTTAGGGCGTTGTCCACTATGTTAGTAACAGCGCGGCGTAAAGAATTGGCATTTATATGTAAAGCAACGCCAGTTTGTGTTTTTACATCGATTTGTTTGTTGAGGTGTCGGTATCCTGCGGAGATACTGCGCAGCATATCTGCAATATTAACATTTGCATCAACAACCCTCTCTTTTCCTTTAGCAAAATCAATATATTCAGAAACCATTTTTTCCATCTGTAGTATATCATCTTGTAATTCAAGGGTTTCTTCGTTCTGGCCCATCATCGCAAGCTGAAGTTTCATGCGGGTTAGGGGTGTTTTTAGGTCGTGAGAGACTCCAGCCAACATTTCTGTGCGCTGTTCAACCTGCCGGTTGATTCTCTCTTTCATATCAATAAATGCCTGTGATGCCTGCCTTACTTCAGTTGCCCCAGATGGCCTAAAGTTTGGTATATCCTGTCCTTTGCCGAATTTTTCAGCAACTTCTGCCAGTTTTGTAATTGAGCGCACTTGAGTGCGCATAAATAAAATAGCAATAATTACGAATATAATCGCCGTACCAATCATCCATAATATGAAAATATACGTAGTTGGAGTAAAAAGGCTGCGTTTGGGGGCGGTGATTTGTACTACATCATCATCCAGCTGCACCTCTATAACAATAGTTTCTTCATCATTTTTTATGCATAGACTATATAGCAGGGGGGTTAAACGCTGGTTTAATTCAGCGCGCAAGCTATGAAAAATATAACGTCCTGGCTGCAAATCTTCTAACGCAATTGTGCTGTTGGGGATGGTATTTATACCAAGATCAAACGAGTCCTTTGCAAGAATGACTAAGTTTTCCCTCTCATCGCCTTGCAATTTTTCTATTCCGCGAACAATAAGTCCAACTTCACTGGCGAGGGATTGTCCCATATGTCTGCTAACACCGCTCCAGTGGCGTTCATAAAATATATATACCGCTACTAGCTGTACGATAATATTAGGCAGCAATATTATCAGCAAGAATCTGCGGAAAAGTGAGTGTGGAAGTAGTTTTTTCAAAGTTATAAGCATGTCTATATAATACAGAGAAATTATAAAACAGGAATGTTATTTTGCAAAATCATGTCACTTATCAGATAATTTGTTTCTAAAACTGATTTTATACATGATTTGCGCATTAATTTATCGCAAAAACCCGATTTTATAGAAAAACAGGCGTGTTTTGCAAATATTTATATATGGCAGATAAAATAATTCAAACAACAAGTTTCTGAAAAATCACGATTCCCAAAAGAAAATGAAAATAATTAAAAAAGGCTGTTGACACTGTGGGGGATTGTGCGTATAAATGCCCTCCCGACGGCAAGTATGAAAACGAAAATTCAGAAAACATCGGCAGCTCTTTCAAATCGTGAATATAAAGAAGAGAAGCAAAGGCGGCAGCGCGTAAAGTACAATACAATCGCGCGTTTCTGTCCTTTGATTTATCAAAGAAAATTGAAAATTATGCTATGCATAGCTCTTAAGATGGTAACGTGCGGAAAATTTATTTTTCTGTCAATTTATTGACAGGTTCATACTTTCAACTTGAGAGTTTGATCCTGGCTCAGAACGAACGCTGGCGGCATGCCTTACACATGCAAGTCGAACGCGAAAGTGTCTTCGGACATTAGTAGAGTGGCAAACGGGTGAGTAACGCGTGGGAATCTACCTTATAGTACGGAATAGCCTTGGGAAACTGGGATTAATACCGTATACTCCCTTCGGGGGAAAGATTTATCGCTATAAGATGAGCCCGCGTAAGATTAGCTAGTTGGTGGGGTAATAGCCTACCAAGGCAACGATCTTTAGCTGGTCTGAGAGGACGATCAGCCACATTGGGACTGAGACACGGCCCAAACTCCTACGGGAGGCAGCAGTGGGGAATATTGGACAATGGACGAAAGTCTGATCCAGCAATGCCGCGTGAATGATGAAGGCCTTAGGGTTGTAAAGTTCTTTTAGTGGGGAAGATAATGACGGTACCCACAGAAAAAGCACCGGCTAACTTCGTGCCAGCAGCCGCGGTAATACGAAGGGTGCAAGCGTTGTTCGGAATTACTGGGCGTAAAGCGCGCGTAGGCGGCTTGATAAGTTGGGAGTGAAATCCCGGGGCTCAACCTCGGAATTGCTTTCAAAACTATTAAGCTAGAGTATGGCAGGGGACAGTGGAATTCCTAGTGTAGAGGTGAAATTCGTAGATATTAGGAGGAACACCAGTGGCGAAAGCGACTGTCTGGACCATTACTGACGCTGAGGCGCGAAAGCGTGGGGAGCAAACAGGATTAGATACCCTGGTAGTCCACGCCGTAAACTATGGGTGCTAGATATTGGGGCTTATGCTTCAGTGTCGTAGCTAACGCGTTAAGCACCCCGCCTGGGGAGTACGGTCGCAAGATTAAAACTCAAAGGAATTGACGGGGACCCGCACAAGTGGTGGAGCATGTGGTTTAATTCGATGCTACGCGAAAAACCTTACCACCTTTTGACATCCCTCCTACCGCAGCACGTAATAGTGCTGCTTCAGTTCGGCTGGGGAGGAGACAGGTGTTGCATGGCTGTCGTCAGCTCGTGTCGTGAGATGTTGGGTTAAGTCCCGCAACGAGCGCAACCCTCGTCCTTAGTTACCAGCACGTTATGGTGGGCACTCTAAGGAAACTGCCCGTGATAAGCGGGAGGAAGGTGGGGATGACGTCAAGTCATCATGGCCCTTACAAGGTGGGCTACACACGTGCTACAATGGCGGTGACAATGGGTTGCTACACGGTAACGTGATGCCAATCTCTAAAAGCCGTCTCAGTTCGGATTGGGGTCTGCAACTCGACCCCATGAAGTCGGAATCACTAGTAATCGTGGATCAGCATGCCACGGTGAATACGTTCCCGGGTCTTGTACACACTGCCCGTCACGCCATGGAAGTTGGTTCTACCTGAATTGACTGAGCTAACCGCAAGGAGGCAGGTCAACACGGTGGGGTCAATGACTGGGGTGAAGTCGTAACAAGGTAGCCGTAGGGGAACCTGCGGCTGGATTACCTCCTTTCAGACTGATGGGGCTATATAATGTTTGTTAAATAGCATTATTGATTGCCCCTATAGTGTCTCAAAACACTTTTACGTTGCTGCCGTCTTTGTTTCTCTTTATTATATTGATTCACGAATAAAAATATTAGAGCCCCAAGCGCAAGCTTGGGGCTTTTTTGTTGTTAAAATAAATCACTTATTTGTTGTTTTAAATCGTAAGTTATAATAGTTTTATTTTCCATATATGCTCAATATTCCCTATTGGTTTGGTATGTATTTAACTTTAACTTATTATAGGATTTATACGATGAATAGATTTATTATTTTGATAAGTGTAGTCGGTGTTATTTTGATGGGTTCAAGTGCCTTAGCAAAGAATTTCACGTACGATAATAATTTTTTTTATTTATATAATAAAGTAAAAGTATGCCCATCTTGGGGATGTGGTAAATCTACAGCTAGGCCTATAGTAAAGCCATTTCATTAAAAATATGAACTATACTTAATGTTTTTTGTGTGTTGCTCTATTAATTAGGCAAGGCATTATGTACAAGTAATAGGGTTGCAATTTACTACATGGTTGAGAGAAAAAAGGTGCATTTTAAATAAATATCTTATAAAAATCCTTGGTTAAATATTATTGAGGATTATTAGTGTTTAGTTATTCATGTAAAAAACTAATATGCGCGGTAGATAAAAAAGATGTCCAATCCGCTCTGGATTTATGTACTCAAATTAAACCATCAGTAGGCCTAATTAAGTTAGGATTAGAGTTCTTTACTATTAATGGCCCACAAGGGGTTAGTACAATAAAAGAATGTGGTGTTCCAATATTTCTTGACCTGAAATTCTATGACATTCCCAATACAGTTGCTCAAGCTGTAAGTTCTGCAGTACGCGTGGGCGTTGATATGCTAACCATTCACGCAAGTGGCGGTAAGGATATGATGAAGGCAGCTTCTAATGCAGCAAAAGAGGTGGCAGCTAAGCTTGGCATAGCGCCGCCAATGGTTCTGGGAGTGACAGTGCTAACCAGCATGGATATCAGTGATTTATCTAGTATTGGAGTGTCACGCAAGCTTGAGGACCAAGTGCTTTCATTAGCTCATCTTGCGAAAGAATCGGGACTTGAGGGTATTGTTTGTTCGCCTCTTGAAATTTCACTAATAAAAAAAGAATTTGGTGATAGTTTGAAGCTGATCGTTCCTGGAATAAGACCAGAAGGTGGCGGCGGTGATGACCAAAAACGTGTTATGACGCCAACACAGGCTATTAAAAATGGTGCTGATTTTATAGTGGTTGGTAGGCCTATAACGAATGCTACAAACCCTGCCGAGGCGGCGCAAAACATTTGCAATGAAATTAGTGTGTTATAAAAAAGAATCTAGGCTTACCTAAGTAATTAAATTATAGTATTTTTATCTAATAGTGATATATTGTATTACTAAACATTAATACGGGGCTAATATGAAACACATTGTGGTTTTTAGGGTTATTAGTTTTGTATTTGTTGTTCTCTTTCAAATATTGCCAGTGCCAAAATGGCATGTGCTTTAAAATCAGAAAAACAGGCTCTTGATATGAGGGCGCTACAAAGTGAACTTATGGTATCTGCACTATCGTGTGGTGAGCGTGATAATTACAATCAATTTGTAAAAGAACATAAGGACTATCTTATTAAAAATAGTACATTACTAAAAAGCTATTTTCAGAGAAATTATCATTCATCTGCTGAATTTCAAATGAACAAATTCATAACGGAGCTTGCCAACGCTTCCTCAAGAAAGAGTTTGGGGCGATATCAGGAAGGATTTTGTGAGAGCGCAAAAGAAATATTTCACCAGGTGCAATCTGTAAAAGTTAACAAAATATCTGATATAGCTTCTAAAGAAGAGTTTTCTAGCATGCATAATATAGTCGAGTGCAACTAGCCTAAAATAATTTTCTTTATTGCCTCTATATCATTAGGTGCAACCTGATATTTTTCTTCACTTGTATGTAAGTTTGCTAAATTATTAGGCAGCTCCGCAGCCTCAAGTCCTGCCTTTTCTATAGCTTCACTAAATTTTGCAGGATGTGCTGTTGCAAGAGTTACCATAGGTATCTCGTTATATTTGCGCTTTACTTTTGCCGCGTAAACTCCGATTGCGGTGTGAGGATCTAGTAACTCGCCGGTTTGTTTATAAATATTCTTAATAGTAGTTTGCGTATCTTCATCGCTGACATTCTGGCTGGAAAATATGCTACGTGCTTGCTCTAGACGGTGTTGATCTATTTGTAATGAGCTAGTTTTGAAGTTTTTCATTAGATTATCAATGAATGCTCCATCATTTTCATAAAGGTCAAAAAGCAGGCGCTCAAAATTGCTGGAAACCTGAATATCCATACTTGGTGAGAGCGAGTGTGAGAGTGTGCCTCGGGAATAATCATTATTCTCTAAGAATCGGTGCAGTATATCATTTTTATTTGTAGCTATGATGAGTTGCTTTATTGGCAGCCCCATTTTATATGCTATATATCCTGCAAAAATATCACCGAAGTTGCCAGTTGGTACAGAAAAAGCTATTCCTTTGCTAGGCGTGCCAATCTGCAAGCTAGCATAAAAATAATAAACAATTTGTGCCATAATACGGCACCAGTTAATCGAATTTACCGCAACCAGCTGTTTTCCATTTAAAAAACTCTGATCAGCAAATAGCTCCTTAACAATTTGCTGACAATCATCAAAATTACCCTCAAGCGCAATATTGTGTACATTATCGGCAAGCACTGTGGTCATTTGCCTGCGCTGAACATCCGAAACACGCTTGTGAGGGTGCATAATGAATATTTGCACATGTTTAGAATGGCGACAGCCTTCAATTGCAGCGGAGCCAGTGTCTCCTGAAGTTGCACCAACAATCACCACATCTTGTTTGCGTTTATTTAGTATATAATCAAATACGCGTCCTAGGAATTGTAGTGCGAAATCCTTAAATGCTAATGTTGGGCCATGGAAGAGTTCCAGGACAAATTCCTGATTGCCTATTTGTTTGAGAGGAGCAATTGCTCTATGGCGGAAGCCAGAATATGACTCATGAATAATTTTCTTTAAGATATCTTCTGGAATGGCGCCATCTATAAATGGGCGAGTAACTTCCAGGAATAAGTCTTCATATGAAAGCCCGGCGAACGAGGCGATCTTTTCTGGCGTGAAAACAGGATATTCTTCAGGTACATAAAGCCCACCATCAGATGCTAGGCCAGCAATTACAACATCTTCAAATTGCAACTTTGGTGCGCCACCGCGCGTGCTGACATATTGCACCGCCTATTCTCCTAAATATCTTGCCTTTAAATGCGCTTTGTAAATTTCTACATCTAAAGTTTTACCTGTAGCTTTTTCAATTAAGCCATCTGTTGAATAACGGCAACCCTGCTCGTGTATATTAGCACCTAACCAGCCCATAAGTTGTTTCAAATCTCCCTTTTCAATTTGACCCAAAAGATCAGGATTTGCGGCTTTTGCAGCGCTAAAAATTTGAGCTGCATAAATAGCTCCCAGAGTATAGGTTGGGAAATAGCCAAATGTGCCATCCATCCAGTGGATATCCTGCATACAGCCATTCTTATCATCCTCAGGTTTAATTCCTAAGAATTTTTCCATACCTTCTGCCCAAGCCTCTGGCAAATCAGCTACTTCCATGTCGCCGGAAATAAGGAATTTTTCAGTATAATAACGCACTAGAATATGTGCTGGGTATGTTACTTCATCTGCATTAACGCGGATTAATGAAGGTTCCACTTTAGTGCAAATGCGGTATAGGTTTTCTGCTGACCAGGCCTTGCCCTTACCGCCAAATGCATCCCTATAAATTGGTGCTGCAAATTCCTGGAATTGTTGGCTGCGGCAAACCTGCATCTCAAGTAGCAGCGATTGACTTTCATGAACGCTCATGCCGCGTGCGTGGCCAACGGGCTGTCCACGCCATTTATTTGGCAAAGCAGCTTCATACATAGCGTGCCCAGCTTCGTGCTGAACCCCTTGTATAGCTGAGAGGAAATTATTTTCATCGTAGCGTGTGGTGATACGAACATCCCCAGGATAACCACCACAGAAAGGATGGTGGCTTTCATCAAGTCTGCCATGAGAAAAATCGAAACCTATAGTTTCCAGAATTTTATGAGCAAGTTGCTTTTGTTGCTCTATAGGGAATGGACCTTTAAGCTCAGTAATTTTTGGCTCTTTAGCTTGTTTTTCTACTGCTGCCTTTATAAAATCAGGCAAAAATTCTTTCAAGTTATCAAAAACTTCATCTATCTGAGCTGATTTGCGGCCACGGTCATATTGGTCCAGTAGTGCATCATAATGTGACATACCAAATGCTTCTGCCTTTATTGAGGCTTTTTCACGCACCAGCTTTAGAACCCTTTCAAGATACGGTTTTAACATACCAAAATCATTTTTTGCGCGTGCTTCACGCCACACCATCTCGCAATTTATGCCTTCACGAGTCAATTCATGAATCAATTTCCTTGGTACTGCCGCGCTGTGATTGTAAGTTTTACCCATTTCAAACAGGTTTGCTTTTTGCCACTCATCTAGCTTGCTTTCATCAGATTTTGCTCTGGCAATGAGCTCGCCAACACCATCGTCTGCAATAATAGCATGATGAATGCTTGTTAAAGTTGCGATTTGTTGGCCACGCGCTGTTGCACCACCAGAAGGCATAGTAACTGCCATATCCCAATGCAGGCTAGATTGCGCCTGCTCGATATCATTTAATTTACGAAATATTTTTTCTAATGTTTTATAGCTTTCCATTTTTGCACTCTATATTTTGTGAATGCCAGAAAATCAGAATCAGTAAGCAAATACGTGCATCACACTTTTTTTTGATCCGATCCAGATCTCTGACCTTTTATATATATTAAATAAATTACCGATAAAATTATCGCTAGGCTGTACCAGATGATGGCATATTCAAGGTGATCGTTCCTTATTTCAATTGTACTTTTTCCAGCAATCGGAAGCACTCCAACATCATTCTCTCCCTCGAGCGCCCTAACATACACATTCGGGATTGTTTTACCAGTAAAACTAGCAATGGCTGGAATATCAATCCAAAACCATAGATTTCTAGAGATGTTATTTTCCGGTGTGAATATGCCAGGATGCTCGCCGCTCTGCAACATCCCAATTATGGAGACTTCGCCATTTATAATTGTTTCTGGTCGGGATTCAGGTTCTTTTTTCTTTGCGGGAGCCCAGCCGCGATCAACCAGCATCACGCTACCATCTTCTTGCTCAAGGGGTGTTATGATATTATATCCAGGTTCGCCGCGCATTTCCCTTGCTCCTGTAAATAAATGCACCTCTTTATCGTTCAGTAAGTGTCCTTTCACGATAATCTTACGGTATTTTATTGCATCAAGATCGATTTTATCTTGTACTAAAATCATTGGAGGCATTGCGCCGCGCTCTGTGATTTCGGAAGCAAGTTGGTTCTTCCACTGTAGTCGCTTTACCTGCCAAGTGCCTAGAGTAAGCAGGACAATAACGGTAAAAATGGTAAAAATAGTTGGGATTAAAGGAAGCTTTTTGGTCATTTGTCTTTGAAGCCCCCGACATTGTGCCGGTATTGTAGGCCAATAAGCCATGATTTTATTATTTTTAGCAGGAATATGCAAAGACCTACTGTTACCGGAATCCAAATTATAACATGAAGCCAAAGCGGAATCATAAGGTAAATTTCAAACAGGAAAGCTAGTGCTGTAATTATTATTCCGGCAATGAACATCGCAAAAAATACAGGCCCATCTCCTGCATCGTGATCTTTCAATCTTTGTCCACAATGAGCGCATTTTGCGCGTACTTCCAGTAATTTGTCGTATATATCACCCTCGCCGCAAGCGGGACACTTGTGGCGGAAGGTAGTCCTTAAAAGTGATATGTTTTTATCTAGCAAAGCTAAAACTCGTTAATTATTAACTGCCCCAAACATATACAAATGAGAACAAGAACAGCCAAACTACGTCTACAAAATGCCAGTACCATGCAGCAAACTCAAAGCCAAGATGCCCCTCAGGAGAAAGATTGCCACGAATTGCCCTAACCAGGCAAATAGCAAGGAATATAGTGCCTATAATCACATGTACACCATGGAAGCCGGTTGCCAGAAAGAAGTTAGATGGATAAATTCCATCCTTAAAACCAAAATGCGCATGGTGGTATTCAAAAGCTTGTAATGCTGAGAAGCTCAAGCCCAGAGCAACTGTAATAGCAAGGCCCCTTATAAGGTCGCGCCTGTTATTGTGCATAAGTGCATGGTGTGCCCAGGTTACAGTTGTGCCGGAAAATAGCAATATCAACGTATTAATTAATGGTATATCCCAAGGATCAAAAGTTTTAATTCCAGCTGGAGGCCAAATGCCTTGTTTAAAGCCCTTTCCAATCTCAAAAATATGCGCGCCTTCAAAAACGAGAGAAGGAATCAATGCCGACTTAAAGAAAGACCAAAAGAATGCAAAGAAAAACATTACTTCAGATGCAATAAAAAGGGCCATACCAAGACGCAGTCCATGCCTTACAATGCTTGTATGGTGCTTGCTTAGTCCTTCTTTGATTACATCTTTCCACCACACAAACATGGTATAAAGAACCAAAACCAATCCTGCCGGCATTAATACTTTCCCGATCGCATGTTCATGCAGGGATAATACGAGTCCAACAAACATTGTTAATGCTGAAAAAGCTCCGAGAATAGGCCACGGGCTTGGATCAACCAGATGATAATTGTGTTTTTGCTTCGCGCTCATATTTCAAGCTCTCATTAGATTTAGGTTAGTTTTATCATGCAAAGCTTTCTACAAAATTTGCGGATAAAAATCCAGTATTATATTATAGCTATAGAAAGTTGGTTGATTTTCAGTATGATTCGCTGCCGATTAATCATAAGAGAAATATTGCAATGAGCGTAAAAAATAATTTATTGGCAATTAGGCGTAAGATAGAAAAATTATCAAAAAATGTTGAGTTAGTAGCTGTAAGCAAATTTCAAGGAATAGATAAAATTCTTGAGGCTGTTGAAGCGGGACAAAAGGTTTTTGGTGAAAATAGGGTGCAGGAAGCCAAAGAGAAATGGGTGGAAATAAAGAAAAAATATCCTGATGCTGAGCTGCATTTAATAGGTGCATTGCAAACCAACAAAGCTGCAGATGCGGTTGAAATTTTTGATGTAATTGAAAGTTTGGATAGACTCAAATTGGCGGATGTTCTTTCTAAAGAAATGCAAAAACAGGGCAGAAGGGTGCCGTGCCTAGTTCAGGTGAATATTGGGAGTGAACCTCAAAAGGCGGGGATATCTCCTGAGGCGGTTGATGACTTCGTTAGGTATTGTGAGGAGAAGGGCTTGTTAATCAGAGGCTTAATGTGCGTTCCTCCGGAAGGTGAGAACCCAATGCCTTACTTTGAGAAAATGCAGATGATTTTAGAAAGGCATAAATTCGTAACTTTAAGCATGGGAATGAGTGGCGATTTTGAATGTGCTATAAACTGTGGCGCAACCCACGTGCGTATAGGCACGGCAATTTTTGGTAAAAGGGATTAGGGTATTTTTTCTTAAAGCATAATATTGTATAATGATTGGAACGCGCTTGATTTGTTAAGCAAAAAATGATAAATAGTTTCCATCTTAACAACTTCTTGTCGGGGATTTATGACAGCTAACTTTGATGATGCTACAAATACAGACTTTAATAATATTACCTCAAGCGCTCCTGCTGCTGACCCTTATAGTAATATTTTTGGTGTATCTCGGGCGCTTACATTTGCCAAGACCGCGGGACAGGAAGCCGAAAAGAATTATAGAGATACTCAGCAAAAAGTATGGATATACCGCACAAGGACAACTGCTCGGATTGATTTGAATGCAAAAAGCATTAATCAAAGGGCATTATTAACAAACCTTGCAACTTCTAACTTGTTGGCTGGCGTTCCAGAAGATAATATAGGAAATTTAATTAGGGACGAGGCTCGTTCCAGGACCCACCTACAATTATTTGAAAAAACTGGTCAATATTTAGGATGGGATGTTGTAAAACCTCTAGCTATAATTCCGCCTATTGCAGTTCTTACTGCACCTATATGGGGCCCTTTCTATCTTTATTCAACATACTTTCTAGAACCTAGACTAGATAGGGAAAGTGCTAAGATTGGTACCGATTCAAAAGCAGAATTTTTGAAAGATGTGGCAGAGTTAAAAAAAGAGGGCAATCGCCCAGATGAAGCAAAAAAAATGCCATAGAAAATGCTCTTAACAGAGAGATAGGTATAGATCATATCAATACTAGTGGGATTGTTTCTAAAAGAAAAAATATTGCACATGCAAAAGATAATAGTCATGTTGACGATTTAAGTAAGAAGACTGGCGGTTCGCATACATCCAATATCAAAGGTGAGCGTAATAATAAAATTATTTCTAGGGGGTAAAGCTCTGAGGGGCAAGTGACCTTTGTCTAGTATTAAAATGGTCAGGAGATTTTGGCTCATAGGTTAATATACGGCCTGTGGAGTTAGAAATTCCTGACCTGATCTCCCCACTCATTTGCAATCTTTTCTTGCTCTTGAGTCAATCTTTTTAGTTTTGATTCGGCTTTGATTGTAAAAATTATTGCTGTGATATTTGGCAGAACATAGATAAGCATTAGGCCAATTATCGCGAAACCATAGATTATCATCCATGTATAAGGATCCTTCATTGCCTCAGTGGCAGCAATAGATTTTTCATAATTTACCCCTATATCGAAAAGAAAAGGAAGAATACCGATAAAATTACAGGCTGAAATAGTTTGTGAACCAAACCTGCCGGCGCCCTTATCTACAATAATAGCCAGAATTGCAGGTAACATGCCAAGCATGAAAAAAGCAAATGCATAATATGATATGCTGATAAGCCATATCATTACCATCAGCCCAATAGCTTTGCCAGCAACGCTTATGCCATGCAACTCGCTGCTTACAGGTATGATGGCGCTATTATTTTCGTTGTTTTCATCCATAAACTAAAAAGCCTTAATAACTAGGGTGATAATCTCAATGGTGGCAATAAAAAATGAAATCATTACAGCAAGTTGCAACCCATATCTATAACCAACATTGTTAACCACTTTAGCATTACTCAATTTTACTATTTGAATTGCGTTGTTTTTATAAATATTTGTAGCCTTTTTGAACCCAATTCTGTCCCTAACAAGATATTTTGGATTAGTAATGATTCTTAATATATTAGATAAAACTCCTTTATTTACTGTTTTCTTCAGGTTTTCCTCTAAATCTACGCGGATTGTTTTGCTGTGTAGTATAGAAGTTACTCCTTTGAGGCTGTCGCATATTTTTGCAGAAAGTTTGGGTAAAGCTCCGACATTACAAGTTTGTTGGGCAAGTGATAAAAGTGCGAGCGCCTGTATGTAAATGTTAGTCGTAAATTCTGGAAATCTGGTAAGTGCAGAAAGATGTACCCTCATTTGCAGATCCAGGCGTTCAGATATGAAAGCTGCCATTTGTTTATCAATAATTTTTCCGCCTACGCTCTCATTTTCATCTATTGTGCGTAATAACTCCTCATTAGTGAATGTAAGATCCTCTAGTAGTATAGGGCTCTGGCATGGCAAGGCTTTGTTTAATTCATACAAGCAGCGTTCAATGCCAAAACCGTAATCCTTCTTCCTTAAAAGCTCAATGCATTTTTGTAGATTATTCGTTGCTTCTTGGAGCGATGTATCAGAAGAAGGTGCCTTAGAGTGTGTCAATAATTGGAGGTTATGTGATATGATATTTTCTATTGAGTGTAAATTGTGGGTGTTATTTCTGGCGAATGCGTCTGCAAGTGCGCAACCCAAGCCATCAATATTTGCAGAAAAATCACGTAACCTTATCGGTCCGGTTGGGTCAAGCAGTAAGATATATTGCGCAAGTGTTTCGTCCTCATCATCAAAGCCTGGTGCTGTCCGTTCCTTTCCATAGTGTCCTGATGCTAGTTCGAGGCGCTCAATCAGCTCATTATCATTTGGATTCCTTGAAATCCAACGTATAATATTATCTTTTTGTACAAACTTTTTTCCTTCATCCCAGTTTATGTATAATTTGTGTACAAGGTATTTACGGCTAGTGTATTTAACACCGTTAAATGCAATTGGACGATTATCTTCAATACTATCTGCAGGAGGAAGCAGGTTAAACCTTCTTCCTCTAACCCATTCTTGCAATTGGTTTAGTCCCCATACCTCATTTTTGCGGTTCGCTAGCATGCCGCGGAAGAAATCCAGCATTTGTGGCTGCATGTCGATACCAGAAGTGACGATTTTGTAGGTTCCTTCTTCAAACTTCCGGGCTAATACTTCCTCCTGATCTACTCCCTCGGTAATATCTTTTCCCCTAAGAAGTATTGCGGCTAAGACTCCAAGCGCATTATAATCAACAGTTTCATTGCCATTTCCTTTTCCGATTGGCATAGCAGTGGCTCTGTTGAGAGTTTCATATATAATTGGTTGAGAATATCCACATGGCTCCGAAATGCACTCGCCAACTGTAATCTTGCCAGCCTCATCAAGATAAATATTATTTGTATTGATTCTGCCATGAGTTATCCCCATTTTTTGTAATTCAGCAATAATTACTCCTATTGCAGGGATTAATGTCCTGGTCAGATAATCAGGGTTTACAGCTCCGTTCTTGTTTATATATTCAGCTAGGGTAATTCCACTTGGCCGTTCAATTATAACTGCAAATACCCTTCCTTTTGAAGCAGAAGACGGCACCACTTGTGCGGCAAGTATGTTAACCATGTGATCAAAAGTTTTGGCGGCAAGTTTATTAATTTCTGCCAGTCTGATTGGGTATTTCTTATCAAGTGTGATAGCATATGCCGCTTCTCCGGCACCAAATTTATGTGTGACGGAGTATGCTTTGCCAAATGCGGTATTAAATTGTGGTAATTCTTGTTTAAAGTTGATAGCAAACATTCCATCAACTTCATCCTTTACCTGAGAGCACGTAATTCTGAGATGGCGATTTTTTCTTAGATAATATTCACTGCCATCACTTGTAGAATTAAGGCCAGCTGGGTCTTCCAGCGTATTGAGAAAATCTTTGCTGTTAGTGTCCTTGTTTTCAGCCATTTGACAAAAACTGTTTGTGGTATATTACTGCAGACGATACTACTCTTAATTACAATATAAGTCACACATAAAGTAAGCGGGTTTAAATTTTTATATTATTATAAGAATCTCAAAGTAATTTTTCACAAGCAGCTGCATTTCTAATTTCCATTAAGTTAGATCGCGTCAGAAGCTTGTTGGGTAGGAGATGCATCTGGTACAGAAGCGGCTCCTACATTTTCAGTAGAAGTTATGACTTCGCCTTGTTGGGTTTCTGCATTAGTGCCATTGTTATTATTTCTACGTTGGTGAGGATGTTGTGCTTCATCCCTTTCGCGCCTGTTACTAACGGCTGCATTCAACATTTTGCTATAATGCTCAGCGTGTTGATAATAATTTTCTGCTTCAACGCGGTTGCCATTTGAAAGAGCCTCTTTAGCCATTTCCAAATATTTATTCCTGGCAGATGTCATGCCAGCAACATTTGTACCGCCACTAACTGAATTTTGTCCTGGATTTCTTCTGCCTTGTCCAGATCCGCCACCAGAGCCTCCTCCGGATGGTCTTCTTCCGCCTCCTCCTCCGCCATTTTGTCTTTTAGGGTATCTACCATTATTCCTGTTTGAAGAGTCGTTATAATTTGTTCTCATATTCTCATTATCATTGTTGTTAAAAATAGTTGTAAATCAGAAAGATTAAAATCTCATAAATCATAAGTAAAAGTTTTTAGGCTCATGCTAAAAAGCAGAATTTGCACCAACAATTATACATCTTGGTTCATCCGAAAGATCATTTTTGAATGAAATAAAATTCATCCCTGCATTCTCAAATATTTCTTTAATTTCTAAATGCTGCTCTTTGCCAAACTCAAAAATTGCATAACCTTCTTTATTTAACAAACCCATCATTTCTGGAGCCAGCTTCCTGTAAAATTCAAGGCCATCATGCCCGCCATCCAAGGCAAGGCGCGGTTCGTATATTGAGACTTCAGGCGCAAGTTTTTCTATATCAGATTTTTTTATATATGGGGGATTGCTTATAATAAGATCAAATTTCCCCTCCATCCCGTCAGTCCAATCATTTAATATGAAATTACTACGCTTTGCAAGTCCTATTTTCTGTGAGTTGAGAATAGCTATATTTAGTGTATCCTGTGCTATGTCAACCCCTATACCTTGTGAGTTGGGGTATTCCTTCAAAATCGTTAGTAGTAAACAACCGCTTCCTGTACCTAAATCAAGGATTTTAAATGCAGAATTTTTATCTGGAAAAAGTTCCAGTGCTGCCTCAATAAGCGATTCGCTGTCTGGACGCGGATCAAGGGTTGCGCGGCTGACAATAAAGTCTTGTCCCCAAAATTCTTTTATCCCAATTATTTTTGCAACAGGCTCAAAACTGGCGCGGCGTTTTATTAATACCTCAAAAACTTCCCGGTCATGGTTTGCTACTTCATATTCTGGCCTTCCAATTACAAACTCACGTTTTTTTCCTAAGGCACTAGCCAGTAGTAATTCCGCATCAAGAAAAGGGGTTGCTATACCTGAAGTTTTAAGTTTCTGTTTAGCTGGGGTCAAGATCTCTGATATTTTCATACAGCTTTTGGAGTGGTGTCTAAGTGATGTTTTGTGAAGCCGTGATTATATTTCAGCATTACAATATGCTATTAAAAAACTTGCCAATGCCATTTCTTTTGGAGTCTGTTTTCTTTTCTGGCGGTGTCGAATCATCCTCTGGTACTTTTTTGTCAGCTGAAGTGGAAAGGCGCTCTCCATTTGAATCAAACCCGTATGAGGCCATACACCTATTATAAAAGTCATGATAAACACTGCCGTAATTACATGCTTTTTGTGCGGCACTATTTGCTATAATAGAGCATTGTCTATAAGTTTCTAAATAAGTATTATAACGAGCCTTGTCCATTTTATCATCTGCATCACCAAACCCTTTCTGGCTCATACATGATGTATAATATCCTTCTACCACGCTTGCATAGCCGCAATTATCCATCGTCATCTTTTGAGCGGATGGTGAGCAGAAATTATAGGCTTTATAATAGTCATTCGTTTCTTCATCCATAGCAAATGCCGATGCATAAAGAATGATCATTAAAAAAAATGCTGTTACTATTCCGTGCATTTATATGCCTATACACACGTTTAGAATTTTAGATATTCTCTTTGCAGAAGCGATAATATTATCGCGTCATGAAATTTGCCATGCAAGAGTTTTTGCTCACGCAACACCCCTTCTTTTTTGAAACCAAGTTTGCGTAGAACCTTTAACGAACCAAAGTTACTTGGCGTTACAGTTGCCTCAACCCGGTGCAACTCCATACGAGTGAAAGCAAAACCAAGCACTGAACGCGCAACCCTTGTCATTATGCCTTGGCCCCAATATTTTCGGGCAAGATCATAACTGATCTCTGTTCTTGCGTGGTCGCGGTTCCAATAATTGAAGCCACAGGAACCTATCAATTTATTGTCTTCTTTACGTGCAATTGCCCAATAAACGCTGCGCTTGTATCGGAATAAATCGAGGTTATAATCAATTTCCTCTCTAGCGCGCTCACGTGTGCGCGGGATGCATTCTTCCGGCACATATGTTAGAACCTGTTCATCAGAAAGATATCCAAAATAATCATCCAAATCATCATAATTTATCTGGCGGAGGATAAGGTCGTCATCAACCTGTAGGATTGGGAATGAATTGAAAACGTCTGTAGCTGCCATATTAAGCCAATTTTAACGGATTATAATAAATTTAGAATTTAACAAAATACCACAAAGAGGCAAGGAGTTTATAGTATATTGTCAAAATAAATCAATTTGCTTTTTTACTTTCATGAAATGAAAGATTTTTATAGAAAATTACTGTAGACTGGAATGAAGGGGTTTGCATAATGAGATATGATTATCTGAGATATGGTTATCAGCCTAAGGAAAGTTCCTTCGAAGTGACAGCTATTCTTAAGGATGAGGATGAGAGGGTTGAGTTCCCCTCAAAAATAGTTAAGAACGCAATTCTAAGTAGCCATAAATATAATCATGATGGATACGTAATAGAAAAAGAATTAGGATTTAATCCTGTTACAGATCAAGAGACTACCTTTAAATATGTTGAACATGAACATAAATTAGAAGCCAGGCGCATTGCTTTAAATAATCAGAAACAATATAAGAAAAGTTGGAAGCTTTGGTTTGCAGAGCGTCTTAATATATTGCGAGGGTTGGAAAAAGAATTTAAGATCATTATGAATCACCTGTTTGGTCATGCAATAAATTCACACCAAGAAGTGGAACGAGCGGAAGTTCTCCATATAGATTTTGATAAAGAAGAGGCGGCGCACAAAACAAGAATTGAGCAGCCGCAGGTGAGTGTGCAATATACTATCCATCCGCATGTAGATGAATTGATAAATGCGCGGCAGCATAGTAATATTGGACATAGCAGGTAACAACTAATAGAATTTAATAATATGCAAAAAGGAAGAGTGCTTGTAATTGCCGGCTCGGATTGTAGTGGGGGTGCCGGTATACAGGCCGATATAAAAACCATAACTGCGCTTGGTGGCTATGCAGCCACAGCTATAACCGCACTAACAGCCCAAAATACAACCGGAGTGTTCGGGACAATTGAAGTTCCACCAGAATTTGTGAAGCAACAAATTAGCCTTGTTCTTGAAGACATAGGGGCTGATTGTATAAAAACAGGTATGTTGCACAATGCGAAAATAATTGAGGCTGTAGCTGAAGTTCTATCGCGGTATGGTAATATTTCACTCATAGTTGATCCGGTTATGGTTTCTACAAGCGGCCAAGCACTGCTTAATGGGAAATCGGCGCTATTAGCAATCAAAGAAATATTGATACCCAAGGCAACACTTGTAACTGCAAATATACCAGAAGCTGAAATCCTTTCAGGAATTAGAGTTCATGATAAACTCAGCATGATAGCTGCAGGGGAAAAAATAATAGCTTTTGGCGCAAAGAATGTTTTGGTAAAAGGTGGCCACATGGATGATGATATAGTTCAGGATATTTTAATCCTTGGCGATGGAACAGTAAGCGAGGTATATGAGCACACGCGTATATATACAAAAAATACCCATGGTACAGGTTGTATCCTTGCTTCGGCAATTGCTTGCGGTCTAGCTAAGGGCCGTTCCCTGAAGCAAAGCATTACCATAGGTAGGAAATATGTTTATGACGCTATCAGGACAGCGCCAGGTTTTGGTAAGGGTAAGGGGCCACTAAACCACTGCTGTTGGATAAAGGAAGGGATGCCGAATAATTAATTACTCCGGAGCCTTACACTTTAGTCCTTTGCGTTCGGCACTGGCTTTTGTTAGCAAGTCCTTATCCATTTTAGGATATTCTTTTTTCAATTTATCAAGCGTTGCACAGGCTTCTTTTTCTTTTTGTAGGCTACGTAGGGAAACAGCTAGTTTCAAAAGGCTATCCGGTGCCTTGTTGCCCTTTGGAAAATCCTGATAACCCTTAAGGAACTGCACGGCTGCCTGCTGGTAATTTTCGCGCGAGAGATAAGTTTCACCAAGCCAATAATAGGCATTACCAATCAAGTCACTGCCTTTATTATTCGATATAAAATCCTTGAAGGCCTTTTCAGCGGCGTCATACTTTGATAAGCGTAGAAATTCAAAAGCTTTCTCATACTGCGCGGCCACATCGGCTTTTGGTTTAGATGCAGGTATTGCAGGTTTCTTTTCATCAGTTTTTGCTGGTGTTGTAGTAGATGTTGAAGTAGCAGCGGCAACAGCAGCGGGAGCTACAGAAGGTGCAGCAGTTGATGCGCTTTCAGCATCAGGTTTAGTTGCAGAAGCTGTATCTACAGGAGCATTTTGCGCTGTTTTATTTTCTGTAGATCCATCGGCTGGTTTAGAACTATTATTAGTGTTGGCAGCTGCAGCAGCTGCGGCGTTGGCACTTACAGTTTTTTCAAGAGCCGTTAAGCGAAAATCAATATCAGCAATTATTTTGTCTAGTTTAGTCGCCAGAACACTTATATGATGTTCCACCTCTTCAAACTTGCCATTCATGGCGCGGGTTCTCTCCTCCTCATCACCAACTGGGGCATCGCTAACCTTTTTTGTAATACTTTTTCCGCTTTTATAAAGCTCTTGCTGCATTGTGGCCATGCTTTTTTCAAGCGCGTTCATCCTATCTAAAATGCGCTGCGTGGCTAGTTCTTCCTCTGTCATTCCTTGTGCATAAGAATGGCCACTAAAGAGCAATACCAACGCTAAAATAGCAATGGGAAATATATTGAGAATTTTTTGCATAAGTTTAACCTTAGATTCTTTTTTCTTCTAGATAGCATACTGATAATAATATTACCAGCCATTAGAAACTTTATAAAATACCTTTAACAAATGTGTCTAGGCAAAACTTATTCCTTGCGCAAGAGCGGGGGCAGTTTTTCCATAATATGTTGTACTGGTTTGGCGGCGCATATAATTTTTCCATGAATCGGAACCCGATTCACGGCCACCGCCAGTTTCTTTTTCGCCTCCAAATGCCCCGCCAATTTCTGCTCCGCTAGTGCCTATATTAACATTTGCAATGCCGCAATCGCTTAGTTGTTTAAACAATTCCGCCTCGCGTAAATCGTTGGTGAATATTGCGGATGATAAACCTTGTGCCACATCATTATGCAGCTCTATAGCCTGATCCAGTGTTTCATAAGGCATAATATATAATATTGGCGCGAATGTTTCGTGTTTTACAATTTCAGCTTGCTCTTCAATTTTCACTAAGGCTGGATGCACATAATAGGCATCTTTATTTTCCATCAGAACCCGCTCACCACCAAATATTTCGCCACCAGACTTTTTGGCTTTCTTTAAAGCATCCTGCATATTTTTAAATGCTGTTTTATCAATTAGGGGCCCTACTAATTTCCCGACTTCAAGCGGGCTGCCAATTTTATCCCCCAGCCCAGCATAAATATTTTTAAGGCGGGTGAAAATATCTGCATAAATACTTGAGTGTACAAATGCCCTGCGTGTGCTGGTGCAGCGTTGCCCTGCAGTTCCAACCGCGCCAAATAATATTGATGGCAGTGCCACATCAAGGTTTGCGGATGGTGTGATAATGACGCCGTTATTTCCTCCAAGTTCCAGAAGGCATTTGCCAAAGCGCTTTGCAACAATAGGCACAACGCTTGCTCCCATTCTGGTGCTTCCGGTTGCACTTACTAATGCAACCCTCGGGTCGTTTACAAGTTTTTCGCCAATATCTGCTCTGCCAATAATCACTTCCATAAGGCCTTGCGGCACTTCCATGCGTGATTTTGCAATTGCTCTTTGGAATATTGCGGCGCAGGCAAGCGCACATAATGGTGTTTTTTCAGATGGTTTCCATATTACGCTATCCCCGCAAACAACCGCCAAGGCAAAGTTCCACGCCCACACAGCGGCAGGAAAATTAAACGCTGAAATCACGCCTACAACACCAAGTGGCAGCCAGTTCTCCTGCATTGTGTGCATTGGACGCTCTGAAGGTAGGGTAAGGCCGCTGATTGTGCGGGAGAGGCCAACCGCAAAATCACATATATCAACCATCTCCTGCACTTCGCCTTTTCCTTCCTCAAGTGTTTTGCCGCACTCAATTGTTATAAGCCGACCAAGTGGTTCTTTTACAGCACGAAGTTCATCACCAAAAATTCTGATAAGCTCACCACGTTTTGGGGCGGGCACATCACGCCATATTTTAAATGCAGCCAATGCACTTGCAATTTTTTCATTTACTGAAGATGCATGATCCTCATGCAATTTGGCAATTAGGCCTCCGTCAATAGGGGAGTGAACAGCAAGGCTACCATTTGTTAAATTATCATCAATTCCAATTGATATTAATAGTTCTTTAAGCACCATAATAACTGCCATTTTTAGTTTTAAGAAATTGTTCGAGCGAAATTTCTTCCTGTTTTATGAAGCCGCTTGCCGCAAGGGTTCCTTTGGAAACCATTTCAACAACTGCCACAATTGAGCAAGCCGTTGTCCAGGCTATTGCGCGCCACTGCTTGCCAGCGATTGTTTTTGGATAATATGCACGAACAAATTCATCACGGCAGAATTCTTCTATTCCGAATTTATCCTTCCAGCCCTCCACAGATGCATGCACATAAACCACATCATCACTAACAGGAGGCTTAGCGTTGATTAAAATTTCACCAGCTTTTTTCCTATCTTCTTTCATTAAGAGTTCGTGAAAAAAGAACTTCATCATTTTCATGTGGCCGGGGTAACGCATCGTTTTGTAGTTTAATTCGTGAGCTTTTCCTTTGTATGTTTCACACATAGTACCAAGTCCGCCAGAGGTTGTGAATGCCTCAAGCTTAATTCCATTAATTAGGATTGTTTCCAAATTTTGCATGGCCGGAACGGTTTTTATTTTACTTTCGCTGATTACTTCACAATCATTCAGATATTCATTAACCACGCCCTCAGCCGACCAGTTTATGGCATAGCCAAGATAACCTTTTGGATGCTGGGGTAATGCGCCAACCCGAAGTTCAATGCTGCGTACGCGGGTAAAATGACGTGCCAAGCTGGAGCCTACAATCGCTATAAAACCAGGTGCAAGGCCGCACTGAGGGGCCATAACACATTCGCTATTTTGTGAGAGTTTGCGCGCATAGACAGTGGTTGGCACATCTTCAGTAAGATCAAAATAATGGATATTTTTTTCTGAAGCTATTCTTATCACCGCCTTATTAAGGAAATATGGTAGGCAGGAAATTACAGCATCATTCTTATCAAATAATTTCTCAAGAAATTGACTATCCGTTACATCGCCTATTACTACACTGAAAGGCATTTCTTCGCGCGCTTTGCTATCCACCCCAGTTACAGAAAAACCACTCTCCTTTGCCAGAGTAGCTACCAGTTCGCCGACCTTGCCAAGTCCTAGCACTGCTATTTTTTTGATTTTATTGGTCATTTGCCCCTCATCCTGATGGTAAATGTTATATTTCCTGAGCTTATAAGGATAAGTATTACGCATTTGAATATTTTAGCAATATGAATATAAAATATTTTAAAGTGAGTGTGTTTTTACCTCTCTTCCAGAGGGAGAAGTGTTTACAAATTATCTCTGAGCAATGCCGTTAGTTTCGCTAAATCTTCTGGTAGCTCACTTGCAAAAGACATTTCCTCTCCCGTTACGGGGTGGGTGAGTAAAATTTTATGTGAATGGAGTGCCTGTCTTTTAAACTCGGAAAGATATTTTTTTGTTTCGTCGAAAAGAGCTTTTATAGTGCTAGCACGCCTGCCGCTATATGCTTGGTCGCCCACTAACGGATGCCCTATGTGGGTCATATGAACGCGTATTTGGTGCGTGCGGCCAGTTTCTAACCTACATTCAACAAGGCTTGCCGCTCCACCGCCTAGAATTTCTAAAACTGAATAATTAGTCGCCGCAGTTTTTCCGCCAGATTCTACTGCCGCCATTTTCTTGCGGTTTGTTGTGCTGCGGCCAATATTTGCCTCTATCCTACCTTCCATAGGTCTTGGCACGCCCCAGCATATTGCAAGGTAGGTACGTTTTAACGCCCTTGTAGAAATCTGTTCTGAAAGGCTATGGTGGGCGCGATCGGTTTTTGCTGCCATAATAAGGCCGCTTGTGTCTTTATCAAGCCTATGCACAATACCCGGGCGCATCGCCCCGCCAATTCCTGATAGGCTTGCGCCGCAATGTGCGAGCAGTGCGTTTGCCATAGTGTCGTTATGGTTTCCAGCGCCGGGGTGCACGGTAAGGCCGGCAGGCTTATTAATCACCAAAAATTCTTCATCTTCATAAATTATTTTAAGAGGAATGTCTGCAGGCAGCATGTCTGATTCTGTGGGGGCAGGGATATGAACTGTGAATACATCACCTTCTTTAACGGCGGATGAGCAATCGGAGAGTATTTTATCACCCTTTAAAACATTATTGCCCTCAATTAATTTCTGCACCATGCTGCGCGAAATTTCAGGTAAGCTATTTGCAATGAATTTATCCAGCCGCAATCCCTTGGATTTCTTTGATACTTGCAAGCTGTGGGTTTGGTTGATGGTCATATAATTAGCCTGAGGTTTGGACCAGATTGTACTCTCTCCCCGTGGGAGAGGGCTAGAACTGCTAAAACTCATTCACCTGTTTGCCACGTAAGCTGTTTGCAATATGTTTATTCATTCTATTTTCAGCAAAATTGGCGGATATATTTTCTAAAGCATTAGTATTGCTAAGAATCTTTTCTCTATCATTGCCCTCTAAGCTTTTCTGCAATTGCAATTTTTGCTTGTTAATTTCTTTAATTTCATCGCTAGTTAGTAAATCGGCATCATCTTTCAGGCCTGATTCAAGTGCGATTATTAAGCGCTCCGCTTCAACTTTGCTTTCCGCAAGCAGCCGCATGGCAATATCATCACGCCCATGTTCCATAGAGGCATAAAGCATTGCCTTTATTTCCTCGTCACTCAGGCCATAAGAAGGCTTAACTTCAACAACTTGGCTAATTCCGGTGTTTTCTTCAATTGCGCTAACTGTGAGCAGTCCGTCGGCATCAACTGCAAAAATAACTTTTATGCGGGCAACCCCTGCCTTCATAGGCGGAATGCCTTTTAGTTCAAATTTTGCCAGCGAGCGGTTTTGCTGAACCATTTCGCGCTCACCCTGAAGGGCATGTATTACCATTCCAGTTTGGCCATCCTGATAAGTGGTAAATTCTTGTGCTTTTGAAACTGGAATTGGTGTGTTGCGGGAGATGATTTTTTCTACCAACCCACCCATAGTCTCTAAGCCAAGTGAGAGCGGAATTACATCAAGCAGTAAATTATCAGAACCACGAGTTAGCCCCTCAGCCTGAAGCGCGGCCCCTTCGGCCACAACTTTGTCGGGGTCTATATCGGATAAAGGCTCGCGTCCTAAAATAGTTTTTACAAACTGCCTAACAAGTGGCGCGCGAGTTGAACCACCAACCAGCACAACACCTTTAATTTCATCACGCGAAACTTGCGCATCAGCAAGCACTTGCTCGCATATGTCAAGCGTCGCGCTAACATAAGGCTGCATAGATTTTTCAAGTTGCTCTTTGGTTATGCTAACCTGAAATTCTGAACCCTCAATTATTATGCTAAATTTACCGGACTCATTATCTGACAAATATTCCTTAGCTGCCCGCGCGGTTTTAAGGATTTCTTTAATTTCCAGAGCAGATGGGTTAATGCTGCGTCCTGAATTATTGCGTGCTTGCCAAAGGAAAATATCGAACACTTCGCGGTCGAAATCATCGCCGCCAATTTCTACGCTGCCGCCTGTTGCCAGCACCTGAAAAACACCTTTTTCCATTTTAAGGATTGATATATCAAACGTGCCGCCGCCAAAATCATAAATTGCATAAACGCCCTCGAGCGATTTATCCAGCCCATAAGCCAAGGCTGCGGCAGTTGGCTCATTCACAAGGCGCAAAACTTCAAGGCCAGCAAGGCGCGCAGCATCTTTCGTTGCTGCTCTGGCTGAATCATCAAAATAAGCTGGCACAGTTATAACGGCCTTGGCAATTGTTTTACCAAGAGAATTTTCAGCAAGTTTTTTTAGGGATTGTAATATTTCCGCTGATATTTCAATAGGTGTAAGCTGTTTTCCTGCTACATCCAGCCTTATTATTCCGTCACTTTCCACAAACTTATAAGGTATATTGCCTGATATTTTCTTAACGTCTGCAGCGCCTTTGCCCATGAGCCTTTTTATTGAGCTGATAACAACCCCGGCACTTTGCCTTGCAGCGTTCCCAGTTAGAACCACACCATCATCAAGATATGCTACAATTGAGGGATGAAGACAATTTCCACTTTCATCCTTTAGCACTTCAGGTTTTCCATTTTTTACGATTGCCACAAGCGAGTTTGTTGTGCCAAGGTCTATGCCAACGGCAATTTCATTTTCATCACTGTGGGGCATTGGAGTTTGCCCAGGTTCAAAGATCTGTAGTAAATTCATATTTTTTTCGCTTTGATTTCTTCGGATAATTTTTCTAAGTACCTTAGCTTTATAGTGTTTTGTGCAGCTTCTTCAAGCTTTCCGTGGGTAAAATTTTGTTTTATTGAATCAATAGCAGAAAATTTTGCATCGGTGGTTTCAATTGTAAGGGAGCGTATTTCGTCAGGCGAATTTGCTTCCATCAGACGCTCGCGTGTTTCCATACTTTCCAGCAAAATTTCTTGTGATGGTTTGTGCGTCGAGTTATCGGCATTAACTATAACCCCCTGAAGCTTAAGCATATATTCTGCCCTTGAAAGTGGTTTCTTGAGGGTTTCAAAGGCCTCATTTACACTCACGGATTGCTGCATTGAAACCATTTTTTCCTTTTCGCTTTTTTGTGAGAAGCGATCAGGGTGTAACTTCATTTGCAGTGAAAAATATTCCACCTCAAGCTTTTTGATGCCAAGGTCGAAATCATGCGGCATAGAAAAGCGGGTGAAATGGTCTATTTGTGCCGGTGGCTGAATTTTTGCGCATGATGGGCAAAACAAATCTGTTTGTTTTATTTCAATATTGCATTGCCAACAGTGAGGTGTTTTTATAGTCATCTTTATAATTTGAAATTTTTTGAAGAGCCGCCTCAAAAAAAATTTCTCATATTCCAATAATTAACATTCATTTTTATGAATGTTAATTAAGTTCTAAACATGGAAACTCTCGCCACAACCGCAGCGGCCTTTTTCATTAGGATTCACAAACACGAATCCAGATTTCATTTTCTCTTCCGCAAAATCCATATTTGTCCCGATAATATACATTATCGCTTTTGGGTCTATAAGTACCTTAAACTTTGCATCGTTATTATCAGGATATGCTACCACCTCATCATAAGGTCCGATTTCATCAGCATATTCAATAGTATAGGCAAGGCCAGAGCAGCCGCCCGAACGCACGCCAACTTTTATTCCGGCCGAAGGTTTGCCGCGCTGTGCCAGTAAATGCTCGATCCGGCTCGCTGCGTTTTGTGTAATTTGTATAGGTGCTTTTGGTGCCATTAATTTATGCTGCCTCTGAAGCATGTTTCTTTTTATAATCCTCAATCGCCGCTTTAATAGCATCTTCAGCAAGTACCGAGCAGTGAATTTTTACCGGCGGCAGCGAGAGTTCTTGTGCGATTTCTAAGTTTTTGATTTTGCCTGCATCCTCTAACGACTTGCCCTTCACCATTTCTGTGATAAGTGATGACGAGGCAATCGCAGAGCCACAACCAAAAGTTTTGAATTTTGCGTCCTGAATAACGCCATCCTTAACTTTTATCTGTAATTTCATAACGTCGCCGCAGGCAGGAGCTCCCACTAGTCCAGTGCCAACATCGCCATCATCCTTGCCGAACGACCCTACATTGCGCGGGTTTTCGTAGTGGTCGATTACTTTTTCGCTATATGCCATGTTTATCTCTCCAAATATTATATTTTTGGGCTTAAAAATTTAATGAGCTGCCCACTCAATTTTTTCAATATCAATTCCTTCTTGTACCATTTCCCATAATGGACTCATTTCGCGCAGTTTATCAATGGATCCGGTCACAAGTTTTATTGCGTAATCAATTTCTTCTTCAGTTGTAAAACGTCCAATGCCAAACCTGATTGAAGTGTGTGCTAACTCCTCACCAACGCCAATTGAACGCAGCACATATGATGGCTCCAGGCTTGATGATGTGCAGGCCGAGCCAGAACTTACCGCTAAGTCTTTAATTGCCATAATCATTGATTCGCCTTCAATATAGGCAAAACTTAGGTTCAAATTACCAGGATAACGTTGCTCTTTATCGCCATTTAAGAACACATCCTTTGCGGATTCCATAATGCCGTTATAAAGCCTTTCGCTTAAGGTTTTAACGTGGTTGTAATCCTTTTCCATTTCGAGCTTGGCAATTCTTGCAGCTTCACCCAAGCCTACAACAAGTGGAGTTGGCAGGGTGCCTGAACGGAAACCACGTTCCTGCCCACCACCATTTATCATTGGGATAATACGGATACGCGGCTTGCGCCTCACATATAAAGCACCAATACCCTTAGGGCCATAAATCTTATGCCCGGAGATGCTCATTAAATCTATATTCATCGCTTCAACATCAAGCGGAATTTTACCAAAAGCCTGGGCTGCGTCAGTATGAAAGAATACCCCATACTTGCGGCAAAGTGCGCCAATTTCTTTTAATGGCTGTATAACGCCAATTTCATTGTTTACGGCCATTACCGAAATTATAACAGTTTTATCAGTTATTGCTTTTTCGAGTTCCGCCAAATCAATCAGGCCATTTTTCTGCACCGGCAGATAAGTTATATTCATACCCTCGCGCTCTAAATGGCGGCAGGTGTCCAGCACGCATTTATGCTCGGTCACAATTGTGATTATATGGTTTTTCTTGTCCCCATAAAATTTTGCAATACCTTTTAGAGCCAGGTTATTCGATTCTGTTGCGCCAGATGTGAATACTATCTCTTTCTCAGTTGCGCCAATTAGCTCTGCAACTTGCTCGCGTGCAAGGTCGCAGGCACTTTCAGCTTCCCAGCCAAATTTATGGCCGCTGGAATGAGGGTTGCCGAATTTTTCCATAAAATATGGTGTCATCGCAGCAAATACTCCTGGATCCATAGGCGTTGTTGCCTGATAGTCCATGTAGATTGGTAGTTTTGGTTTTTCTTTCATAATTATCCTTTTATTTATGATTTTAGATTTATGATTTTAGATTTAAGAAATAAGATAGAAAATCTTAAATCTACAATTTAAAATCATAAATCCCTTAAGCCGCTTTTTTAGTCCCCGCCCTCTCATAGAGGGTTTTCCAGGCGTTTATAAATTTCGAAGCATCTTGCAAATTATTGCTAGCTCCAAGGCTAACCCTGATAGCGCATTTTGATAGCTGCGGGCTTGCACCCATAGCCATTAGAACATGCGAGGTTTCTACCTTACCTGAAGAACATGCTGAGCCTGCGCTTACTGCAATGCCCTCCATATCAAAGTGCATTACTTGCGTTTCGGAAGGTACACCAGGCATTGCAATTATACTAGTGTTTGGCAGCCTTGGAGCATTTGCACCAAATATTGCCGCATCTGGAGCTAAATGCTTTATTTCATTTTCAATATTATCTCTTATTGCGGAAATATTTCGCATTGCTTCAGAATTATTTGCGGCATCAGATGCAGCAACTCCAAAGCCATGTATAGCCAAAACATTTTCAGTGCCCGCCCTATAGCCCTGTTCCTGACCACCGCCCATAATGAATGAGCGCATAGGCACGTTTTTACCAACTATTAATGCAGCAGCACCTTGCAAACCACCGAATTTATGGGATGAAAGAGTTAGCATATCAACGCCAAGATCGTTCATATCAACTTTAATTTTGCCAAAACCCTGAACAGCATCAGTATGTATCAAGCCGCCATGTTTATGTACAATTTCTGCAATTTGTTTAACAGGTTGCAGTACGCCGGTTTCATTATTTGCGAGCATCACAGAAACCAGAATTTTCTCGCCAGTATATTGCCTAAGCAAGCGCTCAAAGGCATTTAAATCAAATATACCATCTTTCGTTACGGGAGCTTCCAGTTCATGCACGCCAATTTTTAGTATTGAGGCATGTTCTATGCTAGACACCAGCACCCTGTGTTTATCTACGCAGCGCAATGCCATATTGTTAGCTTCAGTTCCTGACGAAGTGAAAATAATCCGCGCTTTGCCAGAGCCAGCAAGTTTTGCGATGTTTTCTCTTGCAGCCTCAATAATACCACGTGCTTTGCGACCATAACCATGGATCGAAGAGGCATTAAGAGGTAGACCACGCAGTTCATCAATAGCAGCCAGAACATTTTTGCTTGGCGAGGTGGTTGCGTTGTTATCAAGATAAATCATTTTATTGGGCTGCATGAGAGGCCTCCGCAGCTTTAGATTCAAAACTTAAAATACCACTGTGTTTATTCGCTAGTGCGGGATTATTATTTTTGCAAATATCTTCAAGAGATATTGAATTTAAATAATCAAAAATCTGCTGGCCAAGCCCATCCCACAAATTATGTGTTATGCACTTCACTTTCCCGTGCATGCAACCATCAGTTTTCTTGTCGCCGCACCTGGTCATTTTTATAGCTTCATCAACTGCAACTACGATATCAGCAATTTTTATGCTGCCAGAATCAATAGGTATTACATAACCACCGCCTGGGCCACGTACTGAGTTTACTAAGCCATTTTTACGTAATTTCATAAAAATTTGTTCAAGGTAATTAAGGGCAATATTCTGTCTCTGCGCAATCTGGGCAAGGGTCACAGGTGCGCTGCCGCCATGAATCGCAAGATCCACCATCGCCATAACTGCATATCTGCCTTTTGTCGTCAGGTTCATAATATATTTCCTAAATGAGCGCCAAGTTCGCGCCTCTTACTCTTTTTCCTTGATTTTTGTTGTATTTTCGTTTATCAAAATACAGCGATTTCAAATCTATTAAGAAGTATTATACAGCTGTTACATATAATAACCTAGCAAAATAGTCAAGTATTTTGTTGCGGGTTAGTTTATAGAGGAAGTCATAAATGCCTGAAGTTATAATAAGTGGCCCCGAGGGGCGCATTGAAGCCCGTTATCATCATGGGGAAAGAAAGAACGCCCCCGTAGCTATAATATTGCACCCGCACCCACTTCATGGCGGTACAATGAATAATAAAGTAGCATATAATCTTTATCATGCATTTGCCAGGAGCGGTTTTTCGGTGGTTAGGTTTAATTTTAGAGGTGTTGGTAGGTCTCAGGGAAAATATGATGATGGTATAGGGGAGCTTTCAGATGCGGCTTCAGTGCTTGATTGGTTGCAAATCCAGAATCCTAATTCACCTTCATTTTGGATGGGTGGATTCTCTTTTGGTTCTTGGATTGGGATGCAGCTCTTAATGCGTCGTCCTGAGATTGATGGTTTTATAGCGGTATCTCCTCCAGTTGGAAATTTTGACTTTAACTTCCTTTCGCCTTGTCCGGCACATGGCCTAATTTTGCAGGGTGATCAAGACAGCGTTGTTTCCGTTGATAATGTTTCAAGGTTAGCAGAAAAACTTGCGAAACAAAGGAATGCAGGTATTGATTACCGCATTATACTTGGCGCAGACCACTTCTACCGCCAACATATGGATGACCTGAATGCTCACATTGAGGATTATTTGCAATCACGCATGTCTGAAGAAGCTAACAGACCAAGGCGAGTAAAGCCAGACAGAAGAAGAAGGCAAGTTGTTGATATTTAGTGTGATTTGTTAAACTTAATGTTGTTTGAGCCGTGCAAGTAGCAATATCTTCATTAGGTGATACTGAAAAACTTGCAAAGAAAATAGCCTCTTTACTTAAAGCAGGTGATGTTATTGAATTAATAGGTGATTTAGGCGCGGGTAAAACCACCTTTGCCAAGTTTCTAATCCGACATCTTGTAGGTGAAGACACAGAAGTTACCAGCCCAACATTCAACATTGTGCAGTTATATGATGCGCGTGGCTTCACAATTTGGCATTTTGACCTATATCGGCTGAAATCTCCCCATGAACTATTTGAAATTGGTCTTGATGAGGCGCTTGACCTAGGCGTTAGCCTTATAGAGTGGCCGGAGATAGCATCTTATATGCTTCCAAAAGAACGTCTTGTTATAAAATTATTTTCTGGAAAAAATGATGAAAGGGTAGTACTGCTCGAAGGGAGTGGCAAGTGGTTGGAACTTATCGGGACTATACAAAATGGATAAACGCGAAGAACTTATACAAGAATTTCTGAACGAAAATGGCTGGGGAAAAGCAGTTAGGGAGAAGCTATTTGCTGATGCGTCGTTCCGTCGCTATGAGCGCCTCAGTAATGGCGAGAAAACAGTAATGCTGATGGATGCGCCGCCAGAAAAAGAAGATATTAAGCCATTCGTAAATGTTGACCAATATCTTCGTCGTTGTGGGCTCAGCGCTCCACAAATTTATGCAGTGAATGAAAAAGATGGCTTCATACTTTTGGAAGATTTGGGTAATAATAGTTATACCAACGTTTTGGCAGGAAATTCGCCAATTTCAGGAATGTATAGTGAGCTTGATTTATACGCGGCTGCAATGGATGTTCTGGTGCAACTGCACCGATCTACTCAGCCTGAGCAGGTTCCCCAGTATGAATATTCAAAGCTAATGCAGGAATGCAGATTGCTTACAGATTGGTATTTGCCAAATGTTGGTTCAAAAGTTCCATTAGAAGAAGCAAGCGAGGAATATATTGAAATCTGGAAGGAGCTGCTTAGTAACGTAAATGATGAGGAAAAAGTTCCCGTAATGCGAGATTACCACGCTGATAACTTAATGTGGTTGCCAGGAAGAAATGGTGTTGAGCGAGTTGGCCTGCTGGATTTCCAGGATGCAGTGATAGGTTCTCCAACTTACGATATAGTTTCGCTACTAGAGGATGCAAGGCGTGATGTTGATGCCCAAACCGTTGATGCTTGCATTAAGAGATATCTGAAAAACCGCAAAGCACTTAATAAAAATGATTTCATGGTTTCATACGCAACCTTTGCAGCGCAGAGAAATTGCAAGATCATCGGTATATTCGCGCGGCTTGCAATAAGAGATAGTAAGCCTAGATATTTGGGTTATATGCCAAGAGTTTGGGGGCATTTATTGAATGATATTAAACACCCTAAACTTGCACCACTAAAAAAATGGATGACTAAAGTTATACCTGCTGAGAAACGCAAAGCCGAGGCTTTTGTAATTCCTGATAAAGAGGAAAGCGTTGCCTGATAATGCAATCCCAAAAACGGCGATGGTATTTGCAGCAGGTTTTGGCACGCGTATGCGGCCAATTACTGACAAAATACCCAAGGCATTGGTTAAGGTTCATGGCAAGCCGATGATTGATTGTGCGCTGGACTGCCTTGCAGAAATTGGTGTTGCACGCGCGGTTGTAAATACCCACTATCTTGCAGGGCAAATTGAAGCTCACGTTAGCGGCCGCAAACACCCGAAAGTTATCATTTCAAATGAATCGCCAATTATTTTAGAAACTGGTGGCGGTATTGTGCAGGCATTGCCACTACTTGGAAATGAGCCGTTTTATGTTACGAATACCGACACATTGTGGGTTGATAAAGGTCGCCCAGCTTTGTTAAGGTTGGCAGAAATGTGGAATGAAAAAGAAATGGATGCGCTGCTGCTCCTGGCAAGAGTAGAAACTGCGGTAGGTTATGATGGAAAAGGCGATTTTAATATGCTACCAGATGGAATTTTACAAAGGAATCTAAATGGCGGTGCGTGTGAATTTGTTTATTCAGGTGTGATGATAATTAAGCCGGAAATATTTAAATCTTGTGCTGCTGAACCTTTTTCCATTTTTCGTGATTTTCTTTTTAAACAGAAAAAATATAATAACTCTGATGGTTCAATGCCAAGGCTATATGGCTTGCCTCATGAAGGCAAATGGCTGCATGTTGGCACGCCAGATGCAATTAAATTAGCAGAAGATGCAATAAATGAAAATTGAGCCTGTTGCCATATAGAGTTGTGAGTGGTATATCGGATTATATTGAAGATTTAGGATTTTAGATTTCAGTAGTATCCTTTTTAAATCTTAAATCTAAAATTGTAAAATAATATCATTACCCGGATAAAATAATGTCTGATCTATTCAGCGATTCAGCGAAACGTCCAAAAAGTGAAACTGGTTATACCGCGCAAGATATTGAAGTTCTTGAAGGTCTGGAGCCGGTTCGCCGCCGTCCGGGGATGTATATTGGCGGTATCGATGAGAACGCTCTGCACCATCTGGTATCAGAAGTTTTTGATAACTCAATGGACGAAGTGGTGGCTGGATATGCCACTGAAATCATTATGGAAATGCTGGAAAATGGCTCTGTTACAATTAGTGATAATGGCCGTGGGATTCCGGTTGATCCGCACCCGAAATTTCCTAAACAATCGGCGCTCGAGGTAATCCTAACAACGCTTCATTCTGGCGGAAAATTCAGCAATAAGGTTTATTATACTTCTGGCGGTTTGCATGGTGTGGGAATTTCAGTAGTAAATGCGCTATCGGATGCGCTTACAGTTGAAGTGCGAAGAGATGGGAAGTTATGGCGGCAAACTTATTCGCAAGGTGCTCCAACAAGTAAGCTTGAGGTTGTTGGAAATGTTGCTAAAAAAGACACAGGAACAACAGTTACCTTCCACCCAGACCCTGAGATTTTTGTTGATAATCCGCATTTAAAGCCTAGCAGGCTTTACCGCCAGGCAAAATCCAAGGCGTATTTATTCAAGGGTGTAAAAATTAAATGGAAGTGTCATCCATCGCTCATTGCAGCAAAACAGGAAATACCACTTGAGGATGTAATTTGTTTTCCAGGCGGGCTTGTTGACTATGTAAAATCTGCCGTGAGTGAAGATAAAACTGTAACGCCTGAGCCATTTTCAGGCGAGGTAAAATTTAGCGATAATCCGGGAAAAGTTGAGTGGGCAATTACGTGGGTTTATTTAACGGATTCTACAATAAGCTCCTTTTGTAACACAGTGCCAACACCGCAGGGCGGTACGCACGAAATTGGCTTAAAAGCCGCACTATTACGCAGTTTGCGTGATTATGGTGAACTATCCGATAATAAAAAAGCAGCGCTTATAACGGGTGATGATGTTCTGGGAAATGTAACGGGAATATTATCATTATTTATTTCCGAGCCTCAATTTCAGGGGCAAACCAAGGATAAATTATCCAACCGCGAAGCTGCTCGTATGGTAGAAAATGCCGTAAAAGACCATTTCGACCATTGGCTAACCGGTAATAAGAAGCAGGCGGAAGAATTGCTTGATTTTATTATTGAGCGGGCAGAAGAACGTATCAGCCGCAAGCAAGCAAAAGATATCACCCGTAAAAGCGTAACACAAAAATTGCGCCTGCCGGGTAAACTGGCCGACTGCACAAGGCAAACCCCAGCTGGTACAGAAATATTCCTTGTGGAGGGTGATTCCGCAGGCGGATCTGCCAAAATGGCGCGTAACCGCGAAACTCAGGCGATTCTGCCTCTTCGCGGTAAAATCCTCAATGTGGCATCAGCAACAACAGACAAGATTCTGGCAAATCAGGAAATTGCTGACCTTGCGCTGGCACTTGGCTGCGGCTTAGGGAGCAATTATGAGGAAGATAAACTCCGTTATGATAAAGTTATAATAATGACAGATGCGGACGTTGATGGTGCTCACATAGCATCTCTGCTCATGACATATTTCTATAAATTCATGCCGCGCCTTATTGAAACCGGCCATTTATATCTGGCGCAGCCGCCACTTTTCCGCATAACACAGGGAACGAGCTCATATTATGCCTCTGGTGAAAAAGAAAAAAATGCCCTCGTTGAAAAGCTTAGTAAAAGCAAAACGCATGTGGAAATAAGCCGTTTCAAAGGATTGGGTGAAATGACCCCTCCACAACTGCGTGAAACCACTATGGATATTAAAAAACGTACCCTACTAAAAGTTATGATCGGCGAGGAAGGCGAGAAGAGGGCGCAGGAGCGTGTTGAAGAATTAATGGGTAAAAAGCCAGAGCTACGCTTTAAATTCATTATGGAGCAAAGCGAACTCATGGCTGATGTTATAAAAGAAAAGCTGGACGTTTAGGCTGTATCGACATTCAGAATTTCTAACGGCGTCTATCTCGGTTTTCTGCTCTTCCACTCCTCACGTACTTCTATGTACGCTGCGGGGTGGTTCTCGAAAGGCCCCAGATATTCGCCACTTATAAATTTGAATTTCGATAAAGCCTAGGAGACCAGCGGCCAGCGGGCGCGCGGAACGAATGAGAGGTCTGAAGTTTCCCCGAGTTTAAGTTTTTCTATACCCGCCCATGCTATCATTGCACCATTATCAGTACATAACTTAATCGGTGGCGCTTTTAGGGAAAAAGCGTTCTCAAGACAAATATTTTCCAGCCTTTGCCTGATATATTTATTTGCGGCAACGCCCCCTGCAACTACTAATGTGCTGATTTGCGGGGTGGACTGGCGGCATAATTTAATGGCGTTTTTCATCCTGTCCTCAATTATATCACCTACGCAAGCCTGGAAGGAGGCGCAGATGTCGTGAGTGAATGTGTCTAACGGGACTTCATTGCTCAGTAATTCATCCACTTGCCTTTTTACGGCCGTTTTGAGGCCTGAAAAGGAAAAATCACAATGCGGTTTTCCAACCATAGACCGTGGAAAGTTGAACCGTGATGCATCACCAGAAAGTGCATATTTCTCAACAATAGGGCCTCCTGGATAACCAAGCCCCAGCATTTTGGCTACCTTATCGAACGCCTCGCCCAGCGCATCATCCATACTTATTCCAAGGCGCTCATACTGGCCAACTCCAAGTACTTTTAGGATTTGGCAATGTCCGCCGGAGACAAGCAATAATAAAAATGGAAATTCTACTGATTTATCAGTAAGGCGAATGGTTAGGGCATGCCCTTCGAGATGGTTCACAGGTATTATAGGCACTCCAGATACAGCAGAGAGGCCCTTAGCCATCATCACCCCAACAATTACCCCGCCAATAAGACCAGGCCCTGCGGTTACAGCGATGCCATCTAATTCATCAAAATTATTTATCTGTGCATCCCGCATGGCTTTGGTTATTAAACTATCAAGTGCATTCATGTGCGCGCGTGAGGCTATCTCAGGAACCACACCTCCATAAGGCATATGTTCTTTAGTTTGTGAGAGCACCTCGTGGCTGAGGATTTCGCCATCGCCAGTCACCACCGCTACTGCAGTTTCATCGCAACTTGTCTCTATTCCCAGTACTTTCATTTAAGCCTCTGTACCGCCAACTGTTAGCCCGCCAATTAAAATGCTAGGCTGTCCAACTCCAACAGGAACGCCTTGTCCTGCCTTACCGCAGGTGCCAATGCCCGGATCAAGCTTCAGGTTGTTACCAACCATTTTTACTTTAGTCAGAACGTCAGGGCCATTGCCAATAAGCGTTGCGCCTTTCACTGGCCTTGTGATTTTGCCATCCTCAATTAAATACGCCTCTGATGCTGAAAATACGAACTTACCAGAAGTTATATCCACCTGACCGCCGCCAAAATTCGCGGCATACAGGCCCTTCTTTACCGAAGAAATAATTTCCTCATGTGTCTTGTCGCCATTTTCCATAATGGTGTTGGTCATGCGTGGCATAGGCTGGTGGGCAAAACTTTCACGCCTACCGTTGCCGGTTGGTTTAACACCCATTAGCCTTGCGTTCATCCTATCCATCATATAGCCCTTTAATATGCCATCTTCGATTAGAACTGTACGCTGCGTTGGAGTGCCTTCATCGTCAATGCTGAGAGATCCACGACGTTTTTCGATTGTTCCGTCGTCAACTACGGTTACACCGGGCGCTGCCACTCGCTGCCCCAAAAGGTTTGAAAATGCGGAGGTTTTTTTGCGGTTGAAATCACCCTCCAGACCATGCCCAATAGCTTCATGTAGTAAAATGCCCGGCCATCCATTGCCCAGCACCACTTCCATCTCGCCAGCAGGGGCAGGTACTGATTCAAGATTTACCAAAGCCTGTCTTAGTGTTTCATCAGCAGCATGTTGCCAGTTTTCTTTTGCTATGAATTCACCGTAACCCTCACGTCCACCCATACCATAAGAACCACGCTCCATGCGGCCATTCTTTTCAACAATTACTGAAATATTTAAGCGCACTAAAGGACGTACATCGCCAGTAACAAAACCACCGCTACGGATAATCTGCACCGCCTGCCATTCACCAGAGAGAGATGCTGAAACCTGCTTTACAAATTGGTTTTTGGCGCGCAAATAAGCATCAATTTCTACTAACAATGCAGTTTTAGCTGCAAATTCAACCTCTTTAAGCGGGTTTTCTTCGCCATATAAATGTAAGTTGGTTCTTTGCGGGTTAATATCAAGGTTAATTTTTCCTTCATAACCATTTTTAATGGCATTAACAGTTTGTGCCGCACGTTTTATAGATTCTTCTGATAATTCAGATGAATGTGCGTAGCCAGAGCGCTCTCCAATAACGCTACGAAGCCCGAAACCAACATCACTATTAAAATTAGCACTTTTTAATACGCCGTCATCGAAGCTAAAACTTTCGGACTGGCTGGCCTCAAGGAATAATTCGCCATCATCCATGTTATTCAATGAATTATTAACTATTTCCTGAACATTATTCTTGTCCATTCCGGCTTTTTTGAAAAATAATTCATCAAGTTTTGCAAGATCTGCCACTTTATTTAAACTCCATACTTTACTTTTTTTATAACTTGTTTATACATAAGCCAAATTTATATGCTGTTCAACATCTATATAGGAAGGCCAAATTGAAGTCATTCCATAGGTTTCTAGCCATTTTTTCACTTTTTGCCGCCTTTGCAGGCAGTGCCTTTGCAGATTATCCGCGGCCTTGGCAGGTGGGTTTTCAGGAAGCAGCAACGCCAGTTATGGAAAAAATTACAGAATTCCATGATATTCTTTTAGTGGTGATATATTCAATAGGAATTTTTGTATTCCTATTGCTTGTGTATACTTGCATTAGGTATAGCGCAAAAAATAATCCTGTTCCAAGCAAAACTTCTCATAATACATTGATTGAAATTATCTGGACGGCAGTTCCAGTGATTATTCTTGTACTTCTTTGTATACCTTCAATGAGAACCTTATATTTTGCACAAAAAGCTGATGATGCAGATATGACTATTAAAGTTATTGGTAACCAATGGTATTGGAGTTACCAGTATCCTGATCAAGGTAACATCGCGTTTGATAGCTATATTATAAAAGATGCGGATTTAAAGCCTGGTCAAATGAGGTTGCTGGAAGTTGATAACCATCTTGTAGTACCAGTTGATACCAAAATACGTGTGCAACTTACAGCGGTGGATGTTATCCATTCTTGGGCGGTTCCATCATTCGGTGTTAAGACCGATTCAGTTCCAGGAAGGTTGAATGAAACCTGGTTCAAGGCAACTAAGATTGGTACCTACTATGGCCAGTGTTCTGAGCTTTGCGGAGTGGGTCATGGTTTCATGCCAATTGCTGTAGATGTTGTCTCTAAAGAAGATTTCGATAAGTGGGTGGTTGAAGCGAAAAAGAAATTTGGTGGTTAGTTTGCGTTATTGATTGCAATAAATGCAAGAGAACGTGAGTTACCAATAACTAAATAATAAAGGTAAGAATAATGGCAAATCATGATCATCACAACCCAACAGGTATTAACCGCTGGTTATTTTCAACAAACCATAAAGATATAGGTACGTTATACCTAATTCTTGCAGTAGTTGGCGGTTTGGTTGGTGGTTTATTTTCTGTTATGATGCGTGCTGAGCTTGCTCATCCTGGGATGCAGTTTTTTGGCACTAACTATCAGTTCTACAACGTGGTTCTTACAGCGCATGCGTTGGTGATGGTATTTTTTATGATAATGCCAGCCCTGATGGGTGGCTTTGGTAATTGGATGGTTCCTCTTATGATAGGCGCCCCAGATATGGCGTTTCCACGTATGAATAACGTAAGCTTCTGGTTGTTGTTTGTAGCCTTAGTTATGTTGGTTGCTTCTGCTTTTGTAGATGGTGGGGCGGGAACTGGCTGGACTGTTTATCCTCCTCTTTCAACTAGCACTTATCAGCCGGGTATGGCTGTAGATATGGCAATTTTTAGTCTGCATTTAGCAGGAGCTTCGTCTATCCTTGGCGGTATTAACATGATTGTTACTATCTTTAATATGCGCGCGCCTGGCATGACTATGCATAAAATGCCACTTTTTGTTTGGTCAATTTTGCTAACGGCATTTTTGGTTGTTCTTGCTATGCCTGTGCTTGCTGGAGCAATTACAATGTTGCTCACTGACAGGAATTTTGGCACTTCTTTCTTTAATCCGGCTGGTGGTGGAGATCCGGTGTTCTACCAGCATTTGTTCTGGTTCTTTGGCCATCCTGAAGTTTATATTATCATCCTGCCTGGCTTTGGTGCTATCAGCCATGTTGTTTCAACATTTTCTAAGAAGCCTATATTTGGTTATCTTGGAATGGTTTATGCGATGACCTCAATTGGTGTTGTTGGCTTCGTTGTTTGGGCGCATCACATGTTCACAACTGGTTTCAGTGTTAACACATTAGCTTACTTTACTCTGGCAACTATGGTGATAGCTGTGCCAACCGGCATTAAAATATTTAGCTGGATCGCTACAATGTGGGGTGGCTCTATTGAATTTAAAACACCTATGTTGTTTGCAATAGGCCTTATTTTCCTTTTCACCGTTGGTGGTGTTACTGGAGTTGTGCTTGCAAATGCCGGAGTTGACCGTGTGTTCCAGGATACTTATTATGTTGTGGCGCATTTCCACTACACAATGTCGCTAGGTGCATTATTTGCTGCATTTTCAGCGTTCTATTTCTGGTTCGGTAAAATGTCCGGAAAGCAATATAACGAAACTTTTGGCAAGATCCATTTCTGGGCAACCTTCATTGGTGTTAACATAACCTTCTTCCCTCAGCATTTCCTTGGTCTTGCAGGAATGCCACGCAGGATACCAGACTATCCTGATGCGTTTGAGGGTTGGAACGAAATTTCATCATTTGGCTCATATATTGGTTTTGGCAGTGCATTATTCTTTGTGTTTGTTATTTTCCACACACTGAAATATGGCAAGAAATGCCCTAATGATCCGTGGCATGATATTAATAACGGTTTGGAGTGGACACTTACTTCTCCTCCACCATTCCATAGTTACGAGGAAATTCCGGTTGTTAAGTAGTAGGGTATAAGGGTAAAGGGTTTAGAGTTCAGGAATAATGTTTTATTGGTTCCTAATTCTTGTACTCACCCCTTCGCCTATACCCTAAACCCTTTAACCTATACCCTAAAATGGAATCACAGGTAAAAGATTTTTACGCGTTATTAAAACCAAGGGTGATGACTCTGGTTGTTTTTACTGGCGTCGTTGGAATGTATCTCGCTCCGGGACATATTAATCCAATTGTAGCAATTATAGCCACTCTTTGTATAGCGCTTGGCTCTGGTGCTGCCGGAGCTATAAATATGTGGTATGAACGTGATGTTGATGCGCTAATGAAGCGTACCAAAGGCAGACCACTTCCTGATAGCCGCATGTATCCTGAGACTGCTCTTGAATTTGCTATTATGGTTGCGGTAATAAGTGTAATTTTGATGGCGGTTGCGACAAATTTAGTAGCAGCGTCTATTTTGCTTGTTGCAATATTATTTTATGTTTTTATCTATACTATATGGCTTAAGCGCCGTACTCCGCAAAATATTGTCATTGGCGGCGCGGCTGGAGCATTCCCTCCAATGATCGGCTGGGCGGCAGTAAATGGCAATATTACGCTGGAAAGCCTTTTATTATTTCTGATAATTTTTACCTGGACACCGCCACATTTTTGGTCCTTGGCGCTATATAAGAATGATGAATATAAAAACGCCGGCATCCCAATGTTGCCTGTTATCGCCGGGGGGCTGGTAACCAGAAAATATATATTGGCTTATACAATTGCGTTGGTTGCCGTTTCGATTCTGCCGCTTTTTATTGGAATGTTTGGTAAAATTTATGGAATAGGTGCCGTTGTATTAGGAGCAAAATTTCTGGAGTCCTCATACAGGCTTTATAAAGAATACTCAGAAACACAGGCAAGGAAGAATTTTAAATTTTCTCTCCTATATCTGTTTCTTCTTTTTGTATTGATGATTATCGATAGATTTTCTATCTGAATAATAATTGTACATAACGTGCATCCTAGTTTGGCAATTTCCTTATCAGGATCTGTTTATAGCAAGTAGATCATTGGCTAATCTCAATATGAAAAGCTATCAAATCAGGTAGATTTATTCCTTATAAAATTCTTTATAAGGAAGATGAATTTTCAAAGAAATTTAGTTAATAAAAAAGGGTGTGTAAAAACACACCCTTTAATACTTTACAACATATGAACACTAAGAGCTATAAGTGTTGATGAACTCAATAGGATGTGGAGTTGCTTCCCATTCGATAACTTCAACCATTTTCAAGCGAATGTACGCATCAATCTGGTCGTCTTTAAATACACCACCCGCAGTTAAGAATTTCCTGTCTGCATCAAGAGAATCAAGAGCTTCATGTAGTGAGCGGGCAACACGTGGAATATCACGTAGTTCAGCTTCTGGTAATGCATAAAGGTTTTTATCAGCAGCTTTACCTGGATCAATTTTATTCTTAATACCATCTATACCAGCCATAAGCATCGCAGAAAATGCAAAATATGGGTTGGAAACAGGGTCTGGGAAGCGGCACTCAATACGTTTACCTTTTGCATTATGCACATGAGGTATGCGGATAGATGCAGAACGGTTCAATGAAGAATAAGCAAGGTGAACTGGCGCTTCATATCCTGGAACCAGACGTTTATAGCTGTTTGTTGTAGAGTTAGTGAAGGCGTTAATTGCCTTGGCATGCTTAATAATTCCACCAATATACCACAAGCATTCCTGTGATAGACCAGCATATTTATCGCCAGCAAATAAATTCTTGCCATCTTTCCAGACAGACTGGTGACAGTGCATTCCCGAACCATTATCTCCAGCAATAGGTTTTGGCATGAAAGTAGCGCTTTTGCCATACATATCTGCAACATTATGTACTACATATTTATAGCTTTGTACTTTATCTGCCATGTCAGTCAATGTGCTAAACATAATACCAAGCTCAAGCTGGCTTGGAGCAACTTCGTGGTGATGAAGTACAGGTGTTAACCCAACAACTTCAAGCATTTCAAGCATTTCCGCGCGCATGTCGTTGAAGGAATCAACAGGTTGCACAGGGAAATATCCGCCTTTAATTTTAGGGCGGTGAGCTAAATTGCCGCCTTCATACTGAGTTCCAGAATTATAAGTACCTTCACGAGAATCTACGCTATAAAAGGAAGAATTCATCTGGCTGCCATAACGTACATCGTCAAATACGAAGAATTCTGGTTCTGGGCCAAAATATATAGTGTCGCCAATGCCTGATTTTATAAGATATTCTTCAGCTGCTTTCGCAGTAGAGCGAGGGTCGCGCGAGTACGGAAGACCAGTTTCAGGCTCTATAACATCACAAACAACGCAAATGGTTGGGTGTGCAGTAAATGGATCGATGAATGCAGTCTCTACATCTGGCTTAATTATCATGTCAGATTCATCTATTTCTTTCCATCCGGAAATAGAAGAGCCATCTATCATAATGCCGTTCTTTATAGCATCTGCATCTATTTGACGTACATCATAACTAGTGTGCTGTGTTTTTCCCTTAGGGTCTGTAAACCGGAAGTCGACATACTTAATATTATTCTTCTTAATAAGTTCAAAAAAATTCTCGTTAGGTGAATTTTCTTTGTTACCAGATTTTCCAGCCATGTTTTCCCTCTTAGATGTTTTAAATGCGGCTTTGTAAATTTTTATGTGCCGAAAAACTGCCGCTTTCCCGCCTGACTGCACGGGGTGGTTTTATAACACCCCTTTTACCTGTTTTCAAGTGGTTATTTTACCAATATTTTTGTAACAAAACTTGACTTTATGCCCGAATCTTTGACATTAAGGGGGCTTTAAATAATAAAGGTCTTTTGTTTGTAAAGCATAGTTGCTATAATCTGGTCTCGTTCGGTAAAAAATCTTAGGTTTAAGTTTTAAGTAGATTGGTAATGGATACAAATAGACTAATGTTTTCTAAACAGACCAATTCAATATTGGTGACAGCAACTCCTGAATATCAGGATGCCAGGTCTTCTCCATATGATAATGTTTATGTATGGGCTTATCATATAAATATAGAAAATCGTGGAGATACAATTGCCCAGTTGATAAATCGCCACTGGAAGATAGTGGATGCGCATGGCCAAATCAAAGAAGTGCAGGGTTCTGGAGTGATTGGTATTCAGCCATTTATTGCGCCTGGTGAGAAATTCACTTATTCAAGCGAAACTGCTCTGCCAACTCCGTCAGGCATGATGTTCGGCACTTATGAAGTGGTGACGAAATCGGGAGAAAAATTTTCTGTTGATATACCAGCCTTTTCTCTTGATTGCCCGCACGTTAAAGAGCAAATGAACTAATTTTTTTGATTCAATGATTGAGCGTTGATATTTGTCATCTGATGCGACAAATAGTATAAATCTTGAAAAATTATTATTGTAACAGTGAGCTTATGTGATATAAGTTTTGCTGTCTTTTAAAAACAAATTATCAAATATAAAAATGGCGACATTATTTTTAGCCCTGCATAACACCCTATGGTTCGTGGTGATACTTTCAATAATAGTATTTATCCATGAATTTGGTCATTACTATATAGCAAAGCTGGCAGGCGTTAAGATAGATGCATTTGCAATTGGTTTTGGCCCGGAAATTTTTGGTTGGAATGATAAGTCCGGCACGCGCTGGAAAATTTGCTGCTTGCCAATGGGCGGTTATGTTAAAATGTATGGCGATGTGAATCCTGCTAGTATGCCAGATGCTGAAAAAATGCAGGAAATGAAACCAGAGGAAAAGAATGTGGCATTTCATTACAAGCCTCTGCCAGCTAAGGCGGCTATAGTTTTTGCTGGTCCTCTTGCCAACTTCTTACTTGCCTTTGCAATACTTACCTTCTTTTTTAGCTATTATGGCAAGCCACTTACAACAACTGAAATTTCTGCAGTTTCTGAAGGTGGCGCTGCATTTGAGGCCGGGCTCGTTTCTGGAGATGTAATTGCTTCAATTGATGGTACAAAGGTTAAAGAATTTTCTGATATACAGAGAATTGTTGCTCTTAATACAGGTACTCCTGTGGAAATAGAGTTTTTGCATAATGGCGAGCCTAAAAAAGTAAACTTAACTCCAAAAATATCAGTAAGAACAGACCTGTTCGGTAATGAAGTAAAGGGAGCGCTTTTGGGAATAAGAGCGAATGTTATCTCATATGAAAAGCTTAATGCAGGTTCTGCTGCTGTTGAGGCTGTGAAAGAGACTTATAATTTATCAGCAGGAACACTTACGGCAATTTGGCAGATGGTAACTGGTAAGCGTAGCGCGCGCGAAATAAGTGGGCCTATTGGAATTGCGAAATATTCAGGACAGTCAGCTGATAAGGGGCTACCCACAGTGCTATGGTTTATGGTAGTGATTTCAATAAATTTGGGTTTGGTTAATTTGTTCCCTATACCAGCTTTAGATGGCGGCCATTTGTTATACTACACAATAGAGGCGTTGCGCGGTGAGCCAAT
>Ga0114977_10000045_pt1 | contig 78738 bp, 76 predicted proteins | sample S_130805_MF_Meta_FD_87026 | JGI IMG/M metagenome (GOLD analysis project Ga0114977, IMG submission 87026) | Freshwater microbial communities from Lake Simoncouche, Canada to study carbon cycling - S_130805_MF_MetaG | ecosystem: Environmental > Aquatic > Freshwater > Lake | place: Lake...
ATAAACAGACTTCCCATATAAATGTCATGTTAGGTTAAACCTATGACTATTATACATCAAAATTAACCTATATACACTTGTTTTGTTTGATAAACGTTACCACGTCCCAAGCTGGGACAAAAAGGCGTATATATAGAGGTTTAGTATAAGAATTTTTGACTAAATATTGAAAGAAATAAAGGGTATTTTGAATTGGTATCATTATGTACCAGATAGCACATTTTTTCTTGCTTTTAGGGCGGCACCCAATGTGCCATCATCAAGGTAATCAAGTTCACCGCCGATAGGGATTCCATGTGCCAGCTGCGAAACATTAATCGCTAAGCCAGCCAACCTTTCCGAGATATAATGGGCAGTGGTTTGTCCTTCAACGGTTGCGCTTGTGGCAAGTATAACCTCGGAAACATTGCCATTAGCAACTTTAAAAACTAACTTTTCAATGTTTAAATCTTCAGGCCTGCGGCCATCTAGTGCAGAGAGTGTGCCGCCCAGAACGTGATATATTCCGTTAAATATATTACTGCGTTCAATTGCCCATAAATCGGCTACATCTTCCACAACGCATATTTTATCAATAGCACGGCGCATATCAACACATATACGGCATGGTGATATATCATCAACATTGCCACATGATTCGCAAATCTTTATGTTTTCTATTGTTTTATCAAGGGCATAGCGAAGAGGGAGCATCAGGCTTTCTCTGTTTTTTACCAGATGCAGCACGCACCTTCTGGCTGAGCGCTTTCCAAGGCCAGGAAGTTTACCAAGTAATGTTATAAGGCTATCAATATCGCTTTGCATAGGGGAGGAGGGTAGGGGGTGGCGGTTAGTAGGGGCTAGAGGCTAGGGAAGGTTCTAGTGGGGTAGGTTTTGGGGGTTTAGACAAATTAACATTCTGAAATATTCAGTTTAACTTCCCAATTCCCCCGTCCCTAGCCCCCAGAACCTAATTCCTAACTAAAATGGCATTTTGAAGCCAGCTGGCAGACCCATGCCACCCATAGCGCTCGACATAGCACCGCTTGTAGCTTCATCAGCCTCTTTTTTCGCATTATTAAATGCCGCAACAATAAGGTCTTCTAGTACTTCAGGATCGGTAGGGTCAATTAGTGTTGGGTCAATTTTAAGCTTTTTTACTTCGCCTTTACCGTTTATTGAAACTTTGATAAGTCCGCCGCCAGAAGTGCCCTCAAACTCGCTGGATGCAATTTTATCCTGTGCCTCGCTAACTTTTTTCTGTACCGCCTGAGCCTGTTTCATAAGTTGTTGTATATTCATTTAGTCACTCCATTTAAATTTTCGCTATATTTTAGAAGCAGCTGCAAGCTTGGAATTAGGTGTTATGGGTTAAGAAGTTTATGACTTCTACAGCCCTTAATCCCCTATCTTGCCAATCACAGCGCCTGGAAACATTTCCAGTACTTTACTAATTTCAGGATCGCGTTTAAGGTCCTCTTTTAACTTTAGTTCCTGTGCCTGCTTATCTTCCTGAATGGTTGGCTGCCCTTGCTGTTTTGATATTGAAACAACCCAGCGCTGTCCAGTCCATTTCTTTAAACAATCAGAAACCCTTCCAACAAAATCTGAAGGAAGTGATTCGCAAACAGAAATTTCTAGCCTGCCACTCTCAAATTTTACCAGCCGCACATTACCAACTAACCAGTTATAAAGCAACACTTCTCCGTTATTTTTAAATAAATCAACCAGCTGTAAGAAATCTTGCAATTGGCTGACCACAGCAAGCGAATTATCTTGTGGCTCCTGCTGCATAGCTTGTGCTGCATTGCCATTAGTTTGATAACTTAAAGTTGGGGAAATGTTTGCGTGTAATGTTTCTGTTGCTCTTGTTTGAGGTTGGGTTATGCCCTCAACAGCCTCTTTTGTTTGCTTTAAAGAAGTTTCATTTTGGCCTATGAAATCCTTAATAATTTTTTCAGGGGTTGGCAGGTCGCTCATATAAGCTATTCTCACCAATATCATCTCCGCTCCAGCAAAGCTATCCGGCGCAATTTTGATTTCACTTAAGCCTTTAAGTAAAACTTGCCAGAGACGTGTGAGGTATGAAATATCTAGTTTTTCAGAAAACCCACGTGCCGCAAGCAGCTCTGATTCTGGAACCTGGCCATCTGGATCAATTGCAGGGGCCGCTTTAACGCGGGTTACAAGATAGGTAAATTCGAGCAGGTCGTTAAATATCAAAACAGGGTCGCCCCCATTTCTATAAAGCCCATTAAATATACCGAATGATGCCGCAATATCACCCCTTGCAAGTGCGCTAAACAATTCTATTACCTGGCTTTTATCGGATAGGCCAAGCACGCTTCTAACCAGCTGTGCGGTGATTTTACCATCTGCGTGGGCAATTACCTGATCAAGCAGTGAAAGAGCGTCACGAACCGAACCTTCACTACTTGCAGAAATTATGCCAAGAGCATCCTTTGCTATCTGCACATTTTCCTTAACTGCAATATTACCAAGATGGCTTGCCAGTTCAGCGCCGCCAACACGTTTAAGGTCAAAGCGCATACAACGTGAAAGGATAGTGACGGGAATTTTGCGGATTTCCGTTGTAGCAAAAATGAATTTCACATGACTTGGCGGCTCTTCAAGAGTTTTAAGTAACGCATTGAAAGCGTTTTTGGAAAGCATGTGTACTTCGTCGATAATATAAACTTTATACCGCGCCGCAATCGGCATATAATGAGTATTATCAATAACTTCCCTGATGTCATCCACGCCTGTGCGGCTGGCAGCGTCCATTTCAATAACGTCAGGATGCCTGTCTTCCATAATAGATTTGCAATTGCTGCAAACACCACATGGTTTAATGGTAGCACTTCCTTTGCCATCTTCTCCAACACAATTTAGGCTACGCGCGATAATACGCGCCGTTGTAGTTTTACCAACACCGCGTATTCCGGTTAATAAAAAAGCATTGGCTATGCGGTTGTTATTTATAGAGTTTGTTAGAGTGCGAATCAATACATCCTGACCCACAAGCGAATCAAAATCCACTGGGCGGTATTTGGTGGCAAGGACTTTATAGGCTGGTTTTTGTGACAAAGTAAAATCCCTATACTTTAAATTTAAAATTTAAAATTTTAGATTTAAAATTTATGCAACTGCAACCAATCCTGATTTTGCTAACGGCGGCAATCCAAGAATTTCCCTGCTTTCTGCAACACTTGCGGCATGGCGGTTGAACTCTGGCATAAAGCTTATAGTTTTAGCTACCAATTCGGCATTGTTTTTTGCCAAAACGCCTTTATCAATCATCACGTTATCCTCAAGGCCGGTGCGGACATGACCACCACGGCTAAGTGACCACTTATTGCATGTGAAGCTGAAACGGCCTGTTCCGGCCGCTGTCCATGTGGCAGTCGGCAGCATTTCTTTTAGCTCGGAAAGTAAGAAATCTAAAACCGATTCCTTTGCTGGCATAGCGCCAGGGATTCCCATAACAAATTGCACATGTGCAGGTTCCTTAACAAGACCACGCTTAATAAGGTCTACAGCATTATATAAGTGTGCTAAATCAAACACTTCAATCTCAGGCTTAATATCATATTTCAATATTTCAGCGGAAATAACATCAACCAAATCGGCCTGATTATCGTAAATCACCTTTCCTAAATTCACAGAGCCTGTAGAAAGTGAGGCCATTTCAGGGCGATGCACTAAACTGGCAGAACGCTCAGTTCCTTTGCCACCACGCGCACCGGTTGAAAATTGCACAATCATGCCCGGGCAGTATTTATTTAAGCCTTCCTGGAGTTTAGCAAAGCGGTCTGGGTCTGAACAAGGACGCCCTTCATCGTTACGAACATGAACATGGGCAACTGTTGCACCTGCTTCAAATGCTCCTTGCGTGCTTTCAATTTGCTCGGAAATTGTGATTGGCACAGCTGGGTTTTCAAGCTTTGTGGTTACATTGCCGGTGATGGCAACAGTTACAATCGCAGGTGTAGTTGTCATTTTTATGCTCCAATTGATTCAGGCTGGATTCTATGTAAAACAGTGAAATAGTCAAGAAAAAAGCTCGTGGACTGGCTGTTATTAAGTATAAAAACAAAAAAATACTTGAGGATATTTTTTTTATTATATCGTGCGAGGAATCGGAGTGTGGCGCAGCCTGGTAGCGCACTAGGCTGGGGGTCTAGTGGTCGCAGGTTCAAATCCTGTCACTCCGACCACCAAAAAACTGTGGCATTTTATATATAAATCCCTATATTCACGCAATTATAGTTATAAAAACCAGGTATTGCCGTGAAAAAAATATTGATAATAACTGCAGGCTTCTACAAAGATTATGAGAAAATGCTGCTTGAAGGGGCGATTTTCGAGCTGGAGAAGGCCGGAGTGAAGCACAAAACTCTGGAAGTGCCGGGTTGCTTTGAAATTCCGGCGGCACTCAGCATGGCCATAAAAAGCAAAAAATATGATGGTTTTGTGGCGCTAGGTTGTGTTATCCGTGGTGAGACAACCCATTATGATTATGTTTGCAATGAGTGCGCTAGGGGTATTAACCAGCTGGCAATTGACGAGAATGTGGCGGTTGGTTTTGGCATCATTACTGCTGAGAATGATAAGCAGGCTCTTGTTCGCGCTGATTCAAAACAAAAGAATGTTGGTGGAAGAGCGGCGCAAGCTTGCCTTGCAATGATTGAAATTAAAGAAAAACTGGACGTTTAATGCCACATAAAAATCTAAATACTAAAGAAAAGCCCCTTGGTATACTTCGCCGTTCAGAAGCGCGTATGGCTGCTGTTAAAGCATTGTATGCTAATGAAATATCGGCTCACGGCGGTGAAAAAACCGATCCGTGGATGATAACTTTAGGCATTATAAGTTCCTATGATGAGTCTGATAGCGACCATCATTTTGAAGTTCGGCCTGATGAAAAGTTTCTGGCAAAAATAATCTCCGGCGTGTTTGAGAATCTGGAGGGAATTGATACAATAATAGCCCGTAACCTAAGTGAAGGCTGGTCGGCTGAGCGTATGGGGCATGTTATGGTTGCACTCCTTCGCGCTGCTGTATTTGAGCTTAGTGCGTCACAGAAATTACCTTTCAAGGTAATAATTAATGAGTATGTTGATATTGCCCGGGCATTTTTTAACGAAAGAGAATCTGGGTTTGTGAACGGAATACTTGATAAAATCGCCCGCGAGGTTAGGGATTAGGGGGTAAGAATGGATGAATTTTCGTTCATAGAAAAATACCTTTCCCCACTTACCTTTGGAAAATCTGAGGCGCTTTCGTTAAAAGATGACGCGGCAATTATCCGACAAAAGACCGGTTATGACTTAATAATAACTAAAGATGCAATTGCAGAAGGTACGCATTTTTTTGCCAAGGATGCGCCTTATGATATTGCAAAAAAACTGCTGCGGGTGAATATTTCCGATCTTGCCTCCAAGGGTGCCCAGCCATATTGCTGTTTCCTTGGCCTCATTCTGCCAAAAAATATAACTGAAAAATGGCTAAAGGATTTTACCAGTGGTCTGCGTGATGATTTGCAAGAATTTGGCTGTTTCCTTGCAGGTGGTGATACTAGCGTGCATGATGGTGGACTTGTGCTAACCCTCACAGCCCTTGGTTATGTGCCCACCGGAAAAGCAATTTTACGCAGCGACGCAAAGGCTGGAGATTTAGTTTTTGTGACAGGTACTATCGGCGATTCCTACCTTGGGCTTCAGCTTTTGCAAGCGAAATATAGCGCTTTATCAGGACCCTCTAAAGAGTTTGCGATTAATCGATACTACATTCCGCAGCCACGTTTAAGCGTTGGAAAACTACTTGGCGAGGTTGCCACAAGCTGCGCTGATGTTTCGGATGGGCTTTTGGCCGACCTTGGTAATATATGCAAGGCAAGCAAGGTTGGTGCAGAAATTTTACTTGAAAATGTACCACTCTCTGCCGCAGCTCAGGAAACTGCTAATTTGGATAGTAACTTCAAAATTAATGCAATAACAGGTGGTGATGATTATGAATTAATCTTCACAGTTTCTGCAGCAATGCAAAATGAAATCGAGGCAATTGCAGAAAAAACAGGTATAAGAATTACCAAAATAGGAAAAATTTTAGAAGGCACGGGAGTAAAATTATTGGGCATAAATGGCGAAGAAATTGTAACTAAAATGGATGGTTATAAGCATAATTTGTAATATCACCCTTTTAGGATTTTACATATTTACCCATTTAGCCTATACTCCCGCAAACTCAAATAAATAAAGCTTAAATTTATGCCACATAAACAACATCTTGCAAGCATTGAAGATATTATTGATGATGCCTATCATGGCCGCATGTTTATCCTTGTAGATGATGAGGATAGGGAAAATGAGGGCGATCTTATAATTCCAGCTGAAATGGCGGACGCTGATGCGGTAAATTTTATGGCGCGTTTTGGGCGCGGGCTAATTTGCCTTGCAATGACGGGTGAACGCATAAGAGAGCTTGGCCTGCCGCCAATGGCCAGGCATAATAGCAGCCGCCACAGCACGGCGTTTACAGTTTCGATTGAGGCGAAAGATGGAATCACCACAGGAATTTCCGCAAGTGATAGGGCAAAAACAATTGCGGTAGCAATAAACCCACAAAAAACTGCGCTTGATATTGCAACGCCTGGGCATGTGTTTCCCTTGGAGGCTCGCAGCGGCGGGGTTTTAGTTAGGGCAGGGCACACCGAAGCGGCTGTTGATATTGCAAAGATGGCGGGGCTAAAACCCGCAGGCGTTATTTGCGAAATTATGAATGATGATGGTACGATGGCGCGTATGCCAGACCTTGTTATTTTCGCACAAAAGCATGGGCTTAAAATTGCAACCATTGCCGATCTTATCCAATATCGTAGGCGCAAGGAAGTTTTGGTAGAGCGTATTGCTGAGGATAATTTTTCCAGTGAGTTTGGTGGCGATTTTAAAATATTAATTTATCGCAATAAGGTTGAATATGCTGAGCATATTGTACTTATAAAAGGCGAAATAAATTCTGAAAAACCAACGCTTGTGCGGATGCATTCATTAAATGTGCTTGATGATGTTCTTGGTGATTTGCATAGTGGCAAGGCTGGAAAATTACAAAAATCTATGCGTGTTATAGCTGATGCCGGTGAAGGCGTGATTGTTTTACTTCGTGAGCCAAATAAAAGCAGTGTTTCTGAGGCGTTGAAAAGGACTAGCAGCGGTGCAGACTCAAAAAATAATTCAGTAAACCATCAATCAACAGTACGTGATTATGGTATCGGCGCACAAATTTTACTAGATCTTGGCGTTAAACATATGCGCCTTATGACCAACTCTGAGCTCTCAATAATCGGTCTAGATGGATATGGATTGGTTGTTGATGAGGTGGTTGGAATATAGTACACTTTTGTTAGGCCAGCACCAAAGATTATAACTACTTTCTTTTTTGTGGTTGGATGGCTGGAAGTTCAGATTCAGTTACTCCAGTGTTACTAACAGCAGGTTTTGAGCTATAAAGTTCTATAGGCTCCTGTATTGCAGGTTCCTCTGATTTCTCTATTGTTTCAGTTTTGTTGTGAGTATTCTTGTAGTCTTCAATTCAGTTTTTGCTGGTTACGCTTTCCAGCTGCTCACCTGTGGCTTTCAGGTCTTTTCCGAAGCCATTTATTGTGTTGCAGGCGCTAAGCATCAGCAAACATGCGATTACACTAAAAATAGCAGCTCTCATAACAATCTCCATGAACTTTGTCCTTACGCTGTTTACTAAGCAATTTTGTGATAGTTTGCAAGTTATTATTAGAAAATTATATTAAAAAAACTACGTTTTGATGAATTTTTATATACCCAAAAAATCAATTTAACATTATTGACATTGTAAGCTCCAGCGTTATTATACCATGCTTGACGTTCAGGAAGGACAAAAAAATGGAACCACTAGTCTCCATAAAAGATTTAAGTAAAAATTTTGGCTCTTTTGCAGCCGTTGATAATATAACTTTTTCTGTAGAAAAAGGTGAAGTGCTTGGGTTCCTAGGCCCTAATGGCGCTGGCAAAACCACAACTATGCGTATGATTACCGGATATTTTCCTCCATCATCAGGCGTTGTAGAAGTGTGCGGTTTTGATGTGCAAAAAAATTCTATAGAGTTACGCAAAAAAATTGGCTATTTGCCAGAAGGCGGGCCACTTTATGGTGATATGAACCCGCAGTCATTCCTTACTTTCATTGGCGAAATTAGGGGATTGCGTGGTAGTGAATTAAAAAACCGTATGGATTTTGTGGTTGAAAAATTGCATCTTGGCGCTGTTTTAAGGCAAAATATAGATACTCTTTCCAAAGGCTATAAACGCCGTGTGGCTCTTGCACAGGCTATCATACATGACCCCGAAGTTCTAATTATGGATGAGCCAACAGATGGGCTTGACCCGAACCAAAAGCATGAAGTTCGGGAGCTTATAAAATCAATGGCTAAGGATAAAGCAATCATAATTTCTACCCATATACTTGAAGAGGTGGGGGCAATCTGCGCGCGCGCAGTTATAATTGCTAGAGGCAAGGTGGTTGCAAGCGGTACACCGGAAGATATAATGGTAAGGTCCAGCGGCCATAATTCAGTGGTTGTAAAGTTGCGTAATGAATCTGCAGACCACATACTCAACGAAGTTCTTAAAATAAAAAATGTTGAGAAAGTTAAAGTTGAAGGCAAAAACACTGTTGTTGCTTTTTCAAAAGACGGTAAAGATATTTTGGGCGCAATGAGTGATGTGCTTTATAAACATAAACATCAAATTGAAGAGATGTTTGTTAGGAAAGGCGCGCTTGATGAAGCTTTTAGGGAGCTGACCAGTTAGATTATGGATAATATATTTACAATTTTCAAACGCGAGCTTTCGGGTTATTTCGAAACCCCTGTTGCCTATGTTTTTATAGTGGTATTCCTGTTACTTACAGGGATGTTCACATTTTATATAGGCAATTTTTATGAAGCTGGACAGGCAAACCTTGAAGCATTTTTTATGTGGCATCCGTGGATATATTTGTTTTTAGTTCCTGCAATCTCTATGCGTTTGTGGGCTGAAGAGCGCAAAACAGGCACAATAGAATTACTGATTACACTTCCTATATCTACATTGGAGGCCGTTATTGGTAAATATTGCGCTGCCTGGACATTCGCAATTGTGGCAATTTTCCTTACAATCCCTATGTGGATAACTGTAAATTATCTTGGCAGTCCTGATAATGGTTCAGTAGTTTCGGGTTATTTGGGTAGCATCCTTGTCGCCGGAGGTTTTCTGGCAATAGGTACGTGTATTTCTGCTCTAACCAGAAATCAGGTTGTTTCGTTTGTCATAAGTGTGACCATTTGTTTTTTATTCAATATTAGTGGTTTGCCAGTTGTATTGAATTTTTTTAGCACACTAGGTTTTTCGCAGACAATGCTAGATACTGTCAGTTCATTTAGCTTTCTGGGTAATTTCTTTGAAATGAGCAGAGGGGTTATAAGCTTAGGAAATATAATATTTTTTGTCTCAATGATATCGTTCTGGCTTGCTATGAATGTTCTGGCTATTGAAACAAAGCGACGGTAACTTAAGACATAAAAGCCTCACTTTCTTGATATTTTTACTTGTATGGGGAAAGTTGTTGATTATATCTTGCATCTGCACATTTTTTTTGTAAACTGCAGACGCATGTGTTGTTTATAACTTATAGTTGAGATTGAGCTGGAATGAAGCTTGCTGTAATAAAAGAAAAGGACGCTAACGAGCGTAGGGTTGCCATAACTCCCGAAATTATTGGTGATTATATAAAGCTTGGTATTGAGGTGCATGTAGAAAAATCCTGCGGGGATGCTGCCGGATTTTCTGATGAGGCATATAAAAATGCCGGTGCAAAAATAGGTGCGAGTCCAAGCTCCGTTTTAACGGGTGCAGATATTATACTTAAAGTTCAGCCACCAATCGCAAGTAATATCACAGCAATGAAAAAAAGCGCTGTTCTGGTTGGTTTGCTTGCATCGCAACAAGCTACTATAATAAAGAAATATGCTGATAATAAAATTTCAGCTTTTGCTATGGAGCTTCTTCCACGTATAACGCGCGCACAAAGCATGGATGTGCTTTCTTCGCAAAGTAATATTGCAGGTTATAAAGCGGTTGTAGATGCTTTTGCAGAGTTTGGCAGGGTTGTGCCGATGATGACAACCGCTGCGGGAACAATAAGGCCTGCAAAGGTTCTAATTCTTGGTGCTGGTGTGGCTGGTTTGCAGGCTATTGCTACAGCAAAAAGGATGGGGGCAATTGTTTCTGTTTTTGATGTGCGTTCGGTTGTAAAAGAACAGGTGCAAAGCCTTGGTGCAACTTTTGTGGAAGTTGCGGCAGAAGCCGGAGACGGAGAAGCAAAAGGCGGATATGCAAAAGAAATGTCTGACGAATATAAGAAAAAGCAGGCATCACTTATTCACGATACAATTAAAGTGAATGATATAGTAATTTGCACAGCTTTGATTCCTGGTAAGCAGGCACCTCTTCTTATCACGGAGTCGATGGTAAAAGATATGAAGCCAGGTTCAGTAATTGTTGATCTTGCAACAGCTTCAGGCGGCAATTGCGCCCTTAGTGAGCGCAATAAAATAGTTATAGAGTCTAATGTTAAAATTATTGGCTATGATAATATGCCAGCTCGGGTTCCATACGATTCAAGCAGGCTTTATGCAAGAAATTTGTATAACTTTGTGCATCTGATGATTAATCAGAAAATGAATAAAATTAAGATTGATTTTGAAGATGAAATAATCCAAAGCTGCCTTCTAACACATGATGGCAGAATTGTGCATCCAAATTATAGTAAGGGTAATTAAATATGAGCGATATAAACCAGCTCGTTGATAGCGCGAAAGGTTCGGTAGTTAATGTATCTGAGTTTTCGGTTGCTGTGCTTAATGTTGCTGATACTGCAATGACACAAGTTCAAACTTCTGGCGTAGTAAAAGGAGTTGTTGAGGCGGGTGTGGATCCATTCGTTTTTGCAATAACGGTTTTTGTATTAGCATGCTTTGTTGGTTATTATGTGGTCTGGAAAGTTACTCCGGCTTTGCACACTCCTCTTATGTCTGTCACAAATGCAATATCAAGTATAATAATTGTTGGTGCAATATTAGCTGTTGCTGCTACTTCAGGAAGTGTTTCAAGTAATCTTGGAGTTGCTGGGATATTTATTGCTTCAATTAATATATTCGGCGGTTTTGTAGTAACGCAGCGTATGTTGCAAATGTTTAGAAAGAAATAGTAGTATCTGTTTTTTTAAAATCTGATACTCACAGTCAGGCGGCTGATTAGATAGGCGATATTTTTAGGAACTGAAATTTTATGCAAATGGATCATCTTTCTTCAATTCTATATTTGGTAGCAGCGGTTTGTTTTATCCTTGCTTTAAAAGGGCTTGCTTCGCCAAGGAGTGCTCGCCGTGGTAATGTGTTGGGTATCATTGGTATGGTGCTTGCAATTGGCACTACGGTAAAAGACTTTAGTTTTGATAATCAGCAAATTGTTGCGTTTGCGATAATTGCAGGTGGTATAATTGGTGCATTTATAGCAATAAAAATTAAAATGACGGCTATGCCTCAATTGGTAGCTGCATTTCATTCCCTTATTGGCCTTGCGGCAGTTCTGGTTGCAAGTTCAGCGCTTTATTCACCCGGCTCATTTGGAATAGGAGAAGTTGGCAATATTAAACATTCCAGCCTTATTGAAATGAGCATTGGAATGGTAATTGGCGCTATTACATTTTCAGGGTCGTTGATTGCGTTTGCTAAATTGCAGGGCATAATGAGTGGTTCGCCGATCAGGTTTTTTGGGCAGCATGTTTTGAATGCTGTAATTGCAGTAGTTATCATTTATTTTGGTTATGTTTTTTATGAAAACCAATCGCCTGAATATTTCCAGTATATGGCAGGGTTAGCATTTTTGCTAGGATTCTTACTGATTATACCAATTGGCGGAGCTGATATGCCGGTGGTTGTGTCGATGCTTAATTCATATTCTGGTTGGGCGGCCGCTGGTATTGGTTTTACCCTTGGTAATAGTTTGCTTATTATAACAGGTGCTCTTGTTGGTGCAAGCGGTGCGATCCTCAGTTATGTTATGTGTAAAGCGATGAATCGCTCAATAATAAATGTAATATTTGGTGGGTTTGGGTCAGAAGGCGCAACTGCAGGGAGTACTGTACAGCATGATATGAGCGCAGTAAAAAGCGCAAGTGGTGAAGATGCAGCCTTCCTTTTAGAGCAGGCAAAATCAGTTATTATAGTACCTGGTTATGGTATGGCGGTGGCTCAGGCTCAGCATGCATTAAAGGAAATGGCTGATATACTGCAGAAAAAAGGTGTAGAGATTAAATATGCTATACATCCTGTAGCAGGTAGGATGCCTGGACATATGAATGTACTCCTTGCTGAAGCAAATGTATCATACGATCAGGTTTTTGAGCAGAGTGAAATTAATAGAGATTTTGCGAGTGCAGATGTTGCGTTTGTGATTGGTGCAAATGATATAACCAATCCAGCGGCAAAAACAAATAAAGCCTCTCCTATTTACGGTATGCCTATACTTGACGTTGAGAAAGCAAAGACAGTTCTGTTTTTGAAAAGAGGAATGTCTGCTGGGTATGCAGGTGTTGAAAATGAACTATTCTTCCGCGAAAATACAATAATGTTATTTGGTGATGCAAAAGCCACAACCGAATCAATTATCAAAGCATTGGAAGGTGGTGGGCATTAATTTAAATTAATCTTTCGTTAGTCCAATTAATGGGATCCAATCTTCTAATTCATCCCATTTCTTCGGGTTTGTATCATCTTTATTAATTTCTATAAAAGCATCTATAAAAAATTCATATTTATTTGTTTTAAACGGTATCCTGAAACTCTTTCGCTCCCTATCTTTATTGATTATGTGATTTTTACCTTCAAGTATTATTGGAAGGGAGAGAAGGAGGCTATGGCCACGGTCATTCAACTGAGATTTAATAGACGTAAAAATTATATTAGAGATCTCACCAATTCCATCTCTTAGCATTGCACTTGTATCGCCAGTTTGTAAATTTATTTCTTCGCCATAAATGGGATACAAAATATATTTTAATGCTGGCTCGGTGAAAGTTACACATAAAGTTGCAATATGAATTTTCTTGCGATAGTCAATTAAATATATTGCGCCTGAATAATCCCCACAAAGTTGAGAGTCGATTTTTGACAGAGGCTCGTGGATGACATTTACCCCAAGAACTCCCTCAAAGGTTTTGGTTGCACTGTCTACAAGTACAAAAGAGATTTCATCTTTTATTGATAAGGATCTTCTCATATTACCTCTCTTACTTCGAGCCACTGAAAAACTTTTGTTAATTTCTCATGAAAATCTTTTTCTGTAAAAGGTTTGCTTATAAAAGATGTGGCTCCTGCTCTCAAAACTTTGAATATAGTATCCTGTGAGGTTTCGCCAGTTACAACTACAAAAGCTGTGTTGTCATAATTTTTATCATCTCTACAAAATTTTAACATAGCATAACCATCCACTGCTGGCATTGATAAATCTAGAAAAACTATATGAAATTGCTGTTTGTTTTCTTTTATGTTTGCATCCATTTTTTCGTAAGCTAGCTTACCATTTTCTGCATAAGACAAGTTTGTTATTTGCAATGGTAACAAAAAATCTTTTATAAGTTTACGCATTACTGCGTGATCATCTACAATCAAGCATTTTAAATTATGCAAATTCGGATTCTTCATTAGTTACCAAAAGATAAAAACACTAAGCCATCACAAGATTTACTTCGTATGGACTTGGAGTTGTCTATTATTGATCGAATAATATCACGTTTTGTGCAATTGTTAAGTGAAATAATTTATAAAGAAGAATTATTGAATATTTTGATAATATTTAATTGGAAATTTGCTATCACTAGCTTTTATAACTTCGTACATTAAGTATGAAATCATTAATGGAAGAGTCTACAGGAATAGACTGTCAAGAAATAACCTAAGGATTTTAAGCTCGAGTATATGGGTATTGCTGTTTTACTAGCTTGCCTTGAAAATCATGTTTATTTTTTTGTTTCTGAGGTTTGCCTGTAAGGCACGCCAACTGATTAAATTCATATTTAAATTAATCAATCAGCGTGATTTTTATTTAGAAAGGAATTTCATCGTCAAGGCCGCTGGCAGAAAAATCGTTGTTGTTGGTAGATGGCGATGAGAACGAACCAGAGTCACCACTTCCATAGCTATTATTATCATTTTTGCCGTAAGATTCACCAGCAGAACCACCTTTGCTATCAAGCATTGTTAGTGTGGATGTGAATGGGTTTAGGACTACTTCGGTTGTGTATTTTTCTTGGCCGCTTTGATCCTGCCATTTGCGGGTTTGCAAGCTGCCTTCGATATATATTTTTGAGCCTTTTTTGAGGTATTGTTTTACAACGGTCATGAGGCCCGGGTTGAATACAACAACGCGATGCCATTCTGTTTTTTCTTTACGATCGCCGCTATTTTTATCTTTCCACGATTCTGAAGTGGCAATGTTAAAGCTTCCTATTTCCTTGCCATCCTGTGTTGTACGGATTTCTGGATCTTTGCCTAAATTTCCTACCAAAATAACTTTGTTAACACTACCAGCCATAATCGATAATCCTTCTAAACTCTTATTAAAAATATAGGGATTGTAAATCCTAACTCTTATTTTCACAAATTGCAATATTTAATCGCAAATGCATTAGTTTCCTTGCTAAATAGGGGTATAAGAGTGTAATAGTATAAGTAGAAAAATTGTTGTGTGCATTTGGTGTTAGTGCGATTCTAAATAGTAATTAACATTTATAATATACACACTCTCTCACATTCTTATCACTCTATACCAGGAAAAAAATGGAAGAATATATAAAGGTCATTGGCGCGAAAGAACACAACCTTAAGAACGTTAGCGTAGATATTCCGCGCAGTAAATTAGTAGTTATAACAGGGCTTTCAGGTTCTGGAAAATCTTCACTCGCTTTCGATACTATATATGCTGAAGGCCAAAGGCGCTATGTTGAAAGCCTTTCATCCTATGCACGCCAGTTCCTGCAATTGCAAGGCAAGCCGGACGTTGAATCCATTACTGGATTATCTCCCGCAATTGCAATTGACCAGAAAACCGTTTCGCGTAACCCACGTTCAACCGTTGCAACTGTAACGGAAATATACGATTACATGCGTCTGCTATATGCGCGTATTGGTGTACCATATTCTCCTGCAACCGGTAAACCTATCGAAAGCCAAAGCGTTTCTGATATGGTTGATAGGGTTATGGAGCTTCCTAGAAAAACTAAAATATACCTGCTTGCGCCATTTATAAGGGGCAGAAAGGGCGAGCATACCAAAGAGTTATTGGATTTGCGCAAACAAGGCTTCACACGAGTGAAGATTGATGGCGAGCTTTATGAGCTTGATGATTTGCCGAGGATTGATAAAAACAAACATCACGATATGGAAATTGTTGTGGACAGGCTTGAGGTGACTGACGATTTAGGCAATCGCTTGCCAAGCTCGCTTGAGACAGCACTTAAGCTTGCTGAAGGGCTTATTTATGTTGATGTGGTTTCGGTTCCCGAGGGGCTGGAGGATGCGGATCAGGAGCAAGAGGAAGAAGAAGTTGATAAGAAGGGCAAAAAAGTTAAGGGAAAGAAAGTAGCGCAAATTGCCACCCACCATGCCCCAATACCTAAAGCGGGTGACCGTTTAGTATTTTCCGAAAAATTTGCCTGCCCGGTTTCAGGGTTTACTATATCTGAAATTGAACCGCGTATGTTTTCTTTCAACAGCCCTTTTGGTGCTTGTAAAGAATGTGATGGACTCGGTACGGAAATATATTTTGCACCGGAACTTATTGTGCCAAATGAAGATATTTCTCTGTTGCAAGGGGCGGTTGCTCCATGGGCAAGCTATGCTTCAAGGCAGGTTACGCAAACCTTTAAGGCATTAGCCCACCACTATAAATTTGATGCAGAATTACCATACAAAGAATTGCCAGAAGAAATTAAGAAAATTGTACTTTTTGGTTCTGGTGAACAAAGCATTAAAATTGACTATGATGACGGCTCGCGCCGTTTTTCTGTAAATAAACCTTTTGAAGGTGTAGTTGCAAATCTTTATAAAAAATGGAAGGATGCAGAAACCAGCTGGTACCGCGAAGAAATGGAGAAGTATCAGACGCTGACTAAGTGCCATAAATGTAGTGGCCACAGGCTTGCGCCGGAATCTTTATGCATAAAAATTGCTGACCACAACATTGGCGAAGTTGCGGCAATGACCATCACTCAGTCGTTGGATTGGTTTTCACATTTAGAAAAAAAACTTAATAAAACCCACAAGAAAATTGCTGAACGTGCCTTGCGTGAATTAATTAGGCGTCTTGAATTTTTGAATAATGTTGGTCTGGATTATCTGACCCTTAACCGTGAATCTGGTACGCTCTCTGGTGGTGAAAGTCAGCGTATAAGGCTTGCCTCACAAATTGGTTCTGGTCTTAGCGGAGTACTTTATGTTCTGGATGAGCCTTCAATTGGTCTGCATCAGTGCGATAACCGTAAGCTTATCGGAACATTAAAGGGCCTGCGTGATTTGGGAAATAGTGTTCTGGTTGTAGAGCATGATGAAGATACAATGCGCGAGGCTGATTGGCTCATTGACGTTGGTCCTGGCGCTGGAATCCACGGTGGGCATATTATAGCGGAAGGCACACCACAACAGGTGCAGGAAAATGAGAAAAGTATTACTGGCCAATATTTAAGTGGCAAAAAATCAATTCCTGTTCCTACAAAAACAAGGCCGTGGAGCAAACATAAAGTTATCGGCATACGCGGCGCAACTGCTAATAACCTCCGCAATGTTGACGTTGATATTCCGATGGGTGTTTTCACTTGTGTTACAGGTGTTTCAGGTGGTGGCAAATCAAGTCTTGTTATCCACACATTATATAAAGCCATTACTAAAAAACTTAACGGCACCAAAGTAACTCCTGGGCCGCACCGCGTGATCACCGGTTTGGAAACTATTGATAAAATTATCGAAATAGACCAATCTCCAATCGGCAGAACACCACGTTCAAACCCTGCAACTTATACTGGTGCATTTGGGCCAATCCGCGACTGGTTCACTAATTTGCCTGAATCTAAAGCGCGTGGTTATAAACCTGGTCGTTTCTCATTTAACGTTAAAGGTGGCCGCTGCGAGAATTGCCAGGGCGATGGCTTGATTAAAATTGAGATGCACTTCCTGCCGGACGTATATGTAAACTGCGATGTTTGCGCTGGCGCACGTTATAACCGCGAAACTTTACAGGTTAAGTATAAGGGTAAGTCTATCGCTGAAGTCCTCAATATGAATGTTGAAGAGGCGGATGAATTCTTTGCCAAGGTTCCTGTAATTAAGGAGAAAATTGAGGCGCTTAAGGAAGTTGGTTTGGGTTACATTAAGCTTGGGCAATCAGCCACAACATTATCAGGTGGTGAAGCGCAGCGTGTGAAACTGGCAAAAGAGCTTTCCAAACGTTCAACCGGCCGCACAATTTATATCCTTGATGAGCCAACTACAGGTCTGCATATGGATGATACCGGCAAGTTGCTGAAAGTGCTACATGCTTTGGTTGATGGTGGTAATACTGTGTTGGTTATTGAACATAACCTCGACGTGATCAAAACCGCTGACCATATTATTGATGTGGGACCAGGTGGTGGCGATAAAGGTGGATATATTGTAGCGCAAGGCACGCCTGATGAAGTGGCAGCAAATAAGAAAAGCATTACAGGCGAGTTCCTTAAGCCTTATTTGAAGAATAAACATAAGGTTGCATAGTTTGTGTCATCCCAGCGCAAGCGGGGATCCATATTCCAGTGAAATTATTTTAGATTTAAGAAATAAGATTTAAGATTTAAAAATCCTAAATTTTAAATCTTAAATTTCACAATCTCTGCAATATTGATCCCACACCTAGCGCTGGGATGACAAGTATTTTAGGATTCAGATTGGAAATAAAATGGCTCTACCCGTAGTCCTCAGCATCCACGATGCTTATGTCACCTTTGGTGGCAGGCCGCTTTTCGAGCAGCTTTCCTTCTGCATACATGAGGGTGAGAAAATTTGCCTTGTCGGGAAAAACGGCGCAGGCAAAACTACTCTAATGCACATGATAACCGGCACAAAAGATATGGATGGCGGCACGCGCTGGCAGGCAAATGGCACAACTATTGGCTATTTGCAGCAGCAGATAGATGTTTTGCCCGAGCAAAAGGTTTATGATTATATTTTCTCCGGCCTAAAACCTGAAAAACAAAACGATATTTATGCCTATGTGGTGACGATGGTCACTGAGCCATTCGAGCTTGATCCCGAGGCGAAAATGGGAACTCTTTCGGGCGGTCAGGTGCGCCGAGCAAGCCTGGCACGAAGTTTGGTAGAAGAACCTGATATTTTACTCCTTGATGAGCCGACAAACCATCTTGATTTAGGTGCAACTTTGTGGCTGGAAGAATATTTAAAAAATTATAAAGGCGCTCTGCTTTGCATTAGTCACGATAAAACTTTTCTTGCAAATATTTCACAGAAAATTTTCTGGTTGGATAGGGGGGCTATCCGAATTTGTCCGAAGGGTTTTGGCCATTATGATGAGTGGTCGGAAATGCTGCTGGATCAGGAAGAGCGCGAGCTGCGTAACCGTGAGCGATCCTTAGCGATTGAAGTTGAATGGGCAAGCCGTGGGGTGAGGGCCAGACGCAAGCGCAATATGCGCCGTGTTGCCGATATGCAAGCCGAGCGTGAGCGGCTTAAAAAAGATAAAAGCCTGTTTAACAAGGCGATACAAAAAATTGAAATGGAACCTATAACGGATCCTGATGTTTCATCAAAAATTGTGCTCGAATTTTATAAGGTGGGCAAAAGTTTCTTTGATGGCGAAAAAGAAAAGAAAATCCTCAGTGGCTTCAACCTAAGGGTATTGCGAGGTGACCGCATTGGCATACTCGGCAAGAATGGCTCTGGAAAAACAAGTTTCCTGAAATTATTATTGGGTGAATTAGAGCCTGATTCAGGCAAAATAAAACTCGCAAAGAATGTTGAGATTTCTTATTTTGATCAAAAGCGCCGCGACCTTGACGATGATAACACGCTGTGGAGCACACTTTGCCCGGGTGGTGGCGACCATGTTGATGTGTTTGGCAAGCCCCGCCATGTGTGTGGCTATTTAAAAGATTTCATGTTCGACCCTAAAGATGCACGCAACCGCGTAGGTACACTCTCAGGTGGGCAAAAAAATCGCTTGATGTTAGCCAAAGTTTTAGCAAACCCCGGCAGTTTCCTGATTCTGGATGAGCCAACCAATGATTTGGATATGGACACGCTGGATATGTTAGAGGAAGTTCTGTCGCAATATAAAGGCACATTATTTGTGGTGAGCCACGACCGTGATTTCCTAGACCAAACCGTAACCAAAATCCTTGCCTTTGAAGGCGATGCCAATGTTGAGTGCCATATTGGTGGATATAGTGATTATTTGGAAAGTAAGGTGATGGGTGATGGGGAATGGGTGGCGGGTGCTAAGAAAGTAGGAACCAAGAATAGTAAGAAATCTATAACAAATAAACAAGCACAAGATGATATTCCAAAATTAAAAACCCATTCCCTATCACCCATTCCCCAACACCCGCTTACAAAAAAACTTTCCTACAAACTCCAGTTTGAGCTGGAAAACCTGCCAGCGAAAATATCGGAAATCGAAAAAGAACTCGTGCATTTAAATCATGTACTTGCAGATTATGATTTATATATGAACGACCCTAAGTTGTTCGATAAATCCTCACGCCTTCTTGCCCGAAAACAAGAAGAACTTGAAGCCGCTGAACTGCGCTGGCTGGAATTAGAAGAGTTGCGTAATAGCTTGGGCTAATATTTTCCCCATAAAACATGGGATTTTTTCTTATGCGAAAATGGTTTCTTTCTGATAAGCCTACGAACCCCCCTATCGTGTTTAATTTCATATCTTGAAGCCAAGTAAAACATACTAAACATGAATAAGATAAATAACACTCCAATTGCTGATATCATGGTCCGCCTCACTATTTATGTTAATAATGTAGTATCTCATATCAAGAAAATATAGCCTTGATATATATCAATAAGTGGAATTACTATAGATATTTTATTCCCTATGATTTTCAGGCGCAATCTACCCAGAGTTCTATTTTTAGGCACTGTTTGCATAAGTTATTTCATGATTGAATTTTGTATCTTTTTGCCTGTAAATCGAAGAAATTTTTTCCAAATAGTGCCGCTATTAAGAGAAAAATTTATTCAATTTTCGTTCAAAAATATATAAATTCCTCTATAAAAAACTTATGCAAAAAGTGCCTAAAAATGTTTGTTAGAAATTGAGCAATTTTTCTTGCCGGGCAGTGGTTTTTGTTGTATAAATTTCCACAACTTTAAAACTAAATTCCGGTAGTGAAATTGAGCAATAATAACGTCCTTGACCTCCGCGTAAAAAACATCACCATCGAAGATGAAATGCGTACCTCGTACCTTGATTATGCAATGAGCGTGATTGTGAGCCGCGCCATACCAGATGCGTGCGATGGACTCAAACCAGTGCACAGGCGAATATTATTTGCCATGAATGAGTCGGGGTGCGATTGGAACAAGCCTTACCGCAAATCAGCCAGGATTGTCGGTGAAGTGATGGGTAAATACCATCCACATGGCGATGCGGCAATTTACCAGTCGATGGTGAGGATGGCGCAGGATTTCTCCATGCGCCTGCCGCTGATTGACGGCCAGGGAAATTTTGGCTCAATGGATGGGGATGCTGCAGCTGCAATGCGTTATACCGAATCGCGCATGGCAAAAGTTGCCCACTCTCTTCTTGATGATATTGATAAAGATACTGTTGATTTTCAGGATAACTACGATGGCTCGGAAAAAGAGCCGGTAACACTGCCAGCTAAATTCCCCAACCTGCTGGTAAACGGGGCTGGCGGTATTGCCGTGGGTATGGCCACCAACATCCCGCCGCATAATTTGGGTGAAATTATCGATGCAACGCTGGCTTATATTGATAATAATCATGTATCTGATGAAGAATTATTGCAAATTGTTCCGGGGCCAGATTTTCCAACGGGCGGAATAATTCTAGGTCGTTCTGGCTCTGCCAAGGGTGTTAAAACAGGCCGTGGCTCAGTGATTATTCGTGGCCACACGCATTTTGAAGAATTTGCTAAAGGCAGGAAGGCAATTGTTGTAACTGAAATGCCGTATCAGGTGAATAAAGCACTGCTTTGCGAGAAAATTGGCGAGCTGGTTCGCGAGAAGAAAATTGAAGGCATAAGTGAGATGCGCGATGAATCTGATAAAGACGGCGTGCGCGTTGTGGTGGAGCTAAAAAAGGACGCTGTGCCGGAAGTAATTCTAAATTTGCTATATAATTATACACAGCTGCAAGTCTCATTCGGCACAAATATGCTGGCCTTGGACCGTGGCCGCCCGATGCTGATGAATTTGCGCGATGTGTTGGTGGCATTCACGCGTTTTCGTGAGGAAGTGATCACTCGCCGCACCAATTTCCTGCTGGGCAAAGCGCGTGATAAAGCCCATATATTAATTGGCCTTTCGATTGCAGTTGCCAATATTGATGAGGTTATAAAACTAATCCGCAGCGCCCCAGACCCTACAGTTGCTCGCGAGCAGTTGCTGGCAAGGGCATGGCCTGCGGCAAATGTTCAGGCTTTGATTGATTTGGTGGATGATAGCAATAACCGTATTGAAGGCGGCAATTGTTACTTCACTGAGGCGCAGGCGCGCGCTATTTTGGAAATGAAACTCTCCCGCCTGACTGGTTTAGAGCAGGAAAAAATCAATAAAGAGCTTAGCGAGCTTGGTGAGGAAATAAAGGATTATCTTGATATTTTACGCTCACGCATTCGCATCCTGAATATAATGAAGCAGGAGCTGACACAAATTCGTGATGAATTTGCCACGCCGCGCCGCACTAGTTTCGATGAAAACGAGTTTGAGTCTGATATAGAGGATTTAATCGCGCGCGACGATATGGTGGTTACAGTAACTGTGGGTGGCTATATAAAACGAGTGCCACTCTCAACTTATCGCGCGCAAAGGCGTGGTGGTAAGGGGCGCTCCGGGATGAATATGGATGATGATGATGTGACAGTGAAGGTCTTTGTTGCCAACACTCACACTCCGCTGCTGTTTTTCTCTACAACCGGCAAAGTTTATAAATTGAAGGTTTATAAATTACCTATGGGCAGCCCAACAACAAAGGGCAGGGCGCTTGTGAATATATTCCCGATGGAAAAAGACGAAACCATAAATGTGGTTATGCCGCTTCCAGAGGATGAAAAAACCTGGGATAAGCTAAATATAATGTTCGCAACTAATAAGGGAACTGTGCGCCGTAATAGTTTAGAGGATTTCAAGAGCATCCAATCTAACGGCAAAATTGCTATGAAACTTGATGAGGGCGACAGGCTCACATCTGTTCGTGTGTGCGATGAGGCGCAACATATTCTGCTTTCAACTAAACAGGGCAAGTGTATCCGCTTCCCGGTAAATTCGGTGCGTGAATTTAAAAGCCGTGCATCTACTGGAGTTCGCGGTATTAAGCTTGATGGCGGCAATGAGGTTACTTCAATGTCGGTTCTTAACGGCACAGAGCTCAATGATATAAACATCCGCGCCGAATATTTAAAGATTCCGGCGGAGGTGCGCTCTAGCCTAAGTTCTCTGCTTTGGCAGTTGGAGGAAAATCTTGAACCCTCCGCCTTCGGGAGAGGGCAGGGTGAGGGCGGCCTCACTTTAGTTGGCAGTAACCCTCACCCAGAGGGAGAGGGTATTGAAGAAAAAATTGCTAGGCTGATGGCTGGTATTAGCAGCACAATGTCGCCTGAAGCAATCAAAGACTGGGCAAAAAACGAGCAATTCATCATCACCATCACCGAAAATGGCTATGGTAAGCGCTCGTCAGCCTATGAATACCGCGTTACTAACCGTGGTGGCTCAGGTATTGTGAACATAATCACCTCTGAGCGTAATGGCGAAGTTGTTGCTAGTTACCAGATTGAGGATACAGATCAGTTAATGCTCATCACCACTAAAGGCCGTCTGATACGCTGCCCGGTGCATGATGTGCGGATAACTGGCAGGAACACACAAGGTGTCACTATTTTTAAAACTAATGATGATGAAAAAGTTATCTCTGTTGCAAAAATTGAAGATAATGGCGGCGAGAAGAGCGAGGAAGAGGAAGAAGGCGAATAAATGCCAACCACAAAAATTGTGCAGTGTTCTATATAGATATATTTTAGTGGTCATCCCCCGAATTTGCGTAGCAAATTATAGGGGGATCCAGTAATGCGGCTAATATGCTCGGCCAGAAGCCTGGTTGGCACTATAGTTTTACTTTGTAAAACGCGGGCCATGACGGTGACATATATATCCATAAAACTACGAAAAAGTTGGAGTTTTTACTAGCATTGCCCCGAATGCATTTTAAGAACTTGAAGTTCTAAGAAATTTATGCTAATTATCCGTGCAAATTTTCGTAATAATTAAATAATTAATATTCTGTTGAGGGGTTATGGGTCGTTATCGCAGTAAGGTTATCAGAGGTTTATTTTCTGACCTATTTAAAACTTTTTCGGTTCAATCTGATGCGCCTAGTAATAATGTTGGTGGTAGTGATAGAGAAGCCCTTTTACGCACGGATAGACAAGAAAATGCAGTTGCTAAAAATGGGGCTACACAAGCTAGTGAGCAAACTCCTTTGTCAGGGAACAGAAGTAGTTCGCAATCTACTGATAATAGTTGCTTATCGGATGATCGCATAAATATAAAATCTAAAATAATAGCTGAAATTGAGGCGGAACAACTTATCCTGGCAAAAAAAGCAAGTCTTGAGAGCTATAAAAAAGAAACATTGGGATCCGAAAACCCAGAAGAAAGCAAAGAAGTAGAAGCAAGAGAAATCGAAGAGCAGCATCAACGTGATATAAAAAGAGGTCGTGTAATAGGTTTGGATCCAAATAGAATTAAAAGAAGTGCGAGCAATCGTTCAATTCATTAATGCCAGCCAATTAAGATGAAAAGTTGTTTTGCTCGCAAAAAATTGAGGATAGAGTTGCAGATAGTAAGCAAGAAAAGGATGAGGCTGCAGTAGCCTCATCACACTAATTCAAATAAAATTCCTTAGTTACTGGCCTGAAATCGGATGGCTTTATAATCTCGCATGATTCCACAAAAACTGAATGTAACTTGCCATCAAGTTCGCGTTCCCAAAAATCAAGAAATTTATGTAATATTGGAAAATCTGGGTTTTTATCGTAATCCTGCCACACATATGTTTGCAATAAGGATGGGTGGTCGGGGAAACGATAGATAATTTTTGCTGTTGTAAGCCTAAAATTTTGTAACATTAATTCCATTGGTGATGCGAGCATATCATAATCTCCTTAAGCTTAACTACGTGTTAAACGTAAGTTAATTATAACATGTTTGCTATTGCTAAGTCTAGTGTTGAAAATTACATAGCTTTAATAAAAAAAGCCCAGGAGCTTTAAGGCGCCTGGGCTTAATATAAATATCTCGTAAATGATTAACGAGAGTAGAACTCGACAACCAAATTTGGTTCCATAACAACTGGATAAGGAACATCCTCAAGCTTTGGAAGCCTTGAGAATTTAGCAGTCATAGATTTAGCATCAAACTCGAAGTATGATGGAACTTCACGCTCCATAAGCTGTACAGACTCCAGAATTAAAGGTATCTGGCGAGATTTTTCCTTAACTTCTATAATATCACCAACTTTAAGCTGATAGCTTGCTATGTTAATTTTTTTGCCATTAACAAGTATGTGTTTGTGGCTTACAAGCTGACGTGCTGCGAATACTGTTGGTGCAAAATTTGCCCTGTAAACAACAGCATCAAGGCGGCTTTCAAGCAATGCAATCAGGTTTTCACCAGTATCGCCTTTACGTCTTGCAGCTTCAGTATAAATTCTTCTGAATTGCTTTTCAGTTATATTTCCGTAGTATTTCTTCAACTGTTGCTTAGCCCTTAGCTGTTTACCATAATCTGATATAATAGCTTTTTTTCCAGCAGGTCCATGTTGACCAGGGCCATAATTTCTTACGTTGATAGAATCTTTAGACCTACCCCATAGGTTTGCACCTAAAGTTCGGCTTGTCTTATATTTAGTTGCTAGTCTTTTTCCAGCCATAGTAATTAACCTTATATTTGCGAGATTAGAAATCTCTTTGTGCCACCCAAAAACCTTAAATTTCTCGGCACAACGAGAGATTCAGGCTGATAAAAATCAAAGAAATCGTACAATACTGATTTTTCTTCGAATGTCAACCCGCGATTTATAGCAAGGCTGGATTTTCCCATACGTAGAATATTAGGTAGGTACTAACGATATTTTATCCGTTAAAATTCACTAGCCAGCAATAATCAATATATATATAATGCGCCAAAAGTTAAACCATAAACCCTGGACCATGATATGATACCACGCTATAGCCGATTAGAGATGACAAAAATATGGGACGCAGGAAATAAATTCAAAATATGGTTCGAAATTGAGGCTCACGCTTGTGATGCGCTTGCAGAACTTGGAGTGATACCTAAGCAGGATGCAAAGAATATCTGGAAAAATGCCCCAACAGAATGGACTGCAGATGATGTAGCAAAAATAGATGAAATAGAACGCACTACCAAGCACGATGTGATTGCTTTTTTAACCCATTTGGCCAGTTATATTGGGGAGAGCTCTCGCTTTGTCCATCAGGGGATGACAAGCTCTGATGTGCTGGATACCTGCCTTTCAGTGCAATTAAAACAGGCGGCAGATTTGCTAATTGCCGATATGGATCAGGTGCTGGCGGCATTAAAAAAGCGTGCTTTGGAGACAAAAAACATGGTTTGTATGGGGCGTAGCCACGGTATACACGCAGAGCCGGTGACAATGGGGTTAAAATTTGCCCGTTTTTATGCGGAAATGCAGCGTGGACGTGAGCGGTTGGTTGCTGCACGAGAAGAAATCGCCACATGTGCTATATCAGGCGCGGTGGGCACTTTTGCCAATATAAATCCGTTTGTTGAAGAGTATGTTGCAGGAAAACTTGGGTTAAAGCCAGAGCCGGTTTCTACGCAAGTAATCCCACGTGACCGCCATGCTATGTTTTTTGCAACTTTGGGCGTGGTGGCAAGTTCCATTGAAAATATCGCTGTGGAAATTCGTCATATGCAACGAACTGAAGTTCTTGAAGCTGAGGAATATTTCTCACCAGGGCAAAAGGGTAGTTCGGCTATGCCGCATAAACGCAACCCAGTGCTTTCTGAAAATTTAACAGGCCTTGCTAGGCTTGTTCGTGGTTTCGTGACCCCAGCTTTGGAAAATGTGGCTCTATGGCATGAACGCGACATATCTCATTCGTCAGTTGAGCGCATGATTGCGCCAGATGCAACGGTGACACTTGATTTTGCGCTTGTCAGGCTGGCAGGATTGGTGGATAAGTTAGTTATCCACCCTGAAAATATTGAGAAAAACCTTAATAAGCTGGGCGGTTTGGTTTTCTCACAACGTGTGCTTTTGGCATTAACGCAAAAGGGTGTAAGCCGCGAGGATTCTTATAAATTTGTACAACGCAATGCTATGAAAGTATGGGAGCAGGGTAAAAACTTCCTTGAGGAATTGCAGGCTGATAATGAAGTTACCGCGCAAATGTCTAAAGCAGAAATCGCTGAGTTGTTTGATATGTCTTACCACACCAAGCATGTAGATACAATTTTTAAGAGGGTTTTTGGATAGTCTAGGCTTGGTGATGTTGTTGTATTTCAGTGGCTTGTAAGTTTGACTAGGTAAGCTTAATCTATTGCAGGTTATAAACTTTTTCGTTTTTCTCTGCGTAACCAAGTAAGCGGCGGGCCTGCTCATCAAGTAAATCTAAATCAAGAGATTCATCGCGTAGAAGTCTTACATCCCTTTCATATTTTAAACGTTGTGCGTGCACAACATCAAGCTCAGCGCGTGATTGCTCAATTTGTTGTTTAAGCCTTATGAATGCAAATATACCGCGTTCACCACTTACTGCGTGATATAAAGCATAAATAACTACAACTATAATTAGTGTGCAAACCAATATATAGTTAATGCTTATCTTAAGATTGGAAATATTCACGTGCTTACCTTGCATATTAAATACTCTGATAGCCTATATGAAATGGGCTTTCTTTTCAAGTGGGATAGCAAGATTAGGATTAATATTTATAAAAATATGTAAAAAGCACCTTCTTCACAAACCATATAGCTAGTATAAGTGCGATAGGAGAGAGGTCTATTCCACCCACATCTGGCATATAGCGCCTGATTCTACGAAGAACGGGTTCGGTTAATTTATATAAAACTTCTGAAGCTTTTGCTACTACTGGATTGAACTTATTTATTACGCCAAAGGCCATTAACCAGCTCATTATCATCCAAAATATTAAAACCCAATAATATAGGTCTAGTATAGCAGCAGCGAGTTCTATAAATGGGTTTAAATTCATTATTTTTAAAAATTCGGGTTTAAATGCTGGTTTTCGTTATATGAAAATTAAAAACATAAGTTTTAATCGATAGGAATTTACTACTAGAATTCGCCTTGTGCAATATTTTTTTATTTTAATGTTTGTAAATTAGTAAGATATCAAAAAAACAGCTGTTTTTAATAACAAATAAACGACATTATTAGAAATAGAGGATCCGGTAGTGATTTTCTTCTTGCATAAGCTTTTAAAATATGTATGTTATCGCTCTCTTTTTGTGAAAGAATTTATATAATTAAGAATGGAGTTTCAAAAGCATGTCTCTTTACGAGAGTGTGTTCATAGCACGCCAAGATATTTCAGCTCAGGATGTCGATAAGCTTTCTGAAAAATTCAGTAAGGTTGTTACAGACCTTCAAGGAAAGATTATTAAGAAGGAATATTGGGGCCTTAGAAGCCTTGCTTACCTTTTGAAGAAGAATCGTAAAGGACATTACGTTATGTTCGGTGTTGATGCTTCTCCAGAGGCAATGGCAGAGTTGCAGCGTCAATTTAGCCTGAGCGAGGATGTTATAAGAAACATGACCGTAAGAGTTGCTAATATTGATAAATCAACTCCATCTATAATGATGAGGCCAGTGGGTGAAAAAGCTCCTGAAAGGTCTGGTGACAGGTCTGAAAAATATAGTGATAAAAGAAAAGGCGGGGATGAATAATGTCAAAGGGTCGTAGCGAATTTTCTGATAATAGTGCGTACGGCGGTTCTAATGTGCCGGTTGTAAGGAACGTGTTTTTCCGTAGATCAAGGGGTTGCCCTTTGGAAGGTCTTTCTGATGAAGAGCTGGATTATAAGAACATTGAGCTTCTTTCTCGCTACGTTTCTGAACGTGGCAGGATTATGCCAAGCCGTATATCATCAATTTCAGCTAAGAAGCAGCGCAAGCTTGCTTTAGCAATTAAAAGGGCTCGTGTTCTTGCTCTGATGTCGTTTGTTGAGCAATAGGATTAAATAAGCTTGTTGGTGGTGTGTTTTTATGCTGCCAATAATCTAGATGATAAATAAATAATTAAGAACTATAGGATAAGAAAATGGAAGTTATCTTGCTGGAGCGCAATGCTAATCTAGGAAACGTTGGCGATTTAGTTAAAGTTAAAAATGGCTTTGGAAGAAATTTCCTTCTTCCTCAAGGTAAAGCACTTCGCGCTACTGAGCAAAATAAGAAAGAGTTTGAAGCCAGAAAGGCGCAAATTGAAAAAGAAAACGTTGATAAAAAGAAAGAGGCTGAAAAATCATCTAGTAAGGTTGAAGGACAGTTCCTTGTGCTTATTAGGCAGGCTGGAGAAGATGGTAGGCTTTATGGCTCAGTTTCTTCAAAAGATATTTCTGATTCAGCGTCTAGCGTTTCAGGTTTGGAAATAAAGCGTAGCCAGGTTGTTCAGTTTACACCAGTTAAGGCTCTAGGGGTATATACTATCAAAATATCTTTACATCCTGAGGTTGTAGTGAGTGTACATGTGAATGTTGCTCGTAGTACTGGTGAAGCTGAGATTGCAAAGAAGGAATTCTTAAATCCAGCTAATAAAGAGACTCCTGCTGATGCTGTTGAAGTAGCTTCAGAAACAATTTCTGAAGCGTCTGAAGAAGACGGCAAGCATAAGAAGAGCAAGAAAAAATCTGCGAAAGTAGTTAAAGTTGAATTAGAAGATGATGCAGCAGCTTAAATTATACTGCTAAGTTCATTGAAGTTATAATAAAAAAAGCCCCCCAATTTTAAATTGAGGGGCTTTTTTTACTTTTGTTAGGCAGTTCTGCCTTATTTTCTTTTTAGGCTGTATCTGCATGCAGTATAGGATAGGAAGTTATAGTACCGGCAGGACGGTGTTACAAACCCCTTCCTGCCGGAGAACTTTAGCCTTTAGCGCACAGGCCGGAGACTGGTGTTATGATACTGAGCATCTTCTGCCGCAGCTCGCTGAATTAGCCCTTCTTCTGTTCTCGGTAATATTGTTAGTGTGTTGGGTGTTGCCAGATTGTGTCTCAACAGCACTAGTAAGAGGATTGCCCTGATTTCTGTTCTCGGTAGGACTGTTAGAGCGTTGGCGGGGCTGAGCAGCACTAGAAACAGAAGAAGATTCTAGCGGGCTTGTATATTCGGTATTTACTGAAAACAATTCGCTTGAAGTCCCTGTTGATATTAACTTGCCCTTAGATACTGTGACTCCACTAACAGCTGATCTTGAACTATTAGCAAGAGCTTGCGCTAAGTCGGCATTGAATTTATCGACCTCAGCCATTTTTTCAGATGTCATTGAGGGATCTTTTTTAAATAATAGCTTATCACTAATGGTTACTGTTGTGGTGCTAGTGCCGTCGTTAAACTCTCTAGATTGTGTGTGATCAGCACTAGTAACAGAATTTCTCCTGTTTCTCTCAGTAGAACTGTTAGAGCGTTGGCGGGTCTGAGCAGCACTAGCATCAGAAGAAGATTTTGGCGGTGTATTATATCTGGTATGTGCTGAAAACAATTCGTTTGAAGTCTCTGTTGATATTAACTTGCCCTGATATACTGTGACTCCTCTAACATCTGATTTTGAATTATTAGCAAGAGCTTGCGCTAATTCATCATTTAATTTATCGATCTCAGCCATTGTTGCAGGTGTCATTGAGAGATCTTTTTTAAGTAACAGCTTATCACTAATGGTTACTGTTGTGGTGGTAGTGTCGTCCTTAAACTCTTTAGTAAAAGGCATGTTAACTCCTAAATAAATGGTTTATGTGGTGGTATTATATGCATATATACATATATGTCAATAAATTACTTAATAAATTAATAAACGCAACTTCTCTTGATTAATAAACAGTTCTGGTCGTTGGAGATGTGGGAGTGACTGTGTAGCTATTTCCAATGGCAGGACGAGGTGTGTAACCCCGTTCTAAAGTTCATGTTATTATTTAGTTAAAACAATGTCTTGCCTTGGTATGGGGATGGAAATTACATGAACTTGAGGTCTGGGGAAGAATCAGGCAGTTATTTATATGGATTGTATTTTGTGATTTTTCTTAAGATTTTTTTAAGGACATGGTAATTGGCCCATGGGCGCGGCCGTGAATGAATTGGTCAACATATTCATTGTCGCTTCGGTTAAGGTCTTTTACATCCCCATCCCAAATGATGCGGCCCTCATAAATCATCGCCACTTTATCCGCAATCCTTTTAGCTGAGTGCATATCATGTGTTATGGTTACTGTTGTTGCTCCAAGCTTTTCAGAGCATTTGATAATTAAATCATTAATTACATCAGCCATTATGGGGTCAAGGCCAGTGGTTGGCTCATCAAAAAGTATTATTTCAGGTTCATGGGCAATAGCGCGTGCTAACGAAACCCTTTTCTGCATTCCTCCAGATAGTTCTGAGGTCATTAAGTTCGCAATATTTCCGCCCAGGCCAACATCAGCAAGTTTAGAAACAGCAATATCAAAAGCCTCGGCATTACTTATTTTGCCTGACTGTAGATACCTAAAAGAAATGTTTTTCCAAACTGGCAAGCTATCAAATAATGCGCCTCCCTGGAACAGCATGCCAAATTTACTCATGTAGTGGCTGCGTTCGCTGGTTGAAAGATGTGCAACTTCATGGCCATCAATCTTTATGCTTCCACGAGTAGGTTCAACAAGACCTATAATATTTTTAATAAGAACAGATTTTCCGCTCCCGGAGCCTCCGATTATCACAAGGGATTCACCCTTGGCAACCCCAAGGTCAATGCCTCTCAGAACCTTATTTTTCCCAAAATTCTTATGCACACCGCGCATAGAAATTTTTAGCTCAGTTGCCTCAGATATGGCAGGCTTATTGAGATTAAGTAGACCCTTAACTTTGTGTATTATTTTCTTTTTATGGCTCATTTTGAGAAGAAAAATTCGGTTGCGAAATAATTTGAAAATAATATAAGCATGCTTGCAGTTACAACTGCATTGGTTGTTGCTATACCAACACCATTTGCTCCACCTTGAGAGCGATAACCATGATAACAGCCCATAAGGTTGATTATAAAACCAAAAATACAAGACTTCACAAGCCCCGTTATGACGTCTTTTGTTTCAAGAAGGTCAAATGTATTTTTAAGGTATGTGCCTTGAGAAAAACCTAACTTATAAACGCCGATTAGATAGCCACCATAAACCCCTATAATATCAGCAATAAGCACTAGGAAAGGTAAAGCAAGAACACCAGCAATAAGGCGTGGCCCTATGAGATATTTGAATGGGTTTGTGGAAAGTGTGGTTAGCGCATCAATTTGCTCAGTTACCCGCATAGTGCCTATTTCAGCTGCCGTTGCAGCGCCAACCCTGCCAGCTACCATAAGGCCAGCCAGCACAGGGCCAAGTTCGCGAGTTATAGATATTACGACTACGGCAGCAATTGAGCTCTCCGCATTAAAGCGAGAGAAGCCGGTATAACTTTGTAATGCAAGTACAGCCCCTGTAAATACTGCTGTAAGACCAACCACTGGTAATGAATAATAGCCAATGCTTATAAGATTCTTGATTATTGCTTTTGGATAATATGGCGGAGTTAGCGCAGCAAAAACTGCGGTAGATGCGAAGATCACTACATTGCCTATAGCGGCAAGGAAATCAAGCGTTAGTGCGCCGATTAAAGTTACAAAATTCATCTATAAATCCTTTTATACCTGCTTCCAAGCGAGGTTAGTATTTCATATCCAATAGTGCCGGCTCGTTTTGCCACAACATCCACTGATATATTATCGCCAATTAACTCAATCTCTGCTCCAGCGAGTTTTTCAACGGGAATTTTTGTTACATCCACTGTAACAAGATCCATAGAAACTCTGCCTATAACTGGAACAATTTGCCCACCGATTGCACATATACCGCAATCGCTTAGTGAGCGCAAGTACCCATCAGCATAACCAACCGCAATTGTTGCAATTCTTGTGCCGGCTTTAATTTTATATTTTGCACCATAGCCGACTGTTCCTGCACTGTCAACCTGCTCGATTTGCAATATTTTGCTGGTTAAGCTAACAACGTTCTTCATATTGTTGGGAGAATCTATTGATGGATTAACTCCATAAATAGCAACACCAGGCCGAACCATATCCAGATGGTAATCTTTACCTAAGAAAATCGCTCCTGAATTTGCTATACTCAACTTAATTCCTGGAAAGTTTTTTGCAATCGAGTGAAACTCAAGCAATTGTTCTTTGTTCTTGGCGTGTTCTTTTTCATCAGCACAAGCAAGGTGGCTCATTATATATTTTATATCTAAATTTTCAGATTTTAGTTTGCCGTTGGAAATAGTTTCTTTCCTGATCCCAAGCCTGTTCATTCCGGTATCGAAATGTAAAATGCATGGCAAGTTCTTTTGTTTTTTTATGGCATATTTCTGCCATATATTAACTTGATCTATACAGTTTAAAACAGGGGTAATATTATTTTCTGTAAATACATCTTCCTGGCCAGCAATAATTCCATGCAGCACAAATATTGTAACATCAGAGAGTGTTTCCCGCAGTTCTAATGCCTCATCAAGATTTGCCACAAAAAAACTATCGCAGCCATCAATGGCAAGTGCTGGTGCAATCTGTGCAACTCCTAACCCATAGGCGTTTGCCTTAACAACTGCCATAACTTTTGAGCCGCCCACTTCTGCCTTTAAAATTTTATAATTTTCCCGAACTGCATTCAGGTTAATTGTGAGAATGGTACTGGCGTAATGGTTTGGTTGTGTCATATTGAGCTAAGCGAAATATCTTTTAATTACATCTTATATAGATCCTTCGCTGTGCTCAGGATGACAATAAGCTACTCATAACTTTCAAAACTTCGGCTGTAATCATCAGCCAAATCTTCAAATTTTGTAGTGTTTGAATTGAAGAATAGCCTAGCTGTGCCGATTGGTCCATTACGCTGCTTGGCCACTATAATTTCAGTTAAGTTATGGCACTTGCTCATGCGCTCTTGCCACTGCGAATAGGTTGGTGAATCAGCCGGGGGTTCTTTGCGCGCTTCATAATATTCTTCACGATATATAAACATTACAACGTCGGCATCCTGCTCAATACTTCCCGATTCCCTTAAATCCGAAAGCTGGGGACGTTTATCTTCACGCTGCTCAACCGCGCGCGAGAGCTGTGAAAGGGCAATCACAGGTATGTTAAGCTCTTTTGCGATAGCCTTCAGGCCTTGGGTCACTTCCGATACTTCCTGCACACGCGAACTTTCAGAAACTTTGGAAACACCACGCACTAACTGCAAATAGTCGATTAGCAGCAGGCCTAAATTATTTTTTCTTTTTAGCCTTCTGGCTCTTGTTCTAAGGGCGGAAATTGAAAGGGCAGGTGTATCGTCTATAAAGAATGGCAGGTTATATAAACGCCTATTGCTCTCAACAATTTTTGCGAATTCTTCATCACGTAAGGTTCCGGCACGCATTTTCGAGGAATCAACGCCCGATTCCATTGCTATCATCCTTGCCGCTAGCTGCTCTGATGACATTTCCAGCGAGAAGAAACCAACTGCTGGCGCGGTTGGGTTATCAATGCTTGATTTAAAACTCTTTGCCAGGCTTTTACATGCTTCCATTGCCACATTCACTGCAAATGCGGTTTTTCCCATCGAGGGACGTCCAGCAAGGATAATCAAATCCGAAGCCTGCATTCCGGCAAGTAGACCATCCAAATCCTTAAACCCGCTGGTTACGCCGCTTAATTTCTCATCACGTTTATGAGCAATATCTGCCTTCTTTATTGCTTCGCTAAGAGAAGTTCTAAGTGCCACAAACCCACTCTCCGCATTGCCTTCTGAAGCTAATGAGAAGAGTTTTTGTTCTGCAATTTCAATTTGTTCGCGGGCGCTTTGCTCAATTTCATTATCATAGGCATTATTGACAATATCCTCACCAATTGTAACAAGCTGGCGGCGCACGGCTAAATCATAAATCAGCCTGCCATAGGCTTCCAGATTAATTATCGCCGTTGCTTTTCCGGCAAGTCGCGATAAATATTCCGCTCCACCAATATCAACAAGTGCCTGATCTTTATCGAAATAATTTTTTAATGTTACAGGTGTTGCAACCAAACCACGATCAACAATTTTTAAAATCGCATCGTAAATACGTATATGCACCGGCTCATAAAAAAGCTCTGGCGTTAGGTATTCTGCAACCCTGTTTATAGAATCATTATTTACAAGAACTGCACCAAGAACCGCCTGTTCAGCCTGAATATTATATGGCGCATGCCTGTAAATTTCGGCCTTGGCACTATCACTGCCAACAATATTTGGCAAGGTTCTTTCAGCTACTATTGAATCCATAAAGGCAGTTTTTTGATTTGAATTATATTTGCAAACTAAGCGTAAAAAAAAATAAACGCAACAGAAAATCAGATTGTTTTAAAGCAGTTTTATGGGTGGATATATTTAGGAGATACTATTTGGAAAAAATTTATTAAATTTACAGCCGAAAAGATACAAAATTCAATCATGAAATAACTTATGCAAACAGTGTCTAAGACCGTCATCACAAGAATTTTACGCAGTAAAATTATAGGGTGAGCAAGCCCTTATTTTTCCTAGATCCCGCTATAATTTGCAACGCAAATTCGGAGGAGGACAAATAATACTATATCCCAGAGGAAAGGAAATCATAGAATTTTGAAGGTAGGCCAGCTAAAATTTTACTTACTAATGGATGATGGTGGAGAACTTCTTCCAGATCGCCTGTTGGTTTCTGATTGGGCATATGGTTTCTTAAGATCATTTTTGGTAATTTTTTCTTTATACTCCATTAGATCCGATATCATTCCTTGCTGAAATAAATACTTAACCGCTGTAGAGCCTTCCTTTGTGTTCCAGTTCTCACCATTCTCATCAAGCATTTTTTTTGCAGCTGATTCATAAGCTTTGGTATGTTGAACTAGTCTTTCCTCAGTAAAATCTTGATCACTTTTAGGAATACTACTAGCAATACCCATTCTTTCTACAAAACGTCGTACGGATTTTAAAGCATTATTGAATTGTTCTTGCGAGATATCATTGGTGGAGTGGTTTTTGAGCCTCCGACTATATTCTGAACTTTTGTTGCTACTCATAACCACCTACACAAATTTAAATTATATTATATAAACTTGAATCAATCTTTTATTTAAATAACAAAGTAGATATTGATTTAAGTTTTAATAAATTAGCATATCTTCATCCGCCTGTCTAGGATTGTTACCCTAAATTGTAATGCTTTTATTGCGGAGAGGCCTTTTTTAAACCTTCAGGCTGCACCAAACCGGTGTGTGATCAGATGGTTTGTCTTTATCACGCTGGATAAGGTCTATTCCACTAGCAACCGCTTTATCGGCCGCCTGGGGAGAGAGGAGCAGATGGTCAATTCGCATGCCTTTATTATGCTGCCAGCTTCCTGCCCTATAATCCCACCAGCTAAAGCCCTGGGTTTGTGGGTGCATCGTGCGGTAAATATCATTAAGGCCAAGGCCAGTTAGTGCGCGGAAACGTTTGCGCTCTTCAGGATGGAAGCAGGTTGTGCCTTCTAAGGTTTTTGGGTCGAAAACATCAATGTCGTTTGGTGCAACATTATAATCTCCACCAATTACAAGCATTTCATCAAGTTTTAATAAACTTACGGCGTGGGCATAAAGCCGCTCAAAAAATGCTAGCTTATATTTAAACTTTTCGCTGACCGGTTCCTGACCATTTGGAACATAAACCGATGCAACGCGTATAGCAGTTTTTGGTAATGAAATGACGCATTCAATATAGCGGGCTTCTAAATCATTATCATCGCCGGGCAGTATTTTGATGGTTTCATCAATCGGAAATTTCGATAAAACCGCAACACCATTATAGCTTTTTTGGCCGTGCACCGCCACGTTATAACCAGCATCTTCAATTTCCATATAAGGGAAAGCTTCTGTTTGGCATTTAAGTTCTTGCAGGAGCAAAACATCAGGTGCATTTTCTGCGCGCATCACTTCAAGCAAATGGCTAATGCGCGATTTCACCGAATTAACATTCCATGTGGCGATTTTTAGCATTATTTACCCGTAAGCAATTTAAGTTTTTTTTCTTTTTCGGCATCAATCCACCATGTATCAACCATAGCCATAGAAAATGGCGGTGTTTTTTCAGGGCGGCCAAATTTATTCCAGTAAATTACCCGATGGCTTCGCGAATACCACTGCGGGATTGCATAGAAATTCCATTGCAGAACCCTATCGAGTGCATGTGCGCTGGCTATTTGTTCTTGTTTGTTTTTTGCCTTTACCAGTTTTTCAACAAGAAAGTCAACAGCTGGGTTTTTAATGCCTATCAAGTTGCGGCTTCCCTTCACGTCAGCTTGTTTTGATGTCCAATAATTTATTTGCTCGTTGCCAGGGGATGGGCCTTCTGTAAACCAGTTTACTGTTATGTCGAAATCATAATCCTCGATGCGTTTTATATATTGCGAGCTATCCACAACGCGAATTCTGGCATCAATTCCAAGCTTTTTTAGGTTTTTTATAAATGGTGCAATTACACGTTCAAAATTTGCTTCATAAAGCAGGAATTCCATTTTAACAGGCTTGCCTGTTTCCGGATTTATTAGTTTGTAATCCTTGATTTTCCAGCCGGCTTCTTCAAGCAATTGTTTTGCTTTGATTAAATTTGGGCGGGTGTTGCCTGAGCCATCGGTTTTTGGTGGGCTGTATTCTGCGGTGAAAATTCTCGAATCTATAATATTAGAATTTGTATCAGTCTTTGATTCTATTTTTCTTGATTCTTGATTCTTAAATTCTTCAAACAGAGCAAGCTCATCTTTACTTGGCAGGCCTTTTGCTTCAAATTCAGAGTTGCCGAAATAGCTTCGGTTGCGTGTGTAGGCATCAAAAAATAGCTGCTTATTTGACCATTCAAAATCATATGCGTAAGAAATAGCCTCACGCACTTTTGCATTTTTAAAATCTGAGCGGCGTGTGTTAAACGCAAAGCATTGCATACCGGTTGGTGTACCATCAGGCAAGGCTTCCTTTACCATGCGGCCATCCTTAAGCTGCTGTATCTTATAAGCATTTGCCCAGGTGCGGGCGATATTTTCTTTGCGGAAATCATACTCACCACTTTTCAATGCTTCCACTGAAACAGTTGCATCACGGTAATAATCATACTGGATTGTGTCAAAATTATACCTGCCGCGATTCACAGGTAAATCTTTTGCCCAGTAATCCTTAACACGCTCGTAAACTATAGAACGCCCTGCATTGATGCTTCGTATCTTATATGCACCACTGCCGAGTGGCTCATCCAACGTGGTTTTATCGAATTCATTTTTTGTATAATAAGCTTTTGAAATTATTGGTAATTGGCCAACTATAACAGGTAGTTCACGGTTTTCCTTATTAGAGAATGTAAATTTTACTCGCGTTTCGGAAAGCTTTTCAACTGACATAACATCGCGGTATATGCTTTGATATTGTGGATGACCTTTGGTTTTTATGATATTGAATGAGAACACGACATCATCCGCGGTAATTGGCGTGCCATCATGCCATCTTGCAATTTTTCGTAAATTAAAAATCACCCAGCCACCATCTTGTGGGGTTTCAACCGATTCAGCTATTAGTCCATAGCCTGAAACAGCTTCATCTGCTGAGCCTGTCATCAGTGTATCGAAAATAAGCTCGATTCCATCTGCAGGAACGCCCTTTAATATGAATGGGTTGAGATTGTCAAATGTGCCTATAGAGGCAAGCTTTACGTTGCCACCTTTTGGTGCGTTAGGATTTACATAAGCAAAATTCTTGAAATCCGCCGGATATTTCAAATCGCCAAAAAGAGAAACACCGTGTGAGATGGTCGTTTTTTCAGCGGATGCAGCAAAAGTTAAATTGAGAAAGGAAAACAGTAAAAAAAGCGCAAATTTTAAATTTAAAATCTTAAATATAAAATTTGTTTTCCCATATCCCATTAAAATATACCATTATTTTGCAGGTAATGCTGGAGGGGCATCGTTCTGCTTACGAAGATATGCTACAACATCAGCAATTTCAGTTGGCTTTGCAAGGCCCTGGAAGGACATTTTTGTTCCAGGAACATAAGCACCAGGTTTTTTCAGGAATTCAAATATTTCATCATAGCCCCAATTGCCGCCTTTACCTTTCATGGCAGAAGAATAAGCATAATCAGCATGGCTTGCTTTTGCGGAGCTTAAAACGCCATAAAGGTTAGGGCCAACCTTGTGTGCGCCGCCTTTGTCAGCACCATGACAAGCGCCGCATTTTTTGAATACAGCCGCCCCATTATCAGCGTTTGCGGCTGCCATAAGAGCTGCTATATCTATTTTTTCATCAACTTTAGGTGCTTCAGAACCAGTTTGTGCGTCAGCTACAACCTCAACTTTATAACCACGTTTCTCAGTCTCTTCAACAGGATGATATAGGAAATCTGCTATTTTACCGCTTGTTAGCGCAAGAAGGCCAGCTATTAAAATTGCCGCTGCGATTTTATTTGTTTCGAGGTTTTTCATTTTCAAAAGCCTTAAGTTTATTTTAAACCGATGTGGTTTTATAAACAAATTGTACATTATAATCAATAAAATTTCTTGCGTGTTTTTAAATAGTGGTGTTATTGGTGCACAATTAAAAATTGTTGTATAAAAAACTTTGTTAACAGAATATAATATGTTACGGTTTGTTGTCGCAGCTATACAAGTAAAAAATGACCAAGAATGCAACCAGATTTAACGATACAAGCACAACAATGAGCCCTTGCTGCTGGAATGGTTGCGTGGGTGAGGGTAAATTCCCAGCGCCAAAATCTCCTGAAAACCGAAATGACCGATATTATTTCTGCTTAGAGCACATACGCGAGTATAATAACTCATGGGATTTCTTCCGCAAAATGGATATGGATTTGGGGCGGATTGATAAATTCCAGAAAGATACTATGACAGGCCATCGCCCAACCTGGAAATTCGGGGTTAGCGGCATTAATTTTTCAACAATTGAGGAGTTGGGAAATCAGGTTTTTGGAAAATTCCGCGGCACTCACAATCAACAATATAAAAATTCTGGCGAAGAAAAAGCTGAAATGCGATTGCACAAACAAACGCGTGATGCTCTAAAAATCCTTGGCTTGCAATATCCTATAACCTTGCAGGAAATAAAAAAAAGGTATAAGAAATTGGCTAAAGAGTATCACCCTGATTTAAATGCTAATGCAAAAGATGAGAAAATAAAGTCTATAAATCAGGCTTATAGCTATTTAAAAGGGCTGGATATTTTTAAAATATAGTATTTCCTATTTTCATTTTTGCGTCGTTATTGCTAGGATTCGAAAAATTCACGTAGATTGACTACGCTAGAAGTTTTCTTACCTCAAATAACTTAGCAGAAATGACAATAGAAAACACTATATAACAAAGGGGTAATAAATTGGAAAAGCCAGATATAAATGTTTCGGCAAGGGAAGTTTTTGGAATTTCAACAGAGATGGAAGTTCCAGCGTTTTCGCAGCGCAGCCAGTATACCCCCGATATTGATAAAACATATCGTTTCAATGAAGAAGTAACATTAAGCATACTTGCTGGGTTCAAGCATAACCGCAGGGTTTTGGTGCAGGGCTATCACGGAACTGGAAAATCAACGCATATTGAGCAGGTTGCAGCGCGCCTTAACTGGCCGTGCGTGCGCATTAACCTTGATGGCAATATCAGCCGTATTGACCTGATTGGCAGGGATGCAATTGTGCTTAAGGATGGTAAGCAAGTTACTGAATTTGCTGATGGAATTATCCCATGGAGCCTTAAACAACCAATGGCGATAGTGTTTGATGAATATGATGCAGCGCGGCCAGATGTAATGTTTGTAATCCAGAGGCTTTTGGAGAATGAAGGAAAATTTACATTAATTGATAAAAACCATGTGCTTACCCCAAATCATTTCTTTAGGATTTTTGCCACTGCCAACACAATTGGCCTTGGAGATGCAAGTGGCCTTTATCATGGTGTGCAGCCAATTAATCAGGGTCAGATGGATAGGTGGAATATTGTTGCCACATTAAATTACCTTCCAAAAGAGGAAGAAGTTAACATAGTGCTGGCTAAAGCCCCTAAATTAAAGAAAGATAAAAAGCTTGTAGAACAGATGGTTACTATGGCAGGTCTTTCTCGTGAAGGGTTCAAGGCTGGCGATATTTCTACGGTTATGTCACCGCGTACTGTGATAACATGGGCAGAAAATTACGAGATTTTTAATAATCTGGAAACAGCATTCAAACTTACTTTCCTTAATAAATGTGATGAGCTGGAGCGCGAAATTATAGCGGAATATTACCAGCGCTGCTTTGATGTGGAGCTTTTCGCCCCACAGCCGAAGGTTGCATAGGTTAATAAATTAAACTATAGCCTTGTAAGAAAACCATTTATAGGGTACTATGTTTTCTGATTTATAAATTAATACTTAAAGTTTGGGTGTTGTAATGACAATATCAATAAATGGTCGTGAGTTACCTGTATGGGCAGAGGTATTGACAGCCCCGGTTTGGGCTCCTCTGCTACTTGCAACAGCAGTTATGGCTGTTGCTGCTGCAGTACCAGCTGTTTTAGCTGGTGTTTTATTGTCACCTGTTGCATTAGCGGTTGGAGAAAAAAAAGATTCTTCATCTGCTGTGATTGGTTTTTCTGTTCCTGATTTCAATCCAATGGGGAAAGGTATTGAAAAAAGAAACTCGTCAACACCTTCTTTCTTCCTCGAACAAAAAACTAATTACGCCTCACCTATAAAACGCAAAGATTTTCGAGAAATGTTTTCTAATAATCCATACGAAATGCGAGACTTTTCTCCAAAGAGATGATCCCTATAAATGTTATTGCAACACTAGAACGGCGATAATATATCAATTATCTGGCCACCCATCCTTGGTTGCTGTGCGCGTGTTATATCGCCCTTGCCGCCGTAGGAAATTTTAACCTCGGCAATTTGGTTGGAATCAACAGTATTGCTGCTGCTAATATCTTCAGGCCGCACGATACCATCAACACTAACCTGCCTTAACTCAAAATTCACCCGGATTTCCTGGTCGCCATGTACCACCAGATTTCCGTTTGGCAGAATTTGCGTTACCATCGCCGCTACATTGGTTTCAACAGTTTCGTTCCTTTTGCTATCACCAATACCGTTAGAAGTGTTAGCGCCGTTTATGCTAAGCAGATTGGATGGGTCAACCCTTGCGCCGGGAAGGATTCCAAATAACTTGCCACCTAAACCAAATAGCGAAGATGCGCTTGCAGAATCAGTATTGTTCCTCTGGCGCGTGGTTTGGTTTTTGAATTCCGCCTGATCGTTTATTTTTACTGTGACAGTTAAGATGTCGCCAACTTTACGCGCTTTCTGATCTTTAAAGAAGGAGCTTGCACCAGGCTGCCATAAAGAGTTAGCATATTTTTTTCCTTCTTCTTCCTCTTCTTTCCAATGAACAGGTTCATAACCGGGTTTTTCCATCGGGTTGGTGAGTTTGCTAACCGGTGGTGGGCTGCCAAGGTGGCTCAGCTCGTCCATTTGGCTAGCGCATCCTGAGAGGATAGTTGTAACCGCCAGAGCAATCAGGCAATGTTTGTATGAATTATATATAGCAACCGCAACAACTTTACCGCGCAATGTTAATATAATTTTTTTCTCAATACATACCTTCAAATTATTTAACATAATTTCCATCCTCAAGTCTGGCGGTTTTACCGATAAGGTTGTTATTAAGATTAAGGGCTGCCACGTCCTGGTCGCTCTGTATTACTGCCTGGATGACCTTATTACTTGCTGCGTTGCGAACCCTTATTGTGTCACCAACACCTCCACTATCGAGGGCAATACCTATGGTTTTAATGCTAATAGTAGGGGTATTGAAAAGTATATTTACTGTGGCATTTCGTGCCATTACCTGCTCTTTTTGTAAATCCCGTTCTTTTAGAGGCATGTTCTCGGCAATTTCGCGCTTTAGTGCTTTGCCGATAAGTTTTTCCGGTTGCATCACTACTTCAAATTTTACCTGCTCATGCGGTAATTCAATCCATGCAATATCGGATTCCTTGATAACGCTTTCACGAGTCATTTTCTGAGCCAGAACCGGCACCCGGACAATCTCATCATAAGTTCCGGTCATGTTGTAATGTCTTGTTTTATTATCCGATGATGTGATTGCAATATCAGCTTTATAAAAATGTGTTTTTTCATTAATGTTGATATCTGTAGTAGTAATCTGATAAGAATTCAGTTCATCCCTTAGGCGGAAACCATTTTCATAACCGTTAATTCCCACCTTTAATTTTCCTGAGATACCCTTTTCTGCAAGGGCTTGTTTTATGGATTCAATAACTTTATTGGCAGCAGTATCAACTGGTTTTGTATTATCATCAGCCACAGCATTTAAGCTGGTTGTAAATACCACCGCCAATAAGAATGCCAATAATTTTTTCATTTTACGCCTATGTTTAGTTGTAACTGTAGTAGAGTAAATAATTATCTATTTTTTATTCAAGCCTATACGGATGCCTGATTAAGAGCTTTCATGCTTTCATCAGCAGCGGTTAGAACCTTAAGATCCATCTCATATGCCCTTTGCGCTTTTATCATATCAGTTAGTTCGGTAACTGCCTCAACGTTTGAATCTTCAAGATAACCTTGCATTATTGAACCCATTCCATCTTGCGTGGCGATCCCTGTTGTGGGTGTGCCGGAAGCTACTGTTTCTGAAAGTAAGTTATTTCCAAGCGCTTCGAGTCCAGCTTCATTTTGGAATCTTATCAATGAAATTTGCCCGACATTGGATGGTGTTACAGTTCCTGGTATTGTAGCCACCACTTCACCACTTGAGTTGATAGTTACATCAGTTGCATTTGTGGGAATAGTTATTCCAGGAGAAACAGTATATCCTTGCGCCGTCACCAGTAAACCCTCTCCGTTTACCTGGAAGGAACCAGAGCGTGTATAAGCCTCAGTACCATCTGGTAGGGTGATTTTGAAGAAACCCCTTCCATTTACTGCAATATCAAATTTTGCATTAGTCTGATTTAATGGCCCCTGATCCGTAACGCTATATACAGACTGGAGTTTAACACCAAGTCCAAGTTGCAAACCAGTTGGTATAACAGCGCCCGCATCAGAGCTTTGTGTTCCGACCTTGTTTTTTTGAATATAAAGCAGGTCCTGGAATTCAGGACGTTTACGTTTATAACCTGATGTATTTTGGTTCGCCAGATTGTTGGCGATTACATCAATATGTGTCGTAGCCGCTTGCATACCTGTTGCCGATGTATATAGTGCCTGCATTTGCTTAACTCCTTATTGTGTTAATCTTTTTATCATATCTAGTTGCATTTCATCATGTGTGCTTGTTATTTTTGCCACACTCTCAATGTTACGTGAAACTGTTACTAAATCTGTCATTGAGCTAATCGAATTCACGTTAGAGTTTTCTGACATGCCTTGGGCTAATTTATATTTTTCGGCTAAATTTGGAGTTTGTTTGGTTTTATAAAGACCGCCACCAACCCTTTGCATGAGGTTTTCATTTTCGAATGTGAAAACTCCAATAACCCCGCGCTCTTCACTTCCAACTCTTACCAGGCCTGTTTCTGTGATTGAAATATCAACATCTTTATCTGTTAAAGTTACCTGACCGCCGCTTGGGCCAGACACAATATAGCCATCTTGCGTTACAAGCGAGCCATCCTTATCAACCATGAAGCTACCATTGCGCGTATACATAGGACCATAGGGCGTGTTTACCATAAAATATCCCTTGCCGACTATAGCCACGTCCAGGGTTCTGGAGGTTTTAACCATGCCGCCTTGCGATGTATCACGCACGGTTGTGCCGATTTTTGTAAATGATAATCTTTCCTTTTGAGAAGTGGATTTTGAATACTCAGTAAATATATCATTTTCAGCTTTAAATGCAGTAGTGTTGGCGTTTGCCGCCATGTCTGATATCCTATCCATGTTTTTTAGAAGATTTGTCTGCCTGGCGGTTAAAATATAATTGATATTATCGGCATGGGAATTACTATGCGTTGCTACACATACAAACAAAAATAATAATAATGAATTTATCTGGCGGTATAACATCAACTTATATTCCCCTATTCAAGCTCACTTGAAATATAGGGCTACTTGCCAAAATATTTATGCTACGTGCACAATAATATAGTAAGCATATTCCGTGCCAATTTTTCTGGCAGTGTGGGGGGTATAGGTGGTGGTATATAACTAAGATATATTAATCATATATATTAGTAGGTTATGTGGGGCTGGTTTTTCTTTGAGCATATTTCTACTCACACCCCAACACTTATGTCTCGCTAAACCGTAGGCAAGTTCTGCCTGGTTTATGGTAAAATCTTCCACTTAAATATTCTTACTTGCAATAAATCAACTATATGTTGCGTTTTGTTGTTGAGTTCAGCGCAATATGTATTATATTGTAACTGCGGGTAGTGTTTAGGTGGTTGCAGAAAATATTTTGCCTAAATTAAAAGAACTTATCCGCGGTTCCTTATATAACTAATAAAATCTTAAACCTCGGGATTGCACCATGGCTAAAGAAGATACAAAGAAAAAAGGGGAAAAAGAAGAAGCAGAAGAAAAGCAACCCAATGACGATGCTGAAGAAGGAGGTGATGCTGAGGGCGAAGAAGGCGCAGAGGCAGGTGAGGGTGGTAAAAAGAAAATAAAACCACTTAGCAAGAAAAAGAAAATAATACTTATGGCTTCGGCAGGGCTGCTTGTTATTCTGATAGTAGTTATGGCTGCTCTTTATTTTACAGGGCATTTAAAGAAAAAATCTGCTGTTGAGGCTGAGCTTGCCGCTGAAACTGGCGACGCAGGTAAGGGAGCTAGCAAGGCAGTGTTTTATGATATGGAAGAATTTTTAGTTAACCTGAATGTAGGAAGCAAGCGTCCAAGTTTCTTGAAAATGTCCGTTTCCCTTGAGGTGGTAAATGAATTGCAAATCCCTATAATAGAGAAAAATATGCCAAGAGTGCGTGATAATTTTCAGGCATATTTAAGGGAGCTGCGCCAGGAAGATTTACAAGGCTCAGCAGGCCTTTACCGACTTCGTGAGGAGTTGCTCCTCCGCGTAAATAAGGTAGTTTATCCTGCAAAAGTGAATGATATTTTATTTAAAGAAATTTTGGTGCAATAGGGGAATTTAAGATTTAAGATTTAAGATGTAAGAATAATTATAAGTTATTTCAAAGATAAATTTTATTCTAAATCCTAAATCCCAAATCTTAAATCTAAAATTATTTATGGCTGAAGAAGCGCAAAAAACCGAATCGGAGATGGAAGCGGAGTGGGCATCTGCAGCAGAGAGTGCTGTAACTGGTGGCGGTGAAGATGCGAAAGCCCTCTCGCAGGATGAAATCGATAACCTGCTAGGTTTCAGCGCAGTTGCAGTTGAGGAAGCCGGAAAAACCGGTATTGAGGCTATGCTCGATAGGGCACTGCTTTCTTATGAAAGACTTCCAATGCTGGAGGTGGTATTTGACCGCTTTGTAAGAATGCTGTCAACGTCGTTGCGTAACTTTACTTCAGATAACGTTGATGTGGATATACACTCAATAACTTCCCTAAGATTTGGTGATTATGTAAATTCCATCCCAATGCCTGCGATCCTATCGGTTTTTAAGGCTGTTGAGTGGGAAAATTTTGGCATTATTACATATAATGGTTCAATTGTATATTCGATGGTCGATGTTTTGTTTGGCGGCAGAAAATCGAACAAGCCTATCAGGATTGAGGGGCGGCCATATACTTTGATAGAGCAGGGGATTGTAAGGCATATAACTGAATTGGTATTACTTGACATGGGGTCAGCATTCGACCCGCTAAGCCCTTCAACTTTTCAGTTTGATAGGATGGAAACTAACCCCAGGTTTGCTACCATTTCTCACCCATCCGACACTGTGGTGCTTCTGCAATTGCGTGTTGATATGGAAGAGCGAGGAGGGAATATTGAAATCATGTTCCCGATGACAACCTTGGAGCCTATAAAGAAGCTTCTCGCGCAATCGTTTATGGGTGAGCAGTTTGGAAAAGATTCAATTTGGGAGACTTATCTTGGTAAAGAAGTTTACCATACTGATATAAACATTGAAGCTGTTCTTGCAAAGAAAAAGATCCCTATGCGGAATTTGATGAATTTACAAATTGGCACCACAATAGTTTTTGATACCTTACCTGATGATGATATTACATTAACATGTCAGGGTATTACAATACTTGAGGGCAATATTGGTTGCGTTGATGATAATGTTGCGGTATTGGTAAATAAGGTTATAAATAAACGTATAAGGGATGAAAGCTAGAGGATTTAAGATTTGTGATTGAAGATTTGAAAATCTTTACCAAAAATTTACTCATAAATCTTAAATCTTAAATCTTAAATTTAAAATGGCCGAGCTTACACTAATACTCAATTTTATAATTATATTCTTGCTGGTTACAGCGATTATGTATGGTTTTGTGTTAAACAGGCGTATCCGACTTATACGCGAGAGTGGCCGTGAGCTTTCCCATCTATTCAGGAGTTTTGACGACACAATACTCAAAGCCCAGGAAAGTATTGAGGATTTGAAAAGGGTAAGCCGTGAGATATCAGACGGTTTGCAGAAAAAAATCGATAGGGCGGCATTAATGATTGATGACCTTGAATTCCTTGGCGAAAAAACACTTGAAATATCAAATAAGGCTAGCGCCGTCCTAACAAATTTGAAAAAAGTTGAAAATATACTGCCGGAGATAGAGAGAAAAATGCATGTTTCTCCTATGCCGCTTGTTACGGTCCCGAAAGGACCTACAAAAAACTACATACCTGAAAAGCCAATAGGCAAACAAAATAAACAGAAAGCACTTGAAAATTTGCTTGAGGAAGTATCAGCAATCAGGCAGAGTAACCAGACAAAAAATGTTGGAAACAATCCTACAGGTGTAAATAATAACATTAAGAATGCTTCGAAGGCTCCACTTAACAGGGAAAATAACATGCCTGAAGGGAATGACGAAGAAAAAAGGCAGTTTTCAATCGCAAGTGCATTGAAAGCCATGGGTTATGGAGAATGAGGAAATATAACCTCATAGTAAAATATGCGTATTAAAATTTTACCATTATTACTATTTTTTTCATTTGCACTTGTAGTGGCGAAGGTTTTTGACCTTGCTCTTGAAAAGAATGGTAAAAATTTAATGTATTTTAAGTCTGATATACAAGCTCAGGCTGGAGCAAAACCAGCAGATGCAAAGGCAGACGCTGCTAAGAGTTCTGATGCACCAAAAAATGAAGCAGATGCTAAACCAGAAGCATCTGGGGATCCTGCCAACATTGAAGCAAGTCCAAATTCAAAAGTTAATGCTCCTAAAGCTGTTGATATCTCAGACAAAACGCCAATGGAAAAAGCACTGCTTGAAAGTTTTGCCAAACGCCGTATGGAACTTGATGATCTTGCTAATTCAATTTCAATGAAAGAAAGCGTTTTGAATGCTACTGAGAAAAAAATCAATAGTAAAATGGATGAGTTAAAGAAATTGGAATCAGATGTTTCAGCACTTCTTGATCAATATAAAGCTAAAGAAGATGAGAAAAATAAGAAACTAGTAAAGATATATGAAGATATGAAACCTGCAGATGCAGCAAAAATCTTTGATGCAATGGATATGTCTATATTAATTGAAATTATAGGTGCTATGAAGGAAGATAGTGCTTCAAAGATAATCGCAAAAATGCGTACGCAGAAGGCGAAAGACTTGACTACAACGCTTGCTGAGCAAAAAAGGCTGACAAAGAAATAATGCCCATCCAGCAGGATGTATTCTCCTGATTTCTTTGAGTTTTTTATGAGTGGTATAAAAATATACCACTATTGCCCATAAAATTAATTAAATGTTAAGTTTTATTTCATATACTAATACTAATCTACAGTTGAGAATAGTTTTTTCTAGATACTGAAAAGATAAATTATTGAAATGTAAGGAGCGTCTCCTATGTCCGTTGATCCTAATATGCCAATTCTGGTGGTTGACGATTTTAAAACAATGCGTAGGATAGTTGGCGGGCTTCTTGCACAGATTGGTTTTAAAAATATTGATGAGGCAGAAGACGGCAACTCAGCTTTAGTTAAAATTCAAGCAAAACCATTCAAACTTATCGTTTCAGATTGGAATATGGAGCCGATGAGCGGGTTTGATTTGTTACAAAAAATTAGGGCATCTGAGAATCCCGCAATTAAAACTCTGCCTTTTATAATGGTGACTGCAGAAAGTAAACCGGAGAATATAATTAAGGCAAAACAAGCGGGAGTAAATAATTATATAGTAAAGCCATTTAATGCGGAAACGTTAAAGGCAAAAATGGTTGCAGTGCTTGGTGCTTTTTAATTTTATTTGATTCGATAGGGGTTCTATATGGAGCAAAATGATCTGGCAGTACAGTTGCTGACAAGGTTTATGGACGCTAGGGAAAAGCACGGAGAAAACATAGATGTTGGCGATGCTGCGATGATTATAAGTGACCTTATGGATGTAATAGAGCAGCATAGTCTTGGTACGGAGAGAAGTATATATGGAGAAATCAAGGATATCGGAGACAAGATTAAGATGGTTAAAATGGAGATAATAGAAACCTTACCAGACGGAACTGTTCCTGAAGCAACTAAAGAGCTAGACGCAGTTATAAAATCAACTGAAGATGCTACAAATAATATACTTGATTCTGCTGATAGAATAAGGGAGTTTGTCAGCAAAATTACTAATGTCGAGGAACGCAAGCTTATTGAGGATGAAACGGTAAAAATATTTGAGGCGTGTAATTTCCAGGACATCACAGGCCAGAGAATAAAGAAAGTTATGGCTACTTTGCAATATATAGAGAGCGCAATAAATAATATACTTGAAACATTTGAGAGTAATGGCGGCGAGAAGAAAACTGTATCTCCAAAGAAAATTTCTGATTTAAAAGAAAAGAGCCTTATGAACGGCCCACAATTTGAAGAGTTAGCGCCAAGCCAGAATGACATAGACAGGCTGCTTGATAGTATTTAGCTTACTAAATTTCTTTATTGATTCATAAGCGCAACCATTTGTCATTTATTGACAATTAGATTAACACCCACCAATCAGAAAAATTCTCTCTAAATGTGTGTAGTGAATTGTTGCGTATTGCTTTCAATAAAATAATGCTATAACCTGAAATCCATTCACATACGAACGAAAAATAATAATCGATGCGCCGTAAATTAATGGTTGCGATTTCCTGCGGTTTTGATAGTATGTTTTCTATATATAGTGGTTCGCTTTATGTATGAGGCGATATGTAGCATGTAGCTTAGCTTTTGAATTTGACGGGAGTAATGCCGTGTTCAGGCTGCTAAATGTTGTTTTGTTAAAATCATTTCTGGTGTTATTTTTAATATGTGCTTCCGGCGCATACGCCTTTGCGCGTGAAAATACTGCTGTTAAAGCAACCCAAACAGATAAATATATTAGGCTGTTTTTTTATTGCAAACAACCAGTTAAATTCAATGCATCTTTAAAAGCGAATAAGCTACAAATTTCTTTTGGGCGCGATGTTGAAATTAATCCCTCATCCATAGAATCTGTTGGTGCTGAAATAAGTAATGTTTCTTTCAGCCATGAAAGTAATACTGCCACGATAACGCTTGCTAGCAATTCTTATGGTATGCGTAAGTTTATTGGTGAGGATTTTGTAGGTATTGATATTATAAAGCCTGAAAAAACAGCATCTATTGAGGCGGAGCAAAAAACATCTGAAATTGAGCCTGAGCCCAAGACGGTGGTACAGGAGGAATCTTTTGATCGTAAAGTTGCGGGACTGAATGATATAGAACCATCTGCAGGCTCACAGGAGCCGGCTGGGGATATAGAAAAGCCTTATACAGTTGCACAGGTTGAAAAAATTATAGAGAAAACTGAGCGGGCGAAGGAAACTGCTTCTGATGCAGTAGAGCCAACCATAACAAAACCATCTGTACAACTTGCGCAGGAAGAGCGGCCAAAATTCATCCCTGTACCTAAATTGCGTCAAGCTAAATTAGATTCAGTGATGATAAAGACAGCCGCTGTTTCGACAGGCACACCAGACGCTGATTTGAAAATTAATGAGAAACCAGCGCCATCAAATGTGCAGCCAGCAGCGCAACCAAAGGCACGTGAGGTGGCTGTATTAGAAGAGCAAAAACCTGTCGTTGAAGCTCCTGTTTTACCTGCGGCAGCACAAGTTGTACCAGAAGTTGCAGTTAAATCACAAGTTAATGAGACGGAGAAACCACAAGTAGATGGCAATAATAAAACTGATGTACAAGCAACTCAGACACAGGGATCAATTGCAAAAACGGATGGAGAGGTAATAACAGAAAAACCTGTTGCTTTGCCAACTAAACCAGAACAAAAAACTGATGGGCTTGCCGAGCAAGTTGTTGATAATGTTGAAGCTCCAGAAGCAATTTCTATTCCGATTGCAGAAAGGGTGAATGGTAAATTACTATCAAAAATGGTTTTTGAGTGGAATGAACCGGTTGCGGCCAGTGTTTTCAATAGGGCTGGTTACCTGTGGTTAGTATTTGATAAATCAAAAGACATTAATATAGCGAGTCTTATAAATAAAAATTCTGAATATTTCCTAAGTGGCACACAAATGCCAAACCGTTTTTACACTATCCTGCGTCTAAGACTAAAAAAAGATATCAATACAGTATCTTATAAGGAAAATAATAACTGGGTAGTTGGTTTTGTTACTGAAAAAATAAAACCTGCACAATTTTCTAGAATAGAGATGAAATTTAGCGATTTAACAGGCTCGAAAGTCCTTCTTGATAGCGATACAGCTTTGAAACCTTTACACCTTATAGACCCTGAAGTTGGCGATGAAATTGTTATATTGCCTTATTTAGAGGAAAGTACCGGTGTTAAGGAAAAGTATAAGTATGTAGATTTTGCATTCCTTGAGACATCGCAAGGAGCTGTAATACAAATTATTTCAGATAAGGTTGAGGTGGCGGTTGTTGACACTGGCGTTACAGTTATAGGATATGCAAATATAATTGATAATGCAACGCAATCGGCACTTAAGGCGTTAAAGGAAAAAGAAGATGCTGAAAGACTGGGCGCTGAAAAACAGCAACAAGGTGCAGAATTATCGGTACTTAAATTTATCTCGTGGAAACTTGGGGGGGACACAACGTTTAAAAAAGATTTAAAAGAGCTTGAATGGAAAATAGCCGAAGTTGACTGGTCAGAAAAAAGTGAGTCCCGCCTTGATCTGGCGAGTTTTTACCTGGCGCATGGAATGGCAACAGAATCTTTGGGAATAATAAAAGTATTGCGTGAAGATGATGAAAAATTTAGCAAAGAAAATGATGTAAAAATTATTGAGGCCACTTCTCTATACATGATGGGCCGGTATCGGGAAGCTGAAGACATTTATGATACTATCAATACCTCTGAAATGACTGAATCAAATAAAAATGAGATATTATTCTGGCGTACTGCTGCTGATATTAATATTAGTAACGAAATTAAACTAGATAAATTCATGGCTACCAACCCATTGGATAAAAAAAATAATGATGAGGAAGAGGGGGTGGGTAATTCAGCGGAGAACACTAAAATGGTGCATGAGACCTCCATGAAATTGCTTAAAATGATCCGGAAAATGGATCCTGAATTTGTAAATGCTGATGAATTGCAGAAGCTTGAATCAACAGCAAGGTTTGTGACAGGCCATTATCAGGATGCTATCAAGCGGTTCGAGGAGACAGATTTGTTTACCTCCGGGGATAAGTTCCAGGTTGAGGATAATAAATTATGGTGGAGTACGCAAAATAATAAACATGCTGAAAGTGCTGCATTGGTTCTTCTTCCTAACCTTGATGGTTTCCTAAAAAAATACCCGGATCATATTTTTAATGATTTTGTACTCCTCGCGCTTGAAGATGCTCTAAAAAGGAGTGACCTTTCTAAAGCTGAAGAACTTCAAGCTGCATTCAGGGAAGAAGACCGCGCTGTGCAGAAAAACAGCATTGAATTTTTTAAAGGTCTTTATTTTGCGAAGAATGATGAAGTAGATAAAGCGGTCGAAGTTTGGCAGAAACTTTCAAAAGACATTGAAGACCCGTTTAACCGCACAAGATCAGAATTTGCGCTGACAGTGCTTCAGCTGGATAAAAAGCAAATTGATTTAAAACAGGCTATAGCAAACCTTAACTCTGTAAGGGCAATTTGGCGTGGTGGACAGCTTGAATTCCATATTTTAAGCCTGCTTGGTGAATTTTATATGGGTGACCAGCAGCCAATGGAAGGCTTTAGGGTTTGGAGGGAGGCAATTTCAGCATTCTCTGGGTCAGGCGAATCTCTTTTAATTGCCAAGAAAATGAGTGAAAACTTCATAAAAATTTATTCGCAGGGTGGAGCGGATAAAATGCCGAAATTTGACGCAATTTCACTTTATTATGAATTTCGTGAACTTACCCCAATCGGTAAGTTGGGAGATGAAATGATAAGTAAACTGGTTGATAGGCTTATAGATGTTGACTTGCTTGACAGGGCAGCTGCCCTTTTAACTCACCAGGTGCGCTTCCGCCTTGTTGGGGAGGAGCGCGACCTTGCAGCCACTAAGCTAATAAAAATTCACCTTATAAATAAGGATCCACAAAAATCCATTGATGTGCTGGATGCTACAGAAAATGAGAATATTAATGATACTATAAAATCTAATCGAAAATATCTGCGCTCGCATGCGTTGCTAGAGCTTGGCAAAAATAACAAGGTACTCACATTATTACATGATGATTTTAGCAAAAATGCAGCGTTCCTAAGGGCTGATGTTTATTGGCGCAATAATGTTTGGCGTAAGGTTGTTGATGAGCTTGAGGTTCCGTTCAGGGAAATTCGTAGGGATGAACGTAAATTAACTTTAGATGAAACAAATCAGCTTATAAAACTTGCTGTTTCTTATGCGCTGATAGATCGCCAAAAAAGGTTGGAAGTTCTTTATGAAGATTTTGCCGAGCTGATTGATGATCAGGGGAAAAAGAACCTTTTAACTTTTATTGCCACGAATAAAGGGCCTGTTGATTATAAAAATCTTGAACAAACCGTTGAACATAAGGATATGGAAAATTTCCTTAGTAATTATATGAAGCCGCCTATTGAGTCTGGAAAAAGCTAGTAAACCTAAGTTATGGATAAGTTATAGCGATTTAACTCAATATTTTTCTCTACCCATCTGGGAAGAGGGGTGATTTTTAAGTAAAATGACTATAAAGCCCACTTGTATTCTATTTTTCTTTTATTATGCATACAACTTTATTGCCATTACCAAGATATTCAATTGAGTCGAAGCTTGTCATTTTTGCGAGTGCAATTCCGCGGCCATTTGGAAGTTCAGCGCGTTCTAAAGGCATTTCCAGATAGGGTTTCCAGTCGAAGCCTTCGCCCTGATCTTCAATTGTGATTTCTATTAACCCATCCTTTTTTTCAAAAGTTAATTTTGCAAGTTTATCTATATATAATGTATTCTGGAGCCGTTTTTCAATTTCGGAATTTAACTTATTATTCATAAGTAATTGAGTTTTTTCATTAAATGTGAGTCCTAAATTTCCATGCTCTATAGCGTTTAACATCAGTTCTGTAATTCCTGCAATTGCTGTTTCCGGCTCATAACATAAATTTGCAATAATAGTGGAAAGGATCTTTGCCTCTGCGATAGTACGAAATACAAAATTCCTTGATTGCATGAATTGATTTGTACTAGCTATTGAAGTGGATTTATCAAAGGACTGGCGTTTCTTGCTATCTAAAATAGCATTTTTTATGACCGACAACATTACTTTTACGTCATAAGGCTTTGTAAGGTAATAAAAAGCTCCTGAATCAATACCTTCCTGAATTTGGCTTTTAGAGGCTGCCGCAGTTTGCATTATTACTGGTATGTTTTTTGTGCGTTGATCATGTTTGATTACCTCAAGAACTTCCATGCCATTCATTTTAGGCATCATTCTATCGAGGAGTATCACATCAAAATTTGCATCCTTTTCTAGAATGTCACAAGCTATTTTCCCATCGCAGGCTTCAACTACCTGATATCCATAAAATTCCAAATCCTCACGTAGGATTTTCATGTTAAATTCATCGTCATCCACCAACAATATTCTATTAGTATGTTCCATTTTGTTATCCGAAATCTGTAGCTACTTTTATAGTATTTAGAAGCTCACTAAGTTTATATGGCTTTTTAATGTAATATAAAGAACCGGTTTCTAAAAAAGCATTTATTTGCTTATCTTTTGGAGCAGCCGAAACCATAATTACAGGAACGTGTTTTACTTTAAGATCACTCTTTATGGCTTGAAACACATGCATACCATCCATTTTCGGCATCATCAAATCCAGGAGTACAACATCAAAATTAATATCATGCTTTAGTATTTGAAGGGCTGATTCTCCATCTAAAGCCTTTATCACAACAAAGCCACTTGATTCCAAATCAGAGGCAATGATTTTCAAATTCATTTCATTATCATCAACGGCCAATAATCTGTATTTTAGATCCATTGAGTTTCTTCTGTTTTAATTGGAATGATGAAGGTAAAAATAGCGCCGCCTTTTGGGGAATTTTCAGCCCATATTTTACCCTTATGTAGTTTAATTATTTCTTTTGAGATTGCCAAGCCAAGCCCTGTGCCACCAGCGCCGTCTTTAGTTCGGCTTCCTTGTATAAACTTATCAAATATTTTTTCCAGCTCTTCTTCTGGTAGGCCAGAACCTTCATCCCGTATTGAGAAGGCTATTCCATCTTTATCTTCGATCGGTGCTCTTTTTATTGAAATGTAAATATTTTTGCCGGCATCTGTATATTTTATTGAGTTGGAAATAAGGTTAACAATGACCTGGATAATTTTTTCATTATCCATATCAATTTGAGGTATATTTTCTTCTATTTCAGTATATAAATTCAGCTTCTTATCAAGTGTTAGGCTTTCAAGTTCATTAATTGAATGGGATAATGCATCTGCAATATTGCAAGGTTCATATGCTAGGAGCATTTTTCCTGCTTCAAGTTTTGAAACATCAAGCAGGTTGTTTACAAGTTTGGTTAGGCGTTGGCCGCTAGTGTGGATGTCATTAAAGAACTCTTTTATCCTTGGCACATCTGTTCGTTCTGCACCTTGTCTTGAAAATGCCAGGATTGCATGCATAGGGGTGCGTAGTTCATGCGACATATTGGAAAGGAACTCTGATTTTACGCGGTTAGCTTCTTCTGCGTCCTTCATTGATTCTATTAAGTCTTTTGTTTGCATATCTATTAAATCCTCCAAATTATCGCGGTGATTTCTTAGTTCTGTCTCCATATTTTTCAATGTTGTGATGTCACTCAATGACACGATATAACCTAATAAATCTCCTGCACTCTTATAATGCGGAACACCCATTACAAGCAAAAAAGTGGTATGTTTCGGAATGATCCTTCATCCTAAACGAGCATTCGAATTGTTCTTCACTTTCAAAAGCGTAATTATATTTTATAATAAAATCCTCAACGTCATCGGGATGAATTAAATTCCTCCATTCGTCACCTAAGTATTCGTTATCTTTCGAGCCTGAAAAAGATTCAAAAGTTTTATTTACCCAGCTTATGTTACCTTTGTTATTAGTCATGAAAAGCATATTGGGCATGTGATTGGTTACATCGCGGAATAGCAACTCACTTTCTTTAAGTTTTTCTTCTATTCTTCTAATCTCTGTTATATCGTGAATGATTCCAACCAGACCAGCTGAGCCATCTGTTAACTCAAGTGGCGCTTTAGAAGTTAGTGAAGTTATTATACTGCCATCTGCTTGTGTAACTTGTTCTTCATTTACCATTTTTTGCTTGTTTGTTAAGACTAGGAGGTCTTGTTTCTTAAAAATTTCTAACTGTTCAGGTGGAAAGAACCAAAAACCATCGCTTCCTAAAATTTCATAAGAAGATTTGCCAATCATATTCCAAAAAGCTTCGTTTCCCCTTAAGAATAAATGGTTGTTATCTTTAACAAATATTGGGTGAGGTATAGCATCAATCATAGCCTGGGTAAAAACCCATTCCTTTTGAATAAGATTATAGGAATTTTGCTGCTCTGTAATATCTTTGATGATTGCGATAAATAATATATCACCATCAAGAGTTATTTCATTTAATGCAATTTCTATTGGAAACTTTTCGCCGTTTTTTCTTTGTCCGATGATTTTACGGCAAATTTTTATTGTTTCGGAAGGATTCTGTTTTACATGACCTTCTAAATCTTCTTTAAGATATGTAGCACAATTATCTTCTATAAATTCGATAAAATTGCGTCCTATTATATCATTCTTGGTATATCCGAATATTTTCTCTGCCTCGGGGTTAAAATCTTTAAGAATCCCGTATTTTGTCATTAGTACAATGCCATTAGCAGAGTTTTCAAAAATTGCCTCCAGGTAAGTATTCTTCTTCAGAAGTGCGTCTGTCTTCTCCTTAACTAACTCTACAAGGTTGGAATTTTTAGTTTCAAGCTCTGCCTCATAAGCTTGCACTTTCGCTTGTAAGGCATTTATTTCTTTTTTTATAAATATGTATAGCAGAATTAGTAAAGATGCCTGGAAAATCCTACCTCCTACCGATATAGGTAAATACCAAGTCCCCGAATGAAAAACACCGCTATCATACCAAACGCCATAAAACAAAATTGTTGCGGCCAATAGGATAGCTTCTATCAGTAATACATAGGTAATCTTCTTCTTGAAGAGAGAAACTTGTTCATAGCCAGGGGTTTTATCTTTTGATAAAAAATTTCTTTTGAGATTTGCAACTATGCTTCCAAAAATCATTTGCCTTACCTGGCTGTTTTTAAATATTAACTTGCGTAACTTTCTGATATTTAATGCATTCAATCAAAAGTTGCACGAAGTGTGATTATATATCAAAATAATGTCATTAGCTATGGTAATTTTTTTTGCGTAGGTGTGAATTATATTATCTAAAAAATGCAGCTGTATGGTAATTTAATTAACAACTTTTGCTTTTGGGTTGAGCATGTTATCTACATATCGTCCCTGAAAAAGAGCTATCCCGACTGATTTGCCATATTCAATGGCTATTTCATTATCACAGCGGCACAGAATTACCCTTTTAGGGTCGCATTTCTGAACTGCACTTGAGAGAATTTCCTTTTTACCTTTTCCTTCCGGGGTATCAAGTTCCGGGTGCCATTGCACTTTTGCCAGGTCGAAACCAAGCTCTTTGCGATCTACTTTTGTAAAACCAACGCTATCAAGCCCATCAAGGCATATCCGATAGCCAAGTTTTTGCACAGTTTCCTTAGCAAGGGTGAACATTGTTATATCTTCAAAAACATCGGCAATTTGAAGCTCAATAATAGTTGATGCTTTTTGCTGTGCTGAAAGGCTTGCATCAAAAGATGCGAATTCATCTGAAAATAGGGTGCTTACATTAAGATTAAGGCTGGTAGCGAATTTATCACTCATCTTTGCCTTGATTTTTAATAGGGCAAGAACGCGTTTATCGAATGTTTTTGTTAAATATTTAAAAAGTGTTATCTGACTCAGCAGGTCAACATCAGTTTTGATCAGTTTAGATAAATGGCTGATATTTACATAAGTTTCTTCAAAAATTATCTTTGGGTCACGCCCTGCAATTATAGCGCAGGCAGGCTGGCTTCGCATTGCATCAGAAACGTTGGTTTGCTGAATGTCATCTGTAATTTTAACCAGTGCTGCAGGTGTCATTACATGCAATTTTGTTCTAACGCCGCCATCAATTGTTTGTATCTGTGAGGAGAAGACATGATGTTGAAAAATTGGCTCATGATTTGATTTTTTCTGGCAAGTAGTGAAAAAATCACGCCACCTGAATTCAAGGTCGTAAACGGTGCAGAAATCCTCATTCTCAAGGCCATCTGCGCTATATCCAAGCGGATCATCCATAAATAAATAGCGAAGCTGGAATATAGCTTTTTCTAACAACCCACGATTACTGCCATTATAAAGGAAAATAATATCGCCATCTTGCAAGCCAAAAGCAATGCTATCTTCAGCTTTGAGCAGATCGTTTAATATATTTATGGCAATTTTTATCTGATAGTCACTTTTGTACTGCTCAGTTAGTTGGGATAGATTGAAGTGGAGAGCATAATAGCCACCGGGATTAGACTTAATTCCGTTGACCACTTCTAGAAGTTTTACCTCTGAATCCTTTGTAACTACCTTCATGGCAAATATCCGACTAGTTTTCGGCTGAATTTGAATATAAAAAACACCTGTAGCAACTTATGCTACAGGTGAAAAATTCGCAAGGCAAGAAAATACTCTTTAGTAGTGTGGCCTACGCCATTTTCTTAACTTTTGCAGAAAGGCGGCTAACTCTTCTTGAGGCAGTAGCAATTTTTAATACGCCTTTGCTAACGCCTTTCATAATTTCTTTCTGCGCTTCTCTGAAAGCTGCTTGTGCTGATTCTTTGTTTCCTGCAGCAATGAAAGCTTCTACTTTAGTGATAAAGCTTTTAATGCGGCTTTTGCGGCTTCTGTTTTTCGCTGTAACTGTTTCAGTTTTGCGAATGGATTTCTCTGTTGCTGTATGGTTAGCCATGTTTTTCCTTCTAGAAATTACTCTTAATTTGCGAGGTTCACACGAATACACCCATTAAAAGTCAAAGTCAAGAAACTTTAGTGGCAATAGATGGCTATTTTCATTTAAGCTTATGGGTTAATTTGCACCTTCTAAGGAGTTTTGACTAAAGATTAAATAAGCATCAAATGCTGTGAATATAGCTATTGACAGCGCAGGATAAAAGCTTCATAAGAGGTTGTTTTTAGTAATAGTTTCAGCTGGTTAGTGCGATGCCGCCCATTAAAAAATCCAAGAAAAACCAAGCGCCAAAACGCTTAAGCTGCCCAAAATGCGGCGATAAAAACACAATAAAAAGCGGTATGGTACAAGGTGAGCAACGCTGGAAGTGCAAAGAATGTGCCTATCAATTTACAAAAACGGAAAAGAGGGGCAGGCCGTTGTGGCAGAAATCTTTGGTGGTATTCCTTTATAGCAATGGTGTTTCCATGAACGCCATTGCCAGAATTTTTGATGTAAGGCCAAGCACGGTGCTCAAATGGGTGCGGGTTTATGCAAAAGACCATGTTCATAAACCGGAAGAAAATAATGTACATATTGTTGATCTTGCACAAATGCAGAACCTTATGCAGCAAAATATTAAAGAAAACCCTTCTATGCTTTGTATTGCAATAAGTGATGAGATTTTTAAGGATGGCGCGGGTATAGCAATCAGTAAACGTGCATAAATTATTATAGTTTCTTCAATTCTTCCAAATATTCTGTCACGTGCTTTACATAATTCTCTTCTGATTTCTTTATAAAGGCTGATTCATCAGGAGTGAGGTCGCGTAAATATTTAGCGGGATTGCCGGCCCAAATCTGGCCGCTTTTAACAATTTTCCTTGGCGGAACAAGTGCTCCGGCAGCAACCATAGCCCCAGATTCCACCACCACATCATCCATAATGATTGCGCCCATGCCTATAAAAGAACCATCTTCGAGGCGGCATGCATGTAAAATTGCGCTATGTCCAACTGTTACGCCTTTGCCAATAATTGTTGGATGGCCGCCGCGAGTTACATGTATAACAGTGCCATCTTGTATGTTAGTGCGGTCGCCAATTCTTATTTCCGCTACATCCCCGCGCACAACACAATTAAACCAAATGCCAACCTGGCTGCCAATTTCCACGTTGCCAATTATTTGCGCCCCCGGAGCAATGAAAGCATCACTGGCAATTTTCGGAAGAATACCTTTATAGGGCAGAATGTTCATAAATAGTTCGTGGTTGGTTGTTTATAGTTCGTGGTTATAATTTATGATTTACAGAATAAACAATCAACTACAAACCACAAACTACGAACTATTTTAAGGAAATAGCGGCAAATCCTGAAGTGCAGTGGTTTGGGGCAAACCGAACATTAAATTCATATTCTGCACAGCCTGGCCTGATGCGCCTTTGCATAGGTTATCAATCACCGACACAATCACCGCACTTTCAGCGTTTCTGCCTTCTGCAATTGCCATTATGCAGGAGTTGGTGCCATAAACATCCCGCGTTGATGGGAATTTACCTTGCGGCAGAACATGCGCGAAAGGTGAATCTTTATACCTATCTTGCAAAATAGTTCTAATGTCATTTGCGCTTAGGCCTTTGGAAAGCTTCACATATATTGTTGAGAGTATACCACGGTTCATAGGTACAAGTTGCGGTGTGAAGTGCACCTGCACACCAAGCCCTGCAGCTTCAGATAATGTTTGTTCAATTTCCGGCATGTGCCTGTGGTTGCAAATTCCATAGGCCTTGAACCCTTCGTTAACCTCACAATATAAATTGGCAAGTTTTTCTGCCCTTCCAGCTCCGGTTACGCCTGATTTTGAATCAATAATAATACCATCATGTTCAATGGCTTTCTTTTGCAAAAGTGGCACAAGTGGCAAAGATGCCGAAGTAGGGTAGCAACCTGGATTTGCTACTATCCTTGCTTGCTTTATTTGTTCGCCATTAATTTCACACAGGCCATAAACTACCTGTTTTTGCAAATCTACTGCTTTGTGCGGATGGCCATACCACTGTTCATAAAGTTTTGCATCGAAAAGACGGAAATCTGCAGAAAGATCAATAACTTTTACTGATTCTGGGAGGTTCTTGATAACTTCCTGAGTGGTGCCATGTGGCAGGCAGCAAAAAACTACATCAATATCTGACATATTAATTTCTGATAATTTTACAACTTTTGGCAAGTTTGCAGTTATAAAATGTTGATAGATATCATACATTTCATTTCCAGCATTCCTATCCGCAGCTAAAGCTTTGATTTCTACATTTTCATGGCGGTAAAGTATCCTGATAAGTTCAGCGCCGGTATAGCCGCTTGCACCTATAATACAGGCTCTAATTTTCTTCATAATATTTCTCCAAAATAAAAAAAAGGGCACTGACAAAGCCAGCACCCTTTTTGAAAAAATCCAAATAGAATCTTAACGTTTTGAGAACTGGAATCTCTTTCTTGCTTTCTTGCGACCCGGCTTTTTACGTTCAACAGCGCGGCTATCACGAGTTAGGAAGCCAGCATCACGTAAAAGTTTGTGGTATGTTACAGGGTTGAACTTATCAAGTGCCCTTGAAATGCCATGCCTTATAGCACCAGCTTGACCAGAAAGGCCACCACCAGATACCGTACAGAAAATATCAAACTGACCTTCTGTATTTGTAACTTCAAATACCTGGTTTATTATCATGCGCAGTACAGGACGACCAAAATATTTTGTTACATCCCTACCATTAATAACAATAGCACCTTTGCCGGCTTTTAGCCAAACACGCGCAGAGGAATTTTTCCTCCTGCCTGTTCCATAGCTACGGCCAAGGGAGTCAATCTGTGGTGTTTTTTCTACAGCAGCTTCGGTTGTCATTAGTTTGAACCCTTCTTATTTTTTCTGTTTTCTTTAGCAAAATCAATCACTTCAGGTTTTTGACCTTCATGTGGGTGAGCCGTTCCACCATAAACATGTAGTTTACGCATAATGTCAGCAGCCAATGCACCACGTTTGCGGTTAATCATTCTTTCAACTGCTTTTTCTATAACGCGCTCAGGGAACTTCCCATCAAGACGTTTACCGAACGTACGTTCCTTTATACCGCCAGGATGGCCAGTGTGCCAGAAGAATATCTCATTCTCACGCTTCTTTCCAGTAAGGTGGATCTTCTCAGCATTGATAACAATAATATTATCACCGCAATCGATATGTGGAGTATACATAGCTTTATGTTTTCCACGCAACCTCTTTGAAAGTTCGGCTGCTAAACGGCCAAGAACAAGCCCTTCAGCGTCAATAACGTACCACTTCTTTTCAACTTCAGAAGGTTTAGCACTATAAGTTTTATTTATCATTAAATTCCCCGTCAATTCTATAAAATGGTGTGACGCACAAAATACACCAATACCATTAGGAGGGGGATAAATATTCCATAACCGCTCCACAGTCAATGAAAAAATGCAAAAGTCCTATGTTATTTTACATTAATGTTTCCCAGCACATGAAATCCTTTACAAAAGTTTGTGGTTTGGGGTATTAAGGAGGTGGATATTTAGATGTTGAGGGTGATTAGCAGTGCCTTTGTTTCATTTGGTTGTAAATATGCAGCAAAATGTAACTTAATTTCAGCTATAAAATTGATCCCAATTTTAATATGTATCAAAAACTTTGGATTTGATAATTAGGGGCGATGGATATGTCAGATTTACTTGAAGAGATAAAAGAAGACCTGATTCGTGAGAAGTATGCATTGATATGGCAGAAATTCGGGAATTATATAATTGGTGCGGCGCTGGCGGCGTTGGTATTAACGGGGGCAGGGGTTGCGGGAAAGAATTATACGAAATCCCGTTATGCATCTTATAGTGATATGCTCTTTGAAGCCAGCACCTCTCCTGAGGCTGTGGCTATACAAAAATATGATGATATTATAACAAATGCAAACGGCACTTATAAGGCTATAGCAGGTCTTCGCAAAGCTGCACTATTGTTGCAAAGCAATAAAAGTCAGGAAGCCCTAGAGACGTATAAGAAAATTATAGAGACATCATCTGCGCCACAAGAATTAAGGGATGTAGCAAAATTACTTTATGTTTCTGTAAGCATTAACCTTGCGGCTGAGAACAAGGACTATAAAGACGCGGATGCGGCTAAATATATACAGGAAAATATGGATGGTGCTGGAATATTTAAATATTCCGCTATGGAAATATCAGCTTTTAAGGAAATGGATAGTCATAATTATAAAAAGGCTAAAGATATTTTTACCAAACTTTCTGAAAACATTGATGTTCCGCAAAGCATAAAAGCAAGAGCTATGGAAATGTTAGGTACGCTTGAAAACACTACTGGCATTGATAAAGAAAATGTTACGGAAAACAAGAATGGCTAAAAATCTGCAATCACACATTAATAAAATTTCAAGAATTATTATTTTATCCTCGCTTTTTATAGTATCGGTGCAAATGCTACCGGGATGCAGCAATGGACCTGATTGGTTAAGTGAGAAAAAGAAAGATAGCGGTATTAAAGGGACGCGTATATCGGTTTTGGAGCTAGATAGCAGCACTTCTGCGGATAGCACTCTTGCAGAATTAAAAATATCTGTACCAGATGCGGTACCTAATGATATTTGGTATAAAAGTGATGGGCATCCAGCCTCCTTGCCAGGTAATGTTAAGCTAACACAGCCGCTTACCTCAATTGTAAAGGTTGGCGCAGGAGACGGTGCAAGCGATGGTCAGTTTATTAAGGCAGCGCCTATTGTTGCTGATGGCAAGGTGTTTACAATCAGTACAGATGGAAAAATTTCCGCTTTTGATGCTTCAAATATTAAGAAGAAGTTTTGGCAGACAAAATTGAAATTTGTTAATAAAGATGAAAAATCATTAAGTACCGCTGGCATAAGTTATTATCAAGGGAAGTTATATGTTGCCAGTGGCTATAATCAGGTGGATGCACTTGATGCTATAACAGGAAAAATAATCTGGACTAAGACTTTGAGCAGTATAGCAAGAGCTGCACCTGATGTGAAAGATAATACGGTTTTTGTAAATACAATTGATAATAAGGTTTATGCCCTGGATGCAGCTAGTGGCAATATGCTTTGGAACCACTCTGGTGGATCTGAGGATTTAAGCATGTTTGGCACAGCTTCTCCGGTGGTATATGAAGATATGCTGATTGCTCCATATTCATCAGGTGAGGTTTATGCGCTTAAAGCTATTGATGGCCATGAAATCTGGAGTGATGTTTTCACAAGGAAATCAATTGGTGCAGTTAAAATGATGTCTGATATAGATGCATCCCCAATTATAGCAAATGGTATGGTTTTTGTTATAAGTAATGGCGGGGTGCTTGCAGCTTCGGATATAAAAACTGGCAAAAGGGTTTGGGAGAAATCAGTTTCTGGTATGAAAACCCCATGGATTGCTGGCGATTTTCTTTATTTAATTACCAATAAGAATGAAATTGCCTGCATACATGCGCCAAGCGGTGGCATTAAATGGGTAAAGCAATTGCAAAGCTATAAAAAAGCTGATTCAAAAGATGATCCAATCCAATGGAGTGGCCCTGTGATGGCTAGTGATTTACTGTGGATTATTAGCTCACAGGGTAAGTTAGTTGCCCTTTCCCCGATTGATGGTGAAGAAAAATATAGCCGTAAGATTCAAAAAGGTGTATATAATCCTCCTGTTGTTGCTGATGGGGCTATGTATCTTTATAGTAATGATGCGGAGTTGATCCAGCTGAGCGATGGGAATTTGAAAAAACTAAAAGAAGTTGTAAAGCCTGTCGAACAAAAAGAATCAATTCAAAATGGTGCAATATTAAAACCAACTACTGAAAACAAAGGTAATGTGTTTAATAAAGTTGCCTTGGGAGCTGAAAATACCTCTCATAAAATTATTGATGGTGTAAAAGGTTTGTTCGGAAACAAAAATGCCGAAAATGTAAAGTAAAATGCCATTTAAAATCGCTATCATCGGAAGACCAAACGTTGGAAAATCTACCCTGTTCAACAGGTTAACAAGAACAGCCCATGCCATAGTGCATAATATGCCTGGTGTTACACGAGACAGGCGTGAGGGAGAATATACTCTAAAAGGCCGCAAGTGTATTGTTATTGATACGCCGGGTTTGGAAGAAGAACCAGATGAGGAAAAGCTGGAAAACCGCATGATGCTGCAAACCAAGGCAGCAGTTGAAGAAGCTGATATTTGTCTTATGGTGATTGATGGCCGCGCTGGCGTGACCCCGGTGGATGTGTTCTTTGCTGGTTGGCTGAGGCGCTCTGGCAAGATGGTAATTACAGTTGTCAATAAATGCGAAGGTAGCCGTGGTGCTGGCGGTGAATCTGATGCTTATGCACTTGGATTTGAGCAGGTTGTGGCTATTTCGGCTGAGCATAATGAAGGGATACCTGACCTTGAAGACACAATTTTAAGGCTGAAAGGTTCTGGGTTTAAAGAGCAGCAAATTACTGAAACGAAAGGTCGCCGAAAGGATAAGCAATCGCCATTTTCTCTAGCGCCAGCGCCAGATTCTAAAGAAGCGACTCTTGAAAATCCTGACCAGATATTACAACTTGCAATTATAGGCCGCCCTAACACTGGCAAATCAACTTTGCTAAACCATTTGTTTGGCTCTGAGCGTGTTCTAACTGGCCCTGAAGCTGGACTAACGCGCGATTCAATAGCGGTGGATTTGGAAATTGATGGCAGGAAAATCAAACTTATCGATACTGCCGGAATCCGCAAGAAAGCTAACGTTAAGAAAACAGTTGAGAAGCTTTCAGTTAATGATTCCTTGCACGCCATACGTTTTTGCCATGTGGCAATTCTTATGCTTGATGCAACCCAGGCCCTTGAAAAGCAGGATCTAACTTTGGCCGACCTGGTGGAGCGCGAGGGCAGGGCGATTGTTATTGCCCTTAATAAATGGGATTTAGTCCATGATAAAGACGGTGTTTTGAAAGAAATCCGTGCGCGCCTGAATGAAATTATGCAGCAGATAAAAGATGCGCCTCTGGTCACAATTTCAGCTCTGCAAGGCAAGAATGTTGATAGGGTTATTAACGCTGCCTTCTCGGCTTATGAAATATGGAATAAACGCGTAGGTACTGGCCAGCTTAACAACTGGCTTAAAGAGGCGGAAAGCCGCCATATTCCACCAATGGGTAATAATGGCCGCAGAATTCGCCTTAAATATATTACTCAAGGTAATATTCGCCCACCAACCTTCACACTTTTTGTCAATAATCAGAAGGATTTACCGGAAAGTTACAAGCGCTATCTGGCAAATTCACTACGTGATGATCTTAACCTGCCAGGTGTTCCTATCCGCCTTATGATACGCAGTTCTGAAAATCCTTATGCAGATAAGGAATAGTTGTGCTATAATGTTTCATAACCTCCTAATGTATAGGAATTGTTATGAGAAAAACCGGTCTTATCGGATTTGTGCATAAACTGCCAAAAGCAGTGCAGCAATTCCTGCTTGGGATTTCGTCCATGCAGCGTAGCCAGACATACATCACGCATATGCCTAATATGCTGCCGATGCTGGATAAAAAAAATAGGCACACCAAGGAATTCCAAGAAGAATTGCAAATAAGAGGGCTTGAAGGTGCCCAGTCAATCTTTATAAATATGAGTGGTGTGATACTCCATACGCTTTATTTCCCGCCAAAAAATGGCAAATTAATTTGCGCTTTCCACGGCATAAAAGGCAACTGGTTTAACAATCCAATGCCTGTTAATCCCTCCCCAAGAGATGCAGATTATAACCCTCGCTACCGCATGCTATTATTGGAAGAGTTTGTTCGGGATGGTTTTGGTTTCCTGGCTTTTACTGTTCCTGGTTTTAACCCAAGCCAGGGTAGGGCAAGTGAGGAAAGCTTTAGAAAGGCATGTCAGAAATTCGCTGCTTTTACAAAAAATTATGCGCTAAAGAACGCAATAAAACCACAGGATATTATTGTATGTGGTGAATCACTTGGCGGGGCGCTGGCTGCTATATTTTCCTCAGAATTGACTTCGATATCATACCCACCCGCAGTGCTTTCATTAATTGCCACATTCGATTCGCTAATTGGCATGACGCACAATGAGTTCCCAAATTTTTCTAACGCAGAATTATCGAAGATTCTATGCGAAAAACTTGACACAACACAAGAGCTTAGCAAGCTTGATAAAAGCAAAACATATATAAATATTATAGCGGCAGAGGGTGATAGTGTAATCCCAATGGCAAACACCTTGAACCTACTTAATGCTGCCCGTAAGCTTGGTTTTAACGTGTTATATCACCTTGTTGATGGTGACCACACCACATGGGATAAAAAAACTGTGCTGGATAGTAAAAAACTAACCCACATGGCGCGTGAGAAAGGGGTGGAAATTGCCGAGCACCAATCTGTTTTGGATATTAAAGCGATTGTTTCTCAAGAAAATTAACAACTAATAATCATCTTTAAATATGTCAACTTGCCTTGGAAAAAAATAGTTATATATTGTGATCCTTATAATTTATAACAAAAATTTATGCTCCAGCTAATGAAAAAAATAGAACCAACCAAATTCATGCCATTTGCACTGCCAGAAATAGGAGAAGAGGAAATAGCGAATGTGGTTGAATGTATGCGCTCCGGCTGGCTTACATCTGGCCCCCGCGTGCGTGAATTTGAAAAGAAATTTACAGAATTTATAGGCGGCGGTGTTGAGGCGGTTTCTGTAAATTCCGCAACCGCAGGGCTTACCATTGCGCTTGAGGCTTGTGGAATTGGCGAAGGTGATGAAGTTATAACGAGCGCCTATACATTTAGCGCAAGCGCTATGAGCGCGGTTTACTTAGGTGCAAAGCCTGTTTTGGTTGATATTGACCCAGTAACCATGAACATCGACGCAAGTTTAATTGAAGCTTCTATAACACCGCGCACAAAAGCTATCATACCTGTACATTTTGCGGGTCTTGCGTGTGATATGGATGCAATTATAGCAATCGCTAAAAAGCATAAGCTGAAAGTGATTGAGGATGCAGCGCATGCTCTGCCATGCAAATATAAAGGGAAAATGATTGGTAGCTTAGATACAGACGCTACGGTTTATAGTTTTTATGCTACAAAAACTATAACCACAGGCGAAGGTGGAATGATTGTAACGCGTAATTCCGAAATTGCTAAACGCGCCCGTATAATGCGGCTACACGGCATTTCAACTGACGCATTCGACCGCTATACCTCAACTAAACCAAAATGGTATTATGAAATTACCGCGCCAGGTTATAAATGCAATATGACTGATATTGCGGCCGCCATTGGAATTCCACAACTTGCTAAGGCTTATGAGTTCCAGAAGAAACGTGCTTATATAAGACAGCAATATGTTGAAGCCTTTGCGGATTTACCAATAATTCTTCCTGTAGAAACATGTCAGGTCTCTGGCGTGATGTGTAATGGCTCCTCATGTAATAAAAATAATGCGCCATGCATTCATTCGCACCATCTTTTTGTCATACGTCTTGCTGATAAGGCTAAAATTAATCGTGACGATTTCATTTCAAGAATGTCTGAAGAATACGCAATTGGGTGCAGTGTGCATTTCATACCATTAAACCTGCATCCATTCTGGCAGGAAAAACTTTCTGTTAATGCAGAAAGTTTTCCACTTGCAGTTAAGGCATATAAAAATGCGGTTAGCCTGCCCCTTTATACAAAAATGAGCCAAGAAGATATTGACAGAGTAATTGAGGCGGTACGGGAGCTTATAAAATAGTTGGTGGTTCATGTTCAATTAAAACCGCCTGCCAACTATGAACCACAAACCATAAACTAAGAACTATTATGAAAACAGACATAACAATAATCGGCGCTGGACTTGTAGGCATGACAGCCGCGTGTGCGATTGCCAGTTTTGGTTTGGATGTTGTTGTTATTGATTCGGCAAATTTGGAAGAAGTTCGTAAAAAAGAATCTGATGGCCGCACCTGCGCCATCGCCGCCGGTTCCGCTGATTTCTTTAGAAGAATCGGCGTATGGGATGATTTGCTGCCAAATGCCGGTGAAATTCTGGATATACGTGTAACTGATGGCAACTCACCTGTTTTCCTGCATTATGACCATAAACTTATTGGCGATGAGCCAATGGGTTACATAATTGAAAATTACCACTTGCGTGATGCGCTTTTTAAAAAGGCGGAAGAATTTTCTGGTAAGAACAAGAAAAATGGTAAAATTACTATTCTTGCCCCTGTAAAATACACTAACATTGATTTTTGTGATGATAAATGTGTTGTGAATCTATCGAATAATAAAATCATTGAGTCGCAGCTTATAATTGCTGCCGATGGCAAGAATTCTAACATTCGTAAACTTGCCGGCATCCGCACACATGACTGGCATTATAAGCAGTCAGGGATGGTTTGCACTATAGCACATGAAAATCATCATCAGAATATCGCTCAGGAGCGGTTCTTGCCACAGGGGCCATTCGCGGTTTTGCCAATGAAGGGTGGATATCATTCTTCGCTTGTTTGGACTGAAAAAACAGAGCTTGTGCCCATTTATACATCTATGCAGGATGAGGAAATTGAAGAACAGATAACTATGCGAGCGGGTGAGTATTTAGGCAAAATTAAACTAGCCAGCCGCATGTATTCTTATCCACTAACACTATGCAAAGCAAAGAGTTATTATGGAAAACGTCTTGTATTAATTGGTGATGCGGCACATGCAATGCATCCGCTTGCAGGGCAGGGGTTTAATGTTGGAATAAGGGATGTTGAGGAATTAATAAAATTGCTAGAAAAGCAGTGGTTTGTGAGTGGTGTTTGCAGTGATATGCTGAAGAATTATGAGGCATCAAGAATGGCCGACTCAATCTCCCTTATTGGAATAACTGACATTTTGAACCGTTCCTTTTCAAATAATATATTGCCGCTAAAGGCAGCCCGTAGGCTTGGTATGGCAGCTGTAAATCAGGCTATACCATTAAAGAAATTCTTTATGAAACACGCCATGGGTATAGAATAACAATGGATTTAGTTTCGGTTATCACGCCTGCATATAATTCTCAAGATTTCATTCTAAGACCAGTGCAGAGCTTACTTAGGCGGTCTTACCAAAATTGGGAAATGCTTATAATTTCTGACGACCAATGTGATTATCAAGCAATATTGGAAAAAGCGGAAATTAAGGATAGCCGCATTAAATTTCTGTCTACCGGAAAAATAGCTAGTGGTGAATCAAATGCACGTAATGTTGGTATCACTAATGCATCTGGTAATTTTATCGCCATTTTGGATAGTGATGATGAATTCAAGCCCACAAAACTTGAACAAGCAGTTCCACAAGCAAAAAAATTTGGTGTTGTTTCATGTGCTATGGAAATTGTGAATATTGATGGTGTAAAATTAAGAAATGTGGGCGATACAATAAGCTCAGGAATAATTAAGACTTCTGACTATAAAAATATAAATTTTTCTGGCGACAGTATGATTGTTTTTGATCAGAAGAAAATTCCTGTAAACTATGATACCAGTCTTAAATGCATTCCAGATCTTGAACTGATGCTAAAGATATTTGAATATACCGATAAAATATATCACTTAAGTTCCCCACTACATATTTACTATAAACAGCCAAATTCGATAAGTAATAATTCAAACGCTCATATAATATTTTCAGAGGCAAAGAAGATTCTTCTGCAAAGGCTGAATAATAGATATTATAATTTCATAGAAGAAGAGGCCAAAAAATCTGTAATAGACTTTCTTAATAAATCACTTATTGCAGAAAAGAAATTTGAAGAAATATTGCAGAATAATAGCAATGCCTTGTTTGAAGATGTCTTTGAAAGCCTATCTTAATAGTTTTAGCGACAAATCTAAGAAAATTTATAAATTTAAACAAATAAAAAAGGGGAGTAAAACTACTCCCCTTTTAAGCTCTTTCTGAAAAAGAAATGCACACTATTCTGGTGAATAGTGTGCATTGTTCTTATTAAGATGCTTTCTTGAACTTACCCGCCTCAACATCAGCGCGAACTGCTTTTGCAGCCTTCACCATAGAAACCAGAGCGGGCTCAACTTCCTTCCAGCCACGAGTTTTTAGACCGCAATCCGGGTTCACCCAAAGTTGCTGTGGAGTAAGGTTGTCAAGCGCTAAGCGCAACAAATCTTCCATTTCTTTTTGTGTTGGAACGCGTGGGCTATGAATATCATAAACACCAGGCCCGATCTCATTCGGATATTTGAAGTTAGCGAAAGCCTCAAGAAGTTCCATTTGTGAGCGTGATGTTTCAATTGAAATTACATCCGCATCCATTTCACCAATTGATTTAATGATGTCATTAAATTCAGAATAGCACATGTGAGTGTGAATCTGGGTTCCATCTAGCACGCCGCTAGCAGTCAGTTTGAATGAATCAACCGCCCATGTTAGGTACCCAGCCCACTCAGAGCGACGCAGCGGCAATCCTTCACGAAGCGCAGCCTCATCAATCTGAATTATTTTAATGCCAGCCTTTTCTAAATCAACAACTTCATCACGAATTGCCAAAGCAATCTGTTTGCAGGTTTCAGAGCGTGGTTGGTCGTCACGCACGAAGCTCCACTGCAATATTGTTACAGGGCCTGTTAACATGCCCTTCATGTAAAGCTCAGTCTGGCTTTGCGAATATTTGCTCCACTCAACAGTCATAGGGTTAGGCCTTGAAACGTCACCAAAAATAATTGGTGGCTTCACGCAGCGCGAGCCATAAGATTGCACCCAGCCAAACTCGCTAAATGCAAATCCAGCAAGTTGTTCGCCGAAATATTCCACCATGTCGTTACGCTCAAACTCGCCGTGAACAAGCGCATCAAGGCCAATTTTTTCCTGGAAACGTATGCAGCGTGTGGTTTCTTCCTGTAAGAATTTATCATACTGAGCGGCTGTTAAATCACCTTTTTTAAACTGTGCACGCGCGGCGCGAACTTCAGCAGTTTGCGGGAAAGAGCCAATTGTAGTAGTTGGAAGTAATGGTAAATTTAGCTCACTGCGTTGTACTTTAGCGCGTGCCTCGTAAGGTGATTTGCGCTCGAACATATCTTTTGTAACGCTTGATGCGCGGTTCTTAACGTTATCATTATGTATACGTTTAGAAGTTTTGCGTGATGCATGCGCTTTTTCATTTTCAGCAAATATAGTAGATACAGATGCTTTATCGCCACTAGCAGCTTTTGCAATTGCACAAATTTCTGTAATTTTCTGAACACCAAACGCTAACCAAGATTTAAGCTCATCGTCAAGTTTAACTTCAGAAGCCAAATCAACAGGTGAGTGCAAAATTGAGCAGCTAGGTGCAACCTGCACCCTTTCTTTGCCTAGTTTTGCAACGGCTTTTTCAATAACTTGCAATGAGTTTGCAAGGTTGTTTTTCCAGATATTCCTGCCATCAACAACGCCCAGAGAAACAATTAATTTTTCACCAGCTTTGTTTAAAACAGCTTCTAACTGCTCAGGTGCACGCACTAAATCAACATGTAATGCATCAATATTAGCGCCGATAATCGCATCTAAATTTTCTTTGAGTGCTCCAAAATAAGTAGCAACCAGAACTTTTAGGCCAGCAGCATTTAAATTTGTATAAGTATTCTTATACGCAGCAACTGATTCAGGCTTTAAATCCAGAACCAGGCAAGGCTCATCAATTTGTATCCACTCAGCGCCAAGGCTTTTTAATTTAGCAAAAATTTCGCTATATACCGGCAATAACTTAGGCAATAAATCGAGTTGGTTAAAGCCCTCAGAATGGGTTTTACCAAGCAGAAGGAATGAAACCGGCCCAAGGATTACAGGGCGGGTCTGAATTTGCAGAGCTTTTGCTTCAAGATATTCATCAAAAATTTTGCTTGATGAAACGCTGAATGATTGTCCAGCATCAAATTCAGGTACTATATAGTGATAGTTCGTATCGAACCATTTAGTCATTTCCATTGCCTTCACATCAAGGCCGGATTTCTGAGCGCCACGTGCCATAGCAAAATAAGTATCAAGGCTCACATTGCCGCCAGCATGTTGATAACGGCTAGGCACAGCACCAAGAAGTGCTATCATATCAAGGCCTTTATCGTCATAAAATGAGAAATCATTCGATGGAATGTGCGCTATGCCTGAATTTTTCTGCAAATTCCAATTTATTGCGCGGATGTTCTTTGCTTCAAGCTGCAGTGCTTCTGCGCCCGATTCGCCTTTCCAATAAGCTTCAACCGCTTTTTTAAGTTCCCTTTTTGCTCCAACCCTTGGAAAGCCGAGATTTGCTGCTACAACCATGATAAACCCTTATTTATTAAGCGATAAAAATTTTAAGCCACTCCTTATACACGCATTTTAAATTAATTGCAAATCAAGAGTGCGGGCGTATACAAAACTTATTCGGCTTTATATAGTTTTTCCAGCCTATGCCAAAACAAAAGACCATTGAGTGAGCATAATATATTGATAATAAAGAATAAAATGGCGAGCGTTACTCCAAGTTCAGCATCAAGGCCGGTGAGTTTTGCGCCATAAAAAAATGTCAGCTCGCGAAGACCCGCCCCACCAATTGATATGGGGGCAATTGATGCCACGGAAGATAACATAAATAATACCATGTAACCCATTGTAATATCGATGCCATAATTATTAATTCCAAGTGGAATTAATAATGTAAAAGCAATTGCCACGTTTAATAATTGTACTGGAAATGAGTATAATTGCGACATTATGGCGGTTAGAGGTTTTTCTTTTAATAATAGCGCTGTGCTTATGAAATATGAGGGAATTAGAAGGATAGTGAGCGCGCTAATGATTAAATTTTGATGTGGAATTATTTCAGGAAAATTAGTGAAAATATAAAATATTGATGTTAGTAGAAGCAATGCAAAAAGTCCGCTAGCACGCTCAGAAAGTGCAAGTTTAAATGCCCGCAAATGTGAAAATTGCCCTAATTTTCCAATTGTGTAGATTTTATACCCATCCCCACCAATGCCACCAGGCAGAACAGTATTGAAAAGCATCGCAGTAAAATAAAGCCCAATTGAAAATTTGCTGTTTAGGAGCAATCCGTCGCCCGCAAAATAAAAGCGCATACGGTAAGCGCTTGTAATTTGAGCTAAAGTCATGATTAAATAGGCGGCAACAAGATAAAGTGGATTGATATTCTTTATATACCCAAATATTTTAGAGACATCAGCCTTCCATAAAATTAATGCGAAAGAAGCGAATATAAATATTAACTTAAACGCCAATATGAAGTGACGTTTCTTAATTATCTTGTGAATCACCCTTAGCACCGCTGAATGTTGATCTTATATTATATGGTTTTTTGCCCTGAGATTCATAATAAGTTCGCATCAACATTTCGGAAATAAATCCGGTGGTGATGAGCTGCAATCCTGTGATTATCAATAAAATACCCACATAAAACAATGGCCTGCCACCAATATCATGCCCAAATATTTTCAGAAGCAACAAATAAGATTCAACAGCCCCTCCCAAAATGAACATAAAAGCGCCAATTGTGCCGAATAAATGCATTGGTTTTTGGCGGTATTTGAGGAGGAAAAGCATTAACATTAGGTCGCTTATCACGCGGAATGTGCGGCCAATTCCATATTTTGAAACACCGAATTTGCGTGCGTGGTGACGTGTTTCCATCTCAGCGATTTTTGCCCCTTCCATGCTGGCAAGAACCGGGATAAAACGGTGTAATTCACCATATAAATCAATCGATTTTGCAACAGAAGCACGGAACACTTTTAACGTGCAGCCATAATCACTTAAGTGGACATTAGTGGTTTTACGGATGACCCAGTTGGCTATTTTGCTTGGGATTTTTCGCATTATTCTGCCATCCTGGCGATTGGCGCGGATGCCTGCAACAATATCCAGCCCTTCTTTTTGCAAGCGTTCCAGCATGAGTGGAATATCGGCCGGATCGTTTTGCAAATCGCCGTCTATAGTGGCTATAAACTCGCCGTAGGCGGCTTCAATACCCGCTGCCATTGCAGAAGTTTGCCCATAATTGCGCGAAAAAACCACCATGCGTATATTGGACGATGCTTGCTTTTTGATCTCATTTGGCGTGCCATCATTAGACCCGTCATCAACTAATACCACCTCGTGCTCAACACCATGAAGCGCTTCACTAATTGCTGTGAGCATCGGTTTTATATTATCTTTTTCGTTGTAAACGGGTATTACGATTGAAAGCAGCATAATTTATTTATGATTTATGATTTATGATTTACGATTTACGATTTATAGTTATATAATCCTGAATCTGCAATCTTAAATCTTCAATCACAAATCAATTATGTCAAAAAAACAATTAAAGCTAGATCCTAAACTCCTCGTAATCCTAGTTTGCCCACTCACAAAAGGAAAATTGGAATATGATGAAAAAAACAATGAACTGATTAGCCGTGATGCCGGTCTTGCATATCCTATAAAAGATGGTATTCCGGTGATGCTTGCAGATGAAGCGCGGAAGATATAGTTACTAATTATTCTGAGTTGTGAAAGGTACGTATAAATTTATTAATTACGCTCGGGGCCTCGCCTTTTCGCTCTCTGTTCTTCACGTTTTTCAGCATAAGTGGAAGTATCTAATCCAGCAGCATTTAATGCAGCTACGGTTGTTGAATATTGCCTTCCATGACCGACCTGGCTTTGATCAACAAATGTTTTTCTAGCTTTTGGCTTCTGAGGCTCTCTCACTATTTTAGTTACTGCATTAATAGCATTGCTTCCTTCATCGTATTGAACCCTAAATACCTGTCCTGGATAATGATTGGGTAATGTAGGGTCATTTGTTGGTTCTGTTTTGATTGTACGAAAATATGAATTTCCAGATACACCTTGTGCCAAGATTTGCTCTATATACACTTGCGTAGGACTGCTTGTTAATTTTCTGGCAGACGGTTTGGAAGCATCTGGATCGCCGATTCTATAAGATAGAGCTAATGGCAAATCTTCTCCATCAATGGCTTTTTTTACTTCTTCATTGTTACAGAAAACTTTGGTTCCTTGCAAAGGAAGCAGATACAGAGTTTTGCTCATAATTTAATACCATAATAATAATCAAACTATTAACTATTCAATCGCTAACATTCAATTTTATGTGTGTCAATAAAATTAATATAGCCATATATTATACTAACCTTTGATTGAATCTACTATGCATTAACCAATCATTAATAGTTGTATGTTAGTGTTATATTAATCGGAACATAATGCGATTATACAACGATTTTACATGTAGTAGGATTTTTACAGGTAGTAGGTTATACAGGTAGTATATGGGTTATGAAATAAGCAAGGTGACTGATTTAGAACCAGAAACCATACATAACTATCATGTTGTATCAGGGCGAGCAAACCAGGCAAAGTATGCAATTGCCGCCCTTAAATCTAAAATGTCTGGGCTGATTAACAAAGAAGAAACTACCATTCATGATGATGAAGCGCTACTGGGTGTGGATATCACGCCTTCTTGTATTTATGTATGCCAGATTGATAATAAATCTGCAGGGCGCACTTTAACCAGCATTGCTTCGGTTTGTATGCCTGGCAAGTTTGTTGGTGAGGATATATTGAATAATCCAGATCTATATTCTGAAAGTTTGAAGAACCTTATCCGCGAACATAAAATCCAGACAAAAAAAGTTGCACTTTCACTTCCAGTTTCAAGTTCAATAGTGCGTGTTGCAACTATTTCAAAAATGGACGATGACGAAATCTCCAAAGCAGTAAAATATGGCTCGCTGTGGAAAAATTTAATGAGCAAGAATGATTCGCAGGAAAATTACTCGATTTTTTATCAGGTAATCAGGCGCGATGAATTATCCGATACAATGGATATATTGCTAGTTGCAACCAAGCTTGCAGATATAAATTTATATAAAAATATAGTGATGAGCTCCGGCCTTATGCCGGTTGTTATAGATGCAAAAGGCCTGGCTGTTCATTACGCTTTAAAAAACCGTAATATTCGGGATGGAAAAGAGGGCACGTTGCTAATCGAATTTGGCCTGAATGATAATTACATAATGGCAATTGGTAAGCACAGCCCACGTATTTTTGATATGGAATTATCAGCCGCTGAGCGCTCAGCTATACTAGGTTTTGAAGCAAGCGGAAATACACAAACTCTCGATGCCATAGTAAAAAAATATGCCCAGAAAATCCATGCAATCTCTTATTATTATAACAAAGCTGAAACTGGCATGGCTATTTCAGAAGTTTATGTTATGTCGTCACTTCCAGTTATTGATGCTTTTATAGTTAAGCTTTCTGAAACACTAAAGCATTATAGTGTTAAAGAGTATAGTATGGTCGATTATCTTTTTATTGAAGATCATTTCTACCTAAAGAATAATAACAAAAGCAATATTTCAGCATGGGCCGGATCAGTTTGTATGGCGATTTTCCCATGGCACAAGCGCTGCGAGGATTGGATTGAAATTCAGCAATCACCATCCTTTGGTACTGTTTATTTCCACCACAATGATGAGATTGATGGATTGCATGATGTATCAATAAATGTTGGTACTTTTGAGCCTGCTCAGGCATCTAATAAAAATAACAAATCAACCTTGGCAAGGTGTGCATCCTACCCCAATATTATGGCGTTGGCTGCCGCTGTTTTTAGTTTCTTTATGATATATAACTCTTATCATGGATTAATTGATGAGAAAAAGGAGCTTGCAAGCAATGATGTTGCGCTAAGCACTGTGTCTGTTAGATATCAGGAAAAAACCAATGAAATTTCTGCTCTAAATAGTATTAACACTAAATTAGAGGGGCTTGGTCAGGCTTATGTTGATATCTCTAAGGAAAATAACCAGCAGTACGTGCTTTCAATGTATAATTATTTAAATACTGTGTTGCAACAGGGGGTTTGGCTTAAGGAATTATCGTTCAATGCGCCAAATAATATACAAATTGATGGAAGATCAATAGATGATAATGGGGCAATGGCATTCCTTGACACTATGAATGGCAGTAAAATGTTCTCAAAAATGGATTTGAAGCACATACAATCAATCAGGGAACTTGATTTATATGCCCAGAATTCTACCGAGCTAAAAAGTTTCCATTTAAAGGGTAGTTTATCCGATACATTACCCGGCGAATACCTAAAAAAACCAAACATGGTTGCTGGCGGTATGGAGCATGGCGGTTAGAACTTAGAGCAAGTATTAAATTTTTATAGGAATTATAAGTCCGATAGATCGCAAAAGGTGCTTAGAGCCTAATATTTATATTAAAACAAAATTACCGATCTTATTATCATTTCATCACGCCAATTCAACAGCGAAGTGCAACAGGTGGTGGAATTGAGTTGTTTAGGTTAGCGTAGAAAACCTCAAGCGGTGTTTTAAAGTTTAGAATTTTTCGCGGCCTATTGTTAAGGAGCCA